>Ga0208266_100649_pt1 | contig 10956 bp, 9 predicted proteins | sample LakWasMet67_HOW9_2_FD_183897 | JGI IMG/M metagenome (GOLD analysis project Ga0208266, IMG submission 183897) | Freshwater sediment methanotrophic microbial communities from Lake Washington under simulated oxygen tension - Sediment Metagenome... | ecosystem: Environmental > Aquatic > Freshwater >...
GGTGGGGGCGTTGCTCAAGCGGTGTCTCCAAGGCGGCCCGCGGCGGCTGGCGGGTGGACCCGGAGTATGGTCTCGACGTTAGCTTTTGTCAAAGCGATTCGTTTTAAACGAACTCTGAATGCGCCCTGCCACCACCCGGCCACCCTCGGCCGACCCCTGCCGCTGCTGCCGGACGCGCCCTCAGGCGCCGCCCGCCGGCTGTGCGCGCAGGCCGTGCTTGCGCAGCTTGTCGGCCAGCGTGGTCTTGGGCGTGCCCAGTTCGGCCGCCGCGCGGCCGACATGGCCGTCGGCCCGGCGCAAGGCCTCGGCAATGAGCTGGCGCTCGAACTGGTCCACCGCCTCGGCCAGCGTCAGGCTGGCGGCCGGCGTTCCGGGGTCCATGCCGGCCAGCAGATCCTGCCGCACGCCCAGCACCAGGCAGTCGGCCACGTTGCGCAGTTCGCGCACGTTGCCCGGCCAGTCGTGGCCCACCAGCCGCTGCAGCTGCGCCGACGACAGCAGGGGCGGCTGGCGCTGGAAGCGGCTGGCCGCCAGCAGCATGAAGTGCTCCATCAGCAGCGGGATGTCCTCGCGCCGCTCGCGCAGCGGCGGCAGGTCGATGGTCACCACGTTGAGCCGGTAGTACAGGTCGGCGCGGAAGCTCTGCTCGCGTGAGCGCTGCAGCAGGTCGTCCTTGGTGGCGGCGATCACCCGCACGTCCACCGGCCGGCGCTCGTTGCTGCCCAGGCGCTCGACCCGGCGGTCCTGCAGCACACGCAGCAGCTTGATCTGCATGAGCATGGGCATGGACTCGACTTCGTCCAGGAACAGCGTGCCGCCATGGGCATGCTCGATCTTGCCGACGCGGCGCTTCTGCGCGCCGGTGAAGGCACCGGCCTCGTGGCCGAACAGCTCGCTGTCGAGCAGGTTGTCGGGCACACCACCGCAGTTCAGCGCCACGAAGGGCGCGTCGCGCCGATCGGAGAAATCGTGCAGCGCCTGCGCCACCACCTCCTTGCCGCTGCCGGTTTCACCGCGGATCAGCACGTCCACCGGCGAGGGTGCAATGTCCAGCACCAGGCGGCGCACCGCCTCGATCTGTGGCGCCTGGCCGACCAGCCGCCCGGCCAGGCCCTGGTGCAGTTCCAGCGCCCGGCGCAGGCGCGCCACCTCCAGCGTCAGCGCGCGCTTGTCCAGGGCCCGGCGCACCACCTCCACCAGCAGCTCGGGCGAAAAGGGCTTGGGAATGAAGTCGTAGGCGCCGCTGCGCATGGCCTCCACCGCCAGGCTGACGTCGCCGTGGCCGGTGATCATGATGACCGGCAGGTCCGGCGTCAGGTCGTGGCAGGCGCGCACCAGGCTCATGCCGTCGGCGCCGGGCAGGCGCATGTCGGTGACGACGATGCCCGGCCAACCGGCGTTCAGCCGTGCCTGCGCGGCCTCGGCGGTGCCGACGGCCTCCACCAAGATGCCGGCCAGCTGCAGCGCCTGGGTGCAGCCCAGCTGCATCGCCAGGTCGTCCTCGACAAGCAGTACGGTCAGGTCAGGGTGCATCGGCAGGCGGGGTGGAAGGTGAAGACGCTGGCACCGGGGGGATGCGCACCAGGAAGCAGGCACCGCCGGTGGCGAGGTTGTGGGCGCTGATGTCGCCGCCGAATTCGCGCACGATGTCGCGCGAGATCGCCAGGCCCAGGCCGAGCCCGGATCCTACGGCCTTGGTGGTGAAAAAGGGCTCGAACAGGTGCTGGCGCTGGTCGTCGCTGAGGCCGGGGCCGCTGTCCTGCACGCGCACCCAGACCCAGCCGTCCAGCGGCGTGCCGTCGGGGTCAGCGCCGCCCTCGCCGGTGGCCAGGCGCAGGCGGCGGCTGGTGGTGTCGGCCATGGCGTCCAGTGCGTTGCCCACCAGGTTCACCAGCACCTGCTGCAGCCGGTTGGCGTCGCACCAGCCGGTGACCTCGCCCGGGCGCGCGTCGTTGGCCAGCTGCACCTGGTCCTTCTTCAGCCGCTGGTCGAACAGGAACAGCGCGCCGCGCACCGCCAGCGCCAGGTCTACCGCCTGGGCATGTGGCGCCGATTTGCGGGCATAGCCCTTCAGCGGGCCGATGATGTCGCCCATCTGGTCGGCCAACCGGGCCACCAGGTCGAGGTTCTGGGCCACCACGTCCAGCTTGCCCCGGCGCAGGAACTCGGCGGCGTTGCCCGACAGGGTGCGGATGCCCCCCAGCGGCTGCGACAGCTCGTGCGTGACGCTGGTGGCCAGCTGGCCCAGCACCGCCATCTTGGCCGCGTGCACCAGCTCGGCCTGGGTCTCGCGCAGGTGGTGCTCGGCCTGGCCGCGTTCGCGCACCTCGTCGCGCAGGCGGTCATTGGTCTGGCGCAGCGCGGCCGTGCGCCGCACCACCTGGCGTTCGAGCTCGGCGTTGGCGTCCTCCAGCAGTTGCCGCGCCTCCAGCTTCTGCCGCAGGATGCGCCGGCGCTGCTGCGCCAGCACACCCAGCAGCCACAGGAAGCCGGCGGCCAGGCCGGCCAGCAGCGCGTGGCTCAGGGCCTGGGCCTGCACGCTCTTGAGGTCGGCAAACACCAGTACCCGCCAGTCCATGCCGTCGATGGCCCGGCCTATCGCCAGCACACCTTGGCGGCGCATCACCGGGCCGGGGCCCACCGGCAGCACCAGCCGGCCCTCCTGCTCGGGGCCGCCGTCGCGCAGCGGCTCGGGCAGCGTCACCGGGAAAGGCGGGATGCGCTGGGCGCCGTAGAGCCGGGCCAGCTGGATGTCCACCCGCTGTTCGTCGCTCAGCGGCACCAGGGCGGTGTAGCGCCAGGCCGGCTCGGACGACAGGATCACCACGCGCTGGCTGTCGACCACCAGGGCCGGCGCGCCCAGCATGGGCCAGGTCTCCTCGATCGCGCCCAGGCCGATCTTGATCGTGGCCACGCCGACCACGCGTGCACCGTCGTGGATGGGGTGGGAGACGAAGTAGCCGGGCGATCCGTCGCGCATGCCGATGGCGAAGTGGCGGCCGACGCGGCCGGCCAGCGCCTCCAGGAAGTAGGGCCGGAACGACAGGTCGGCACCCACCAGGCTGGCGGCGCCGGCGCGTGCGCCACTGGCGGCCAGCACGGTGCCGCGTTCGTCCAGCACGAAGATGTCCTGGCTGCCGAGGTGGCCGTTCAGGCGCAGCAGGTAGGTGTTGACGCGGTGCACCAGGGCCGCATCACCCGGCTGGCGCAGCAGCGCCAGCACATCGGGGTTGAGCTGGATCGTGCCGGGCAGCGGCTCCAACCGCTGCAGGGCGCCCTGCGCCGCCGCGGCGAACAGGTCGAGCTTGTGGCGCGACTCCTGCCGCAGCGCCTCCAGGCCACGCTGCTCGCTGAGCTGATGGCCGCCCCAGCCGGACAGCAGCACCGCACTCAGCCCGACCAGCACCTGGGCGGCGCGCCGCAGCCGCGCGCGGCGCGCACGGCTGCCGTACAGGCCGGACGCGGGCTCGTGCAGGCTCATGCCGCCATTGTCGGCCGGCGGCCGGCGTCACGCATCCAGCAGGTCCCGGCCGCAGCGCTCAGCGGATGTCGGCGCTGCCGACCCCGAGCTGCACCGGCTGGGTCAGGCGCTCGGGCACCAGCAGCGCCCGCAGTTCGTCGGCGCGCATGATGCCCAGGGCTTCGGCGGTGTCGGCGATGCTGCCGCCCCGCGCCAGCGCGGCCTTGGCCAGCCGCGCGGCCTGCTCGTAGCCGATCAGCGGGTTCAGCGCCGTCACCAGCGTCACCGACTCGGCCACCCGCTGGGCCAGCAGCGCATGGTTGGCCTCGATGCCTTCCACGCAGTGCAGCTGCAGCGTGCGGCAGGCGCGTGTCAGGTGGCTGATGCTCTTGTGCAGCGCCCAGCCCATGATGGGCTCGAAGGCGTTGAGCTGCAGCTGGCCGGCCTCGCTGGCCATGGTGATGGTCAGGTCGTTGCCGATGACCTCGTAGGCCACCTGGTTGACGACCTCCGGGATCACCGGGTTGACCTTGCCGGGCATGATCGACGAACCCGCTTGGCGCGGTGGCAGGCGGATGTCGCCAAAGCCGGCCTGCGGGCCCGACGACAGCAGCCGCAGGTCGTTGCAGGTCTTGCTGAGCTTGCAGGCCACCCGCTTGAGCACGCCCGACAGCTGCACGAAGGCGCCGGTGTCCTGTGTCGCCTCGACCAGGTTCTCGGCCCGCTGCACCGGCACGCGGCTGACCTCGGCCAGCCGGGCCACCACGCGCTCGGCATAACCCGGCGGGGCGTTGATGCCGGTGCCGATGGCGGTGGCGCCCAGGTTGACCTCGGCCACCAGCCGCCGCGCCTCGCGCAGCCGGGCCTCATCCTCGCCCAGCATGATGGCGAAGGCCATGAACTCCTGGCCCAGGGTCATCGGCACGGCGTCCTGCAGCTGGGTGCGGCCGATCTTGAGCACACTGGCGAACTCGCGCGCCTTGCGCTCGAAGGCGCCGCGCAGGTCGGCCATGGCCGCCAGCAGCGCCTCGATGCCCAGCCAGGCGGCCAGGCGCAGCGCCGTGGGATAGACGTCGTTGGTGCTCTGCGACGCGTTGACGTGGTCGTTGGGGTGCAGCAGGTCGTAGCGGCCGCGGGCATGGCCCAGGTGCTCCAGCGCGCGGTTGGCGATGACCTCGTTGGCGTTCATGTTGGTCGAGGTGCCGGCGCCGCCCTGGATCACGTCGACCACGAACTGCTCGTGCAGCCGGCCGGCGAGCAGGTCGTCACAGGCCTGTTCGATGGCCCGTGCGCGCTCGGGTGCCAGCACGCCCAGCTCGGCGTTGACCTGCGCCGCGGCCTTCTTCACGCAGGCCAGGGCGCGCACCAGGTCGGGCATGGCGCCCACGGTCTGCCCGCTGATCGGAAAGTTGTCCAGCGCACGGGCCGTGTGCACGCCCCAGTAGGCCTGGTCGGGGATGGCCTTCTCGCCCAGAAAGTCGTGTTCCATCCGGGTGGCCGGCGCGGCCACCGTGTCGAGGTCGTTCATCGCGCGGTGTCCGGTCAGTGCTGCAGGATCTTGGACAGGAAGTCCTTGGCCCGCGGCGAGCGGGCGTCGGGGTTGCCGAAGAACTCGTCGCGGGTGCAGTCCTCGACGATCTTGCCGGCGTCCATGAAGATCACGCGGTCGCTGACCTTGCGCGCAAAGCCCATCTCGTGGGTCACGCACATCATGGTCATGCCCTCGTTGGCCAACTGCACCATCACGTCCAGCACCTCGCCCACCATCTCGGGGTCCAGCGCCGAGGTCGGCTCGTCGAACAGCATCACGATCGGGTCCATGCTCAGCGCGCGGGCGATGGCCACACGCTGCTGCTGGCCGCCCGACAGCTGGCCCGGGAACTTGTCCTTGTGTGCCGTCAGGCCCACCCGGTCCAGCATCTTCAGGCCACGCTGCGTCGCGTCGTCCTTGCTGCGCCCCAGCACCTTGATCTGCGCCATCGTCAGGTTGTCGGTCACCGACAGGTGCGGGAACAGCTCGAAGTGCTGGAACACCATGCCCACCCGCGAGCGCAGCTTGGGCAGGTTGGTCTTGGGGTCGGCGATGCTGGTGCCGTCGACCACGATGTCGCCCTTCTGTATCGGCTCCAGCGCGTTGACGGTCTTGATCAGCGTGCTCTTGCCCGAGCCCGAAGGCCCGCACACCACCACCACCTCGCCCTTGTTGATGCGGGTGGTGCAGTCGGTCAGCACCTGGAAGCTGCCGTACCACTTGGAGACGTTCTTGATTTCGATCACGGCAATCCCCGTTCAGCGGATGATCTGGATCTTCTGCTGCAGCCGGCGGACCAGCATGGACAGGCTGAAGCAGATGACGAAATAGACGACGGCGGCGACCAGGTAGGTCTCCACCGGGCGGTTGAAGTTCTTGCCGGCGACCTCGAAGCCCTTGAGCAGGTCGTAGGCGCCGATGGCGTACACCAGCGAGGTGTCCTGGAACAGGATGATGGTCTGCGTCATCAGCACCGGCAGCATGTTGCGGAAGGCCTGGGGCAGCACCACCTGCGACATGGTCTGCGGGTAGGTCAGGCCCAGCGCGTAGCCGGCAAAGACCTGGCCACGTGGCACGCTCTGGATGCCGGCGCGCATGATCTCCGAGTAGTAGGCGGCCTCGAACAGCGTGAAGGTGATCACCGCCGACAGCTCGGCCCCCATGGGCCGCCCGATGAGCAGCGGGATCAGCAGGAAGAACCACAGGATCACCATCACCAGCGGCACGCTGCGCATGGTGTTGACATAGGCCGCGGCCGGCAGCACCAGCCAGGACTTGCCCGACAGGCGCATCAGCGCCAGCACGGTGCCCAGCAGGATGCCGCCGGCCATCGCCACCAGCGTGAGCTGCACCGAGAAGGCCAGGCCCTTGGCAACGAAGCTGGACAGCACGCCCCAGTTCAGGAAGCTGAAGTCGTAGGTCATGTCACTTGCCCCCGCCGATCAGGCCCGGCACCTGCACGCGGCGCTCGATGAACAGCGCCACACGGTTGATCGAGAAGGCCGAGATGAAGTACAGCAGCGACACCGCCAGGTAGATCTCGATGCCGCGCGAGGTCTCCTCCTGGGCCTGCATCGCGAACATCGTCAGCTCGGCGATGCTGACCGCAAAGGCCACCGACGAGTTTTTGACGATGTTCATGCTCTCGCTGGTCAGCGGCGGGATGACGATGCGCAAGGCCATCGGCAGCAGCACATAGCGGTAGGTCTGCGGCAGCGTCAGCCCCAGCGCCAGACCGGCGTAGCGCTGGCCCTTGGGCAGGCTCTGGATGCCGGCCTTGACCTGCTCGGCGATGCGCGCGGAGGTGAACAGGCCCAGCGCCAGCACCACCAGCACGAAGCTGGGCAAGTCCTTGAGCGGCGGCACCAGTGCCGGCAGCACGTGGTACCAGAGGAAGACCTGCACCAGCAGCGGGATGTTGCGGAACAGCTCGGTCCACGCATTGCCCAGCCACACCAGCCCCTTGACCGGCGTGGTGCGCAGCACACCCATCAAGGTGCCCAGCAGCAACGCCACCAGCAGCGCGAGCAGGGCCACCGACATCGTCCAGCCCCAGGCCGACATCATCCATTGCAGGTAGGTGATGTCCTTGCCGCCTGCACCCAGGCAGCCGGCCATGACCTCACTCGTCGCGGTGTCCTTGCAGAACACCTCCCAATCCCAACTGGCCAAGGCAGCCTCCTTCGTCCGTGTCGTGCGCAAGGGGCGGCAGCGCGTCTTGACGCGCGCGGCCTGCCCGCCCGGTGGATGCGGCTACGCCTTACTTCTTGGCGTAGTCTTCCATCGGCTTGTCGTTCGGGTTGGCCCAGGCCGCCTTGGTGGCGTCCGAGGCCGGCAGGCCGACCTTGGTGTTGGCCGGCGGGATCGGCTGCATGAACCACTTGTCGTAGAGCTTGGCCAGCTCGCCGCTCTTGACCATGCCCTTGATGCTGTCGTCCACCGCCTTCTTGAAGGCCGGATCGTCCTTGCGCAGCATGCAGGCGATGGGTTCGACCGACAGCACCTCGCCGACGATCTTGAAGTCGGCCGGGTGCTTGGCCTTGGAGATGTTGCCGGCCAGGATCTGGCCGTCCATCACGAAGGCGTCGGCACGGCCCGATTCCAGCAGCAGGAAGCTGTCGGCGTGGTCCTTGCCGAACACCTCCTTGAAATCGACGCCGGCGCTGCGCTCATGCTTGCGCAGGGTCTGCACGGACGTGGTGCCGGTGGTGGTGGCCACGGTCTTGCCGTTGAGCTGGTTGATCGAGGTGATGCCCGAGTTGGCCTTCACCGCAATGCGCACTTCCTCGACGTAGGTGGTCATGGCGAAGGCCACGTCCTTCTGGCGCGCAGCGTTGTTGGTGGTCGAGCCGCACTCCAGGTCGACGGTGCCGTTCTGCACCAGCGGCACGCGGTTCTGCGAGGTCACGGCCTGGAACTTCACCTCCAGCTTGGGCAGGCCCAGCTGCTTGCGCAGGTCTTCGGCGATGCGCTGGGCCATCTCGGTGTGGAAGCCGACGTACTTGCCGTCACCCAGGGTGAAGGCCAGTGCGCCGGACGATTCCCGGGCGCCGAGCGTGATGCTGGCGCTGTCCTTGATCTTCTTCAGGGTGTCGGCCTGGGCGGCGCCGGTGGCGAGCAGGGCGGCCGCGGCAACGGCCAGCAGGCGGGCGAGGGGCAGATGGATCATGGGGTTTCCTTCGGAGTGGTCGGGAGGGCTCAATATTCCATGAATTGGCGCTGCAGTGTTTTGCTGTCGGCGCCGGCGGCCAGTGCCACCATGGTCAGGATGCGGGCCTTCTGGGGGTTCAGGTCGTGGGCGACAACCCAGTCGTACTGGTCATCGGGCTGCTCCGCATTGCGCAGCACGAAGCCGCCGCCGACCACGCGCGCCGAGCGGACGATCTGCAGCCCCTGGCTGCGCAGCTCACGCAGCGCCGGCACCACGGCCGCACTGACCGAACCATTGCCGGTGCCGGCGTGCACGATGGCCTTGGCACCCTTGGCCGCGAAGGCGCGGTAGGCGGTGTCGCTGGCGTTGCCGGCGCCGTAGGCGATTTCGACCAGCGGCAGCGCATCGATCTTGTCGATGTCGAACTCCGAGGCGCTGGTGTGGCGCTTGACCGGGGCCCGGAACCAGTAGGTCTTGCCCTCGATCACCATGCCCAGCGGGCCCCAGGGGCTCTTGAAGGCCTCGGTCTTGAGGTTGACCGACTTGCTCACGTCGCGGCCGGTGTGGATCTCGTCGTTCATCACCACCAGCACGCCCTTGCCGCGGCTGTCCTTGGCCCCGGCGACGGTGACGGCGTTGAGCAGGTTCAGCGCGCCGTCGGCCGACAGCGCCGTGCCCGGCCGCATCGAACCCACCACCACCACCGGCTTGTCGGTGTGCACCGTCAGGTTCAGGAAGTAGGCGGTCTCCTCCAGCGTGTCGGTGCCGTGGGTGATGACGATGCCGTCGACATCGGGCTGCTTGGCCAGCGCGGCCACGCGCTTGCCCAGGGTCAGCAGGTGCTCGTTGGTGAAGCTCTCGCTGGCGATCTGGAACACCTGCTCGCCGCGCAGCTGGGCGGCCTGGGCCAGCTCGGGCACGCCGGCGATGAGCTTGTCCACCGGCACCTTGGCCGCCTGGTACGAGGCGCTGTTGACGGCGCTGGCGCCGGCACCGGCGATGGTGCCGCCGGTGGCCAGCAGCACCACCTGGGGCTTGGGCTGGGCATGCAGCGACGCGGCCAGGCCGAGCAGTGCGAGGGCGCCGGCGACGCGGCTCAGGAGGCGGTGGAACATCATCGGTAGGGGTCCTTGGGTGGATCGGGGGGTTGCAGGCGGTGGGTGGTGACCGGGCCCGCGGGTTGCCGCGGGTGGGTCAGGGGCCGTCGGGGATCTGGTCGCTGGGCTGCCGGTACAGCGCCAGCAAGGCGGGTGAGGGTGGCCAGGCCAGGTTCAGTCCGGATGGCAGGATCGGGCGCTGGAACCAGTGCTGGTAGATGCGCAAGGCCTCGCCGGACTGCATCAGCCCGGTCAGCGCCCGGTTGACCACCGCGCGGAACGCCGCGTCGTCGTGTCGGACCATGCAGGCGTAGAACTCGGTGGACAGCGGGTTGCCGCGCAGTTGCCACTGTTCGGGCTGCATCGCCTTGGCGCGCTCGCCCTGCAGCAGCGCGTCATCGAGCATGAAGGCGTCGACCTGGCCGGAGGCCAGCATCTGGAACGCCTCGCTGTGCTCGCGCGCCTGGTGGATGTCGAGGGACCAGCCATTGCGCTGGGCGTGCAGGCGCAGCAGGCGGTCCGAGGTGGTGCCGGCGGTGACGGCGACGCGGCGGCCACGCAGGTCGGGGAAGTCCTGGATGCGCGAGTCCTGCGGCACCAGCAGGCGGGTCTGCGCCACGAAGATCGACACCGAGAAGCCGACCTGCCGCGCCCGGTCGCGGGTGTGGCTGGTGGAGCCGCACTCCAGGTCGACGGTGCCGTTCTGCACCAGCGCGATCCGGTTCTGCGAGGTCACGGGCACCAGCTTGAGCGTCAGCGCGGGCAGTTTCAGTTCGGCGCGCACGGCGTCGGCCACACGCAGCATCAGGTCGTGCGAGTAGCCCATGGGCTGGCGCTTGCCGTCGACGAACGAGAAGGGCACCGACGATTCGCGGTGGCCCAGCCGGATGGTGCCGGTGGCGGCGATCAGCCCCAGCGTGTCGCTGGCCTGGGCCGATGCCGTGCCGGGCGCGCTGGCCAGCGCCCAGGCGCCCAGCACCGCCAGGGCGGCCCGGCGGACACGCCGGCAGGCCGTGTGCAGTGGGGTCAGGGGCGGCAGGGAGAACACCATGGCATCCCTATAGCAGGGACCGTACCAGCGTGACAGATCCCCGCCGGGCAGCGCCAAGTGCTTGATTCGACTGGAATTTGCCGATCCGGTCGGCCTGGCGCCGGCAGGCCGGTGAACGGAAATCCGTTCGCCGCGCCACCGGCCGAACGGAAATCCGGTCCTGGCGCCGCCCCTTCAGCGGCGCGCGCGCCGGGCTGCGGGGGGCGGGGTGGCCGCGGCGGGTGCGGCCTTGACCGTGGCCTTGGCCTTGACCGGGGTGGCCGGCCGGGTGGGCCGTTTCGCCGCACGCCCCGCCGGTGGGCCTGCCGGCAGCAGACCGCGCAGCAGCGCCTCAGCGTCGGCCTGGCCCATGCGCCGCGGCACCGGGTAGTTGGCATCGGCCTCCTGGCAGGCGGTGCGCGCCAGGTCGGGGATGTCGGCTTCGCGCAGCGCCGCCAGCTGACGCGGCATGCCCAGCGTGGCCATCAGCGCCTCGACGGCGTCAATGAAGCCAGCCGCCTGCGCCGCGGTGTGGTCGCCCTCGGCGGCCACACCGGCGCGCTGCGCCAGCACCGCCAGCCGGGCCGTGACCACGGGCGCCGAAAAGCGCAGCACACCCGGCAGCAGGAGGGCGTTGGCCAGGCCATGTGGCGTGTGGCAACGCGCGCCCAGCTGGTGGGCGAGGGC
>Ga0208266_100656_pt1 | contig 10823 bp, 9 predicted proteins | sample LakWasMet67_HOW9_2_FD_183897 | JGI IMG/M metagenome (GOLD analysis project Ga0208266, IMG submission 183897) | Freshwater sediment methanotrophic microbial communities from Lake Washington under simulated oxygen tension - Sediment Metagenome... | ecosystem: Environmental > Aquatic > Freshwater >...
GATCTGTTCAACGCGATGATGGATCGCGCCATCTTGCCGTTCGAACAGCAGTGGCTTGTGGCCGATCCGAACGATGCCGCTGACCCATTGCACCGCTTGCACGACGTGCTGTGCGACATCCTGCGCCAAACCGCCACCGATGCGAGACTGCAGCGGGTGCTCGGAATATCCACGCAGAAGGTGGAGTACGTCGGTGAACTCAGTGGGATCCGGGAGCGGCACCTGCGGGTGCGCGATCAGGCGCTGCAGCGCATCGAAGGTCTGCTGCGCCTGGCATCGGCGGCCGGTGAATTGGCACCGGGCACCGCACTGACGGCTGCGGCCCGTGCGCTGCATGCCCTGGTTGACGGGCTGATTGGCAATTGGATGCTCGACAGAGAGGCGTTCGACCTCCACCGGGTCGGCCGTAGCGCCGTCGAGCAGCTCATCGCGGGGCTGAGTTGTCGTGGCACCACTGTCCAGCCGGTTCGTCGCGCATCGCCCAGGAATGCTGCAAGAGTTGGCGAGGGCGGCGGACGGCGGCGTGACGCCGCAAACGCCGCGACGGGGCAAGGTGCAAGGGGAAAATGAAGCCATGCACGGCACGCGGGCACGATGGCTTGAAGCAGTGTCGCGATGGCTGGCAGTCACCATCCTTGGTCTGAGCCTTGGCGCCTGCACCGCGCTCAAGCATCCTGAGGGCGACCCACAGGCCGTTGACCCGTTTGAGCGTTGGAACCGGAAGGTGTTCGGCCTCAACGAAGTGCTGGATGAGCAGATGATCAAGCCGGTGGCCACTGCCTACACGAACATCGTGCCGAGCCCGGTTCGCCAGGCGATGAACAACTTCTTCGGCAATATCGGCGATGCGTGGTCATCCATCAATCTGGTGCTGCAGGGCCGCTTCAAGTCGGGGCTCGAGCAAACCATGCGGTTCGCGATCAATTCGACGTTCGGGCTGGTCGGACTCATCGATATCGCCACGGACGCGGGAATTGATCGGCGCAGCGAGGACCTTGGCAAGACCTTCGGCCGATGGGGCTTCGGCAGCGGCCCCTACCTGGTTTGGCCGCTGCTCGGCCCTTCGTCGGTACGCGACACTTTCGCCATGCCCTTGGACCGGGCGGCTACGCCTGCACTGCCGCTCAAGGACGGCGAGAGCAAGCTGGCGATCTACGGGCTGCAGGCGATCGATGCACGCGCAAGTTTCCTGGGGGCGAGTCGAGTCTTGGACAGCATTGCGCTGGACAAGTACACCTTCCTTCGTGATGCCTATCTTCAGCGGCGAAGCCGCTTCGATGACGATAGCGACGATGCGCATGTCGCGCCGGTGACGGGCAATGAACGACACTGAAAGGAACATCGTCCCGCCACCAATGCCAAGTGTGGTCAATGCCTGTCGATGACACGCACCCCAGCCTTCCCCGAAATACCCCTACAGGAGTTGGGCCAACGTGAACGATCCGCAAAAGTTTCCGGTGTCCATCGAAGAACTGGCCCGGCTGTTCTCGCAGCATATGCCGCATGGCCGCGACGTCGGCATGGTGCTGGACGATCTGTCTGCCGATGGCAAGACGCGGATGCGCCTGCCGCCACAGCCGCTGCTGTCCGGCGACCCGGGTGGGAAGTTCTTCTTTCCAGGGACCTTGTTCAGCCTGGCCGACTCGGCCTGCGGACTGGCGGTCTTCAGGGCACTGGGGCGCTACCTGCCGATCGCCACGATTGACATGCGCATCGACCACCTGGCCCCGGCCACGATGGACGGCGATCTGGTGGCCGTGGCCGAGTGCTACCGCCTGACCCAGCCTATCGCCTTCGCCCGCTGCGAATTGCTTTGCGGCCCGCAGTCGAAGGTGGCGGCCATCGCCGTGGGTACGTTCATGCTGTCGTCGAGTTCGCGAGGGGTGCCTGACATGACCCGGTTCACAGGAGGACGGCAGCGATGAGCACGACGCACGACAGCGATGGCATCGACGCCCAGGTGGCGCGCGAGCGAATTGCAGCGACACTGCAGGCCATACCGTATACGCGCCATTTGGGCGTCCGCCTTGCGAACCACGGCGCAGCAGATGGCGTGGTTTTCCACCTGCCCTTCGACGGGCGCCTGATCGGCAACGTCACGCTGCCAGCCATCCACGGTGGTGTGGTCGCCACATTCATGGAGGCGGCTGCGCTGGCGGCGACCTACGCGCTGATTGACGAGGGCCTGCCCCCCAAGCTGGTGGACTTCTCGATCGACTATCTCAGTTCGGCCGGTCCCATCGACCTTTACGCCCAGTGCGAGATGCACCGTGTCGGCAAGCGCATCGCCGCTGTCGGCGTGCGCTGCTGGCAGCGCAATGTGGACGCCCCCATTGCGCTGGGCCGGGCCCATGTCTTCGTGGCGGCCTCGGCGTCGGATGCGGCGGTGATGGAGGAGCACGACTAGACGGCCAGCGCAGCCGATGAACACATGACGCCTTGCGACACGGCTCCTATGCTGGTCCAGATGGGTTGGCATTCCGGGGCCCGGTTTGGCTTGTCTGACCCCAATGAAACCGCCCGACGGGGCGACCTGATGGAGAAGCCTCGATGAGCCCTCTGACCGACAGTCCGCAACCCTTGGCCTGCGATGCAGACCCGGGGCCAGGTTCTCTGCTGTCCACGGCAATGGTGGACAGTGACCATCCGGCCGTGCAGGAGTTCGCGCGCGAGCATGCCCAAGGGACTCACGAGCGCACCCGCGCCGTGGCGCTGTACTACGCGGTGCGCGACGGTTTTCGCTACGACCCGTATCGAGCCGACCTGACCGAACACGGCATGCGCGCCAGCACCGTGCTCGAGGTGGGCGTCGGCTGGTGCGTCACCAAGGCCACACTGCTGACGGCGGCCTGTCGTGCCGCAGGCATCCCGGCTCGGCTGGGTTTTGCCGACGTGCGCAACCACCTGTCCACCGAACGCATGCGCCAGACCATGCAGACCGACGTTTTCGTGTGGCACGGCTTTTCCGAGATCTGGCTGAACGGCGCCTGGCGCAAGGCCACGCCAGCCTTCAACATCGGTCTGTGCGACAAGTTCGGCTTTCTGCCGTTGGACTTCAACGGGATCGACGACTCCATCTACCACCCGTTCGACCGCGGCGGGCAGCGGCATATGGAGTACTTGCGCCAGCATGGCAGTTTCGACGATGTGCCACTGAACCGCATGCGGGCTGACTTCGCGCGGGTCTATCCGGGTTGGCGCGCAGGCGGCAGGGAGCTGAAGAACGCTGATTTCAATCTCGACGTTTCCACCGAGACCCGCTCCTGACAAACGGGAGGTTCGCGGCCCTGACCGCGAACGGCGATGAACCCCCGACCGCGTGGCCAGGTGTTGGCAGCGCCGCATCGGCGGTCGGACTCAGAGTTCGCCCGCGGCGCGCTTCAATCGCAGGCCGGCCAGTGCGGCGTCGAACAGCGCGTTCGCGTGGTTGCTCTCGCTGTTGACGCGCAGCGTCTCGGCATCCAGCACCTCGGTGTGGGTGGCCAGCCCGTTGGCGTAGCGGTCTCGGGCGACTTGCAGGTTCTCCTCGGCCTGGGCGACAGCAGAGTCGGTGACCGCGAGGCGCTTGCGCGTTTCCTGCACATCCAGCCAGGTCTGGCGCACCTGCAATCCGATGACCGAGGCCAATTCGTCCCGCTGTTCCGCCAGCGCCGCGGCCTGGCGCTCGACGGCGCCGGCACGGTGACCCGTCACACCGCCATCAAACAGGGTCCACCGGGCCCCGAGGGTGACCATCCACTGCCCTTGATGGACCTGATAGCGGTTGTCCTGATAGCCGTAGCCGCCGGAGATGGCGACCTGCGGGCCGGCCTCGCCTCGAATGGCCGCTGACTGGTGGCGCAGGGCCTCGATCTGGCGCGCCAGCGCGGCCAACTCGCTGCGACCGGTAAGTGCTCGCGCGTTCAATTCGACCAACGGCTCCTGCGTCTGTTCGACCACGAGTTCGTCCAGGGACAGGGCCTGGTCCATCGGCCTGCCCAACAGGCGGTTGTATGCGGCACGGGCCAACTCCAGCCCGCTGGCTACCTGCAGGTCGCGCTGGCGGGCGTCGGCCAGGCTGACACGGACCGAGAGCAGGTCGTTCCTGGCTACCATGCCTTGCCCGTGCAGGTTCTCCACATCCCGGGCGTGGGCCTCCAGGCTGATCACATGGCTTCGGGTGACCTGCAACATGCGACCGGCGCGCAGCACGCCGACGTAGGCATCAGCCACGCGCAGTTTCAGGTTCTGAGCGTCGGCGGTTTCACCGAACCGTGCCGCATCCACGCCGGCCGCAGCGGCATCGATGCCACGATCGATGCGGCCGGCGGTGTACACCGGCAAGGTCACCATCGCCCTGGCGGCAGCGCTGTCGCGCTGGGCCAGCGGCATCTGCAGGGACTGGCCGAGCAACTCGGCCCGTGCCGTCGGCGCGTTGCCGAGGGCTGTGTATCCCGCTTCCAGCGCCACGTTGGGAAGACGCGCAGACTTCGCAGCGTCCAGCAGGCTGGCCGCCGCCGCGATGGTTTCGCGTGAGGCCTTGAGCCCGCGGTCGACCGCCAGGGCCGCGTCCCACGCCTGTTGCAGCGACTCGGCTGCGGCGGTACGGGCGGAAAACCCGGAAAACAGAACCACCAGCAGCGTCAGGCCATACATCCGATTCGTCTGCTTCATGGCGCAGTTCCTCCGCCGGCCGCGTTCCGGGCCTGCTTGTCGCGAAGCAAGAGGTACAGCAACAGCGGCACGACGATCACGGTCATCACCGTGGATGCCAGCGTGCCGAAGATCAGCGAGATGGCCAGACCGCCGAACACTGGGTCCGACAGCATCACGGCGCTGCCCAGCACGATGGCCAGGGCCGTCAGCAGGATGGGCCGCAAGCGCACCGCACCGGCTTCGAGGATCGCTTCGCGCAGGTCCATCCCCTGGCGCTGGTAGTCCAGCACGAAGTCGATGATCAGCAGCGAATTGCGCACCACCACGCCGGCCAGGGCGATGATGCCGATCATCGATGTGGCGGTGAACGGCTGGCCCATCAGCCAGTGGCCCGGAAAGATGCCCGCCAGCCCCAGCGGAATGGCTGCCATGGCGACCAGCGGAATGCTGAAGGACTGGTAGTAGGCCACCAGCACCAGGAAGATGAAGGTGAGCGCCAGGCCCAGCGCGCCCAGCATGTCGCGGTAGGTGTCGAGCGTCATGCGCAGTTCGCCGTCCCACAACAGGCGCGGGCCATCCAGGGTGTCCGGGGCAACCGGGTTCAAGCGCAGGTTGGCCGTGCTCAGTCGGTTGCCGTCAGCCAGCTGCAAGCGGTCCAGTCGCCGGTCCAGGTCGAGCACGGCGTACACCGGCGCAGTGGATTCGAGTTCGCCGCCGACATAGGTGACGCGCTCGCCGTCCTTGTGCGAGATCGTCCGGTCAGCCGCGCCGGACACCACTTGCACCAGCTCGGACAGCGGCACCTGCCGGCCTTGCCGATTGGTCAGCAGTACCCGCGCGAGCAGCGCAGGATCGATCTGGTGGCTGCGTGGAATTTGCAGGCGGATCGGCACCGGGTTCTTCTCGCCTGCTATGCGCGCCCGCCCCATGTCCTCGCCGTCGATCACGCGACGCAGCGCAAGGGCCACTTCGGCCACGCTCAGACCGGACAGCGCGGCCTTTTCGCGGTCCACCGTCAGGCGGTACTGCGGCACGTCCTGGGCCTCCGTATCGGTGACCTCGACCATGTCGCTCGTCTGCACGAACGCCGCCTTGACCTGCGCGGACAGTGCGCGCAGTTGCGCCAGGTCCTTGCCATAGATCTCGGCCAGCACCGTGGCGCGCACCGGCGGCCCCGGCGGGTCCTCGACCAGTTGCACCGTGCTGCCCCGGTAACGTGCGGCCACCGCCAGCACGGCGGGCCGCAGTTCGCGCACGATGTCTATCGAGGTCTTGCTGCGATCGGCCTTGTTCAGCAGGTTGACGCGGATCTCGGCGACATGGGAGCCCTGCTTGGCGCCCGAACCGCGCAGCAAGCCGTTGAAGTCGATGACACCGGCCTCGCCGATCCAGCTCTGGTAGTTGGTGACGTAGGCGTTCTTGCGCAACAGCGCGCCGACCTCGCGTGCGATCCGGTCGGTCGTCTCCACCGGTGCGGTCGCCGGCATGTCGAGCGTAATGTTGAAGGTGTTCTTGTCGTCCTTGGGCATCATGGCCAACTCGACGCCGAACCAGGACTGCGGTCCGCCCAATCCGGCTGGGCGCAGGAACTGCCAAGCCGGCTGCCACATCGACAAGGCGATTGCCAGCCCTGCCAACAGGAACGCGAGCACACGCGGGCGCGGGCGATCGACCAATGGCGCCAGCACGGCGCGATAGAACCGGTGCAGGCGGTCGCGGGTGTCGTGGTCTTCCAGGTCGTGGCCTTCACCGGGCTTGAGCCAGCGGTTGGCCGCCCAGGGCACCACCGTGTAGGCCACCAGCAGCGAGGCCGCGATGGCCACCGGCACGTTGAAGGCCACCGGGTAGAAATACTGCCCCGGCATGCCGCTGACCACCAGCAGCGAGCCGAACACCAGCATCACCGCCAGCGTCGCCAGGTTGGTGGGGTTGCCGATCTCGTGGGTGGCCTGCACCGTAACCAGGCGCTTGTCCTGCCGGCCAAGGCGGCTGTAGTTGCGGTGGATGTTCTCGACGACGACGATCGCGCCGTCGACCAGCAGTCCCAGCGACAGGATCAGCGCGAAGAGCGAGACGCGGTTGATGGTCAGGCCGGACAGGTAGGCGGCGCCCAGGGTCAGGGCCAGGATCAGCGGCACCGTTACGCCCACGATCAGCGCCTCCTTCAGGCCCAGGAACGCGGCGGTCACCAGGAAGACGGCCAGGATCGCGATGCCCAGGTGCTCGATCAGACCGGACACTGCGGCACCCGCCTTCTCGCCGTCGTTGCGCGTGACGACCAGTTCAACGCCCGCTGGCACGAACTGCGCCTTCATGCGCTCGATGCGACCGAGCACGTCGTTGGCGACGAAGACCGCGTTGGTGCCGGCCTTCTTGGCCACCGCCAGCGTGACGGCCGGGATCTCCGCCTGCTGAGTCTTGCCGAAGCGTCCGTCCGCCGGCCCGAAGGCGAGGCGGCTGACCCGGTTGCGCTCGTCGGGCGGACCGTCGATGACCTGCGCCACATCGCCCAGGTAGATGGGCCGGCCGGCGTGGCTGCCGACGATCAGGCGCCTGAGGTCCTCCGCCGTGGCCAGGAAGCCGTCCAGGAACACCTGGCGGTTCTGCCCCTGCTGGACCACAGTGCCCAGCGGCGCGGCGACATTGCTGGCGCCCAGGGTGGCGCGCACCTGGTCCAGCGTGACACCGAAGGCCTGCAGGCGCTGCGGGTCTAGTTCGATGCGCAACTCGCGATCGCGCCCGCCCTTGACGGACATGGCGGACACCGTCTCCACGCTGCGCAACCCCTCCATCAGGCGGTCGGCCAGGCGCTTCAGTGCATAGTCGTCGTAGCGCTCCGATGCCAGTGTGACGGTGACGATGGGCACGTCGTCCACTTCCACGCTTCGCACCAGCGGCTCGCCTGCGCTGGCGGGCAGGCGGTCTCGCTGGCCGAGTACGCGGTCATAGAGCTTGACCAGGGATTTTTCCTTGTCCTGGCCGACCTTGAACTGCACCATCAGCACGCCCATCGAGTTCACGGCGGTGGCATAGGTGTGGTCGACCCCGGAGACTTGCTTGACGATGCCCTCCAGCGGCCGGATCACGAGTTCCTCCACCTCCTCGGCGGACGCGCCGGGCAGCCCGAACCAGACCTGGGCGCCGGGCACCACGATCTGGGGGTTTTCCTCGCGCGGGGTCATGATCACGGCCATCGCACCGAGCAGCGCGCAGGCCAGCATGAACAGCACGGTCAGCTTGGACGTGACGAACAGGCTCGCCAGTCGACCGGCGCTGTTGAGCTTGGGCTCGCTCATCGGGCGGCCTTGGCGGAGGTGATCAGGTCACCGTCGCGCAGGGCGGGCTCGGCCACCGCCACGAAGCGCTCGTCGGCACCCAACCCGGCGCTCACCTCGACGCGGTCCGGCCACTCGCGGCCGATGCGCAGCCAACGAAACTGCGCCCTGCCGTCGGCATCGACCACGAAGACGCCGGTGAGCCCGCCACGCTCGACAAGCGCGGGTCTGGGCACCAGTGGCGCCGGGCTTTCGCCGAGTTCGAAGGCCGCGCGCCCGAACCGACCCGGCATCAGTCCTGCCGTCTCGGGCAGCGCGATCTTGACCTGGTAGCTGCGGCTGACGGGGTCGCCCGAGGGCACCACCCGACTCACCGTGCCTCTCACCGGGGCGGACAGGCCGTCGATCCTGACCTCCACCGGCTTGCCGGGGGTCATGGCCGAAACCTGGGCCTCGGCCACGAAGGTCTCGAACAGCAGGCCGCGGCCCGACTCCAGGGTCAACAGCGGCGCACCGGGAACCGCCAGATCGCCGGCGCGCTTGTGGCGCGTCACCACAACACCGTCCACCGGGCTGGCGATGTCGGCATAGGCGCGCTGGGCCGTCGCCGTGTCGGCACCGGCGCGCGCCTGGTTCAGGGCTTCGCGCGCAGCCTCGGCCTTCAGGCGCACCTTGCGCAGTTCGTTCTCGGAGACGCTGCCGCGCTCGAACAGGCGCTGGAAACGTTCGAGGTCGATCTGCGCATCGCGAGATGCCGCGTCAGCAGCGCCGACTATCGCCCTGCCCTGGCGGATGCCGCCTTCGACGTCCGCAGCATCGATGCGGGCCAGCAGTTGCCCGCGCCGCACGCGGTCACCTTCCTGAACCAAGACTTCGCGAATGTAGCCGCTGAGCCGCGAGGCGACGTCGACGCGCTGGTCGGACACCACCGAGCCAACCACGGTGTACTCGACCGCCCCCTTGGCGGACGCCGTCATGACCGGCAGGGGCCAGTTCCTCGGCGTCGGCTGTGGCTGGGCCTCGGGCGCCTTGCCGCAAGCGCCCAGAAGAGTGGCCAGGGCGAGCGGCGCGAAGGATGTAAGCAGGCTGCTTCGGTTCATAGGGGATCTCTGTTCATTGCTTCTTCAGAGTGCCTGGCGCGAGATTCGCCAGTTGTTCGACCGCGCTGCGATAGCCGATTTCGATGATTTCCTCGGCGCGGTCGAACTCCATGAAGCGCACGGCGCCGAGCGGCGGCTGGATCAGGATCTCGGGCCGGTCTTGCAGCAGGGTGGTCTCGGTGACGCGCGCCTGCATGATGTAAAGTGAGGCCAGCAGCACCTCGAAGATGCCGGGCAGCGGCCGGCGCATGGTCCTGCAGCTTGCCGAATTCGACGACCCATTCCGGCTCGAACAGGTCGACGCGGGTGGCGAGCACCTGGCCGAGCTTGACGAAGGTCGGCCCCATCTCCTCCAGCGCTCGCCGCACCCGGGCGGACGGTTCGAGGTGGGCCAGTTCCTCGGTTTCGTGCCAGTGCAGGGCCCGTCCGGCCCGCTCCAGTGCATCGGCCAGACCCATCCTGCGCACCAGGTCACCGAAGCCGTACCGGATCAGGATCGTGGCGATATCGTGCAGGCGACCCAGGTCGCGCACGGCCATCAGCGCCTGCCACAGCATCAGTCGTCCTTGCCTCGAAGACGGCGACGCGACGCATCCTGCGCCTTGCGCCCTGGCGCGAGCTTTCGAGCGTCATCACCGGTGAGTTGTCCGGCCGGGTTCAGCCCGATACGCAACAGCCCAATGACATGTCGAGCCAACACCGCTGGGTCGTCCTGCTCGGCGCGATGCCCCGGCATGAACCGGCGGGTGACACCCACCTGGAAGGGGAAGAAGACCGTGGCCAGGATCGAAATCGCCAGCAGATGGGCGTCTTGGCGCGCGTCCAGGTCCGCAGCCAGTTCGTGGACGGCCACCAGCAGGTCTTTGAATACATGCCGGGCCAAGGTGTGCTGGCGCAATTCGTCTCCGTCGAGCAGCACCCACTGCATCAAACGCAAGAAGTCCTTGTGTGTCGACAGCATCCGCGCCAAGCTGGCAACGAATGCCTCGAGCTTCGTCCATGGAGGCCTCGGACCGGTGAGAACGTCCACCAACTCGCCGGCCTTGTCCCGGAACTCGTGGGCCACCGCATCCAGGTAGAGTTGTTCCTTGTCGGCGAAGTGGTAATACAGCGCCGCAGGCGTGAGCGCCACGGCTGCAGCGACGTCGCGCATCGAAACACCCTCGTAACCGTGTCTTGCAAACAGCGGCACCGAGAGGGCCAGGATTTCCTCCCGGGTTGCTCTCTTTGTGATGATTCTTGGCATCAGGCGCTCGGGCGGTTGCTCAACCATAGATACTGAACGAACGTTCATTAAACTACATGGCGCGTCACTTCGCAAACTGCTGCAGTCCGTTCCCTGCGTTTGCCGAGCGCTGAGGCATGCGTCGCGTGTGAATTCGAGCAACCACGGCGCGCGGTTCACACTGACTTCTGAAGCGAACTGATCGTCCGCGAATTTCGACTGCCGAATGGCGTCCTGATAAGAACACTTTTCAGGGCGTCAGAAGCAGGCCCAGGCAACGTGCGTCAGAAAACGTCGCGAAAGATCCAGGGGCCGGACGACCTCACCGGTGGGCAGGCAACGCCGGCATGCTCTTGGCGGTCATCCATACCCACGCAGCAGGCAGGCCGGCCAGCACCTTCTCCTTGGCCGACCGCTCTTGCGCCTCCATGAGCGGACTCATCACGTGCAGCGGCATCGGCACCGTTCCACTGTCCAGCAGCAAGACGTTGGGAAAACCCGCCGCCGATCTGGCGTCGTACCTCATCGGCTTCATGAACGCGCGCTGCTCGCGCTGAAGCAACTCGATCAGTGGCAGCTCATGCAACC
>Ga0208266_100657_pt1 | contig 10819 bp, 12 predicted proteins | sample LakWasMet67_HOW9_2_FD_183897 | JGI IMG/M metagenome (GOLD analysis project Ga0208266, IMG submission 183897) | Freshwater sediment methanotrophic microbial communities from Lake Washington under simulated oxygen tension - Sediment Metagenome... | ecosystem: Environmental > Aquatic > Freshwater >...
GCGCTCGACATACGCCCACACCATGCGGGCACGGTGGTCTGCAGGCAGCAGTGAATCAAGGTCGAGCGCCCGCAACTCCAGTTGCCGCCGCTCGGGCTCGTGGATTCGTGGAACAGCTGCGGCCAACGTCGCGCTCTGCAGCGCGACAGCCTCGCAGGGCCCCGGCAGGTCCTCGAACAGCAATCCCTCGCTCGCCTTCGGCTTGTCCATCTTGTTCATGCCTCAGCACAAGCGGATCGCGTGCCAGCCTGCGGCAAAAAAATCTCAGGCTCTGACAACACATCAATCACGCTGATGTGTTGACCGGCCTCCCCGATTGATTCCCGCTCGTCGGCCTTCCACAATTTCCGCACCCGAACCCGCGGGACCACCCAACCACTCCCGGAGACAACCGATGAAACTTCTGAACCGACGCACGGCCCTGGCGCTGGCCCTCGGCGCACTGGTCGGCGTTTCCCTTGGCGCCCACGCACAGGGGTTCCCGAGCAAGCCGATCGTGCTCGTCGTGCCGTTCCCGGCCGGCGGACCGAACGACATCCTGGCGCGGGCGCTGGCCGAGCGTGTCGCCGGCGCCTTGAAGCAGACGATCATCGTCGACAACCGTGCCGGAGCGACCGGCAACATCGGAGCCCAGGCGGTTGCGCGGGCGGCGCCCGACGGCTATACGCTGCTGCTGACGCTCGACACGGCGCTGACCGCCAACCCGGAGGTCTACGGCAAGCGCATGGGCTTCGATCCCGACCGCGATCTTCGGCCGGTTGCGCACCTGGCTCGTTTCGACCAGATGCTGGTGACCCACCCGGCCGCCAAGATCGCCGACTTCAAGCAATTCGTCGGCGCGGCGCAGAAGGGGCTGAACTACGCATCGGCCGGCAACGCCAGCCCGGGGCACCTGACGATGGAAGCCCTTCAGTCGCTGATCAACGGCAACCTGAACCACGTGCCGTACCGCGGCAACGCGCCGGCGGTGGTCGACATCTTGGGCGGCCAGGTGCAGGCCGGCTTCGTCGCCACGCCGTCCGTGACTCAGCACGTTGCATCCGGCAAGCTGATCGGCCTGGCCGTTTCGGGCAGCAAGCGTTCGCCGCTGGCGCCGAATGTGCCGACCGTCGCGGAACTGGGACAACCGGCCGCCACCACCGAATTCGGCTACGTGCTGCTCGCGCCGGGCGCAACGCCAGAGCCGATCGTCCAGCAGTTGAACGCCGAGTTCCGCAAAGCATTGGCGTCCGACGCCGTGGCCGCCAAGCTCAAGGCGATGGACATCGAGCCGACCGGCACGACGCCGCAGCAAGCCGCCGATCTGCTGAAGGCCGGGCGGCAGCGCTGGGCCAAGGTGATCAAGGAACGCGGCATTCAGCCCGAACAGTGAAAGGACATCCACCATGAAAATCGACCGCATCCACCACGTTGCGTACCGCTGCAAGGACGCCAAGGAAACCGTGCTCTGGTACCAGCGCATGCTGAAGATGGACTTCGTGCTCGCAATCGCCGAGGACTTCGTGCCCTCGACGAAGGCGCCGGACCCGTACATGCATGTCTTTCTCGACGCCGGCAGCGGCAACGTGTTGGCCTTCTTCGAGCTGCCGACGCAACCGCCGATGGGCCGCGACCCAAATACGCCGGCCTGGGTGCAGCACATCGCGTTCCGCGTCAAGGACCGCGCCGAGCTGCTCGAATTCAAGGCGCACCTTGAGCGCGAGGGCGTCGAGGTGCTCGGCGTGACCGACCACGGCGCCTTCCACTCGATCTACTTCTTCGACCCGAACGGCCACCGCGTCGAACTCGCCTGCCCGGACCCCGCGGAGGAGGCGATGATCCGCCGCCTCGATGCCGTGAAGTGGGACATGCTGGAAGACTGGGCCAAGACCAAGCGCGCGCCGAAGCACGCCGCCTTCCTGCACGAGCGCGAGTTCAAGCAATGAGCACGACGATCGACCACACCCACGACCCGGCGCTGCGCAGCTGGGTCGAGTCGGCCAACGAGTCCGGCACCGACTTCCCGATCCAGAACCTGCCCTTCGGCCGCTTCCGCCGCGCCGGAGAGTCGGGCTGGCACATCGGCGTCGCGATCGGCGACCAGGTGCTCGACCTGCGCCGTGCTGGCCTGACGGACTCGGACGACATGCAGACGCTGATGCAGCAGCCGCCAGCGCAACGACGGGTGCTGCGTGACCGCCTGTCGCAGGGCCTCAGCGCGGGAAACGCCGGCAGCGCCGAGCAGGCGGTCTGGCGCGCGGCGCTAGTGCCGATGAGCAGTGTCGAGCTCGGCCTGCCCTGCACGATCGGTGACTACACCGACTTCTACGTCGGCATCCACCACGCGACCGCGGTCGGCAAGCTGTTCCGCCCGGACGATCCGCTGCTGCCCAACTACAAGTGGGTGCCGATCGGCTACCACGGCCGCGCCTCGACGATCTGCGCCAGCGGCCATGCGTTCCGCCGCCCGCGTGGGCAGGTGAAGGCGCCCGAGGCTGCGCAGCCGGTGCTCGCGCCGACTCGCCGGCTCGACTACGAGCTCGAACTCGGCATCGTCATCGGCCAGCCGAATCGGCTGGGCGAGCCGGTCTCGATCGACAATGCCGAGGACCATGTCTTCGGCGTCGCCCTCTTCAACGACTGGAGCGCGCGCGACTTCCAGGCCTGGGAGTACCAGCCGCTCGGGCCGTTCCTGTCGAAGAATTTCGCCAGCACGATCTCGCCTTGGATCGTCACGCTCGAGGCGCTGGCCCCGTTCCGCCGGGCCGCGCAGCGTGCGCCCGGCGAGCCGCAGCCGCTGCCCTACCTCGATTCGCGGGCCGACCGCGAGGCTGGCGCCTTCGACGTGGACCTTGAGGTCTGGCTGCAGACCGAGACGATGCGCCAGGCCGGCCACCCCGGCGACCGGCTGGTGCGCTCCAATTACGCCGATGCGGCCTACTGGACCACGGGCCAGCTCGTCGCGCACCACACCGTCAACGGCTGCGGGCTGAATACAGGCGACCTGTTCGGCACCGGCACGCTGTCCGGCCCCCGGCCCGAGCAGGCCGGCTCGCTGCTGGAGCTGACGGTCGGCGGGCAGCGGCCGGTAATGCTGTCCAACGGCGAGCAGCGCACGTTCATCGAGGACGGCGATGCCGTCACCTTGCGCGGCGGCTGCGAGCGGCCCGGCTTCCGGCGCATCGGCTTTGGCGAATGCCGCGCCGTGGTGCTGCCGGCGCCGCCGCTCTGAAACGGGGCCGCATGGGCAAGACCCGCAAGGCAGCGGCCATCGTCGAGGCCATTCCCGAAGGTGCGACCGTCATGGTCAGCGGCTTCATGGCCGTCGGCACGCCCCAGCGCCTGATCGACGAGCTGGTTCGGCAGCGCCGAAAGGACCTCACGCTGATCACCAACGACACGGCCCGTCCGGGCGTTGGCGTCGGCAAGCTTATCTCGGCGCGGCTCGTACGGCGCCTCGTGACGAGCCACATCGGCACCAATCCGGAGACGCAGCGCCAGATGCTCGACGGCGCGATCGAGGTCGAGCTGGTTCCGCAGGGCACGCTGGCAGAGCGCATCCGCGCCGGAGGCCACGGTCTCGGCGGCGTGCTGACGCCCACCGGCGTCGGCACCGTCGTGCAGGAGGGCAAGCAGACAATCGAGATCGAGGGGAAGCTGTTCCTCGTCGAACTGCCTCTGCGCGCCGACTTCGCGCTCGTCAACGCCTGGCGCGCCGACCACATCGGCAACCTCACGTATGCGCTGACCGCGCGCAACTTCAATCCGCTGATGGCGATGGCCGCCGACACGGTCATCGCGGAAGCCCGGGAACTGGTTCCGGTCGGCGTCGTCGCACCCGATGAGGTGATGACGCCAGCGGTGCTCGTGGACCATCTCGTCGCGCGGGAGAGCAGCCATGGATGACAAGCAGTTGATCGCCCGCCGGGTGGCCTTGGAATTGAAGCCCGGCGACCTTGTCAATCTCGGCATCGGCCTGCCGACGCTGGTGGCCGCGATGGTGCCGCGCGATGCTGGCATCTTCTTCCAGTCCGAGAACGGCATCGTGGGCATGCAGGCCGTGGCCGAGCAAGGGCTGGAGACCGCCGACCTGACCGACGCCGGCGGCAACCCGATCAGCGCGCTGCCCGGCGCCGCGACCTTCGACAGCGCGATGTCGTTCGGGCTGATTCGCGGCGGGCACCTCGACGTGACGGTGCTCGGCGGCCTGCAGGTCGACCGCGAAGGCCGGCTCGCGAACTGGATGGTGCCCGGCAGCCTGGTACCCGGCATGGGCGGCGCGATGGACTTGGTGACCGGCGCGCGCCGCGTGATCGTCGCGATGACGCACACGGCCAAGGGCCGGCCGAAGATCGTCGAGGCCTGCACGCTGCCGCTGACCTCCGCACGCGCGGTCGACCTGATCGTGACCGAGCTTGCCGTGATCGAGCCGACCGCCGACGGGCTGCTTCTGCGCGAGATCGCGCCTGGCGTGACGATCGACCGGGTGCGGCGCGAGACCGGCGCGGCGCTGATCATGCCGGAGCGTGTGCCGACCATGCGGGGCCTCGAAGCGGAGGTGCGATGAGCTGGCAACCCCGCTGGCGCAGCGAAGGTCAAGAGCCCGACTACCGGTTCACGCTGGCCAACGAGCGCACGTTCCTCGCCTGGATCCGCACCGCGCTGTCGCTGCTGGCCGGTGGCGTCGTGCTCGTACAGTTCGCGACCCGGCTGTCGCCGCGCGCCGTGGTCGTCGCCCTTGCTTGCGGGCTGGCCGTCCTGGCCGCGCTGCTGTGCGTCATGGCCTACGTGCGCTGGCGGGGCAACGAGATCGCCATGCGCCATGCGCGTGCATTGCCGGGCAGCGGCGGCATCCCACTGACCGCCGGCGTGCTGGCCATCGTCGCTGCGGCGCTCGGTGCGATCCTGCTGATGGTGGCGTGAGGCTCTTGGCTGCGCCTACCGATCCGGGTCTGCAGGCCGAGCGCACGGCGCTGGCGTGGAGCCGAACCGGCCTTGCGGTGCTGGTCAACGCGCTCCTGGTGCTGCGCTCAGGCCTGCAACACGACTCAAAGCCGATCACGGCACTCGGTGTCGTGCTGCTCGGCGCCGCGGCAGCCGTCACGCTCTATGCGAAGTGTCGGAAGAAACAACTGGCCCTGAGCGCGCAGTCTGCGCCTGCGGCACTGGCAATGATGGTCATGAGCTCCATCGCGGTCCTGGTTTGCGTCGCAACCCTTTTGCTCATCGGCGGCAGCTAGGGTCGAGGCACCAAGCAAATTCCAGGCAGGTCCGGAAAGGCGTGGACGGGCGGCATTCGGCTTGAATTGCAGAGGCTCTTGGCGGCTGCGGAGCGGACGCCGGCGCGGCAAGTCCGAAGTCCGCAACGGGTCGGCAGCACCAGTTCGCAGGCTGCGGAAGCTGACGTTCAGCCCTTGCGCCGTGGTCGACTCGTAGTGCACCCTGATCAAATCGTCGTGAACTTGCTTGCGGCTCAATGAACCCGCAGCACCTCAAACTGCTGTCGGATTGGAGCGATCTGTATCGACACCTCATCACCCTCGCGCTTACCCAACACGGCCCTGCCCAAAGGGGCTTCGCAGCTGATGACCTGAACGAGCTGAGCGCCGCTGACCAACTTCATGCTGCCCCCATCCGGGCCGAGAAATAGCTGCTGCTTCTTGTCGTCGGAATCGATCAGGCAGACAAGCGCGCCGAGCTGTATCCCTTTGCTGGCGTCGTAGGGGCTCGGGTGGAATCGGCGCCAACTGGCCATCGCCTGGCGGATCGCTTCGGCGCGACGAGCTTGGCCGGTGGCCAGGTAGGCGGCTTCGAGTCCCAAGGTGTCGTATTTGTTTTCAGCGATGTTTTCTTCGTGAGTCGCCGCTTCATGGGCCGCTCGCACTGCCTGTTCGGCTTGCAGCAGGTCTTCGGCGAGCCGTTCCAGCACCTGCTGCCGCAGCACAAATTTATCCATGACTAAAGGTGGGCATCTCGAACAGGCGGGGGGTCTTGTCCTGATTGTGGGACGCTGCACCAGCCTTCGACGCTTCTGTTGGCTGCAGATCAACTTCAGCCATGGGTCGGGTACCGCCAGTCGTCATGGCCAGTAGGAATCATTCGTGGCCCGACGCGTCGGCTGTGCTATGCGAGTGACCGGTCAGGGAGGTGCAGCGGTCATCTCCTTGTTGACGATCGTGCGACCGGTTTCGGCTCGGGCTGCCGCTCACCTGCCAACCCTGAACGGCTGCAGACAGTCTTGAGGCGACGACCGCGTCCTCCAGTCCGACGAGTTCATGCTGCTCCTGCCACGAATCGACGCGCGACAAACCGGTGGTGACGGCGGGCAAGGCCAGGCAGGGTCGGGGTTGGCTGGCTTGCCGGTGCACACGCGCGGACGCAGTCCAACGAAGTTGCTTGTGCGCGCCAGCCACCCGCGGCTTTCACTCCACCGGCTACAGTTAGCCCCTGGACGCATCATCCCGCGACAAGCCTAGGCACCGCGCAGCATACGCAGCCTGTGGGGTAAGTTGTGGGGTGTTCGGGCCGGCTGAAAGACAACCTCCATATGCGACAAGCACTTGGCGTCGAACTCGACATTCAGGTGCAGAACATCGAGTAGCGCGTCCAATCAGCGACAGCCTGCGGGCGGGCCGGACCGCAAGATGGCCGGTGGGGCACCCCGCCCCCGACCGGAGACACCGCATGACCCGCCTGCCCCTGCTCACCGACGCCCAGGTCGGCCCGCCCGACCTGGTGGCCAGCATCCGCGCCCGGCGTGGCGGCGGCCTGCTGGACCTGGACCGCCTGCTGCTGCACAGCCCGGCCTTCGCCACCGGCTGGGGCGAGCTGATGGGCCGGGTGCGTGGTGCGCTGGCGCTGTCGCCGCTGTACCGCGAGCTGGCGATGTGCGGCGTGGCGGCGCTGACCGGCGCAGCCTTCGAGATGCACCACCACGCGCCGCTGTACCTGGCCGCCGGCGGCAGCGAGGCCCAGCTGGCCGCGCTGCGCCGCTTGCCCGAAGGCACCGCCGCTGACCCGGTGTTCGACGCCGGCCAGCAGGCGGTGCTGGCCCTGGTGGTGGCCATGACCCGCGACGTGCAGGTCGGCGACGCCACATTCGCCCGCGCCCGCGCGGCGGCGGGCGATGACCAGCGCCTGTTCGAGCTGGTCGGCGTGATCGCGGCCTACAACATGGTGGCGCGCATCCTGGTGGCGATGCAGCTCGAGCCCTGAAACGGCACCGCCCGCCGTCACAGGGGTGCACGGGCGGGCGGCCAGCGGGAAGGGGTGGCGCCGCACGCGGCGCCGCGGTCACACCTTACTTGTCGTACTGCTGGATCAGCGCGCGCGCGTCGTCGAGCAGGGCCTTGCCGTTGGCGCCCTTGGCCGACACTTCCTTGACCCAGTCGTCGTCCACGTTCTCGCTGGCCTTGACCCAGCGCGGGTACTCGGCATCGCTCAGCTTGAGCAGCGCGTTGCCACGGTCGCCGGCCAGCTTGTGGTTGCCCGCCACCACAAGCTGGCCGGCGACCGTGGCAACGCGCGCCGAGGCGGCCGGGCCGCTGTTGTCGTCGATCACCTTCTTCAGCTCGGGCGGCAGGCTGTTGTACTTGCCCAGGTTCATCACCAGCGCAAACAGCGTGTTGGCGAACTTCAGCTGGCCGGCCGGCACGTCGAGGTGGCTTTTGGCGATCTCGTGCAGCTTGACGGTGGGCACCCCCTCCCAGGGCACCATGGCGCCGTCGATCACGCCCTTGCTGATCGATTCGGGCACGCTGGGCAGCGGCATCTGCACCGGGGTGGCGCCCAGGGCCGCCAGCATGCGGCTGTTCAGGCGCGTGGCGGCGCGGATCTTCAGGCCCTTCAGGTCTTCCAGCTTGCTGATGCCCTTCGGGTTGGCCAGGTGGAACGACGAGCCGTCATTGGTGTGCAGCCACAGCGGCTTGACGCCCTTGTACTCGTCCAGCGCGTGCTTCTGCACATAGTGCCAGTAGGCCTGGCTGCTGCCCTTGGCGCTGCGCGTGAAGAAGGGCAGTTCGAAGACCTCGCTCTTGGTGAAGCGGCCTGCCGAGTAGGTGGGCAGGGTCCAGACGATGTCGGCCACGCCGTCGCGCGCCTGGTCGAACAGCTGCGCGGGCGTGCCGCCCAGCGTCATCGCCGGGTAGATCTGGCACTTCAGCTTGCCGGCCGACTCCTTGGCGATCTTGTCGCACCAGGGCTGGATCAGGTTGACCTGCACATTGGAGGTGGACGGCAGGAAGTGGGCCACCTTCAGCACCACGGTCTGGGCCTGGGTCGGGGCAGAAAGGCTGGCCAGCAGCGACAGCGCGGAAGCGGCCAGCAGGGAGCGACGGAAGTTCATGACAGGGACTCTCGGAAGCAGAAAGGGAATCGGGCGTGCGGCGCTCAGCCGCCGAAGGTGCGCACCAGCACCAGCGAGATGGAGGGGAAGAACAGCAGCGCGATGATGCGCACGAAGTCCGAGGCCAGGAATGGCATCACGCCCTTGAAGGTCTCGGTCAGCGGCACGTCCTTGGCCAGGCGGTTGATGATGTAGACGTTCATGCCCACCGGCGGGTGCACCAGGCCGATCTCCACCACCATCAGGGCCAGGATGCCGAACCAGATGCTCTTGTCGGTCTGGCCCAGGCCCCAGAAGTCCAGGCCCATGACCACCGGGTAGAAGATCGGGATCGTCAGCAGGATCATCGCCAGGCTGTCCATCACGCAGCCCAGGAAGATGTAGATCAGCAGGATCGCCACCATCACCAGCAGCGGCGCGGCGCCGCTGGCCTGCACCCAGGCGGCCAGCTCGGCCGGCATCTGCGACAGCGCCAGCGCGCTGTTGAGCATGTCGGCGCCCAGCAGCACCAGGAAGATCATCGCCGTGGCGCTGGCCGTGCCCAGTGCGCTGTCCAGGATGCCCTTCAACCGCATTCCACCACGCGCCACCGCCAGCACGCCGCAGGCCGCCGCACCGATGGCCGCGGCCTCGGTGGGGTTGGCCCAGCCGCCGTAGATGCCGACGATCACCACCACGAACACCAGCATCACCGGCAGCACCTCGAACAGGCGCACCATGCGCTCGGCCCAGGGCACCACCTCGCCGGCCGGGCCGGCGTCGGGGTTGATGCGCACGAAGATCTGCACCACCACCATGTAGCCGACCATGGCGATCAGGCCAGGCAGCACTGCGGCCATGAACAGCTTGCCGATCGACTCCTGGGTCAGGATGGCGTAGATCACCAGCGGCACCGACGGTGGGATCATGATGCCCAGCGTGCCGCCGGCGGCCAGTGCGCCGGTGGCCAGGCTGCCGGCGTAGCCGTGGCGGCGCAATTCGGGCAGCGCCACCTGGCCCATGGTGGCCGCGGTGGCCAGCGAAGAGCCGCAGATCGCACCGAAGCCGGCACAGGCGCCGATGGCGGCCATCGCGATGCCGCCGCGCCGGTGGCCCATGAAGGCGCTGACGAAGCGGAACAGGCTGCGGCTCAGGCCCCCATGGGTGGCGAACTGGCCCATCAGCAGGAACAGCGGGATCACCACCAGGTCGTAGTTCGACAGGCGGGCATAGGCCAGGTTCTTCAGCGAGGCCAGCAGCGGCGTGGTGTCCCAGCCGCTGAGGGCCAGGTAGCCGCCACCGCCGGCGGCGAACATGGCGATGCCGATGGGCACGCGGATCACCAGCATGACCATCAATGCGGCAAAGATCAGGCCGCCTACTGCGATGCCGCTCATGCGTTTCTCCCGCGCAGCTGCTGCGCCGCCATGTAGAAGCCGGCCAGCGCCAGCAGCACGAAGCCTGGCACCATCAGCACCTGGGCCCACCACATCGGCAGGCCCAGGATGGGCGAGGACTCGCCGTACTCGCGCACGTTCAGCGCGCCGGCCAGGCTGCGCCAGGCGATCAGTGCGCCGAACAGGCCCACCAGCAGCGAGCCGAAGCCGTCCAGCCGGTTGACGGTGGCCGCCGGCAGCTTGTGGGTGAAGAAGTCGACCTTGACGTCACCGTGGTTCAGGTGGCACCAGGCAAAAAAGCTGGCCGAGGCGAAGGCCGCGCACATCTGCAGCAGTTCCACGTCGCCCGGCACCGGCGCCGACGCCACCTTGCGGCCGACGATGGAGGCGATGGACATCAGCACCAGGCCGATGAACACCACACCGCCGGCCAGCGCCAGCCAGCGGGCGCAGGCGCGCAGGCCCAGGCCGAACGGCCCGTACTCGACCGGCGCGGTGGTATCCGTCAGGTCAGGGGGAAGGGGTTCTTGCATCGTTGTCTCCTGTTATCGAGGTGCGCACCGGGGTCAATCCAGGCTGATGTTCTTGCGCCGCACCAGCTCACCGTAGGTGCGCGACTTGGCAGCGGCCTGGGCCTCGATCTCGGCCGGTGTCCAGTTCAGCGGCTCGAAGGCGAAGGTCTGGAAGCGGGCCTGGATGTCGGGCTCGGCCAGGGCCTTGCGCACATCGGCCTGCAGGCGGTCGCGGATGCCGACATGCATGCCTCGCGGCGCCACCAGCACGACAAAGGAGTTGACCTCCAGCCCCGCCGGGCCACCCGCCTCGGCCACGGTGGGCACCTCGGGCAGCTGCGGCAGGCGCTTGGGTGCGGCCACCGCCAGGTAGCGCAGCTTGCCAGCCTTGTAGGCGCCCTGGCTGGACGGCAGGCTGCCGAAACTCCAGCCCACGTCCCCGCCGCCGACCGAGCCGAACAGCTGCGACATCTCGCGGTAGGGCACATGGACCATGGTGGTGCCGGTGCTCAGCTCCAGCTGCTCGCCACCCAGGTGGGCCGGGCTGCCGATGCCCCAGGAGCCGAAACTGACCTTGTCCGGACTGGCCTTGGCCGCGGCCACCAGGT
>Ga0208266_100658_pt1 | contig 10809 bp, 10 predicted proteins | sample LakWasMet67_HOW9_2_FD_183897 | JGI IMG/M metagenome (GOLD analysis project Ga0208266, IMG submission 183897) | Freshwater sediment methanotrophic microbial communities from Lake Washington under simulated oxygen tension - Sediment Metagenome... | ecosystem: Environmental > Aquatic > Freshwater >...
TGCTGGGTGCGGTGGTGATCGTGCTCGCCAAGCTGCTGGGCACGGCGGTGGTGGCGCGGCTGTTCACCCTGACCCGGCCGGCGCTGCTGCAACTGGCCTGGTTTGCCACCCTGTACCTGCGCTGGACAGCCTGGAAGGCGACGCTGCTGGCGCGGGTGCGGGCGTCCTGGGCCTGGCGCCTCGGCCGGGCGGTCAAGCGTCGGCTGCGCCAGCGCTGGGCGCGCTGGCGGCAGGCCTGAGCCACCCTTCAACCGGCCCCGCGCCGCGCGGGGGTCACCAGAACTGCCACTGCCCGCTGGCCACCACCCAGGCGCCCAGCACGCCGTTGGTCACGGCATGGGCGATCACCGCGGTCCACAGCTTGCCGGTGTGGCGGTACAGCAGCGCATAAGCCAGGCCGGCCACGATGGCCGCCAGCCACAGCGGGTGCGCCAGCATGAAGACAAAGGTCGACAGCGCCACCGCCCGCACGCCGGTGCGGCGGGGGTCCAGGCCCTCGAACACCGGCTGCTGCAGCCAGCGCATCAGGAACGCGCGCCAGAACAGCTCCTCCATCACCGGCACCAGCAGCGCCGCACCCAGCCAGCGCACGGCGATCAGCGGCCACAGCAGCCGGCCCGAGGCGTCCAGCGGCACGAAGGCCGCGGTCGACTCGCCGATCTGCATCCACGGCGCGTCCAAGCGGATCCACAGCGCAAACACCACCAGCCCGACCGCCACCGACAGCAGCGTCTCGCGCAGCGTGGGCCGGTTCTGCCACGCCAGCTCGCCGTAGTCGCGCCACCAGGCCAGCAGCAGGCCGCCGACCAGCACCAGGTTCAGCGCGTACAGCCAGCGGGTGTCGAAGCCCCAGCGGTCGTCGGCGGGGGCCAGGCCGCGCAGGGCCAGCAGGCCCATGAAGACGGCAAAGGGCAGGACGCGCAACAGCGCGGGGCGGGACAGGTTCATCGTGACAGCTCGGGCAGTGGGCCGCCGGGCGAGAGGACCGGCCCGGGTGGCGGGGACTTTACGGGCCGCGGCCGGCCGGGTGCCCCCCGGGCTGCGGTGCGCTGCGGCGCCGTGGCACAGCGCTTCGTGGCAGAACGCACGGCCCCGGCGCTCAGGCAGGCCGCCGCCATGCCTGCAGCAGCGTCACAAAGCGCAGCAGGTAGGCCGGCACGCGCACAAAGACATAGGCGCTGACCAGCACGTTGAGCAGCGCGGTGGCCAGGAACACCTCGGGCACGCTGTAGCCGGCGCCCAGCATCGCCCCGGCGCCGACTGCGCTGACGACCATGAACAGCGCGTTCAGGATGTTGTTGGCGGCGATGATGCGGGCGCGGTGGCTGGGTGGGCTGCGCAGCTGGATCAGCGCGTACATCGGCACCGAGTACAGGCCGGTGCTCAGCGCCAGCAGCGCCAGATCGGCCATCACCCGCCAGTGCGCGGGCTGGGCGACGAAGGCGCCCACCGTCTGCGTGGCCGCCGCCGGCAGCGCGCGCGAAGCGAAGTACAGGTCCACCGCGAAGACGCTCATGCCGATGGCGCCGGCCGGCACCAGGCCGATCTCGACATGGCCGCGCGACAGCCGCTCGCAGGCCAGCGCGCCGATGCCGATGCCCACGGAGAACACGCCCAGCAGCAGCGAGGCCACCTGCTCGTCGCCGCGCAGCACGTCCTTGGCGAAGACCGGGAAGTTGGCCAGGAACACCGCGCCGAAAAACCACATCCAGCTGATGCCCAGCAGCGAGCGGAAGACCACCGCGTCCTGCCGCGCCAGCCGCAGGTTGCGCCAGGTCTCGGTGACCGGGTTCCAGTGGATGCGCAGCGCCGGGTCGGTGGCTGGCGACAGCGGCACCCGCTGCGCCGCCCAGCGCCCCAGCCCGGCCACGGCCAGGCAGGCCGTGGCCACCGCGGGCGCACCGATGCCCGGCAGCGCGATCAGCAGGCCGCCGGCCAGGTTGCCCAGCAGGATGGCGACAAAGGTGCCCATCTCCACCATGCCGTTGCCGCCGGTCAGCTCACGCTCGTCCAGGTGCTGCGGCAGGTAGGCGAACTTGACCGGCCCGAACAGCGTGGAGTGCAGGCCCATGCCGAACACGCAGGCCAGCAGCAGGGCGGCGTTGGCACTGACGAAGCCCAGTGCCGCGGCGGCCATGATGGCGATCTCCAGGTCCTTGACCCGGCGCATCAGCCGCGCTTTCTCCAGCCGGTCGGCGAGCTGGCCACTGGTGGCCGAAAACAGCACGAAGGGCAGGATGAACAGCGCACCGATCACCAGCCCGGCCAGCGCCGGCGGCAGCCAGGCCACCTGCAGCTGGTAGGTCACCATCACGGTGAAGGCGAACTTGAACAGGTTGTCGTTGCCGGCGCCCAGGAACTGGGTCCAGAAAAACGGCGCGAAGCGGCGCTGGCGCAGCAGCGCAAACTGGTCGGGTGGGGCCGCGGCGGCGTGGTCGACCGCCTCAGTCATGGCGCATCGCCCCGGTCGAGCCCAGCGGCCGCCGCGGGACCGGCTCCGCCGGGCCGCTGGCGGCGCCCCCTGGAGGGGAAGGCGCCGCAGGCGCCTCGGGGGTGGGCGCCAGACTGAAGCGCTGCACCGGCAGGCCATGCTGCGGCGCGATGTCACTGTCGCCACCCACCCACAGCCAGCGCACCGCGTGGCGCAGGTCGTCCTGGCGCTGCACCAGCGCGGCCAGCACCAGGCGCAGCGCGTCGGTGGCGGCGCGGTCGGCCAGCACCAGGGTGGCGCGGCGCGGTGCAAAACCGGCCTTCCAGTGGCGCAGCGCGGGCGGCGTGTCCACCGCCCAGCCGGCGTCCCAGGGGTCGCCGGGCTGGCGGGGCCGCCACCAGCGCGCGTCGTCCAGCTTGACCTGCAGCCGCCAGCGCTGGCCGGCGCGGCGGTCGGGCAGGGCTTCCAGCCGGGTGCTGCCGTCGAGCTGCCGGGCCAGCGCCTGGGCGAAGGCCGTGGTGATGGCCTCGTCGGGCCCGCGCAGCGCGGCGATGGCCAGGCGCTGCTGCACCGCCGGCCGGGCGCCGGGCTGCAGCAGCGGTGCGTGGCCGGGGCCGGCGCCCGACCAGCACCAGGCCTGCGCGGCGGCCCAGGGGGCGGCGTGGCGCTGGGCCAGCGCGGCCTCGCCCGGTGGCGCCTCGGGTGGGCGCAGCGCCAGGCGGTCGAAGCGGGCGCCCAGGCCGGCCAGGTGGCGGGACAGGCTCATCGGGCGTCCTTCGTGGCAGGCAGCTCGGCCAGCACCTGGGCGGTGTGTTCACCCAGCGTCGGCGCGGGGCTGCGCAGGGCGCCGGGCGTGGCGCTGAGCTTGGGGCAGATGCCCGGCACCTGCAACGCCAGGCCGTCTTCGGTGGTGATGTGCTCGATCATGCCGCGGGCCAGGAAATGCGGGTCGGCGGCGATGTCGGCCACGGTGTAGATGCGGCCGGCCGGCACGCTGGCGGCCTGCAGCACGGCCACCACCTCGGCCACCGGGCGCTGCACGGTCCAGGCGGTGATGGCGGCGTCCAGCTCGTCGACCCGGGCGGCACGCAACGCGTTGTCGGCCAGGCCGGGGTCCTGGCCCAGGTCGTCGCGGCCGATGGCGGCCATCAGGCGCTTGAAGATCGAGTCGCCGTTGCCGCCGATCACCACCTGGCCGTCGGCGCAGCGGTAGGCGTTGCTGGGCGCGATGCCGGGCAGGGCCGACCCCGCCGGCTGGCGCACGGTGCCGAAGGCGCTGTACTCGGGCAGCAGGCTTTCCATGCAGTTGAAGACCGATTCATACAAGGCCACGTCCACCACCTGGCCCCGCCCCTTGGGCGCTTCGGCGCTGACCGAGCGCTGCCGCGCCTGCAGCGCCAGCAGCACGCCGATCACGCCGTGCAGGCCGGCCAGCGTATCGCCCAGGCTGACGCCGGCACGCACCGGCGGCCGGCCGGGCTCGCCCATCAGGTGGCGCAGGCCGCCCATGGCCTCGGCCACCACGGCAAAGCCGGGCAGGTCGCGGTAGGGGCCGGTCTGGCCGTAGCCGCTGATGCGCAGCATGACCAGGCCGGGGTTGGCGGCGGCCAGCGCCTCGTAACCCAGGCCCCATTTCTCCAGCGTGCCGGGCTTGAAGTTCTCGATCAGCACGTCGGCCTCGGCGGCCAGGCGGGCGACGTCGGCGCGGCCTTCGTCGGTGCGCAGGTCCAGCACCACGCTGCGCTTGTTGCGGCTCTGCACCTGCCACCAGACGCTGGTGCCGTGGTGCAGCAGGCGCCACTTGCGCAGCGGGTCGCCGTCGCCGGGCGGTTCGACCTTGATCACGTCGGCGCCGAAGTCGGCCAGCGTCCTGCCGGCAAACGGTCCGGCGATGAGCTGGCCCAGCTCCAGCACCTTGAGCCCGGTCAGCGGACCGGGGTGGGTGCCGACGGGCGGCGCAGGCGTGGTGGGGGTGGGGGCGGTGGCTGTCATGGCCTGCGCATTGTTGCCAATGTGCGGCTAGCACGGATCGCCGCCCGCAGGTGACAGCCAGGGATTGCCGGCCGGCGTTAGGCTGCCACCCCATGAGCACCCTCTTCGACCCCCTGCAACTCGGCGACATCGCCCTGGCCAACCGCGTCGTGATGTCGCCGCTGACGCGCACCCGTGCGCCCGGCGAGCTGCCCAACGACCTGATGCGCCTGTACTACCAGCAACGCGCCAGCGCCGGCCTGATCATCAGCGAGGCGATCCAGGTCTGCGCCGAAGGCGTGGGCTACCTGGACACGCCCGGGCTCTACACCGCCGAGCAGACCGCCGCCTGGCGGCCGATCACCGCCGCGGTGCATGCCGCCGGCGGCCGCATCGTGGCCCAGCTCTGGCACGTGGGCCGCATCTCGCACCAGCTGCTGCAGCCGGGTGGCGGCGCGCCGGTGTCGTCCAGCAACAAGCCGGCGGTGACCAATGTGAAGGTGCGCACGCCGCAGGGCGCGATGCCGCCGTCGGTGCCGCGGCCGCTGGGCCTGGACGAGATCCCGGGCGTGATCGCCGCCTACCGCCAGGCCGCCCGCAATGCCATCGACGCCGGCTTCGACGGGGTTGAGGTGCATGGCGCCAACGGCTACCTGCTGGAGCAGTTCCTGCGCGACAGCATCAACGACCGCAGCGACGCCTACGGCGGCCCCATCGCCAACCGCGCGCGGCTGCTGCTGGAGGTGATGCAGGCGGTGGTCGACGAGATCGGCGCCGGCCGCACCGGCCTGCGCCTGTCGCCCATCACGCCGGCCAACGACGCCCCGCAGGACAGCGACGCGCAGGCGCTCTACACCTATGTGGCGGCGCAGCTGGGCGCCATGAAGCTGGCTTTTCTGGAGGTGGTGGAAGGCGCCACCGGCGGCCCGCGCGACCTGAGCGACCAGGGCGTCAAGCCCTTCGACTACGCTGCGATGCGCGCCGCCTTCGGTGGGCCGTGGATTGTCAACAACGGCTACACCCGCGCCATGGCGCTGGACGCGGTGGCCAGCGGCCACGCTGACGCCGTGGCCTTCGGCCGGCCCTACATCGCCAACCCGGACCTGGTGCGCCGCCTGCGCGAGGACGCGCCGCTGAACGCGGTGGTGGGCAAGACGGTCTACCTGCCGGACGCCACCGGCTACACCGACTACCCGACGCTGGACGAAGCCGCCGCCCTGGCCCAGTGAACGGCGCGGCCGCCCGCGGGCCGGTGGCTGGGCACGCGGGCAGGCGCCGCCTCAGCTGCGCTTGCGTTTCATCTTGGCCAGGAAGAGTTCGCGCAGGTTGACCTCGCGCGGGCCGGGGACCAGTTCGGCCACGTCACCGGCCTGCACCTGGCCGGGCACCATCACCGCCAGGTAGCTGCCGCAGTAACCGCTCTGCGCCATCAGCTTGCTGGCCTGGTTGAAGCCCATCGCCGTGTTGAACTTGAAGCAGGGCTGGCGCGGTTCGGTCACCGCCAGTTCGCAACCCGGCAGGCGCAGCCGGTCGCCGATCCACAGCCGGCCCTCGTCCAGGCCCTCGACCGTCAGGTTCTCGCCCAGCAGGCCGTAGGGCACGGGCGCGTCGGCGGCGGCCACCCGGGCCTGGGCGCGCACCGTCTGCCAGAAGGGGTAGTGCAGCACCGGGTAGGCGTACACCGCCTTGTGCAGGCCGCCGTGCACCGTGGGGTCGGCCTGTTCGTCGCCGGCCAGGCCCAGCGGGCCCACCCCCACCGGGCCGGCCACGGGCTGCTTGCCGATGGCGGTCATGACCTGGCGGCCGTCGATGGACCGCGGCGTGGCGCGGGCGGTGTTGACGCTGAGGATCTTGATCATGGCGCGGGTCCGGGCGAAGCGCCCGATTCTCGCCGCCGCCACCGCGCCAGCCGCGGTGTCACCAAGGAGCGCCGACCGCGCATTAGGTCATACAGAATTTGCATGACCCCCCGGTGCTCGGTGGTTACGGCCCCATTACACTCATTTGACAATCCCGTAGCTGCCAATCCGGCGGCCCGGTTGTCCGGTTTCGGGGTAACCCCTCGGTAACCGTTGCGGCGGCCCCGGCAACTCTGCGGCCGGCTTCGCACCACAACCTCATCCCCATGGCGCGGCATTGAACGAGCCCCGGCGGCCTGCCCCCGGCGAGGTTGGTTCAATCCCGTTTTTCATTCTCATTTGATTGGAGTCGACATGAACCAGCCGGTGATGGAAGGCCTGCGCCTGAACGTACCCGCCTATGTGAAGCACCCGCGCCTGGTGGCCTGGGTGGCCGAGATGGCCGCGCTGACCGAGGCCAAGGACGTGTACTGGTGCGACGGCTCGCAAGCCGAGTACGACCGGCTGTGCGCCGAGCTGGTGGCTGCCGGCACCTTCAAGAAGCTCAACCCCGAGCTGCGCCCCAACAGCTTCCTGGCCTGCAGCGACCCCAGCGACGTGGCCCGGGTGGAAGACCGCACCTTCATCTGCAGTGCGCGTGCCGAGGACGCCGGCCCGACCAACAACTGGATGGCCCCGGCCGAGATGCGCCAACTGCTGCAGACCGGCGAACAGGCGCTGTTCAAGGGCTGCATGAAGGGCCGCACGATGTACGTCGTGCCCTTCTCGATGGGCCCGCTGGGCTCGCCCATCGCCCACATCGGCGTGGAGCTGAGCGACAGCGCCTACGTGGCCGTCAACATGCGCATCATGACGCGCATGGGCAAGGGCGTGTTCGAGGTGCTGGGCGACGACGGCGCCTTCGTGCCCTGCATGCACACCGTGGGCGCGCCGCTGCAGCCGGGCGAAAAGAGCGCCACCTGGCCTTGCAACAAGACCAAGTACATCGTGCACTACCCCGAGACGCGCGAGATCTGGTCCTACGGTTCGGGCTACGGCGGCAACGCGCTGCTGGGCAAGAAGTGCTTTGCGCTGCGCATCGCCTCGTCGATGGGCCGTGACCAGGGTTGGCTGGCCGAGCACATGCTGATCCTGGGCGTCACCAACCCGGCCGGCAAGAAGTACCACGTCGCCGCCGCCTTCCCCAGCGCCTGCGGCAAGACCAACTTCGCGATGCTGGTGCCGCCGCAGAGCCTGGACGGCTGGAAGGTCACCACCGTCGGCGACGACATCGCCTGGATCAAGCCGGGTGCCGATGGCCGCCTGCACGCCATCAACCCCGAGGCCGGCTACTTCGGCGTGGCGCCGGGCACCAACTACAAGACGAATCCGAACTGCATGGATTCGCTCAAGCGCGACGTGATCTTCACCAACGTGGCGCTGACCGACGACGGCGACGTCTGGTGGGAAGGCATGGACGGCGCGGTGCCGCAGCACCTGATCGACTGGCAGGGCAAGGACTGGACGCCGCAGATCGCCAAGGAGACCGGCGCCAAGGCCGCGCACCCGAATTCGCGCTTCACCGTGGCCGCCACCAACAACCCGGTGCTGGACCCGCTGTGGGATTCGCCCACCGGCTACCCGATCGACGCCTTCATCTTCGGCGGCCGCCGCAGCACCACCGTGCCGCTGGTCACCGAGGCGCGCAACTGGGCCGAGGGCGTGTACATGGCCGCCACCATGGGTTCGGAGACCACTGCCGCCGCCGCCGGCGCCCAGGGCGTGGTGCGCCGCGACCCGTTTGCCATGCTGCCCTTCATGGGCTACCACATGGGCGACCACTTCAACCACTGGCTGAAGATGGGCGAGCAGCTGGGCGCCGGCCCCGGCGCCGCCAAGCTGCCCAAGATCTACTGCGTCAACTGGTTCCGCAAGGGCGCCGACGGCAAGTTCGTCTGGCCCGGCTACGGCGACAACATGCGCGTGCTGAAGTGGATGCTGGAGCGGGTGGATGGCACGGCTGGCGGCGACGAGAACATCTTCGGTGTCAGCCCACGCTACGACGATCTGAGCTGGGCCGGCCTGGACTTCAGCCGCGAGCAGTACCAGTCGGTGATCTCGATCGACCGCGCCGCCTGGACCGCCGAGATGGCGCTGCACGGTGAGCTGTTCCAGCAACTGGCCTCGCGGCTGCCGGCCCAGCTGCTGGCGATCAAGGGCCAGATCGAGCGCAAGCTCGCTGCGTAAGCTTTTCTCCCCCCGAAGCGCCTGCGGCGCTCCCCCCAGGGGGCGCCGCCAGCGGCCCGGCAAAGCCGGTTCCGTGGCGGTCGCTGGGCTGGACCACGGTCGGGGGCGTGCTTGGCCTTAACATGGAGTCGCATATGCGGCTTCAGCTGTTTTCAGACCTCCACCTCGAGACCGAGACCTTCGACCCCCAGCCGGCGCCGGGCGCTGAACTGCTGGTGCTGGGCGGCGACATCGATGCCGACTGGACTGCGCTGGAGCGCTTTGCCGGCTGGCCGGTGCCGGTGATCATGGTCAGCGGCAACCACGAGTTCGACGGCCGCGACCTGGTCCTGGGCTGGGACGCGCTGCGTGAGCGCTGCGCCCGCTTCGGCATCCGCCTGCTTGAGCGCGAGGCCCTGGTGTTGACCAGCGCCGCCGGGCTGAAGGTGCGCCTTGTCGGCACCGTGCGCTGGTCCGACTTTGACCTGTTCGGCGAGGCCGGCCGGGACCGCGCGATGCGCGCGTCCGCCTACTTCCTGAAGCTGATGGCCGCCACCCATGGCGGCGCCGAGTTGACGCCCGAACTGCTGCGCGCCGAGTCGCTGGCCTGCCGCGACTGGCTGGCCAGCGAGCTGCGCCGCGCCAACCCGGGGCCCGAGGCACCCGGCGGCTGGCACCGCACCGTGGCCATCACCCATTTCGCGCCCAGCCAGCGCAGCGCCGACCCACGCTTCGGCCACCAGCCCGGCACTGCCAGCTTCTGCAATGCCGACGACCACCTGATCCCGCTGGCCGACCTGTGGCTGCACGGCCACCTGCACTGCCGCCACGACTATGCCGTGGACCGCCCCGGCCAGGCACCGACCCGCGTCGTCTGCCAGGCCATGGGCCTGATCCGCAAGGGCGAGGCCGAGGGTTTTGATCCGCTCAAGCTGATCGCCGTGCCCGGTCTGGCTTGACCGCCGGCAAGCCCGGCCAGGGGCCGGGTGCGACACTTCCGCCAGATCCCCCAACAACCGAGGAGCACGACGATGAAGATCCTGGTCCCCGTGGACGGCAGCCCGTTCACCAAGCGCATGCTGGCCTACCTGGCCGCCCACGACGAATGGCTGGGTGGCGCCCACCAGTACACCCTGCTGCATGTGGCGCCGGCCGTGCCGCCGCGCGCCGCCGCGGTGCTGGACAAGGCCATCCTGCACGCCCATTACGCCGAGGAGAGCGAGAAGGTCTTCAAGCCCATCCGCGCTTTTTTCAACAAGCAGAAGCTGGCGGCCGACTTTGTCGCCAAGGTCGGCCCGGCGGCCGACACCATCGCCAGCGTGGCCACCAAGGGCAAGTTCGACCTGCTGATGATGGGCTCGCACGGTCACGGCCTGCTGGGCAACCTGGTGCTGGGCTCGGTCACCACCAAGGTGATGGCCCATTGCGAGACGCCGGTGCTGGTCGTGCGCTGACGGCTGTGCCGCCCGGGCCTGCCGGTCAGGCCCGGGCCGCCAGCCCGTCGAAGCAGGTCGACATCACGAAGTCGACGATCTGCGCATCGTCGTAGCGGCCACCCGCCTTCAGAAAGCCCAGCACCGGGTCGCAGGCGCGGGCGAAGACCGTGTAGAGCACGGCCTCGGGTGGCAACGCCGGGTTGAGCGCCCCGTCGGCCTGGGCCTGCACGATCCAGGCGCCGAGTTCGTCACTCAGCTGCATCAGCCCGTCCATGTAGGCCTTGTCGGCGATCAGGGCGTTGCGCAGTGTCGAGTTCTCGGCCGGCAGCGTGGGCATCTCGCCGGCCAGCTGGGTCTGCAGCGTCCAGCGGGTGATGGCCTTGAGCCGGTCCACCGCGCTGGCACCGGGCACCGCGGCCTGGGCCTGCACCTGCTGCAGCGCCAGGCCCATCATCTGCACCATGGCTGCAGCGGCCAGCGCCTCCTTGGAGGCGAAGTGCTTGTAGAGGCTGGCCTTGGCGATGCCCACCTCGGCCGCCACCTCGTCGACCGTCATCAGGTCGAAGCCCTTTTCGGCCAGCAGGCGCTTGACGCTGCTGACGATCGCTTCCTCGCGGGCGAGGTGCACCTTTTGCCGGAAACTCAGTTTGGTCACACCGCCATTCTAGACGGCAGGTGCAAAAACAGACTGGACAGGTCAGGTGGTGACCTGGCGGTTTGTCAGCGTGCTGCCGCGCTCTGCAGCCAGCGGGGCAGCCAGGACCGCCGCAGACCGGCCTGCACCGGGGGCCGGCCGCCACCGTGGTCACGCTCACCCAGCCACTGTTCCATGCCAAAAGCGGTGCCCATGTCGGCCGGCTCCTGCTGGCGGGCGGTGCGGGGCTGGCGCCGCGTCAGGCGTGCAAGC
>Ga0208266_100662_pt1 | contig 10791 bp, 8 predicted proteins | sample LakWasMet67_HOW9_2_FD_183897 | JGI IMG/M metagenome (GOLD analysis project Ga0208266, IMG submission 183897) | Freshwater sediment methanotrophic microbial communities from Lake Washington under simulated oxygen tension - Sediment Metagenome... | ecosystem: Environmental > Aquatic > Freshwater >...
CATAGCTGCACTTGAAGGTCAGGTTGCGCGTGCTGGATGCAAACGCCGTGCTGCAGCTGCCGCCCGACGAGCCCACCGCGGTGACACTCACGTTGGCGCTCGTCTCCGACACATGGTCGGCGATGTTGAAGGTCAAGGCGGCCGCGGCGGCGCTGAAGGTGCACTGCGGGCTGCCGAAGTTGCAGCTCGTGGCGCCGGTGGCAGCGGGTGACAGGCCGCTGGTGCCCACCACCACGCTGCCGACGGTGGTGAGCTGCATGTTGACGGTGGTCGAGCCACTGCCCGCCGGGACGCTGAAGTTGGCGCCGTTCGGCCAGTTCACCGTCATGCCCGAGCCGGTGGCGGTCAGCGTGCCGCTGACGCCGTCGGTGTAGGTTGCGGTGCAGGCGGCGTCCTTGCACGCCACCACGGTCAGCGTGGACGGTGCGCAGGTCAGGCCCGATGCCGTGTTCAGGCGGAGTTCCAGGTGGTCCACCACCGCTGTCGAGCAGGCGTGGGTCTGGGCGTACAGCGCCGACACATCGCTGGCGCTGATGGCGCCGTTGTAGACCTTGACCTCGTCCAGCCGACCGACGAAGCGGAAGCTGGAGCTGCCGCCGTAGCCGCCGATGGTCAGTGAGGTCGAGACCTTGGCGTTGGCCGCGGACGGCGAGCCGTAGCGCTGGGTCAGGGCCTGCGACACGCCGTCGAGGTAGAGCAGGTTGCTGCCGACGCCGCCGTTGGTGAACACCGCCACGACATGGTGCCAGCCGTTGGTGAGACCGTTGGACGACATGCCGTAGAGGTCGCCGTTGCCGGTGTAGAAGCCGAACGTCCCGCCGGCGATGCCCAGCGCGTAGGTGGTCCAGCCGACCGGCAGGACGCTGTCGGTGCCGGTCCAGTACATCCAGAAGGCGACGGTGGTCTGCGCCCCGGCGGCGGTGGACACCGGCAGGCCGGAGACCAGGAAGCTGCCACCGTTGCTGGTCGGCCCCGGCAGGCTGGCGTAACCGCAGGTGCCAGGGTTGCCGCTGCGGGCCGGGCTGGCGGTGGCCGCGGTGGGCCGGCTCGAGGCCGCACCCTGCGCCTTGCCGTTGTAGGGACCACCGCTGTAGCCGGCGATGTCCTTCAGCTCGCCCGCGCTGCCGTTCCAGGACGCTTCCTCGAAGCGGTAATCCGCGATCGGTGCCAGCGTGGTGGACAGCCCCAGGCTGCCGTTGCTGGCCGGGATCACGGCATAGGCGCTGTCGCCGGGCTTCATCCAGCGCAGCTCGATCTGGGCGCCGCCGCCACGCTCGTAATACTCCAGCTGGATCGGGTAGTCGACCCCGGCGGTCAGCGTCACCGCGCCGCTGGTGTCGGTGGTGGGGGCGTGGTCGGTCCAGTTGTTGATGACCTGGCTGCCGTTCACCCACAGCCGCACGCCGTCGTCGCTGAGTGTCTGGAAGGTGTAGCTGCCGGTGGTCTGCACCCGCACATAGCCGGTCCAGCGCACGCTGAAGTTGTCGCTCGGCAGGCTGGGGTCGGGTGAGCCGGTGCCCCAGTTGAAGGGCACCGTCGCATCGATGCGCACCAGCGTGGCCGGTGCGGTCAGCGCATTGTTGCTGAAATAGCTGCCGGTCAGGCCCGGCGCGGCCAGGCCGGGCAGGGCCAGCAGCCACAGCAGGGTGGCCAGGGCGGCCGCAGCCAGCCGGCGGCCAGCGGTGGCGGACAAACGCGTCATCGCGGCCGCGGGCGGCGGGGATCAGTTGCCGGCGGAGATGCCGGTGAAGGTGGCGGTGGCACCACCGACGGTCTGGGTGATGGTGCAGGTGGCCTCGACGCCGTTGCTGCCGGCCAGGCCGGTGCCCAGCGCGGCGGCGGCGATGCTGTAGTCGGCGGTGGGGAAGCCGCCCTGCAGGATGGTGCCGATCTGGTTGCAGTTGCTGACCTTGACGCACTTGCCGGCCAGCGGCGCATGGTTGTTCACCGCGCAGCCGCTGAAGTTGATGGTCATGGCACTGGCCGAGGCGCCGGCCACGCCCTTGAGCGCCGCCGCCTTGGCATCGCCGCTGAGGTCGATGAGCTTGGGCAGCGCCGTGGCAGCCAGGATGCCCAGGATCACGATGACGACGATCAGCTCGATCATCGTGAAACCCAGTTGGCGAATTCGCATGTCGGTACTCCAGAGTGAAGGCAAGGTTCAGAAGCCAGGCGCGCCGTCGGCCAAACGGCCTCGGGGTTGCTGGGGATATCGGACGGCGCGTTTCATTTCTTGAGCGCCACCCGGCCAAGGTCCCACAAGGGGAGAAATACGCCCAGGGCCAATACCAGCACCAGGGCACCCAGGAACATGATCAGGATCGGTTCGATCTGCTGGGACAGCGTCTTGAGCTCGTACTGCACCTCGTTGGTGTAGAGCTCGGCGATCTCCTCCATCAGCTCGTCGATGGCGCCGGTCTCTTCGCCGACGGCAATCATCTGCAGCACCACCGGCGTGAACACGCCGGTGGCCAGCGCGGCACGCAGGATGGTGTCGCCGCGCTCCACCGCCTCGCGCATGCCCTCGACCTTGCGCGCCATGTGGGCGTTGTCCACCGTCTGCGCCACCACCGTCAGCGCCTGCTCGATCGGCACGCCGCTCTTGAGCGCCAGCGCGAAGCTGCGGGCGAAGCGCGACAGGGTGGCCTTCTGCACGATGCGCCCGGCCAGCGGCAGGCGCAGCTTGAAGTGGTCCCAGGCCTGGCGGCCCGGCACGGTGGCGATCCACTGCCGCAGCGCGACGACGCCGCCCGCCGCGCCCAGGCCCAGCAGCCAGCCGTACTGCAGCGTGAACTGGCTGCTGGCCACCAGCAGCCGGGTGGCCAGCGGCAGCTCGGTGCCGAAGCTCTTGAACACGCTGGCGAAGGCCGGCACCACCATCACATTGATGACGCCGATGGCCACCACCATCGCGGCGATGACGAAACTGGGGTAGCGCAGCGCCGACTTGACCTGCTGGCGCATGAACTGCTCGAACTCGATGTGCTTGAACAGGCGCATGAACACGTCGTCCAGCCGGCCGGTCATCTCGCCCACGCGCACCATGGCCACGTAGAAGTTGTCGAACACGCCGGCCTGCTGGGCAAAGCACATCGACAGCTCGATACCCGACTCCAGGCTGTGTCGCACATCGGCCAGCACCTGCTTGAAGCGCCGGTTGATCGCCGACTCCTGCAGCCCGGCCAGCGCGCGCAGGATGGGCACGCCGGCGCGCAGCAGGGTATGCAGTTGGCGCGAGAACATCATCAGGTCGGCCGGCTGGACCTTCGGCTGCCACAGCGTGGCCAGGTCGATGTTGGCGCTGGCGGTAGCCGGGCGGGCGCCACCGGCGGCCTGGATCGGCGCCGCACCGCCACTGGCTTGGATGCGCAGCGGCGTGACGCCGCGCGACATCAGCAGCGTGGCCACGGCGCTGGCGTCGGCGCCGTCCAACTCGCCGCTGACGGCGCCGCTGGCGGCCTGGCCGGTGTAGGCAAAACGGGGCATCTGTGCTCAGCCGGTGTCAGTCGTCGAGCTGGTTGCCCACACGCATGGCCTCGTCCAGGCTGGTGCGGCCGGCGGCGGCCAGGCGCAGGGCGTCGCGCCGCAGCGTGCGGCCGGCCATCTGGCGCCGGCCGGCCTGGGTGAAGCGCACCGGGTCGTCGTCGTTCATGGCCTCGACCAGGTCCTGCGTCATCTCGATGAATTCATAGACTGCTGCCCGGCCGCTGTAGCCGGTGTGGTTGCAGTCGCCACAACCGCGGCCCTGGCGCCAGCGTGTGGTGGCCAACACGGTGTCGGCGTCCTGGCCCAGGGCCAGGCGCAGCCACTCGTGCTGCTGGGCGTCGGGGGTGTGGTCCTCGGCGCAGGCCGGGCAGACGGTGCGCACCAGGCGCTGCGCCAGCACCAGGTGCAGCGACAGTGCCACCATGTAGCGTGGCACGCCCATGTCGATCAGCCGCAGCGGGGTGCTCAGCGCGTCGTTGGTGTGCAGCGTGCTCAGCACCAGGTGGCCGGTCAGCGCGGCGCGCAGGCCGATCTCGGCGGTGGTCTGGTCGCGCATCTCGCCGATCAGGATCACGTCCGGGTCCTGGCGCAGCGCGGCACGCAGCACGCGCTCGAAGCTGAGATCGATCTTGTCCATCACCTGCACCTGATTCAGCCCGGGCAGGCGGTACTCGATCGGGTCTTCCACCGTGATGATCTTGCGTTCGCTGTCGTTCAGCGCGTTCAGTGCGGCATACAGCGTGGTGGTCTTGCCGCTGCCGGTGGGGCCGGTGACCACCACCATGCCGCTGGGCCGCTTGAGCGTGCGCGCCAGCGCGGCGGCCAGCGGATCGGGCAGGCCCAGGTTGTCCAGCGCCAGCAGGCCGGCGCTCTGGTTGAGCAGCCGCATCACCACCGATTCACCATGCTGGGTGGGCAGGGTGGAGATGCGCACGTCCACGCTGGCGTGCTTGAGCTTGACGTGGAAGCGGCCGTCCTGCGGCAGGCGCTTCTCGCTGATGTCCAGCCCGCTCATCAGCTTCAGGCGCAGCGCCACCGCGCCGGCGATCTTGGCGTCGGCCTCGGTCTGCACCTGCAGCACGCCGTCGATGCGGAAGCGCACACGCAGGTTCTTCTCCTGCGGCTCGATGTGGATGTCGGACGCACGCGCGCGCAGCGCCTGCTCGAACATCGAGCTGAGCAGGCGCACCACCGGCGCGTCCTCGGTGGTGGCGGTGGACAGGCCCAGCAGGTCGCCGATCTCGTCCTCGACGTTGGCGATGTCGGCCGTCAGCTCACGTGCCAGGCCGGCGATCTCGTCACCCCCGCGGTAGACACGGTCGAGTGCGGCCAGCAGGTGGCTTTCGGCCACCACCGCCAGGTCGATCTCGCGCCGGGTCAGCCGCGCCACCTCGTCGTAGGCGTTGAGGTCGGTCGGGTCGGCCATGGCCACGCGCAGCGGTGCGCCGGCCTGGTCCTCGATCGGCAGGGCGCGCAGGCGGCGGGCATGCGTCTCGGGCAGCAGGGCGGCCACCTCGCTGCGCAGGTTGCGGGTGCTGAGGTCGATGAAGGGGGCACGCAGCTGGCGTGCCACCGCCTTGGCGATCTGCACCTCGGTGACCCAGCGCCGGTCGATGAAGATGCGGCCCAGCTTGCGGCCGCTCTTCTTCTGCTCGGCCAGGGCCTCATCGAGCTGGGTGGCGCTGATCAGCGCCTCCTGGATCAGCAGGTCGCCGAGGCGGATGCGTTCGGGGCGGGCCATGGTCGCGTATGCCGGTGCCGGAGGCTCAGCGCCTGGGTTCGGGCGTCATGCCGAAGCTGGGCGCGTCGGGCCAGGCGCCGTCCTCGTGGATCACCGTGGGCTTGAGCATGATCACCAGCTCGCGCTTGCTGTGGATGGTGCTGGTCTGGCGGAACAGGCCTCCCACCACCGGCGCCTCGCTGACGACCGGCAGGCCGGTGCGCTCGTCCATCATGGTGTGCTTCATCAGCCCGCCGATGGCCACGATCTGGCCGTCCTTTACACGCACGATGGAGTCGGTCTCGTTGACCTGGCTGGCCGCCAGCGGCAGCTTGAAGGCGCCCAGCGAGCCCAGGTCGATGTTCTTGTTCTTCTCGGTCACCACGCTGATGGTCGGGTGCACATGCAGCATCACCGTGCCGTTCTCGTCGATCTGCGGCGTCACGTCCAGCGAGATGCCGGAGAAGAAGGGCTGCAGCGTCAGCGACGGCGAGGACACCGTGTTGGTGCCGCTGCTGGTGGTGCTGGTGGTCACGCCGGTGACGTAGAGCTCGTCGCTGCCGACCTTGAGCACCGCCTTCTGGTTGTTCAGCGTGGCGATGCGCGGGCTGCTCAGCACCTGCACGTCGCCCTGGGTCTGCAGGAAGTTCAGCAGGGCGGCGAAGTTGGCCGCCTGGAACGCCAGGCCGTAGAAGCCGCGGCCCAGCGCGCCGGCGGCCAGGTTGACCCCGGGGGCGATGGTGGTGCCGTCGTTGGTCGACAGGTTGCCGCTGCTGCCCAGCGTGGTTCCGGGGGCCGCCATGCCGATGCTGGCCTGGCCGTTGCCCAGCTTGCCGAAGCCCGACCAGTTGATGCCGGTCTGCGCGTCGCGGCTGAGCTGCACCTCGACGATCTTGGCCTCCAGCATGACCTGGCGCTCGATCGACAGCTGCACCGCCTTGAGGTAGTGCTCGACCTGGCGCAGCTCGGCCGGCGTGGCCTTGACCACCACCACGCCGGCGGCCGGGTTCAACACCACGCTGCGGCCACCCGCGCCGCCCACCAGCGAGGCCAGCGAGCTCTGCACCTCGCGCCAGAAGTCGGCGTCGGAGGTGGTGCGCACATGGGCGCTGTCGTCGGCCCGGTTGCCGGTGCCGTTGACGGCGTTGTTGCTGTTGGTATTGCTGGTGCTGTTGCTGGTGCCCGTGCCGGTGTTGCCGGACACGGTGATTGCGCTGGAGGTGACCCGCGTGTCGCTGGCGCCCTGGCGCCGGCCGGGCAGGTAGTTCACCTTGTACAGCCGCGTCTGCACCGTGTTGGGGTAGACGAAGATGCGGTTGCCGGTGATGCGGTACTCGTAGCCGAACAGCTCGCGCAGCGTGTCCATCGCCTCGGGCACGGTGGTGTCCTTCAGCGTGATCGACAGCGTGCCGCTGACCTCGGGCGACACCAGCATGTTGTAGGCCGTGCCCTGGGCCAGCTGCAGGAACACCTGGGCCGCCGGCGCGTTGTTGATGGCCAGGTCGAAGCGGGGTTCCACCGCGGCGGCGGGTGCCGGGCTGCGCGCCGGGGCGGCGGCCACCAGCACCGGCGGCACCGGGCTGGCGGCTGCCAGTTGCTGGGCAGGGGCGGGCCGGGCCGGCACCACCACCTGGGCCACGACCGGCACCACCACCGGTGCCTGAACCGGCGCCGCCACTGGCGCTGCCACAGGCACCAGAGCCGGAACTGGCGCTGGAACCGGTGCCGCGGCGGGCGGGGGGGGCGCGGCCGGCATGCGGGCGCTGTCCACCGTCAGCGGCCGGGCGGTGGCGACGCTGTCGCTGGCCACCGTCGGCGGCGTGCGTGGGCTCAGCGCGGCGAGTTGCAGCTCACCACTCTGGGGCCGGCCGGCCATGGCCAGCCGCTGTTGCGGGCGCAGCAGCGCGCCCAGGTCCTGCAGCTGGGCGCTGGACGGGCGTGTGGCGCCGTCACCCGCGGCGCCGGCGGCCTGGGACGCCAGCAGCAGGGCCAGGACGGTGGCGCAAAAAGGGGCGGAGCCCACCCGCAGCAGGGGGTGGCGTGGGGTCGGGGTCGCTCGGGTCATGGTGCGTTCTTTCCGGCCAGCGACAGCGGCCCGGTGGTGGCGTTGGCGGCCGGCAGTGCACTGGCGCGCATGCCGCGGGAGGCCAGCTCGGTGCGGGAAGGGGGGGCGGTCTCGGGGGCGGCGTCAGGGGCCGGCTCGGCCGCTGCTGGTGCCGGCACGTAACGCGCCGACTGGCTGGTCTGCAGGCTGCCCGGGGCCTGCTTCGGCGAGCCGCCCAGCAACCACAGCCGCTCGTCGCCGCCCGGGCCGCGCAGCAGCAGGCCCTGCGGGTCGATGGCCACCACCAGCCGGCCGGCCACCTGGTCACCGGCCTTGACCGTCTGGCCGTCGATCATCGCCACGGCTGGCCCGCGGGCAGGCACCTGCACGCCCTGCAGCAGGGGCAGCGGTGGGAGTGACGGCAGAGGGGGCGTGGCCGCCACCGGGGTGGCCGGAGCGGCAGCGCGGGCCAAGGCGCCGAAGCCGGCGCCGCGCTGGGCCAGTGCCGGGCCGCCCGCCGGGGCCGCGGCACCGGGTGGGCGGGTGGGGTCGGCCAACGGGCGGTTGATGCGGGCCGGGCCGGCTGGGCGACTCGGGTCGGCCTGGCCGGCCTGGGCGGCCAGCGCCGCCAGGGCGCAGACCAGGCACAGCAGGGTGGTGGGGCCGGGGCGGTGCAGCATGCTCAGATCTCCAGCCAGTGCCGGTCGCGGCTGAGGGTGTAGACGCGCAGCGTCAGCACCGACTTGGGGTGCTGTTCGACCTTCAGGCTCACGCTGCCCCACAACACCCGCTGGGGCAGGGCTTCCATGGCCTCCAGGTAGGACAGCAGGTCGGCGTAGCCGCCTTCGAGCACCAGTTCCACGCCATGCCGGTACAGCGTGGGCGTGGCGGCGTCGTTGGTTGCCGCGGGGGTGGCGCTTGCGCCGGGGTTGGCGGCTGGGGTGGCCGTGGCCAGCAGGTCGCTGCGGCCCAGCGAGCGCAGGGCGCGCACACGCAGCTCGCCGTGGCGCGCCAGCAGGTGCTCCAGCAGCTCGATCATGCGGTCGGGGCCGACCAGCAGGTCCTGCTGGCTGCGCAGCGTGGTTTCGCCTTCGCGCACCCGTTGGCGCCAGCTGCCCAGTTCGGCCTGCTGGTCGCGCGCCAGGGCGCTGCCCTGGTCCTGCAGCTGGCGGGCGTCGGCCTGCAGCCGGGCCAGCGCCTGGTCGGCTTGGGCCTGCTGGTCGCGCGCGGTCTTGAAGGCGGCCAGCGCCGGGCTCAGCCACAGCGTGTCGGCAGCCATCAGGCACAGGGCCGTCAGGGCGGTGATCATCAGCAGCCGTTCGCGCTGCTGGTACTGGTCGAAGCGCCGCAGCAGCGCACGCCACGGGGCGGCCGACGTCAGCGGGCCGGCGGCGCGCAGCCGGTGGGCCAGGGCGGTGATGGCGAGCGGGCGGGTCATGGTTGGGTGGCCGTTGGCGAATTGCCGCCGGTGCTGGCGGTCGAGCGCAGGGCGAATTCGGTGAAGGGCAGGGCCTGGCCGTTGCTGTCCACCGATTTCAGGCTGAGCTGGGCAAAGGGCCGGCCCTTGAAGCGCGGCTCGGCGTTGAGCCGGCGCAGGTAGTCGGTGAGCACGCCGGGGTCGTTCATGCGGCCTTCGAGTTCGATCGCGGTGCCGTCGTCGGACACCGCGAAGCCGGTGATCCAGAGTGCGCCGGTGGCCTGGCGGGCCAGGGCGGTCAGGTAGTCGGCAGGGCCTTCGTGGGCGCCGGCGGCACCGGCGTCCAGCGCGGCGCGGATGCGGCGCTGGCCGGCTTCCTGGCGGCGCAGCAGGGCCAGTTCGGCGGCGGCGCCAGTCGGCCCGGAGGCCGACAGCGCCATCACCTGGGCGCGCAGCGGCGCCATCGTGGTCTCGGTCCCGGCGGCGCTGGCCAGGGCGCGGCGCGCCGACCACTGCAGCGCCTGGGCGGTGGCCAGGGCCAGCAGCAGTGCGGCGGCGGCGATCATCAGGCCGTGGCGCGCCGACCAGCGCAGCGTCTGCGGCGCAAAGCGGGCGTCGAACAGGTTGAGTTGCTGGGCCATGGTGTCAGGCGGGGTCGCGCAGGGCCGCGCCGATGGCACAGAGCTGCCGGTTGAGCAGGGCCGGATCGGCCAGCAACTCGGGCACGGCGCTGAGGTCCAGCACCTCGTCGAGCTGCAGCGGCACCACCGGCACGTACAACAGCGGCGTCAGGTGCTCGCACAGCGCTTGCACCCCCGGCATGGGTGTGACCAGCAGCCGCGCCAGCGTGACCTGGCCAAAGGCACGCTCGATGCCGTCCAGCGTGCGCTGCAGTTCCAGGCCAGCCTGGTCGTAGGCCTGCAGGCGCTGCGCGTCGGGCGCGTCGTCGGGCAGCACCAGCGACAGCTCCATCTGCCGGGTGGACAGCAGTTCACCGCCGTAGGTGACCACCAGCGTGGCGTGGCCAGCCTGGCAGTGCAGCAGGGCCTGGGCTCGGCCTTCCACCTCGACCAGGGCGCTGAGGTTGCGCAGCGCGGTCTCGGCGATGTCGATGGCCTGCCAGCCGGCGCCGGCGTCGGTGGCCAGGGCCACCAGCGGGCGCAGCGTGGCCTCGGCTGCGGCCACGGCGATGAGCTGGGGCTGGGCGCGGTAGCTGGTGCCCTCGGGCACCGCCAGCACGTCCACTGCCGCGCTGTCGACGGCGAAGTCCACCGAATCCTTGAGCTGCCAGCGTACGGCGGCGGCCCAGTCGGCGCGCGCCACGTCGGCCGGCGCGTCCAGGGTCAGGCAGTGGTACTGGTGGCGCTGCAGCAGGGCCACGCAGCGGTGGCGGTGCAGGGCCCGGGCGCGGCGCAGCTGCTGCAGCACCTGCACCGGCTGGTCCCAGGGTTCATGCGCCGTCCAGCGCACGGCGGGCCGGCCGTCCGCCCCGGGCTGGACCAGCGCGAAGGCGGTGTGCCCACCTTGCGGCGCGCAAGCGATCCAGCCGGGCAGCAGAGAAGCGCGAGATAGTCCGAACACCCAGAATCCCCAATGATGTGTGCCGCCATGGTTCCATGGCGGCCCCTCGGGGCATGGGTGGAAAAGCGGGGTGAATCGGGCGGTTTAGGCCCTCGCGGACGGCGGGCGGCGGGCGCCGGGTGCCCGGCGCTCGCAGGGCCCCGGGGCTCAGCCCAGCCGGGCGCGGTGGCGCGCGATCTGCGCGCTGGCCTGGGCCGGGGCGGTGCCACCCCGCACATTGCGGGCGTCCAGCGAGCCACGCAGCGTCAGCACCGCCGGGGCGTCGTCGCCGATCAGCGGGTGCAGGGCCTTCAGCGCGTCCAGCGACAGGTCGGCCAGGTCCACGCCCTGCTGCAGGCCCAGCTTGACGGCATGGGCCACCACCTCGTGGGCGTCGCGGAAGGGCAGGCCCTTCTTGACCAGGTAGTCGGCCAGGTCGGTGGCGGTGGCAAAGCCGCGGCGCGCGGCGGCTTCCATCGCCGCCGGCTTGACGCTGATGCCGGCCACCATCTCGGCCATGATGCGCAGCGTGCCGGCCAGGGTGTCCACCGTGTCGAACAGCGG
>Ga0208266_100667_pt1 | contig 10682 bp, 9 predicted proteins | sample LakWasMet67_HOW9_2_FD_183897 | JGI IMG/M metagenome (GOLD analysis project Ga0208266, IMG submission 183897) | Freshwater sediment methanotrophic microbial communities from Lake Washington under simulated oxygen tension - Sediment Metagenome... | ecosystem: Environmental > Aquatic > Freshwater >...
CAGGCCGGCTACATCAACCCGGGCCGCATCGACTCGCTGCTGCCGGGCCTGCAGTCGGAATGCGCCACGCCGCAGTCGCTGGCCGACCTGCGCGCCGCCTGCAGCCGCGCGCTGGACCGCTGGGCCAACCGCGTCAACGAGCTGGACACGCTGGACGACCTGAGCAGCGAGCTGGCCTTCCAGGGCTACCCCGACAGCTTCAAGACCGCACGCCGTGCGCAGCGCAAGGTCACGCTGTTTGTCGGCCCGCCCAACAGCGGCAAGACCTACACCGCCTTCGAGCGGCTGGCCACCGCCGAGCGGGGGGCCTACCTGGCGCCGCTGCGTCTGCTGGCGCTGGAGGGCCGCGACCGCCTGGTGGCGCGTGGTGTGCCCTGCGACCTGCGCACCGGCGAGGAGAGCGTGCGGGTGGACGGTGCCCGCGTGGTGTCGAGCACCATCGAGATGATGGGCACCGGCGAGCTGATCGACGTGGCGGTGATCGACGAGGCGCAGATGATCTTCGACCCGTCGCGCGGCTGGGCCTGGACCCAGGCCATCGTCGGCGCGCCGGCCAAGGAGCTGCTGATCATCTGCTCGGCCTATGCCGTGCCGGCGATCGAAAACCTGCTGGGCCTGTGCGGCGAGCGCTGCGAGGTGCGCCACTTCGAGCGCAAGCAGCAGGTGCAGTTGCTGCCGGCGGCGGTGCCCATCGCCAACCTCAAGCTGGGCGACGCGGTGGTGGCGTTCAGCCGCCGCGACGTGCTGATGCTGCGCGACCAGATCGCCGCCAACGGCAAGAGCGTCAGCGTGATCTACGGCGCCCTGCCGCCCGAGGTGCGGCGCCGTGAGGCCGAGCGCTTTGCCGGCGGCGAGACCGAGGTGCTGGTGGCCACCGACGCCATCGGCATGGGCCTGAACCTGCCGATCCGCCGCGTGCTGTTCTCCACCCTGAGCAAGTTCGACGGCATCGGCGACCGCACGCTGGACGAGAGCGAGGTGCACCAGATCGCCGGCCGCGCCGGCCGCTACGGCATCCACGAGGAAGGGTTTGCCGGCGTGCTGGCCGAGGCCGAGGCCGGCGCCGCCCGCACCCTGCGTGACCTGCTGGCCCTGCAGCCGCGCGCGCCACGCCACTTCAAGGCACCGGTGGCGCCCAACTGGTGGCACATCGACACCATTTCGGCCAAGCTGGGCAAGCGCAAGCTGCGTGAGGTGCTGGCCGTGTTCGTCGAGCAGCTGGAACTGGACAACGCCCACTTCGCGGTGGCCGAGCTGGCGCAGATGATGGACATCGCCGCCCAGCTGGACGAACGTGCCGCGCCGCTGACGCTGCGCGAGCGCTTCATCTATGCCCAGGCGCCGGTGGACACCCGCACCGAGCAGCTGATGCAGTCCTTCCTGGGCTGGACCGAGCGCCATGCCTGGGACGGCCAGGCCGGTGAACCCGACTTCCTGCACGACGTGGACGAGCACAGCCGGCTCGACCGCATGGAACAGGCGCTGCGTGCCTGCACGCTGTGGCTGTGGCTGGACCAGCGCTTTCCCGGCATCTTCGGTTTTGTCAACGAGGTGCAGGCGCTGCGCGAGCGGCTCAACGACGGCATCGCCGGCCAGCTGCGGGCACGCCGGCCGCTGTGGCTGGTGCGCCAGGGGCGGCCGGGCGGTCGCGGTGGTGATCGGCCGGGCGAGCCTGCCGGTGGTCGGCCGGCGGGGCGACCCGGCAGCCGCGGCGGCCGGCGCTGAAGCCTGCCCCCACGGCGCTGCGCGCCGGCCCCTCAAGGGCGCTCAGCCGCCTTGGGGCGGCCCGGCGGCGGCTGGGCCGGCCGCGCTGGAGGGCTCAACCGCCCGTCTGCGTCTGCCGCTCGTCGTCGACGATGGCGCTGGACAGCACCTTGTGCTCGTGGTCGAAGGTGACTTCGAACACCTTCTTGTCCTGGCCGCTCATGAAGCGCCACTGCCAGATCTCCTGCTCGGGCTTCGTCGCGTAGCTCAGCGTCCTGGCGTGTTTGCCCAGCAGGCGGCGCAGCTCGGCCTGGTCCATGCCGGGTTGCACCTTGGCAAAGTTGGCCGGCGTCAGCAGCTGGCGCAGCGAGGCCAGCTTGCCGTCGCTGCCGATGATGATTTCCACATTGGTCCAGCCCTCGGGCTGGCGCGGGTAGGCCAGGACCTTGCTGCCGTCGGCCTTTTCGGTGATCTGCACCGGGTCGCCGAACTGCTTGAGCACGTCGGCCTCGGTGGACAGGCCTTCTTCCAGCTTGGCGGCGCGGCGCTCGTCGCAGGCGGTGGCCAGCAGGGCGGCGGCCAGCAGCAGGGTGGTCAGGGGCAGGCGCAGGGGGTGGGTCGGGGTCAGCGGCATGCGCTGCATTCTGACGCGCCGGCGCCCGGCCCCGGCCGGCCGCCGGCACGGCCGTGGCCGATCTGGGAAAATCGGCCCATGACCCCGAACGACATCCCCGTGTACATGGCCCAGGTGGGCGCGGCCGCGCGCACCGCCGCCACCACGATGGCGGCCGCCAGCACGGCGGCCAAAAACGCCGCGCTGCGGGCGCTGGCCGCCCGGCTGCGTGATCAGACCCATGCCCTGGCCGAGGCCAACGAACTGGACCTGGCCGCCGGCCGGTCCAGCGGCCTGGCCGGCCCGATGCTGGACCGCCTCAAGCTCACGCCGGCCGTCATCGCCACCGTGGCCGAAGGCTGCGAGCAACTGGCCGCCATGCCCGACCCGGTGGGCGAGATCAGCGGCGTCAAGCGCCGGCCTTCGGGCATCAGCGTCGGCCAGATGCGGGTGCCACTGGGCGTGTTCGGCATGATTTACGAGAGCCGGCCCAACGTCACCATCGAGGCCGCGTCGCTGGCCATCAAGAGTGGCAACGCCGCCATCCTGCGTGGTGGCAGCGAGGCCCTGCACAGCAATCTGGCGCTGTGGCGCTTGGTGCAGGCCGCGCTGGTGGACGCCGGGCTGCCGGCCGCGGCGGTGCAGTTGGTGGAGACCACCGACCGCGCCGCGGTGGGCCGGCTGATCACCATGCCCGAGTATGTGGACGTGATCATCCCGCGCGGCGGCAAGGGCCTGATCGAGCGCATCAGCGCCGAGGCCAAGGTGCCGGTGATCAAGCACCTGGACGGCAACTGCCACACCTACATCGACGCCGAGGTTGACCTCGACCAGGCGCTGGTGGTGACCGACAACGCCAAGACGCAGAAGTACAGCCCCTGCAATGCCACCGAGTCGCTGCTGGTGCATGTGGCGCAGGCGCCGGCCTTCCTGCCGCGCATCGGCGCCCTGTTCGCGGCCAAGGGCGTGGAGATGCGCTGCGATGCGGCCGCGCGTGCCCTGCTGGGCGATGTGCCCGGTGCCCGGCTGGCCGACGCCACCGAGGCCGACTGGGCCGAGGAATACCTGGCGCCCATCATCAGCGTCAAGGTGGTGCACAGCCTGGACGAGGCCATCGCCCACATCAACCGCTACGGCTCGCACCACACCGACGCCATCCTGACCACCAACCACCCGAACGCGATGCGCTTCCTGCGCGAGGTGGACTCGGCCAGCGTGATGGTGAACGCCAGCACGCGTTTTGCCGATGGCTTTGAGTACGGCCTGGGCGCCGAGATCGGCATCTCCACCGACAAGTTCCACGCGCGCGGCCCGGTCGGGCTGGAGGGGCTGACGTCGCTGAAGTGGGTGGTGCTGGGGCAGGGCGAGGTGCGGGCATGAACGATCCGAGAACAGCCCTGGTGCTGTTCTCGGGCGGCCAGGACTCCACCGCCTGCCTGGCCTGGGCGCTGGCGCGCTACGCCCGGGTCGAGACGGTCGGCTTCGACTATGGCCAGCGCCACCGCATCGAGCTGGATTGCCGGCTGACGGTGCGCGCCGAGCTGGCGGCGGCCTTTGCGCACTGGGCGCCACGGCTGGGGGACGACCACCTGCTGGACCTGCAGTTGCTGGGCCAGCTCAGCGACACCGCACTGACCAGCGAGCGCGCCATCGCCTTCCAGGCCAATGGCCTGCCCAACACCTTCGTGCCCGGACGCAACCTGCTGTTCCTGACCTTCGCCGCGGCCCTGGCCTACCGGCGCGGTGCCAGCGTGCTGGTGGGCGGCATGTGCGAGACCGATTACTCCGGCTACCCCGACTGCCGCGACAACACGCTCAAGGCCCTGCAGGTGGCGCTGTCGCTGGGGCTGGATGCGCCGATGGTGGTGGAGACACCGCTGATGTGGCTGAGCAAGGCCCAGACCTGGGCCCTGACGCAGCAGCTGGGCGGGCCGGCGCTCAACGACCTGATCATCGAACACACCCACACCTGCTACCTGGGCGAGCGGGGCACCCGCCATGCCTGGGGCCATGGCTGCGGCCATTGCCCGGCCTGCCAGCTGAGGCAGGCCGGTTACGAGGCCTGGCGCAGCGCCGGTACCAGCGCATGACGGGTCTGAGCAACGCCACCATCGGCTGGATCGTGCTGGTGGCCGTGCTGGGCCTGTGGCTGCTGGGGGCGCACAACCGGGTCACCGCGTTGCGTGCGGCCATCCTGACGGCCTGGACCCAGGTCGACAGTGCGCTGCAGGCGCGTGGTCAGGCGCTGGCGGCCCTGCTGGCGGCCGTGGCCGAGCCGCTGGCCAGCGAAGCGGCAGCGCTGGACGCGGTGGCCAGCGCCCAGGCCCAGGTGCAGGCCGCCACCGACCAACTGCGCCGCCGACCGGTGGCCCAGGACACCGTGGCCGAGCTGAGCAAGGCCGATGCCGTGCTGGGCGCGGTGCTGGTGCGGCTGCTGGCACTGGTGGAACAGCAACCGGCGCTGCTGGCCGAGGCGGCGGTATCGCAGCCGCTGAAGGCGCTGAAGGAACTGCCCCCGCGGCTGGCCTTCGCCCGCCAGGTCTTCAACGAGGCCGGCCAGGCCTACAACCAGGCGACGCAGCAGTTCCCCACACGCCTGCTGGGGTCGCTGCTGCGCTTCTCGCAGGCCGGGCGGCTGTAGCCCGCCGCCAGGTGCGTCCTTTAACGTTCGCCCATCACCGACGCGGTCGCCACCAGCTCGTCCAGCAGCGCCATCGCCGCCTTGCCGCCCATGCGGTAGGGGTCCAGCTCGGCGCTGGCCGAGTACTTCAGCAGCAGCGCCGGGTTCAGCCGCGCCATGTTGACCTGGCCCATGGACCAGCCGGCGAAGCGGCGCTCGGTGATTTCCTCGTAGCTCAGCAGCACCAGGTCCTGGTGGCGCGGGTCGGCGGCGATCTTCAGGTAGAGCTGGTTGATCGCGCCGCGCCCGCCCTCCAGCGCCTGCATGAAGATGCCACTTGAATAACACAGCAGGCCGGTGACGCCGCTGCCCGGGTTGTTGCCCTTGCTCTGGCGCAGGATGGCCTGCAGTGCCTCGTTGTCCAGCGCGGCGGCGGCCCGGCTCGCATACAGCAGTCGTACCAGCATGGTGGGGCTCCGGTTCAGGTCTTCTTGGACAGCAGCGACAGGAATTCGCGCCGCAGGTTCGGGTCTTTCAGGAAGGCGCCGCGCATCACGCTGTTGGTCATCGCGGTGTCGTCGTCCTTCACGCCGCGCCAGTGCATGCAGAAGTGGTCGGCTTCCATCACGATGCCCAGGCCGTCGGGCTTGACGCGGTCCTGCAGCGCATCGGCGAGCATCACCACCGCCTCTTCCTGGATCTGCGGCCGGCTCATCACCCAGTCGCAGACCCGGGCGTATTTGCTCAGGCCGATCAGGTTGCTGTGCTCGTTGGGCAGGATGCCGATCCAGATGCGGCCCAGGATCGGGCACAGGTGGTGCGAGCAGGCGCTGCGCACCGTGATGGGCCCGACGATCATCAGCTCGTTCAGGCGCGAGAAGTTCGGGAATTCAGTGACCGCCGGCATCGGCACGTAGCGGCCGCGGAAGACCTCCTCCACAAACATCTTGGCCACGCGCTTGGCCGTGTCCTGGGTGTTGTGGTCGCTGTCGGTGTCGATCACCAGCGCCTGCAGCACCTGCTGCATGTGCTGCTGCACCTCGGCCTTGAGCTCGTCGAGCTCGCCGGGGCGCACATGGGCCGAGATGTTGTCGTTGGCGTGGTAGCGGCAGCCGGCGTCCAGCAGCCGGTAGCGGATGCGCTCGCTGGCGGGCAGGCGGGCAAGCTCGTCCTCGCTGCGGAAGATCGTGGGGGCATCCGGCATGGGCAGGCAGTGGTTGGCCAAAACCGGGCTATTGTGCCCACCACGCCAGGGCGCGTCGCCGGCAGGGGATAGACTGAATCCATGCCCCCTCATGCCGCTTCGCCCCCGCTGCACCGCCTGCTCGGCCAGACCGCCGACGCGGTGGCCGCGGTGCGCGCCGGCCGCTCGCTCACCGACGTGCTGGCCGCCTGCCCGGCCGAGCTGCGGGGGGGCACCCAGGCGCTGAGTTTCCAGGTGCTGCGCCGGCTGGGCAGCGCCGAGGCGGCGCGGGCCCTGATGGCGCCCAAGCCGCCGCCGCCGCCGGTGGACGCGTTGCTGGTCACCGCGCTGGCCCTGCTGTGGCCGGGTGACGATCCGCCGCCCTATGCCGAGCACACCCTGGTCGACCAGGCCGTCACCGCGGCGCGGTCGCGTACGCCGGCGGCGGCCAACTTTGTCAATGCCGTGCTGCGCCGCTTCCTGCGCGAGCGTGCGGCCCTGGTGGCCACCGCCGAGCGCCAGCCGGTGGCCGCCTGGAACCACCCGCTGTGGTGGATCGAGCGGGTGCGCCAGGACTGGCCGGCGCAGTGGCAGGGCCTGCTGTCCGCGGCCAACCAGCATCCGCCGATGGTGCTGCGCACCAACCCCCGGCAGGGCAGCGCGGCGGCCTATCGGCAGCGGCTGGCGCAGGCCGGCCACCCCGCCCGCCCGGTCGACGAGGCGGCGCTGGGCGGCCAGGCCCTGGTGCTGGACCGGCCTTGCGCGGTGGGTGAGCTGCCCGGCTTTGCCGACGGCGCGGTGTCGGTGCAGGACCTGTCGGCCCAGCGCGCCGCGGCCCTGCTGCTGGGTGGCGACGACCCCGCCGGCCTGCCGCCCCTGCCGGCCGGCGCGCGGGTGCTGGACGCCTGCGCTGCACCTGGCGGCAAGACCGCCCACCTGCTGGAGCGTGCCGACCTGGACCTGCTGGCGCTGGACGCCGACGCCCGCCGCCTGGCCCGGGTGCAGGACACGCTGGCCCGGCTGCGCCTGCCCGCGCCGGGGGCCGGCCGGGTCACGCTGAAGGCGGCCGATGCCCGCCAGGTGGCGCAGTGGTGGGACGGCCAGCCCTTTGACGCCATCCTGCTGGACGCCCCCTGCACCGCTTCGGGCATCGTGCGGCGCCACCCCGATGTGCGCTGGCTGCGCCGGCCGGCCGACGTGGTGGCGCTGGCCACCGTGCAGCGTGAGCTGCTGGACGCGCTGTGGCCGCTGCTCAAACCCGGTGGCCGCCTGCTGTATGCCACCTGCTCGATCTTCAAGGCCGAGGGCCAGCAGCAGATCGACGCTTTTTTGCAACGCCAGGCCGCGTCCGGTGCCCGGCTGGTGCCTGTGTCGCCCGGCCACCTGATCGGTGTGCCGGACAATCCAGCCACCCCGGCCGCAGCCACCCACGGCGACGGCTTTTATTACGCGCTGATCCACAAACCTTGACGCCCAGCCCCGATGCGCCGCGCATTCCTGCACCTGCTGCTGCGCATCGCCCACCGCACCGAGGCCCTGCTGGCCGGGCTGCTGCTGTGCGCCGGCCTGCTGGTGGCGCCGGGTGCGGCGGCGCAGGGGGTGGAGCTGAAATCGCTGCGTGTCGAGCGCCGCGACGGTGAGCTGAGCCTCGAGTTCAGCCACCGGCTGTCGCTGGGCAGCGCCATCGAGGACGCGCTGCACCGCGGCGTGCCGATGTACTTCAGCGCCCAGGCCACCGTGTACCGCAACCGCTGGTACTGGCGTGACGAACGGGTGGCCCGGGTGCACCGCACCTGGCGCCTGGCCTACCAGCCGCTGACGGCCAACTGGCGCGTCAGCCTGGGCGGCTTGTCGCAGAGCTACGGCACGCTGGCCGAGGCGCTGGCCCCGCTGTCGCGGGTCAGCGGCTGGCGGCTGCTGGACGGCGAAAAGCTGGAGCCCGGCGAGCGCTACTACGTTGAATTCAGCTTCAAGCTCGACAACAGCCAGCTACCGCAGCCGATGCAGATCGACCTGGGCGGCGACTGGAAGCTGGGCGTCGAGCGCAGCTTGCGGGTGGAATGACGGTGGTCGCATCAGGCGGCCGGGCCGAGCGCCGGGCCGCTCCCAAGCCGGCCCGGGCCCCCTCGGGGGATCACCCGACGTTGGCGTCGGGCGAGGGGCGCCAGTGACCAAATCTGCGCGCTGGGTCCTGCTGGTGTCGTCGGTGGCGGTGCTGGGCGCCGCGCTGGTGCTGGCCTTCGTGCTGTCGCTGTCGACCAGCGGCGTGCTGGCCGAGCGGCACTTCGTCTGGCTGTTCTGGGTCAACGTGGCGGTGGCGGTGCTGCTGCTGCTGGTGATCGGCCTGGCGGCACTGCGCCTGGCCACGCGGCTGCGGCGGCGCAAGTTCGGCAGCCGGCTGCTGGCCAAGCTGGCCGGCATATTCGCCCTGGTCGGGGTGGTGCCGGGGCTGCTGATTTATGGCGTGTCCTACCAGTTCGTCGCACGCAGCATCGATACCTGGTTTGACGTGCAGGTGGCCGGCGCGCTGGACGCTGGCCTGGCGCTGGGCCGTGGCACGCTGGACGCCGCCGCCGCCGAGCTGGCGGCCAAGGCCCGCAGCGCCGCCGAGCGCCTGGCCGACAACCGCATGGCCGCGCCGCAGCAGGCCATCGGCCCGCTGGCGCTGGAGCGTGTGCGCTCCCAGCTGGACGTGCGTGACGCGGTGCTGCTGGGCGCCAGCGGCCAGGTGCTGGCCAGCGCCGGCGGCAGCAACATCGCGCTGGTGCCCGAGCGGCCGGCCGCCGGCCTGTTGCGCCAGGCCCGGCTGGCACGCAGCATCGGCGTGCTCGAAGGCCTGGACGACGAGCCGCCGCCCGGTGCCCGGCCCAGCGCCCGGGTGCGGGCCATCGCCCTGGTGCCCAATACCGACATCAACCTGGCCGCGGCCAACGAGGAACGCTTCCTGATGCTGGTGCAGCCGGTGCCCGATGCGCTGGTGGCCAACGCGCTGGCGGTGCAGGCCGCCTACCGCGAGTACCAGCAGCGCGCCCTGGCCCGCGACGGCCTGCGCCGCATGTACATCGGCACACTGACGCTGGCGCTGGTGCTGGCGGTGTTTGGCGCGTTGCTGCTGGCGGTGATGCTGGGCAACCAGATCGTGCGGCCGCTGCTGCTGGTGGCCGACGGCGTGCGCCAGGTGGCCGAGGGCGACCTCACCGCCAAGCCGGTGTTTGCGTCCAGTGACGAACTCGGCGGCCTGACCCGGTCCTTCGCCCAGATGACCGAGCAGCTGGCGGATGCGCGGGAGCAGGTGCAGCGCGGCGTCAGCCAGCTGGAGGGCGCGCGCACCCGGCTGCAGACCATCCTGGACAGCCTGAGTGCCGGCGTCATCGTGTTCGACCGGCAGGGCCGCATCGACACCGTCAACCCCGGCGCCACCCGCATCCTGCGCCAGCCGCTCAGCGCCTACCGCGGCCGCCTGCTCGACGAGGTGCCCGGCCTGGCCGAGTTCGCTGCCGCCGTCTGGCAGCGCAGCGAACTGCACCGCACCAGCCCCGAGGACGGCGAGCGCGACCATTGGCAGGACGCCTTCGAACTGCAGCTGGGCAACGGCGAAAGCGTCAACCTGCTGCTGCGTGGCGCCACGCTGCCGCGCGAGGCGCGGCTGCTGGTGTTCGACGACATCACCGAGGTGGTGTCGGGCCAGCGCAGCGTGGCCTGGGCCGAGGTGGCGCGCCGCCTGGCGCACGAGATCAAGAACCCGCTGACGCCGATCCAGCTGTCGGCCGAGCGGCTGGAGCACAAGCTGGCGGCGAAAGTGCCCGAGGCCGACCGCGCCATGCTCAGCCGCTCGGTGGCCACCATCGTGGCCCAGGTGCAGTCGATGAAGCAGCTGGTCGACGAGTTCCGCGACTATGCCCGCCTGCCCGCCGCCCGCCTGCTGCCGCTGGACCTGAACGCGCTGGTGCTGGAGGTGCTGGGCCTGTACGCCTCGGCGCAGGAGCAGGGCCGGCTGCAGGCGCAGCTGGCGCCGCAGCTGCCGGCCATCGAGGGTGATGCGACCCAGCTGCGCCAGGTCATCCACAACCTGGTGCAGAACGCGCTGGACGCGGTCGCCGACCGGCCCGATGGCCTGGTGCAGGTCAGCACCGAGGCCGCCCAGGCCGACGACGGTGCGCTGCGCGCCGTGCGGCTGAAGGTCAGCGACAATGGCGGCGGCTTCGGCGACAAGGTGCTCAAGCGCGCCTTCGAGCCCTATGTCACCACCAAGGCCAAGGGCACCGGCCTCGGGTTGGCGGTGGTCAAGAAGATCGCCGATGAACATGGTGCGCGGGTGCGCATCGTCAACCGGCGCCAGCCGGCCTCGCCGGAGGCCGCGGGTGCGGCCACCGACGGGGCGGTGATCGGCGCCCAGGTTTCGTTATCATTTTCACGCTTTGCCCCGGCAAGCCCCTCTCCCTCCCCCGACATGCCGGCCCTCGCCCGGACCCTGGACCCCGCCCCTGGCGCAGCGCCCGACGTTGCGCCGAGGCAGTGAGCACGCATGGCAACGATTCTTGTAGTTGACGACGAACTGGGCA
>Ga0208266_100671_pt1 | contig 10662 bp, 9 predicted proteins | sample LakWasMet67_HOW9_2_FD_183897 | JGI IMG/M metagenome (GOLD analysis project Ga0208266, IMG submission 183897) | Freshwater sediment methanotrophic microbial communities from Lake Washington under simulated oxygen tension - Sediment Metagenome... | ecosystem: Environmental > Aquatic > Freshwater >...
AAGCATTTGCAATAAATGCCGCTTCGCGAAAGACAATCATTTTGCATTGCAAATGCGTAGAAACATTTTATCTTTGTTATTAATATTCGGTTGACAATGCCCTGAGCCGCACAAGTTCTAGCTGCCATCCGTTAGTAGTAAGTGGCTGACGAGAAACGAGAAACGAGAAACTTATCTTTGACATCAAACCTATATTTTCAGACAAGTTTGCAGCGACAACTATACAACAAATTATCGCATCGCGTGACCTCACTAAACTCGGTTGACCTAACCATATAACTTACACAGCGATATACAACAAACAAAGTATTCGCTATTTCATATATTTCATTACATTTGAACTTATTCAAAATTACACACTATGAAATACGCCGTTGAACTTTTAGTGCTTTTACTTTTATCATTAGGTATCGGACTATTGTTTCCTAGCTTTTTGCGTGCTAGCAAAATTGAAATTCGCAGTATCTCTGAATTCGTTATAACATCAGTAGCAGCTTTCGCATTATTGTCATGTGTATACTTCGCCTATTTAAAGCAAAAAAAATAGTTTTAAACTATTTTCATTTATTAAGCAGTGGTTCGGTAGACACTTATGAAATGAACTGTGTGTAGCCACCTACTACTAACCGCACCTAAAACTTATGCGGGCGACATCAAAGCATTTGCAAATTCAAGGTCGCTCCGCGAAACTTATTTTCATTTTGCAAATGCATAGAAACATAGTATCTTTATTTAAACGTTTCGGTAGACAGTGTTTCAAATCCGCACAAGTTCTAGCTGCAAACCGTTAGGCACAATTAATATGAAGACACGAATAATCATAATTACATTAATGACCATATTAACATTTTCGTTATTTGGGCAATCTATAATTGAAAAATCAATAAACTTTGACAGTAACAGTTCAATACTGAAAACCGCAGAAAAACAAAAACTTGACAGTATAATATTTTCACTTAAATCATTCTCTGCATATTTAATAAATCTTGGTGGACATACTGACAATGTTGGTACTGATAAATATAATATTAAACTCTCGCAGGACAGAGTTGTTTCTATAAGAAATTACTTAATCACAAAAAATATAGACAGCTTAAAAATCAATTTCCAATATTTTGGAGAAAGTAAACCCAAAGTAGAAAATATTTCTGCCAACAATAAAGCGACAAACAGAAGGGTAGAAATAACAATTAACGTTGACAATGTTGGACAAAAAATGGAAAAGCCTTGTGGACAGTTGCCAAATATAGAAGACTCTACAAAAGCAGACAAAAAAGACGAAGCTATTATACTTTCCTATGGAACAAACGTAATAGGTGACATTGAAATTTCTATTATAAGCAACACAAAAGAAATGGAAGCAAATAATCTTACTACTATGACAGTAAATAACGAGCCTCTAATTTCTAATTTAATGTTTTGTGTTAGAAGAAAAAATGATGAAAATAAAAAAAATTGCTTGCTAGAAAAACCTATTAGAGTTTTAATCCCAATAAATTTAGTTTCAGCCTGCGATCTTGTAGGAGTTGAATTTTTTGATGCTGAAAAAGATTCGCTGTCAAATCTATATAAATGGAAGGTTTCGGATGAACAGATTGAGTCAATAAAAAACGGAACAGGCAAATATTTTGTTGCAACAATAAAAAAAGTTTGTGAACCATGCAAAAACTACGACTGTAGAGAGAAAAACTATATTGAAAAAGGTTCAATCAAACTTAAATCTAAAAAAAGAAAGTTAACTGAAATTAAAATTGTGCATGAAAAGGCAAATTACTTATTGTTAGGACAAGAATTATCTAAAAACAAATGGTCAATCGATTATTATAAAATTCCAAAATTAGAAATGCCAACTATAAAAGTAAAAGCAGTAGACAAAAAAAAGAAAAATTATAGTTTAGAAATTAACTTAAAAATGTTAAAGCGTGACAAGCAAGGGAATTACATAATTAGTAAGGACATGCTGAAAAGAAATTAACTGTGCCTAACAGCAAGCAAGCCCAATTTGCGCAGACGAGGTAATAGCTTTTGCAAAAAGTTTCGGCAGATAGTTTTTCATTTTTGCAAAAGCAACAAACATTAGTATCTTTAAACAAACATTTCGGTAGACAACGGTTCCAAAACGGCCGAAGCAAAGCTCCAAAACGTTACCTCCAATGCGCCCAGACAGAATTTCAATCGACAAATTCACGGTAGACAATTAACTTTTCGGTAGACTTTAGAACAGGCAACTAAGTATCATTTTAGGGAACTAGAAACAGTTTTTAGTTTTTTTCTTTCCTCCCCTTTTTGCGGGTTTTGAAAACCCGTTTTGGCTATCCCAAATTTAGCACATTTGCTTTTTGCCCTCCATAGACGCTGATGCAATTGCAAAAATCAAAAGAGCTAAATCCCTCCCTTACAATTAGGCGTACTTCGCACCTATTTGCGCATCTCGCGTCCGCTCAGTCAAAGGCGCTTAGCCACAGGCGTGTGGCATTTTGTTAGCAAAAAGTGTAAAATCGTTAATTAATGCTACAAAACGTAGCCGTTTGATAAGTTCATAAAACGTATTTTTAAACTATCTATGGCTACTACAAAAACATTTTCAGAACCAAAACCTTTTTTAAAATGGGCAGGTGGAAAAACACAATTGATTTCATCAATTGAAAGTTCATTACACCCTAGCATTTTAAAAGAGAAATTTACTTATCTCGAACCATTTGTTGGTAGTGGAGCAATTATGTTTTGGATGATTAATAATTTTCCTAATTTGGAAAAAGCTGTGATTAATGACATTAATTCAGACTTGATTAATACATATAGAACAATTGCAAAAAGTCCAACCGAGTTAATCTCGGTACTAAAGGATTTACAATCTGATTTTCATTCCCTACAAGATAAAGAAGAAGAAAAAAAATTATACTATTACCAAAACCGAGAATTATACAATACTCGTAGCACTGATAATACAACACAAGCAGCATTATTTATTTTTTTAAATAGAACTTGCTTTAATGGATTGTACCGAGTGAATAGCAAAAATCTTTTTAATGTGCCTATGGGCAGTTACAAAGCCCCAACTATTTGTGACGAACAAAACATTCTTTCTGTAAGTAATGCTTTACAAAAAGTTGAAATTCTAAATGGAGATTATACAGCTACTTTAAATCATGCCACTGATAATTCATTCTTTTATTTCGATCCTCCATACAAACCATTAAGTAATACATCGAGTTTTAATTCATATGCAAAAGATGATTTTAATGATGACGAACAAATTAGATTAAGAGACTTTTGCGCTCAACTAGAAACGCTTGGGCATAAATGGATGCTAAGTAACTCAGACGTGAAAGGAAAAGATGTAAATGATACGTTTTTTGATGATATATATTCAGACTTTGCAATCTCAAGAGTAAAAGCAAGTAGACGCATTAATGCTAATGCTGAAAAACGAGGCGAGTTAAATGAGTTATTAATTACTAATTATTAATAATTGAGAAAATAAAAATTAAAGAAATTATATATGGCGAATAATGCATCTTGGGCAAAAATATTTAAAGACTATAAAATATTAAATCATAATTTTGATAAAGAACCATTTTACGTTTCCGCTGATGATATAAAAAAAGCTTGTCAAAATTTCAAAAAGGTTGCGGAAAAAGAAGTTCGTATATTGTGTAAACAAGATACTAGAGAAGATAGACCGCAAATTTTCATTGATCACGCTCTGTTTTTATTACCTGTTAAAAATGGATATTATGCTATTGTAAAAGGAGAAGGGTATACAGATATTCCTAATATTACAAGTGATGAAAAAACATACAATTCTAAGTTAGATTTTAAATTAGAAACGTCAGAAATTGGAAATTCAGAAATGCAACATTTAGATTTTGCATATGCATCTAGTTTAATTAGAACATTTATGAATGATGATTCTTTAGTTTTAACAATAAGAGGAAGAAAGTATACCCCTGTGTTTTCATTCAATGTTGGTAAACAAAAAATAAATGTACAAAGTGTACAAACTGAAGTTGATGCAGGTTTTGAAGGAAAAGATAAGATAGTTCTTATAGAAGCTAAAAATTCATCTACTAATAACACTATTATTCGTCAACTTTTTTATCCTTTTAAACAATGGAAACAACAAACTACAAAAGAAGTTTTTACATTGTTTTTTGAAAAACGAAACAATCATTACTTTATTTGGCAATATGGATTTAAAGATGAAAATGATTACAATAGCATTGTACTTTTGAAATCTGAGAGGTATCTAATAACTGGTCCAAATAATTTAATTAAACTATAAAAATGGATGTAACTACTTACAATTTTGGAACATACACATCTGAAAAAGAAACTGCACATCTTCTGCATAATTTTGAATTAGATTGCGTTTTTCTAAATTGGAAAATGAAAGGCTCAACCAATAAGGATGAAGGAGAAATAGATGGGATATTTTATGACCAAGCAAATCAAATATATATAATTTACGATGACAGTACGTTAGAAGAAGGAAGACAAGATAAAGTTTCGAAATTTTTAAATAAATGGAAAGATATAGGTAATCAAAATATACTCCGTAAAGAATTAAATTTAAAGGAATACCCTATCTACGTTTTATATATTGATAAATCAGGAAAAACTACACGATTGGATTCTTTAGATTATGTAGTTGGTGAGTTTATTAAAATAATATACACAGAAGATTATAAATATTTTGAAAGTATTTTTAAGACTGTCGGAAAATGGGCGAAAAATGATTTTTATAATTTTTTAGGTGTAAAGCCTAGAATAAAAATTAAACAAGAAATAACCGCAAATCAAATTTATATTGGGAAAACCGCAGCGTTTGTATTCGCTGATAGAGTCGAAAACATATTGAATTATAGTTTCATTTCAAGAAGAAGGAAAAATACAAACGGATATCAGAGATTAGTTGAAAAAAAACGAGTAGATCAAATGGCGTTACAAATTAAGTCCAATAAACTTAATTCTTTTCCGAATTCAATACTTTTGAACTGTGTAGATAACATAAACGTCACACTTAAAACACCTCAAGAGTGTCCGTGCGAAATAAAATTTGATTTACCAAATAATTTCTCGTCTTGTAAGGTTGTTGACGGGCAACATCGTTTATTAGCCTTTAGTAAGTTGGATTCAACGATTCAAGATTCTCATTCTTTGGCGGTAGTAATGTTTTTAAATATGCCAACTGAAACGGAAATACAAACGTTTATTGATATTAACAAATCTCAAAAAAGAATAGACCCTAATTTAATTTATTCTCTTAAATCAGATTTAATATTTCAAATCGGAACAAAAGAAAGTAGGGAGAAAATAGCAGTAGAGATTTCAAAAAAATTAAACTTTGACACTTCCGTCTTCAAAGGAAATGTATTTCTAGGGAATGCAGGTGAAGAGAAAAAAAGTAAAATTACATTAACTACAATGGTTCAAGCTATGCTTGAATATAAAATAGTAGATTCAAATAAAGGTTTCCTTCAAGACAATGAACTTGACATTGAAAATCCTTACTTGAAAATTAAAGGCTTTACAATTGAACTCTTAAAGAAAGATTCTATAAACGCTCAATTTTATAAATCAAATAATGGCATTCAACTTATTTTAAAATTTTGCTCTATTCTTTATAGAAATATTGAATTAAAAAATATAAATGTTGATTTAGAAACAGCAATTACAGAATTCGTAAAGAGCATTAATAAAAATAAAGCTAGTTTATCTAAAAAATATGGTAAAGCTGGATTTAGTGCGTTATCTAATATAATATTCAATGACATAAAGGCAGAGTCATTATTATTTAAGACTTTTGAAATTGAAATAAAGAAACTTAAATAAATCTATCTCTAATTATTATAATAATTTAACTGATTAACACCTTGCTAACTACTTATTTCAAATCCTCAGATAAAAACTTTTATCTCTTGCTTGGAGATACATTTAAACTTTTACCTGAGTTTGATCATCAATTTGATATGGTGTTTGCAGATCCTCCTTATTTTCTTTCAAATGGTGGGCTATCTATTCAAAGCGGAAAAATCGTAAGCGTAAATAAAGGTACTTGGGACAAATCTCATGGTTACGACTACATCAATGATTTTAACCGTAAATGGTTAAAGTTAGTTCGAGATAAAATGAAAGACGATGCTACCATTTGGATTAGCGGTACAATGCATAACATTTTTTCTATAGGTCAAATATTAACGGAGTTAGATTTTAAAATTTTAAACGTCATTACTTGGGAAAAGAATAATCCACCTCCAAATTTTTCTTGTCGTTTTTTCACCCACTCCACGGAGCAAATTATTTGGGCTCGTAAAAAAGAAAAAGTCCCTCATTATTTCAATTATGAATTAATGAAACAATTAAATGGCGACAAACAAATGAAAGATGTTTGGAAATTGCCTGCTATTTCTCCTTGGGAAAAATCACAGGGCAAACATCCAACACAAAAACCATTATCTGTTTTAACACGTTTAATATTAGCATCTACAAAACCAGACGCTTGGATTTTAGATCCATTTACTGGTAGCAGTACAACAGGTATTGCAGCCAATTTAGCAAACAGACGTTTTTTAGGAATCGACCAAGAACGACAATTTTTAGATATTAGTAAAAAGAGAAAACTAGAAATAGAAAATTCTAAAACTGCTGATTTATACAGAGAAAAAATAAGCGGTTTTAATGATACAAAACAATTTAATTTATTTCTGAACTCCGAACCTGAACCAGAAATAAATGTAGCATTAGGCTTTTATCGCTCAAAAGCGTTACCCGAAATCGAAAATCAAAACAAATTCTACTTTCATGCCATTGAGAAAAATAATACAGTTAAAGATTTTCCAACAGGTATTTTAGGAGCGAAAATGTTATTTATTTATTCTGGTGGTAGAAATACAAAACAGAGTTTCACAGGCTATTACGCTAACATTAAAAACATTCAATTAAAACATAAATCAAAAATAAAAGGCAAGGAAAATTCACAAACAGAATTTTATTACGAAGTTGAATTAGAAAGCACATTCAAGAAAAATAAAAAACTATCTGCTCAGTTAAATCCAAAAGAATTACTGGATAACTCAGATAAGAAAAACCTTGATTTATTTAAAAACTTTTTGCCTGCATTATCAACACTAAGCAAAGTGATGCAAGCAAACGCAATCGAATCGCTTTAATACCTTAATTAAAACCATGCTTGTAATTTAAAGGCGATAATTAATTATTAACCTTTAAAACAAAGTAAAATGGAAATCGTAATCTTATCGCAAGACGCTTATCAAAACTTAATCACAAGAATTGATAGCCTAGACAAACATGTAAAACAATTAGTTTCGCCAACCAGCGAAAAGTACATTAACAACAATGACTTTTTAAAGAAACTACAAATCTCAAAAAGAACAGCCCAAACTTGGCGTGATGAAGGGAAAATTTCTTTCTCTCAAGTTGGCAACAAAATTTACTATTTAGAATCTGATATTGAGCACTTATTAAAAGAGCATTATATCAAAGCTTTCAGAAATAGAATTAGATAAAACGACTAAATTCTAACAACAAAAAATCCGATCTCACTTGAAGTCGGATTTTTAATTTAGAAGAAACTATAATCTTTCGATTATTTACCTGCTTTAATCATTGTAAACTTTAAAGCACTTACTTGAGCAAACTCAGGGCTTTTAGCGCCAAACTTACCTTTAATATAAGCCTTTACTAATTTCGCCAATGTTACTAAAGCATCAGGATTTTCATAAAGCACTTTGTTTCGAGCAATTCTGGCATTACTTACACTCACTACTTTGTTATACGCTAAAGTATTCGCAGCTTTCAAGTTCGTTAACATGGTGTTTAATGTTGTTACTTTTAAACTGTTTTCTGTTGGCGTATAAGTCGGCACACTTGCCAATAGCTTAATTAACTTATCGTAATGATCAATTAAGTTATCATAACTTTGTTGTGACGCCGAAATTGATTTTTTGCTTGGCATTGCCATTTTAGATGTGCTTTCATCGGTTATTCCTGAATCTGCTTTAGTTAATTTGGAGCCGTCAGCCCTTGCCGTTGATGAATCATCTGCTATTCCTGCATCTGCTTTAGTTAACTTAGAACCTTGAACTTTAGCGTTAATTGTTTTGAAGTCCTTTATCGTTTGCTCATTAGCACCAATAGCAATTAAAGTATTTAATAATTGTGTAGCTAATCCTTTTAAAGGTTCAAAAGCAATTTCACGGCTGTTAGTTGCATTTTTCCAACTGTTAAATTCATTCTTAACATTCGTTAAGGCTGTTTGTCCGTTAGTTGAAGCAATTTGCAAGTTTGCTAAAGTTATACTTGTGTTCGACGGTGAATAGTTTGCGCCGTATGATTGTATGAATGTTATTAAATGGTCAAAGTTTGCTACGTTTTTTGTATGACCAGTTTCTATATAAGTTCCCATTATTTCTATTTTTTAAATATTAATTTATTTGTTCGATGTTTTGTTTTGCTTTAAGAAAACAAACAAGGAAAAAAAGAATTCGATTTTTTATTTAAAACTTAGGTGGCATAATCTTTTTGTTATTTGAAAACTATAATGCAAAACTGTTGCTAAGTATTGGCATTTAACAGCCTTTAACATGAGACACTTTACAACTGGTTAGTTTTGACAAATAACTGGCTATACCTTTGTAAAAAATTTGTAGAAATTACCGCTTACATTTCATAGTAAGCCGCATACATTTTAGAACTCGTCGCTTACATTTCAAAACTTACCGCTAATATTTTAGAGGAAGCCGCTAACATTTCAGAACTCTCCGCTTACAAGGTAGAACTTGCCGCTAACTTTTTAGAGGACACCGCTAACATTTCAAAACTCGTCGCTGCCATTTTAGAACTTACCGCTTACTTTTCAGAACTAGCCGCTAACATTTCAAAACTCACCGCTGTAAAAACTATAGACCTAACCGCATAGACCAACTAAACCGCTAAGACAACCAAACTACATAAGCCGACCTATGTGAAAGCCTCCCCACATTTTGCAAGCACATATTGCAACTTATTTTCAAAGGCAATAATTTTAGTTGTTGCACTATAAGCTTGCAAAATTTCCTCCCCCAACTCACTAGACGTAATAGAACAAGCGGTTTTCCAAACCGCATTCGCCAACGCACAGAAAAAAAACTAAAAGCTATGTTCCAAACAAACTTTACGGTAGACGCGTAACTGCATAGACCTTAGAACAGGCAACTAACAAGCATCCGTTCTTTTGTTTCGGGCAGACCTGCTTCGTAGACAACATAGTTCAAACTAAATGGGGCGCACTAGAAGGTAACAGCGTGCAAGCTCAATAGCGGCGGACGAGGGAGTAATAACATTATTTCATTATATTTACATTATGCAAGCAGAAACAGTAGTGTTTTAAACCGCTACTAAGCCTGCACGCAAAACGTTAGTGGTAATAGCCGTAGACGCAAAAACAAATAATTCATAATGACAACGACAACACTTTTGACATATACTTTTGTAGTTGAATTTAGAGGCGGTACATATTGTTCTCAAGTTCAAGCAATAAATGTGGACAAGGCTATAGTTGCTTGGATAGAAAAACTAAAGGCTGAAAAATCCGAAATAAAACAGTTGGGTGACAAAACAATAAGTGAAATAATTGTTCTTACAAAAGACAAGGACTATAAACCCATTCCTCTGACAAACTTAGTAAACATTTGGTTCAATAGCTATCCGACTAATCAAGGAAGTCTTTCTGTTAATATAATCCAAACAGACACCAATATTTAGTTTACTGTGTATGCAGACACGTAAACTGTGTGTAACTAAATGTCGGCTACAACCACTAACACAACCTAAATCCCATTTGGGCATTCGGCTTCGGCTTTTGCAAAAGCGGTAGACAATTAGTTAATTTTCGCTTTGCAAAAGTCTATTAAACATTTATCTTTAAACAAACATTTCGGTAGACAAAGTTTCAAAATCCAAACGGGAATTTAGCTTGAAACCGTTAGTGCCAATGCTGACAAAAACTAAATTAAGACAATAATCGTTGAGAAAAATTATCATCATATTTATTATTATCTGCTCAGGCAAATTATTTGGACAACGACAATATACTTATGACATCTTTCCAAAAAAACTAAATTATTCAGCAGACACTTTAAAAGAAATATTTGTTTATGCGGCAACGCCACGCAATCGAATTGAATACGATTATGACACAATTATTCATTTAGACAAATCAAAATTTAAAGACTTTATCAATGACTTTAACGATAATATGATTATTGCACACAATAAAAAACATGACAGTTTCCTTAATAGAAAGCAGGAAAAAACATATTATGAACTTGTATTTATCTCCCATACAAATAACAAATATTCATTTTACTTTAAGAATAACATTGTAGGTGTATTAGTATTGTGGGCTGACAAAGCACCTATAATGTATAGTGAAAATGGACAAATAAGTTTATATTATAAACTTATGACAAAAAATATTTTGGATAAATATAAATTGACTATTGACAAATAAGCACTAGGCACTAACACACGGTTCCTATGTAAAGCAGCAAAAGTTTTCAACAAAATTCGGAAGCAACGCTACACCTCTTGAAAATAGAGAGAAATTCGGACGAGCGGAGGCTTGAGCGTTTCTCTCTGTTTGAAAGAGTAAATTCTAAT
>Ga0208266_100672_pt1 | contig 10659 bp, 8 predicted proteins | sample LakWasMet67_HOW9_2_FD_183897 | JGI IMG/M metagenome (GOLD analysis project Ga0208266, IMG submission 183897) | Freshwater sediment methanotrophic microbial communities from Lake Washington under simulated oxygen tension - Sediment Metagenome... | ecosystem: Environmental > Aquatic > Freshwater >...
GGCCTTGCAGATGGTGTGGCATGCCGCAGCGCCCTCCAGCTCACCCCCGGCCCATGCCAGACGACTGGTCCCCTCCGACCAGGCCGCCATCGAAGCCCTGGTACAAGCCACCCAGCCCGGCCCCTTTGGCCCGCGCACGCGCGAGATGGGCGACTACTGGGGGGTGTTTGAAGAAGATCGATTGATCGCCATGACCGGCGAGCGCCTGCACCTGGGCCACCTGCGCGAGGTCAGCGGGGTGTGCTGCGCACCCGAGGCGCAAGGCCGGGGCCTGGCACGGGCCCTGATCGAAACCGTGGTGCAGGCCCAGCTGACGCGCGGGCAGACCCCGTTCCTGCATGTGATGGCGAGCAACCAGCGCGCGGTGCGGCTGTATGAACACATGGGTTTCAGAACCCATCAGAGCTTGCTGTTGCGCGTGGTGGCAAGAACTTGATCCGCTGACCCCGCTGCTGTTTCTCGGCATGAGTGCCCAGTGGAGGGAAGCGGGTCAGCGACGCGTTCGTCTCTGAAATGACCGAAAAAAAGCCCCATGTCCGGTCAGACATGAGGCCTCTATCGCGCCGATGACGGCGTCAACGATCAGAGCTGGCTGATCAGCTCAGGCACGGCCACAAACAAGTCGGCCTCCAGGCCGTAGTCAGCCACGCTGAAGATCGGCGCTTCCGGGTCCTTGTTGATCGCCACGATCACCTTGCTGTCCTTCATGCCCGCCAAGTGCTGGATCGCACCACTGATGCCGCAGGCCACGTACAGGCTGGGCGCCACGATCTTGCCCGTCTGCCCCACCTGCCAGTCGTTGGGCGCGTAGCCCGCGTCCACTGCCGCACGGCTGGCACCGAGCGCCGCACCCAGCTTGTCGGCCAGCGGGGTCAGCACTTCGTTGAACTTCTCGCTGCTGCCGAGCGCCCGGCCACCCGACACAATGATCTTGGCGGCCGTCAGCTCGGGGCGGTCGCTCTTGGCAATTTCGCTGCCCACAAACGCGCTCTTGCCGCTGTCGGCTTGGGCGGCGATGGTTTCCACGGCGGCGCTGCCACCCGTGGTGGCGGCCGCGTCAAAGCCCGTGGTGCGCACGGTGATGACCTTGGTGGCGTCGGCGCTTTGCACGGTGGCGATGGCGTTGCCGGCATAGATCGGGCGCTCGAAGGTGTCGGCACTGATGACCTTGCTGATTTCGCTGATCTGCGCCACGTCCAGCTTGGCCGCCACGCGCGGGGCGGCGTTCTTGCCACCGGCGGTGGCGGGGAACACGATGTGGCTGTAGGCACCGGCAATGGCCAGCACCTGGGCGGCCACGTTCTCGGCCAGGCCGTGGGCCAGGGCTTCGCTGTCGGCGTGGATGACTTTGCTGACGCCAGCGATCTGGGCGGCGGCTGCAGCGGCAGCGCCTGCGTTGTGGCCCGCCACCAGCACGTGCACGTCGCCACCGGCTTGCAGCGCAGCGGTCACGGTGTTCAGGGTCGCGCCCTTGATGCTTTGGTTGTCGTGTTCGGCAATAACAAGTGCGGTCATGTTCAGATCACCTTGGCTTCGGTCTTGAGTTTGTTCACCAGAGCGGCCACGTCGGCCACCTTCACGCCAGCGCCACGCTTGGGCGGCTCGCTGACCTTGAGCGTCTTCAGGCGCGGGGCCACGTCCACACCGAGGTCTTCGGGCTTGACGGTCTCCAGCGGCTTCTTCTTGGCCTTCATGATGTTGGGCAGCGTCACGTAACGCGGCTCGTTCAGGCGCAGGTCGGTGGTGATCACGGCCGGGATCGACAGGCTCAGGGTTTCCAGGCCGCCGTCGATTTCTCGCGTGACGTTGACCTTGTCACCGGCCACTTCGACCTTGCTGGCGAAGGTGGCCTGGGGCAGGTCGGCCAAGGCGGCCAGCATCTGGCCGGTCTGGTTGGCATCGTCGTCAATGGCTTGCTTGCCCAGGATGATCAGGCCCGGTTGCTCTTTGGCCACCAGGGCGTTCAAGAGCTTGGCCACGGCCAGGGGCTGCAGCTCGAGATCAGCCGGGGTCTCGACCAGGATGGCCCGGTCCGCACCGATGGCCATGGCCGTGCGCAGGGTCTCCTGGCACTGGGCCACGCCGCAGCTGACCGCGATCACCTCGGTGGCCACGCCCTTTTCCTTCAGGCGCACCGCTTCTTCGACGGCAATCTCGTCAAAGGGGTTCATGCTCATCTTGACGTTGGCAATGTCCACACCCGTGTTGTCCGACTTCACCCGGACCTTCACGTTGTAGTCCACCACGCGTTTGACGGGGACGAGAATCTTCATGTTGCTTCCTCTTGAATGAATGCTTTGTTCAGTCGAGCTGGGCGCCAGACTGCTTGACCAGACGCTCCCAGACGGGAAATTCGCGTTTGTAGAATGTACCGAATTGTTCAGGGGTGTTACCCACTGCCATGAAACCCATGGACGCTATGCGCTCCTTCACGTCGGGTAGCGCGCAGACCGCGCGCACCTCGCTCGAGATGCGTTGCACGATGTCCACCGGGGTTTTGGCCGGTGCTGCCATGCCCACCCAGCCCGAGGTGCGGTACACCTCGTCCTTGAGCCCCTGTTCCGGGAGTGTGGGCACGTTGGGCAGCACGGTCATGCGCTGCTCTCCTGTGACGCCGATGGCCTTGAGCTTACCCGTTTCAATGTGGGGTTTGGCGCCCAGGGCGCTGGCAAAAGCCAATTGAATCTGCCCACCAATCAAATCCTGCAGCATCGGGGCCTCGCCCTTGTAGGCCACGTGCGACATGTCGGCGTCCTGGGCCTGGCTCATGTAGGCGCCGGCCAGGTGGGCCTGGGAGCCCACGCCCCAGGACCCATACGACAGCTTGCCCTTGTTCTTGGCCATGTAGGCCATCAGTTCGGCCCCGTTGCTCACCGGCAGGCTGGCATTGACGACCAGCACGGTGGGCGCATTGGCAATCAGCGAAACCAGCGCCAGATCGCGCTGGGCGTTGTAAGGCATCTTGGTGTACAGAAACTGGTTGATCAGCAGCGAGGTGCTCAGCGACAGCACCAGGGTGTAGCCATCCGGTGCCGCCTTGGCCACGGCGTCGGTGCCCAGGATGCCCGCGGCACCGCCCCGGTTGTCGATCAGCACGGGCTGGCCCAGGCGCGAGGACAGCTTCTCGCCGATCACGCGGGCCACCGTGTCGGTGGCGCCACCGGCGTTGAAGGGCACGATGATCTTGACCGGCTTGGTGGGCCAGGGTTCGGCGGCCTGCAAGGGCAAAGCCCCGGCCAAGAGCAGCCCGGCGGCGCCGGCCTGCCCCAGCCATTGGCGGCGGGTGCTGTGATTCAGGTCTTTCACGATGTCTCCTTTTTATGAATTCTTGGGGCGCCGTGTTCAGGCTGCTTTTTCAGTTTTGCCAGCGCACCTTGACGGGCAGGCGCTCCAGGGCGGTGGCCAGGGCCTGGGACCAGGCCTCCGGGGCCTCCCCGTTCGCGGGCGCCACACGCCAGCCCTCGGCTGAATGCTCGATGCGCAGTGCAGGGGCCTGGGCCAGACCGGCCTCGGTCGCGCACTGGCGCGCCAGGTCTTCGATCACGGTCCGGGTGGCCAGGGCGCGCAAATCGGGCTTGAAGATCTTGCCCACGTTGGTCATGGGCATCTGATCGAGCACCGTGATGTGGCGCGGCTTGGCCGGCCCCTCGTCCACGCGGCTGGCGGCAAAGGCCAGCAGCTCCTGCTCGGTGACGCTCTGGCCGGGCACCAGCGTGACGTAGACCACGGGCAGTTCACCCGCGTAGGCATCGGGTGCACCCACGGCCGCGCTGAGCTGCACGGCCGGGTGGGCGGCCACCGCGTCTTCGATCACCTTGGGGTCGATGTTGTGGCCGCCGCGGATAATCAGGTCCTTGGAGCGGCCCGAAATGTTCAGGCGCCCTTCCTCATCCACAAAGCCCAGATCGCCCGTGGCCAGCCAGCCATCTGCGGTAAAGGCCTTGGCGGTGTCAGCCGGGTCCAGAAAGCCCGAGAACAGGTTGGGCGACTTGAACAGGATCATGCCGGGCTGGCCTGGGGGCAGGTCCTCGTTGCTGGCGTTGCCGCTGGCATCCAGGCGCACGATGCGCATCTGAACAAAAGGCAGGGCAAAGCCCACGCAACCTGCCGGCCCCACCACACCGGGCGGGGTGATGGTGGAAATGCCCGCCATCTCGGTCATGCCCAGCGACTCGTGCACCTGCAGGCCGAACTGCTGCTGGTAACGCAGCGCCAGCTCGGGTGGCATGGGCGCAGCACCGGTGCGGACATAGCGCAGCGAGGAGATGTCGGCCCCATCAAGCGGCACATTGGCCAGCGCGGCCAGCACCGTGGGCACGGCCGACAGCACGGTGCTGCGGTAGGTCTGCACCAGCTTCCAGTAGTTCTGGATGACGGCGCGGTTGCGCATCAGGCTGGTGGTGGGGATGATGGTCTCGGCCCCGGCCGAGCAGGCGCTCAAGGAACCGGCCAGCACACCGGCCACATGGAACAGCGGGTAGCCGTTGATGGTCACATCCTGGGGGCCCATGCCTTGCACCTGGATGCCGGCCCAGGCCGAGAACACCTGGGCACCGTGGCTGTGCCGGGCCAGCTTCGGAGCCCCCGTGGTGCCGCCGGTGTGGAAGTAGGCCGCGATGTCGGTGGGCTGGATCTCGCGGCCGCTGAGCAGGCGGTCGTCGGGTTGAGCCGCTGTCAGTTGGCGGAAGCACTGCACGCCTTCGGGCAGCGCGGGCGTGGCCACCTCGTCGTGCGGCGGCACGCGCAGCACGGTGTGCAGCGTGGGCACCCGGGCCAGCAGGTGCAGGGCCTTGGTCCAGTAGCCGGCGTCAGCGTCGACGCCATAGGCGATCAGCACCTTGGCCTGGGCAGCCTCCAGCAAAGAGGCCAGCTTGTCATCGCTGAGCAAGGGGTTCAAGGGCTGCACGATGCCTGCCGCGCCACCGCCCCACAGGGCCAGGTGGTAGTCCAGGCAGCCCGGCAGCAGCACGGCCACCGCATCGGTGGGCTGGAAGCCCAGGCTGTGCAGCGCGTTGGCCGTCTGATGGATGCCGGCCAGCAACTGGCGGTAGCTCCAGCGGATCGGGGCGTCGGCGGGGTCGGCCGTGCGCAGAAAGGTGAAGGCGGTCTTGTCGCCAAAGGCGGCTGCCGAATTGCAGAAGATCTCGTAGGTGCTGCGCACCGGCAAGGCCTCGGCCAGCGGGCGGGTCTGTTCGACGCGCAGGATGTCAGCCCGGCTGCGGACCGGGTGGGCTTGAGAAAAAGGCGGGTGGATCACAGGCATGGGAGCTGGAAAAAAATGGTGACAAGGGCCAAGACAGAACCCGGCAAGTTAAGGCCGGATGCGCCAACCGTCTGTCGTTTAAGAGACCCCGATCATCATGGATTCAGGCATGCATTCACTCGAGCGCAATGCCCTTGTCGCGGATCACCTTGCCCCATTTGGCGTCGTCCTGCTGCACGCGCTGGGCCATCTGCTCGGGGCCCTGGAAGCGGCTGAAGGTGCCGGCCTGCAGGAGTTTGTCCTGCGTTTCCTTTTCGGCCAGGATGGCCTTGACCTCGTCGGCCACGCGGTTCACCACTTCTTTGGGCGTGCCGGCCGGGGCCATCAGACCGCCCCAGGACACGGCGTCAAAACCCGTGATGCCCTGCTCGGCCACGGTCTTCACATCGGGCAGCATGCTCACGCGCTGGGGCGAGCCCACCGCGATGGCGCGCAGCTTGCCGGATCGGATGTGCGGCAAGGCGGCCACCAGGTCGGCATACATCATCGGCACCTGGCCACCCAGTAAGTCGGTGATGGCCGGCACGCCGCCTTTGTAGGGCACGTGCTGCATGTCAAAGCCGCCGAGCTGCTTGAGCAACTCCATGCTCAGGTGGCCAAAGCTGCCCGCGCCCGAGCTGGTGTAGTTGATCTGGCCCGGTTGGGCCTTGGCCTTGGCGATCAGCTGCGCCAGGGTGGTCACATCGGGCAGCACGGTGGGGTTGACCACCATCACGATGGGCAGGTCGTACACCGTGGCCACGGGACTGAAATCCTTCACGATGTCGTAGCCGGCCTTCTTGTACAGGTGCGGCGCCAGCAGCGTGGGGGTGGCCAGCATCATCAGGGTGTAGCCGTCGGCCGGGCTCTTGGCCACCGCCGCCGCGGCGATCGAGCCCGAGGCGCCGGCCCGGTTCTCGACCACCACGGGCTGCTTCAGGCGCTCGGCCAGACGCTGGCCCACGATGCGCGAGGCGGTGTCGGTGGGCCCCCCGGGTGGGAAGGGCACGATCAGCTTGATCGGGCGGCTCGGAAAGCTCTGCGCCAGCGCCACAGCCCCCAGGGTGTGGGCGGCCAGCAACCCGCTCAGCAGGCCCAGCGCCCAGCGGCGGCCCAGGGGCATTCCGGCGCCCCAGGCGCCAGCAGACATCTTGCTCATGAAACAGTCTCCGTCGGCAGGCTGGGGCTCGGTGGCCTCGCCTGCCTTTGTTGCAAAAAAATCGAAAAGGGTCGCTCAGAGCACGCCACGCGCCTTGAGATCGGCCACGCGGGCCGCATCCAGGCCCAGCAGCTCACTCAGCACATCTTGCGTGCCCTCGCCCAGCACGGGTGGGGGGCGGCGCACCGGCAGGCGTTCGCCATCCAGCCGGTAGGGCGGCGCCAGCACGGCCATGCTGCCGGCCACCGGGTGGGGCTGCTCGGTCACCAGTCCGCCGCGCACGGCGCGCTCGGAGGTCAGGGCCTCGTGCAGGCCCAGCACCTCGCCGCAGGGGATGCCCACCGCGGCCAGGCGCTCCAGCAGCAGCTTGCGCGGGCGGGCCTTGAGCTCGGCCAGCAGCTGGGGCACCAGCTCGTCGCGGTTGGAGCCGCGGCCCAGGTTGGTCTTGAAGCGCTCGTCGCTGGCGATGTCGGGGCGGTCGATCACGTCGCGGGCAAAGCGCTCGAACTGGGCGTTGTTGCCCACGGCAATCACCAGGGGGCCGTCGGCCGCATCGAACACGCCATAGGGCACGATCGAGGGGTGGGCATTGCCATAGCGTGGCGGGTCTTTCTGCTGCAGCAAGGCCTCCAGCCCGTAGTAGGCGGTGATCATCAGGCCGCAGTCGAACAGCGCCATCTCGATGTGCCGGCCCTGGCCGGTGCGCTGGCGCTCGAACAAGGCTGCCAGCACGGCCTGGGCCGAGTACATGCCGGTGAACATGTCGACCGCTGCCACGCCGAACTTCAGCGGGGGCTGGGTGGCCTCGCCGTTGAGCGCCATCAGACCGGCCTCGCCCTGCACCAGCAGGTCGTAGCCAGGGCGGGCCGCCTCGGGGCCGGTGCGGTCGTAACCGGATACCGAGCAGTAGATGAGGTCGGGCTTGAGCGCCTTGAGCTGCTCGTAGCCCAGGCCCATGGTCTCGACATCGCCATACTTGAAGTTCTGGATCACCACATCGCACTGCAGGGCCAGGTCGCGCACGATCTGCTGGCCCTCGGGGGTCTTGAGGTCGACCGTGACCGAGCGCTTGTTGCGGTTCACGCTGTTGAAGTAGGCGGTCTCGGTCTCGCCGATGCGCAGGCCCCAGTCGCGGGTGTCATCGCCGCGCTTGGGATGCTCGACCTTGATCACCTCGGCGCCGAAATCGCCCAGCACCATGCCGCACCAGGGGCCGGCCAGCACGCGGGAAAGATCGAGCACACGGACGCCGGCCAGCGGCAGTCCAGAGGGGGAAGCGGTCATGGGTCTTGTCTCCGTCAAATCGTTGTGGTCAGCCGGGCTGGCGCAGTTTCACGAAGTCGGGTTTGCGCTTGTCGAGAAAAGCACCGATGCCCTCCAGCGATTCTGCGCCACCCTGGGCCCGCACCATGTGCTGGGCCTCCAGATCGAGCTGCTCTTCGAGCGTGGCCTGGGGCGCAGAGCGGCACAGGGCCTTGATGGCGGCATTGGCCTGCAGCGGGCCATCGGCCACCTGGCGGGCCAGGTGCACGGCCTGGGCCAGCGCGTCGCCCGCGTCGGTGAGGCGGTTGACCGCGCCCAGGGCGTGCAGGCGCTCGCCGGTGATGCGCTCGCCGGTCAGGCACAGCTCGGTCAGCACCTGGCGCGACACGAACTCGGCCAGGAACGCGGTGGCACCGCCGTCCGGCGTGAGCCCCACCTTGACATAGGCCACCGAGTAGATGGCGTCGCGGGCACTGACCAGCAGATCACAGGCCAGGGCGATGGACAGGCCAGCCCCGGCGGCCGCACCCTCCACCGCGGCCACCACGGGCTTGGGGCAGTCGCGCAGGGTGCGGATCAGGTCGTGCAGCCCTTCCAGGCGCTGGCGGCGCTCGGCTTCGGGCAACTCGCGGCGCTTGATCAGCTGGCGCAGATCGCCGCCCGAGCAGAACATGCCGCCCGCGCCGGTCAGCACCACCGCCCCCACCGAATCATCGGCCGCCGCCTGCTGCAATGCGGCGGTGAGCGCGGCATAGAACTCGGGCGACAGCGCATTGCGCACGGCCGGGTTGTTGTGCGTGAGCACCAGCACGGCGCCCTCGCGCTGCTGCAGCAGGATGGGGCTGGCGGCGCTGCTCATGCCACGCTCCGGCCCAGCGCGATGTAACGCTGCAGGTGGTGGTCTTCATCGCCCAGTTGGTGGTCGATCATGACCAGGCGCTTGGCGTAGTGGGCCAGGGGCAGCTCCCAGGTCATGCCGATGCCGCCGTGCATCTGCACCGCTTCTTCGGCCACCCGAGCGCCGATGCGCCCGATGCTGAACTTGGCGGCCGACAGCGCGCGCTCGCGGGTCAGGCGATCGGCCTCCATGGCGGCGGCAGCGTTGATCACGGCCGAGCGGGCCTGTTCGATCTCCAGCAGCACATCGGCCATGCGGTGTTGCAAGGCCTGGAAGCTGCCGATCGGCACACCGAACTGCTTGCGTGTCTGCAGGTACTCGAGTGTGTACTGCTTGGCCACGTCCATGGCGCCCACGGCCTCGGCGCACAGCGCCAGCAGGCCCCAGCCGATGGCCAGCTCCAGCGTGGCAAAGCCCTGCCCTGCCCCGCCCAGCAAGGCCTCGGCGCCGAGCTGCACGCCTTGCAGGCTCAGCTCGGCCGCGCGCCCGCCGTCGATGCGGCCGTAGCCGCGCAGCTGCACACCGGCGGCATCGGCCGGCACCAGGAACAGCGAGATACCGTCCTCCGCCTCGACATCGCCTGCCACCCGGGCACTGACCAGCAGCAGCTGCGCGGCCTGGGCCTGCAGCACCACGGCCTTGGCGCCGTCCAGTTGCCAACCGTTGGCCGTGGCCGTGGCACGGGTGGCCACGCGCGACAGCTCGTAGTGGTTGCCGGGCTCATCGTGTGCCAGGGCGGCCACGGTGCTGCCATCGATCAGGCCGGCCAGCGCCGCCTGCTGCGCCGGGCTGCCGGCCGCAGCCAGGGCCCGGCCCACGATCAAAGCGCCCAGAAAGGGTTCGACCACCAGGCCACGGCCCAGGCTTTCGAACACCACACTGACGTCAAAGCCCGCGCCGCCGAAGCCGCCCACGGATTCGGGGAACAAGGCGCCCAGGGCGCCGATCTCGGCCAGCTGCTGCCAGACGGCGGTGCTCAGCCCCTGCTCACTGCCCGCCACCTCATTGCGCACCTCGAAAGGGTATTGCTCGGTGATGAAGCGGTTCAGGGTGTCCGCCAGCATGCGGCGGTCTTCGGTGTGTTCAAAGTTCATCGCGGTGTCCCTTGCTTCACAGGCCCAGGATCATCTTGGAGATGATGTTCTTCTGGATCTCGTTGGAGCCGCCGAAGATCGACAGCTTGCGGTTGTTGAAGTAGATGGCGGCCGCCTGGGCCGCCTCGGCCGGGCCCACCGGCTCGTCGGCATAACCTTCGTACATGGCCTCTTCGATGAAGGGCAAGGCGTAGGGGCCCATGGCCCGGCGCGTGAGCGAGGTCAGCTCCTGGCGGATCTCGGTGCCGCGGATCTTCAGCATCGAGCTCTCGGCACCCGGCACGCCACCACCGGCCACCGCAGCGATCACGCGAAGGTTGGTGGTCTTCATGTTCTCGAGGTCGATCTCGACCTTGGCCAGGCGGGTGGCAAAGGACGGGTCTTCGATCAGGGGGCGGCCATGGCGTTGCACCTTGGCGGCGATGCGCTTGAGGCGTTCGAGTGCAGCCACGCTGAAGCCCACGCCCGCGATGTTGGTGCGCTCGTAGGTCAGCAGGTACTTGGCGTAGGTCCAGCCCTTGTTCTCTTCGCCCACCAGGTTGCCCACGGGCACCTTGACGTCGGTGAAGAAGACTTCGTTGACCTCATGCTCGCCGTCCAGCGTGATGATGGGGCGCACTTCCACGCCGGGGCTGTTCATGTCGACCAGCAAGAAGCTGATGCCCGACTGCTGCTTGGCCTCTTTGTTGGTGCGCACCAGGCAGAAGATCATGTTGGCGTGGTGGCCCAGCGTGGTCCAGGTCTTCTGGCCATTGACGATGTAGTGATCCCCCTCGCGCACGGCCGTGGTCTTGACCGAGGCCAGGTCCGAGCCCGAGCCGGGTTCGGAATAGCCCTGGCACCACCAGTCGTCGCCGTTCAGGATGCGCGGCAGCCAGTACTGCTTCTGGGCTTCGCTGCCGTACTTGATCAGCACCGGGCCCAGCATGTTGACGCCGAAGGGCACGATGCGCGGCGCACCGCCCACGGCACATTCGTGCTCGAAGATGAACTTCTGCACGGC
>Ga0208266_100673_pt1 | contig 10656 bp, 12 predicted proteins | sample LakWasMet67_HOW9_2_FD_183897 | JGI IMG/M metagenome (GOLD analysis project Ga0208266, IMG submission 183897) | Freshwater sediment methanotrophic microbial communities from Lake Washington under simulated oxygen tension - Sediment Metagenome... | ecosystem: Environmental > Aquatic > Freshwater >...
CCCGCCAGAATCAGTGAAATCAGAACCGCTGTTTTATACACCTTCACTCCTTTGTAGTCTTAGATTCAACCAGATTATAGGGGATAAACGCCCACCTTCGGAGAACCAGCCAAAACAGCGAGGCCCAGTAACGGTTTAGCGTAAAACTAGGGGGATAAACGCCCACTATTGGTAAACCAGACAAAATTACTTGAGTACCAACGTTAGTTGTAAATGACCAAGGCAACTCATCAATGCCGAATCCTATAGGTTATCTAATATCATCAATATGTTAGGTGAGTATCAGGGTATAAACCCTCACTATTGGTAAATCAGGCTTTCGTTTGAGGGACAAACCCTCACTATAGTATAAAAGCGTTTTTCAATTACCAACTAACCACAACTAAATTCCTGCATTAGCTTTGCAGGTACACAGTAGCCAGTGCCCGGAAGGTGCTGGTGAGTCCCGACAAGTTCATCATTGTGTCTCCCCGACACTCTAAAGCGCACAGCAGATGAACACCGTTTACCACGAGTTACGCTTGATCGCTGTACAGCTCCTATCCGCCTCCGCAAGTTGATAGAAGATGTGCACCGAGAGTAACAGCAGAGGAAGTGAGGCCCCCTCTGGCTTTGGTAAATGGCTGTGGAGGCGGGAAAAGCTAAAGGTGAACATATAGTTGTGGTTACTATAGATTTAATACTTAAGTGTTATTTAAGTGTCTCTTAAGTGTTAAAACCTATACAGAATACATAACATAAACACTACTTAAGATTTAACTTGAGTAACACTTAAGTGTGTATGTACATGGTTGTACATCCTTCATTCATCAACCACTTCAGTCACACCTAAGCACCACTCCAGTCACACCTAAGCACCACTTAGAACAGTCCCTAAGCACCTGCTTAAAGGGCAGCTTATCGCCTGATTTACCTCACTCCTGATAACGCTTGAGGACTGCTCTAAGTCATCTTCAGTATGGCTTAACTCTGTGTACAGAATCTCCTGTGCATCAATTTCTTCAATCCCGTATCTGTTTCATACATTACTTTTTCTCGGAATAAGGACACACCTATGCTCACACTTAAGCCCTCGTACAGGGACACCCCACCCACACCCATTAAGGAGAAGCTACCTAAGGGACGCTGGGAGCTTCGCTGCTCCCTAACAGATCAAGGCAAAGCCAACTTTGACACACTCAAGGATGCTTGGGAGAAACACTTAGGCAAACGCCTAACCCAGTCTAGGTTCCTTGATTATTTCTTTGCTGAGTCTGCTAATGCAATTACTAAGGGGACAACCAATGTCTGAGGTACTTCCCTGCCCCTTGTGTGGTCATCTTCATCCTAAGCCGGGCCACCACAGCAAATTTAAGTGTAAGAACACCACCTGTGATAAATGGCTTGAGCTGCCTATGGGTGAGTCAAGCCTCCACGACTTTGAAGCTAGGAGAACAGCAAAAGCCGCTAATACTGACGCTCACTGGAATCAAAAGGCCAAGGAGAGATCACTGAAAACTGGTGAAGACTTCGATACCGCAAAGAATGCAATCCTTGCACAGCACAACGCGAACATTAAGAAGATGCGGGAAGAAGCAGAGTTTGCAAAGTTATTTCCCCAAGAAAATAAGCCTAAAGTCCCAAAGCCCCAACCCTACACCAACGACACCAAGCCAATTGTCTCGATGAGTACAACCTCAGAAGACGACTCAGACGCTCCGTTTTAATTAAGAAAACACAAGTGTATGGGGACGCCTGAAACCGCTTATACAGGCCAACCTATACACTCACCTCAGTCAACATCTAAAGTCCAGCTAGAGGGGCCTTAGCAGAAGCCTAGAAGTCTAGCGAATGATTTAAGTCAGCCGCAATGTGTGCAGTTGATTTAACAACCAAAGTAATACCCAACCCTCTTGGAGTTCATCCTTGAGGGTTTTTTTTCATTTCCAAGACACCACTCATTCGGAAATTTGTATGTAAAATAATTCGATTAAAACTGTAACGAGTCAGGGTAAATCATGGAAGCGCCAGGTGAGAAACTACTAATTAAGCTTTGGGAGACTCTTGCTGAGAGAGGTATAGGCTCCCTATTAAAGCCTTGGCAAATACGAAGAGAAGGAAAAGCAATAGCGGAAGTACAGGCGGAGTCAATCCTTCTAATAGCACAAGCAGAAAAGACTGCTGAAAGTATTAGACACACCCAGATCACCCCTGAATATAGAGTGCTTCAATTAGCAAGCAAGGGGGAAACTAAAGTAGAGCCTAAATTAGAGGACGAAACTCTCATTAGGCTCGCAACAAAAATAAACTACGAAGAAACCCTAAGGACTGAGTTAAACACTGCTAAATCAGTATTAGTAGCAGAGGCTATTCTGGCTGATGAGTCTGGGGAAGTTTCCTCAGAAAGTATCAATCAAGACTGGCTATACCGTTGGCGTGAATATGCTGGCGGAGTATCAGATGATGAACTTCAAACACTTTGGGGCGCATTATTAGCTGGCGAAATTAAATCACCCGGGGCTTTTTCATTGCGAACTCTAGAATTCATAAGGAATCTTTCCCCGCACGAAGCAAAACAAATTGAGAAGTTAATGCAATTTGTGATTGATCATTATATCTACAAAGGTAAGACTGATTATGGTAATAAGTCCATTTTACTTGACGCGTTCGGATTAAAATTTTCAGAGCTTTTAACGCTACAAAGTTTAGGAGTAATTTCAGGCGTTGAAGGAAGCGGAGGATTGTGCGTGAGTCATACTGGTGAAGGTAATGGCCTTCTCATGATAAGCAGTAAAACTCATGCACTAACTATCATCTTTAAAGACTCGCAAACGGAGGTTTCTGTGCCGTGCTATGTGCTTACTAATTTGGGGATTCAACTACATAGCTTGTGTATTACTGAATCAAACCAAGACCACCTAAAAATGTTAGAAGCGGATATTAGAAATCAAGGTTTTGAAGTCCACTTAAGTAAGATAGAAAAGCATGGCGATATAGTGGTATACAAACCCGTTTAGTTTTCAGTAAACCGTGGTACTATTGTGGTACTTTCTTTAACTCATCACCGCTGAAGCTAGCAAACATAAGGGTTACAGCGGGGTGTTAGAGTGCCTAAAACCTCTTCTGGGCACCAAATTCAATAAAACCACACAAATATTCAAGTTGGAAATGCTTCCGATTTTTGATTGTGTGGTTTTTTTGAACTGCGAATTTGAAACATGCTTACAGTTTATCATCAATTAGCAGCTGCCTGATTTAACTTCCCGCGATTATCGCTCTGTAATACAAAAGCCAAGCCAGTAATTAACCTCTCAAAACTCCGCTCAATTTAATCGTGATTAGCCTAAACGGACTAATGACAGACTATGTAAATTCATAGTAATTTCTCGTTTAAGGTAACATTTGAGTCATTAAATGGCCTTAACGAGCGACTAAATATTAAAAAAACTGGAGATATCAATGAAAAAACTAGCTTTAGTAGTAGCCATGGGGTTGGCATCATTAAACGCAAACGCTGACGTCATTGCAGGCTTATACAACACAGGTGCAGGTCTTTTAGCAGGCCAGCAAGACACGAATTACGCTTTATCCAGCACAACCACAGCAGTAGGTTCATTTGGCTATGTTGCAGAAAATGGCTCATTTCCAATCGGCCCATGGCTCGAAAATACAGCCAGCTCCTCGTGGTTAACACCAACACAAAGCCAAGGTGAGTCTTTGGACCCATCTACCGATGGTGTATACACATGGTCCACAACGTTTGATCTGACAGGTTTTGACGCGAGCACTGCCACTTTTTCAGCGCAGTTCGCAGCAGACAACTCCGCAATCGCTTACCTGAACGGTAATCAGATCGGCACCGCAAATGGTTTCGCATCTTGGAGCGCTTTCTCAGCAACCTCCTCTAGCTTTGTTGCAGGCGTCAACACCTTAACATTCGTGTTAACCAATCAGGCACAAGGTGCTGGCAACCCAACCGGCCTACGCGTTGAATTCTTGTCCTCCGATGTGACAGCCGTCGCAACAGTTCCAGAACCGAGCGAATACGCACTAATGATCGCTGGTCTGGGTCTGATGGGTTTGATTGCTCGTCGTAAAAACACTGCTTAATCGCGGCAGTTGCAGGTTAAAAAGCCAAACTGAAAAATCAGTTTGGCTTTTTTATTATCATCGAACCATGCATCGAAACCAGCATTGATGATAGGCAAAAAAAACCGTGCAACTTGCACGGTTTTTTTAAGCAGTGAGGACTATCGGTTATTAAAAAAACCAATATTCATGACGCGGTCGTTTACAAAGGTCACTTCAGTTTCTTTGTAGGTGTTTTTGGTGTCGTATTTGACCAGATTTTTGTAATACCACATTTCAACTTGCACGGGCTTGGAATTATCTTGTTGTTTGCCCATGTTGCCGATCATCGTGTTGGCATTGCTTGGCTTGACGGACTGTTGCTTTTTAAATGGTTGACCGAGTTTTTCAATCACCAGTTTTTTCGATTTGCCACTAAAACCGCTGATAAATTCGTTTTCGTCATAAGTTTTACCAGCGAAGGCAGCGGTCGTCGCAAATAGTATCGAGGTTGCGACCATTGCAGCTGAAATTTTTGCGTATAACTTCATGTTTAATTCCTGTTATCCAAAATCAAAGTATTTAATTATTTTTCGTCAGTATAACGCTTTATCAACGCGCTAGGTTGACCTCTGGCGTCAGCCGACTGCCTTGATAGTGTTTAGAGCATAGATTAGAAATCTAGTTTCATGCCATCATATCCAACTTGCACATTGGCGGGCAGACGTGCCTGCAAGGCATGATATTCCAGCTCGTGCGTCATGTGTATTAGCACATTGCGTTTGGCGCCTATGCGCGCAATCAAGCCGAGCGACTCCTCAACACTGACGTGGGTAGGATGCGGCTTTTCACGCAGACAATCAATCAGTAGTAGATCGACATTTTGCAATAACGGATAAGAAGTCTCCGGAATTTCCGACACGTCGGTCATGTACACAAAGTTGCCGATACGGTAAGCGTGGATGCGAATCTTGCCATGCATGACCGGGATGGGCGTCACTGGTTGCCCTGCCGCTTCAAATGGCGCCTCGACGACATGCGCCGCCAATACCGGCAAATCCCAAAATTGCGGGATCGGGTCGCGCAGGGTGTAACCAAACTTTTCTTGAATGTGGCGGATGGCCTCTGGATAGCTGTAGATTGGAATCTGGCAGCGATTTAATTGACAGAATGCTCGTAGATCATCAATACCATGCAGATGGTCGGCGTGGGTGTGGGTGTACAACACGGCATCAACACGGCGCATTTGCTCACGCAGGGCCTGTTGCCTTAGGTCGGGCGTGGTATCAATCAATATGACGCGGCCGTCATCAAGGGTCACCATGCTGGAGCAACGAGTGCGCTTGTTGCGAGGGTCATCAGAGCGACAAGTGGCGCATGTGCACCCTACCGCAGGTGTACCGGCACTAGAGCCCACCCCTAACATGGTTAATTGCATGGTGTGGCGTGCTTGAATAATGTAAAAAAATTGACCGTGGTCGCGTCTATCAGTTGTTGCATGGGGATATCACGCAAACGCGCCACCTCTTCGGCCACATGACGAACATAGCCCGGTTGGTTGGTTTTACCCCGGAAGGGAATCGGTGCGAGGTAAGGCGAATCTGTTTCGACCAATATTTTATCTAACGGGACTAATTGTGCGACTTGTTTTAAGGCTTGTGCATTTTTGAAGGTGACAATGCCAGAAAACGAGATATAAAAGCCCATTTCAATGGCTGCCTGCGCCACTTCCCAACTTTCGGTGAAGCAGTGCATCACGCCCCCCACTTCTGCTGCACCCTCTTCTCGCATGATGCGCAAGGTGTCCTCTGCGGCGTTGCGCGTGTGAATAATGAGTGGCTTACCTGTCGCTTTAGCAGCGCGAATATGGATACGAAAACGCTCGCGCTGCCACGCCAAATCACCCGTCAGCCGAAAATAATCGAGCCCGGTTTCACCGATGGCAATGACGCGGGGATGATCAGCCAAACGAATTAACTCCTCAAGCGTCGGCTCTTGTATGTCTTCATAATCGGGATGCACGCCCACTGAGGCAAAAATATTCGGATATTGCTCGGCAATGGCGAGCACCTCAGGAAACTTATCCAGCGTGACTGAGACACAAAGCGCATGACCAACCTCCTGCTTATGCATATGGTCGAGCACCTGATCCATGTTTTGGACCAGCTCAGAAAAATTCAGGTGGCAATGGGAATCGACTAACATGTCACTCTCTAAAAACGGTCGTATGCTAAATAGTATTAGAAGGTCGGCTAGACTTAAGCGCAGCACCAAGGATCGTCTCGATGCGTTTTTTTGCCTCAGCCCCGCCATCTTTGTCGGTAAATTGAATGCCGATCCCTTGCGGTTTGTTATTGGCTGCCTGTGGCGTGATCCAGATCACTTTACCAACCACTTTCAGTTTGTTTGGGTCATTGAGCAGCGTGAGCAGCATAAAAATCTCTTCACCCATTTTAAAGGGCTTGCTGGTGGGGATAAACAAGCCACCACCTTTAACAAATGGCATGTAAGCCGCAAACAAGGCAGCCTTTTCGCGGATAGCCAAAGATAAAACGCCAGGTTTCGCGGCAGCAGGCGGTAGCGTGTCAGTCATTGCATGAGCTCCAGAATATTTAAATGCGCTAGCTATTTGAATCTATTCGCTATTCGCATCCACTAGCCAAACATTTTTTTATACTGCAACAGCAACTGCTCCAGTTGCAGCTCTTGGTTGAGTGGGTGCTGTGCGGTCATTTTAAAACGATTTAGCTGTTGTTGAAACGCCAGCAAGCGCGACAAGTGCACCTGCGCGGCCAACCCCTGTAATGCCGCCAGCTCCGCTGGATGATAACGTAAGGGCTGCTGATTCAAAGACAGCCAAAGGTCTAACAACCACTTTTGTAAGGCCTGGATCGCCTGATCCATGCCCTGCTTGATCAACGCTGACACTGCCAGAGCCACATCCATCTTAGCGCCCCCGATCAGATGCGGCCGGCATTGCTGAAACCAACCATATAAATCGACACCCTCTTGTTGCACCGCTGTTGGCGCACCGCCACTGTAGTGCCACAGCCACTCAGCTTCTGGCACGGCTTGCGTTTGCAACCAGTGCAAGCCCTGTTCACGGCTGGGCACGGGCATTTCAACCTGCATACAACGACTTAACACGGTCGGCAGCAAAGCCTGACGTTGGTGTGAGACCAGCAGAAACTGTGTTCGTTGCGGAGGCTCTTCAAGGAGCTTGAGTAATGCATTTGAGGCCGCCACGTTCATGGCCTCTAGCGGATGGATCAACACCACCCGCATGCCATGCACACGATGCGCGCTAAGCGATAGGTAATCATGTAAGACACGAATCTGATCGATCAAAATTTGTTGCCGCTTGCGTGTTTTCTTTTTGCTACCTTCCGTGCTGTCATCGTCTTCGGGCGTGATTTCTTTAAAATCCGGATGCGCGCCCTCTGACAACCAATGACAAGACTGGCAGGCACCACAGGCAAAGCCATCCTGGGGTTGCAGACAGAGCAATCCCGCAGCCATGGTCTGGGCAAAATTAAGTTTTCCGATGCCGGCTTTTCCATACAACAGCAAAGCGTGATGCCGAGTGTCACCGGCTTGCATCCAATGATGAAACAGCGAATCTTGCCAAGGATAAAGTTTATTAATCATAGAGATAAAATGATTTCTTCAACTGACTTCTTCACTTCATCCAGTGTACGATGTGCATCAATCACACGAAATCGCTGTGGGAATTGCGCAGCCCGCACCAGATATTGCGCACGCAAGCGTGCAAAAAAATCAGCGCCCTGTGCTTCAAATTTATCAGGTGTTCGTGCCCCGGCCAAACGCTGAAGACTCACCTCGACCGGCACATCAAATAACAGCGTGAGATCAGGCTGTAATTCACCTTGCAACCATTGTTCGAGTTGCTGCATCTTGGCCAAAGGCAGACCACGTGCCCCACACTGATAAGCATAAGAAGCATCGGTGAAACGGTCTGACACCACAATGGCATCGCGTTGCAAGGCTGGCAATATCACTTGTTGCAAATGCTCAGCGCGGGCAGCAAACATGAGTAGGGATTCGGTTTCTACGTGCATCTCACGGTGCAGTAACAGTGCGCGCAGCTCTTCGCCCAAAGGGGTGCCCCCTGGTTCGCGGGTAGACACCACCTCTCTGCCGCCTTTGGCCAGTAGTTGCAGAATGGTCGGGATATGCGTACTTTTCCCCGCACCATCCATGCCCTCCAGCGTAATAAACAAGCCCGCCATTATTCTAGGTATCCCATCTGTCGATTATTGGTTTAATGTTTTTTTAATTGATAGGCACGTACTGCCTGATTATGGGCCGCAAGTGAGCTGGTAAAAATATGCCTGCCCTGCCCATTGGCAACAAAATACAACGCTTGCGTCTTGGCGGGGTGCAAGGCCGCTTGAATCGAAGCTAAGCCAGGCAAGGCAATCGGCGTCGGCGGCAAGCCACTGCGCGTGTAAGTGTTGTAAGGGGTGTCCGTGGCCAAATCTTTTTTTGTAATATTGCCACGATAGCGCGTGCCCATGCCATAAATCACGGTCGGGTCGGTCTGCAAACGCATGCCTTTACGCAGGCGATTGATAAATACCCCCGCAATTTGCGGCCGCTCTTCTTCCACGCCGGTCTCTTTTTCAACAATCGACGCCATAATCAGTGCTTCATACATCGAGCGATACGGTAAGCCGGCCTCACGCGTCTGCCAAGCCGCTGATAAATGCTGCAGCATTTTTTGATAGGCCCGCTTATACAGCGCAAGCTCGCTGCTCTGTGTATCCAAAAAATAAGTATCCGGAAAAAACCAACCTTCGGCGTGCATATCCTGACCACTAAGCGTGCGCATCAACTCGCTGTCTGACAACATCACTGCGTCATGCCGTATCCCTGGCATCTGGGCTAACTTTTGGCGGAAATCGGCAAAGGTTTTACCCTCGATCAACTGTAATTTAAATTGATCAAACGTACCGTGCTTGAGGATGTCGATTAACGACATCACCTGCAAAGGGGTGTTCAACGCGTAGTTGCCTGCCTGCAATTGGCTGCCACCACCGCTGAGTTTGACCACCAGCAAAAAGCTATAGGGTTCGGTGAGCACGCCTGCTGCAACCAGTTGATCTGCAATACCACGCACACTGGCGCCAGCGGGAATCTGCAAGCCGATGGTTTCTGAGACCATGGGTAGCGGACGTATCATGAAAATAACGAGCCAGACCACCAGCGCTAACATCCCGGCACACAGGAGCGCCAGCCCATATTTTAGCCACTGCTTAATGGATAACATACGCTAAATCTGACCGCAGTTGCTTGGCCCACTCATTATCAGCAATCGCATGATCGTCAATCTGCGTCACCTGCAGCACCCCATACACACTATTCACGATCACCACCCCATCCGCCGTCAGTAGATCGTCCATCACCAAGTCCTTGGACACCACCGACTGTGCATGCGTCTTATACCAATCCAGCACCTTTTGCCGCATCACCCCTGCCACCCCGCAACGCTCTAAAGTGGGTGTCATGATGACCCCTGCTTTACAGACAAACAGGTTGCCACTGACGGCTTCAATCACGTGATCGTCATAATCACGCAGTAGGCCATCAAAAAATCTGGGATCTTTCTGCTCCGCACGTGCCAGCACATTTTCAAGGCGATTCAGGTGTTTGATCCCAGCCAGCAGAGGTTGTGCCGCAAGCCGGGTCTGGCAGCTGTATAAAGCCACTCCTTGGCGATAGATGTCTGGCGGATACACCGGCAAATCACTGAGGATGAGCACACGGCTGGGCTCGCAAATGGCCGGTGGCGCATAGCCGCGCGCGCCATCACCGCGGGTGATGATGATTTTGACAATGGCAGAGGTAAAAGAAGGGTCTTCAACCGAGGATATCAAATGCTTAAATTCTTGCAGTAGTAACTCAGCAGAGGGGCAGACGATTTGAATTTTTCCGCAATCGGCAACCAGCGTCTGGTAATGCAGTGGCCAGTCCTGCAAGGCGCCGTGAATCAAGCGCATGGTCCTGAAAATGCCATCCCCGTAGGCAAATCCACGGTTGGTCGGTGCAATGCCGTTTACCAGTTTACCGTTGATGCAATAGCGGACTGTGGTCATGTAAAGCCAAACAAAAAAGTGGTTTCGAACAAGCCTGAAACCTTACCATAAATCGGGCTTGGCAGCGGCAGAATCTCAGCAAAAACCCAAGCCTTGTGGCGATATAAACGTTGAAATAAATGATTTTTTAAAGTTTGTTGTGGCAATGACGGCAACAACATCAGCAGTAATCTAGCAGGATTACATTGACCGGGATATCACCATGGCGATTTCCAATATTCAAACGAACGTGTCGGCCCTGTTAAACAAAGCCTACAACACGGAGCCCCAAACATCTTCAGCGAGCAGCACTGCACTCGCCGCGACAGAAGACACCTCTCCTGCCACAGGACAACAGACCCCTGCATCAGCCAGTGCGCTAGTTACATTAAGGGGTGCAGGCAATGTGCCGCAAACGTATACCGCTCAGGGCTTGATGCAACAATTGCGGCAATTTCAGTTAAGTAATGCATCGTTATTGTTTGGCGAGGGTGATACCGCTGAGGATAATAGC
>Ga0208266_100674_pt1 | contig 10609 bp, 8 predicted proteins | sample LakWasMet67_HOW9_2_FD_183897 | JGI IMG/M metagenome (GOLD analysis project Ga0208266, IMG submission 183897) | Freshwater sediment methanotrophic microbial communities from Lake Washington under simulated oxygen tension - Sediment Metagenome... | ecosystem: Environmental > Aquatic > Freshwater >...
CTTTCTTGCACCGGGTGAGCCCTTCCCACCTGTGGAACGCAGTTGGGGCCCCATCGACCCCCTGCCCGGCTTGCTGGCAGCCGGTGCGGACTTGAGGCCTGCCACCTTGGTCCAGGCTTACCGACACGGGATATTTCCCTGGTTCAGCGAAGGCCAACCCATTCTTTGGTGGAGCCCAGATCCCCGCATGGTGCTGCCACCCAGCCGCTTTCGGATGCGACGCAGCCTGCGGCAAACCCTTGCTCGCTTGCGCACGCAAGGTAACTTTGAAGTCCGTTTTGATACCCAATTTGAGGTGGTCATACGCGCTTGCGCACAAAGCCATCGACCGCATCAACAAGGCACCTGGATCACCGAAGGCATGATCCAGGCGTATGTCGAATTGCACAGACTGGGCATCGCTCACAGCGTGGAGACCTGGGTCGACGGCCAGCTTCAGGCAGGCCTTTACGGGATCAACCTGGGTCGAGCGATGTTTGGCGAGTCCATGTTCACGCGCATACCCGATGGCTCCAAGCTGGCGCTGGCTGCCCTGGTCGGGTTTTGCCTGGAAAACGACATCGAATGGATTGATTGTCAGCAAAATACAAGACACCTTGCTTCCCTGGGTGCGCATGAAATCAAACGCCAGGCCTTCGCCGACTGGCTTGAAAAGGTCACTGGCTTGGCCGCGCCAAGCTGGCAATTTAATTCCGTATACTGGGATCGTGTCAGCCGCCTCAGGTGAAGACCCGTGACCCAGCTCAATGACCTGCCCCTGCAAACTCTGCAGTTCTATGCAACGGCGCCCTATCCGTGCAGCTATTTGCCTGAGAGACAAGCACGCTCTCAGGTTGCAACGCCCGGTCATCTGATTCAAACCAGCATCTACTCCGATCTGGTATCTGCCGGTTTCCGGCGCAGCGGCATGTTCACCTACCGACCGTACTGCGACGGATGCCGAGAATGCCAACCCCTTAGGATTCTGGTGCAGGCCTTTGAGGCCAATCGCAGCCAGCGCCGTGCACACAAGCGTCACAGCCACCTGGAAGCACGTGTGATGAAGCTGCACTTTTCAGCTGAGCACTACCAACTTTATCTGCGCTATCAGGCCGGCAGGCACGCTGGCGGCGGCATGGATCATGACAGCATCGATCAATACACCCAATTTTTGCTGCAAAGCCGTGTGAACTCTCGCCTGGTCGAATTTCGCGAGCCGTCGACTCATCCTGACACGCTCGGCGCTCTTCGCATGGTCAGCATCCTGGATGTGCTGGATGATGGTCTGTCTGCGGTCTACACCTTTTATGACCCTGACGTCGGTGGCAGTTACGGCAGCTACAACGTGATGTGGCAGATCGAGCAGGCCAAGTCACTTTCACTGCCCTATGTCTATCTGGGCTACTGGATCAAGGGCAGCCCGAAGATGAGCTACAAATCCCAGTATCACCCTCATGAGGTTTTGGTGGAACAGGCATGGATTCGGAGTACGGTGCGCTGAACGGACATCCATTTCACCAAGTAAAATAAAAACAACTACAAACATGGTTAGCAATGCGAAAACGAGATACCACCCAGCCGACCAGCCCAAGCATTCAGGTCATTGAACGCATGTTTGCGTTGATCGATGTGCTGGCCTCTCGCGAAGAGGCTATCTCACTGAAAGAGATCAGCGAGAGAACAGGACTGCACCCTTCGACCACCCATCGGATTCTGAATGACCTGGCAACCGGTCGATTTGTCGATCGTCCTGAGGCTGGCAACTATCGGCTGGGCATGCGCTTGCTGGAGTTGGGCAATCTGGTCAAGGCTCGGCTCAGTGTTCGGGATGCAGCCCTTGCCCCGATGCGGGAGTTGCACAAACTGATTCAACAGCCGGTCAACCTCAGCGTTCGCCAGGGTGATGAGATTGTGTACGTGGAGCGGGCCTACAGTGAGAGGTCGGGCATGCAGGTGGTTCGAGCCATTGGCGGCAGGGCACCACTGCACCTGACCTCTGTAGGCAAACTTTTCCTCGCTGTGGATGAGCCGCAGAAGGTCAGAGCCTATGCCACACGCACGGGCCTGGCTGGCCACACACGCAACAGCATCACACAGCTACCTGTGCTGGAACGAGAATTGTCCAAGGCACGCCAGTACGGAATAGCCCGCGACAACGAGGAACTGGAATTGGGCGTGCGTTGCATGGCAGCAGGCATTCACGACGACCAAGGACGTCTGGTGGCCGGGCTCTCCATTTCGGCGCCTGCAGATCGACTAGACGAAGGCTGGCTACCCAAGCTCGAAGCGACGGCAGGTGAAATTTCACAAGCCCTGGGCTACAAACCCAGCCCCGCAAGCTCAGTCTGAGCGGCTGCACCGCACCGGTGCCTGAAACAAAAAAGCCCGGGAGTCCAAACACCTCCCAGGCTTCTTTTTAATGCGCCCCCGCCGGCAAACAGGGAGCCAAGGCTTTTCAATCAGCCATTGCGAGCAGCAATCAACGGATGGTTGCTTTCCACCCATCGCTTCACACGCTCTGCATCAGCAATCCGACTGAGTTTGCCAGCGGAATCCAGAAAGACCATGATCAATTTACGACCCGCCACCTTGGCTTGCATCACCAAGCACTGACCGGCTTCAGAGATGTAACCAGTCTTCTGCAAGCCGATATCCCAAGCTGGATTTTTCACCAACCGGTTGGTGTTGTTGTATTGCAAGGTACGACGACCCACTTCAACCTGGTAGCCGGGCGATGTGGTCAACTCTCGCAGCACAGGATCGGTGTGCGCCGCGTTCACCAATACAGCCAAATCACGGGCACTGGATTGGTTTTTGCTGGACAGACCTGTGGGCTCCACATAGCTGGTGTCCACCATCCCCAACGACCTGGCTTTGGCGTTCATCAGTGACACAAAAGCTGACAAACCACCCGGGAAAGTCCGTCCAAGGGCATGGGCCGCCCGATTTTCACTGGACATCAAGGCAAGGTGCAACATCTCACCCCGACTCAAGGTGGAGCCCACGGCAAGGCGGGAACTGCTGCCCTTTTCGGTGTCGACGTCATCCTGAGTGATGGTGATGTTCTCGTCCATCGACAGGTGGGCTTCGCTCACAATCACACCAGTCATGAGCTTGGTCAGGGAGGCGATGGGCAACACCGCCTGGTCATTCTTGCTCAACAGAACTTCATGGGTGTCCTGATCTACCACCAATGCCACACTGGACCGAAGTGCCAAAGGATCCGACGAACTGTGCAGGCCTGCCATTTGCCCAAAAGATGCCTTGGCTGGGACCACGACAGCCGCACGCGCCGCCACTTTGTGCAAGCGCGGTGCATGCGCAACCTTTTGAATAGCATGGTTCCGGGTTGCAGGCGCCTTCTTGCGCTCCGCAGCGTGAACCCCCCCCACCGAAACAGCCAATACCAAGGCCGAGAAAGTCATCAAACGGTTGAAACGGTTCATGGGAGCGATCAAAGAAGAAATCATGCAGGCTCTCCGTGCGGGAAACAAATTTTACGCACGGCAACAATAAAGAAAAACTCGCACAAGATCAACCACTTGCGCGGAGTTTTTCAGGCTTTCCAATAATTATAAAGAGCCTGCTCAGCCCTGTGCCGCAACCCGGTCAGCTTTACTGTGCAATTTGTTCAGCGCGCTCAGGTAGGCCTTGGCTGAGGCCACAACGATGTCGGGATCAGACCCCACCCCGTTGACCACGCGGCCACTGTTTTGCAAACGAACAGTGACTTCGCCCTGGCTCTCGGTCGAGCCACTGATGGCATTGACCGAATACAGCACCATTTCAGCGCCGCTTTTCACATGCGACTCGATGGCCTTGAGCGAAGCGTCCACCGGACCGTTGCCATCCGAATCGCCACGCACTTCCTTGCCTTCCACCGTGAAGACAATGCTGGCACGGGGACGCTCACCGGTCTCGCTGTGCTGCGACAGGGAAACCAAGCTGTACTGCTCCTTCTCGGTCGCAACGCTCTCATCACTGACCAAGGCCAGGATGTCTTCATCAAAAATCTCGCTCTTGCGGTCTGCCAACTCCTTGAAGCGGCTGAAGGCGGCGTTCACCTCCTGCTCGCTTTCCAGACTGACGCCCAGTTCCTGCAGGCGTTGCTTGAAGGCATTGCGACCACTGAGTTTGCCCAAAACGATCTTGTTGGCGGACCAGCCCACATCTTCGGCCCGCATGATCTCGTAGGTATCACGCGCCTTGAGCACGCCGTCCTGGTGAATGCCGGAAGCATGTGCAAAAGCATTGGCACCGACCACGGCCTTGTTCGGCTGAACCACAAAACCTGTGGTCTGGCTCACCATTCGGCTGGCAGCAACGATGTGCTGGGTGTCAATGTTCAAATCCAGATTGAAGTAATCACGGCGAGTCTTCACCGCCATCACCACCTCTTCAAGTGAACAATTGCCGGCCCGCTCACCCAGACCGTTGATCGTGCATTCGATCTGACGGGCTCCCCCGATCTTGACGCCCGCCAAAGAATTGGCCACTGCCATGCCCAGATCGTTGTGGCAATGAACCGACCAGATGGCCTTGTCGGAGTTGGGCACGCGTTCGCGCAAGGTCTTGATGAAGTTTCCGTACAGTTCGGGAACAGCGTAGCCCACAGTATCGGGAATATTGAGGGTTGTAGCCCCCTCGTTGATCACGGTCTCCAGGACCCGGCAAAGAAAGTCCATGTCGCTGCGGTAGCCGTCTTCGGGGCTGAACTCAACATCGGACACCAGGTTGCGGGCAAAACGCACCGCCTGCTTGGCCTGCTCAAGAACCTGGTCCGGCGTCATGCGCAGCTTCTTCTCCATGTGCAGCGGCGAAGTTGCGATGAAGGTATGGATGCGCGAGCTGTTGGCGCCGCGCAGCGCTTCGGCAGCGCGTGAAATATCACGATCGTTGGCGCGGGACAAGGAACAGACGGTTGAGTCCTTGATCGCATTGGCGATGGTCTGGACGGCCTCGAAGTCCCCGTTGGAACTTGCCGCAAAGCCAGCTTCAATCACGTCCACTCGGAGACGCTCCAACTGACGTGCAATGCGCAGCTTCTCGTCCTTGGTCATGGAAGCGCCAGGGGATTGCTCGCCATCACGCAAAGTGGTGTCGAAAATGATCAGCTTGTCAGTCATGAAGGTCTCCGAAAAGGTTGAATCTTGAGCCCAAAAAAGAAAAGGCCCGCAGCAGATGAAACTGGCGGGCCGCTCGGGGTAATCCTGGTGTCAGATGTACGCGCTCAGCCCGCCCTGCTTAGCAGAAGGGCCACTAGCGACAAGCCAATGTAAGCGAACAGCTCAAACTTGAGAGCTGCACCAACACCGACACGCAACAAGTGGGAAACACGCATGCGGACAAATGTAGCACAGGCCCGACTCACTTGTGCAAGCCGCGTTCGTCCGGTTCATCGGTGCTTGTACTGATCACGCTGGTCTGCATGCCTTTGGTTCGACGCCAGATGTACACGCCATATCCACTGAACCCATAGATGATGAACAAGCCAAACAACACGATAGGTGGATGGATGTTGATGACGGCAATCCCCAGCGCGATGAGCACAATCACCGCAAACGGAACGCTGCGCTTGAAATGCACGTCCTTGAAGCTGTAGAAGGGAACGTTGGTCACCATGGTCAGGCCGGCATACAAAGTCAGCGCAAAAGTGATCCAAGTCACCTGGGTCCAGGTCAGCCAGCTTGACTCGCCGGCGCGAATACCAGCTTCAGTCACCAACCAGATCAAACCTGCCACCAGGGCAGCGGCGGCAGGCGACGGCAAGCCCTGGAAATAGCGCTTGTCGACCACGCCGGTATTGACATTGAAACGAGCCAGTCGCAACGCTGCACACGCGCAGTAGACGAAAGCCGCGATCCAACCCCAGCGCCCCAACCCCTTGAGCGCCCACTCATAGGCAATCAAGGCCGGCGCAGCACCAAACGAGACCATGTCGGCCAGCGAATCCATCTGCTCCCCAAAGGCACTTTGGGTGTTGGTCATGCGCGCCACGCGGCCGTCCAGGCTGTCCAGTACCATGGCGCAGAAAACGCCCACCGCGGCCTGATCAAACCGGCCATTCATGGCCATCACGATCGAATAAAAGCCACCAAACAAGGCTGCCAACGTGAACAGGTTCGGCAACACATAGATGCCTTTTCTGCGCTTTGGCAGCACCACCTCATCCAGGTTGTCAGGTGATGACGCATTGCCATCGTGCATGAATCGTTCTCCATTCAATAACGCAGCAACCCATTGAGGGCTGCCTGCAGGGCCGGGCGGAACGCCAAGCCTATTCAGCTAAGTTTAAGCCACAGGACTCCTGCCAAACCAAAAAACAAGGGCCACCCGAGGGTGGCCCTTGTCTGCACCAGGCTAAGGCCTTGCGGCCACACCGGGTTTCATCAGTTGCGGGTCTGGTCAACCAGCTTGTTCTTGGCAATCCAAGGCATCATGGCGCGCAGTTGACCGCCCACCTTTTCGATGGAGTGGTCAGCGGTATTGCGACGACGAGCGGTCATGCTCGGGTAGTTCAGACGACCTTCCTGGATGAACATCTTGGCGTAGTCGCCGTTTTGGATGCGCTTCAGGGCGTTGCGCATGGCGGCGCGCGACTGCTCGTTGATCACTTCAGGGCCGGTCACGTACTCGCCGAACTCAGCATTGTTGGAGATCGAGTAGTTCATGTTGGCGATGCCGCCTTCATAGATCAGGTCGACGATCAGCTTGAGCTCATGCAGGCACTCGAAGTACGCCATTTCAGGAGCGTAGCCGGCTTCAACCAGGGTTTCATAACCCATCTTGATCAGTTCGACAGCGCCACCGCACAGAACAGCCTGCTCGCCGAACAGGTCGGTTTCGGTCTCTTCCTTGAAGTTGGTTTCGATGATGCCGGCCTTGCCGCCACCATTGGCCATGGCGTACGACAGAGCCAGATCGCGGGCCTTGCCGCTCTTGTCCTGGTGCACTGCCACGAGGTGGGGCACGCCGCCGCCTTGGGCGTAGGTCGAGCGAACCGTGTGACCGGGAGCCTTCGGGGCCACCATCCACACGTCCAGATCAGCGCGGGGCACCACCTGGTTGTAATGCACGTTGAAACCGTGGGCGAAAGCCAGCGACGCACCTTGCTTGATGTTGGGGGCCACGTTGTTGGTGTAGACCTCAGCAATTTGCTCGTCGGGCAGCAGGATCATGACCACATCAGCGGCCTTCACGGCATCGTTGACTTCCAGAACCGTCAGGCCAGCCTTGCCAACCTTGTCCCAGGAAGCGCCACCCTTGCGCAGACCGACCACAACCTTGACGCCGCTGTCGTTCAGGTTTTGAGCGTGTGCGTGACCTTGCGAGCCGTAGCCGATGATGGCAACAGTCTTGCCCTTGATCAGGCTCAGGTCACAGTCCTTGTCGTAAAAAACTTTCATGATGTTCTCCAATGAATGAGGTTTGGCGATAACGCCCAGTGACAGGCTCGGGGCGAACGCTCGGGAACAATCGCCATATAAAGATCGGTGCGTGTTGAGCCTGTCGAAACACGACCGAACAGAAAATCAGACGCGCAGTATTCTCTCACCACGCCCAATGCCGCTGGCACCCGTGCGAACGGTCTCCAGAATGGCGCTGCGGTCGATGGCATCCAGGAACGCATCGTTCTTGGACAGGTCACCGGTCAGTTCGATGGTGTAGCTCTTCTCGGTCACGTCGATGATGCGGCCGCGGAAGATGTCGGCCATGCGCTTCATTTCTTCGCGCTCCTTGCCCACGGCACGGACCTTCACCATCATGAGCTCGCGCTCTGTGTAGGCACCCTCGGTCAGATCCACCACCTTCACCACTTCGATCAGGCGATTCAAGTGCTTGGTGATCTGCTCAATGACGTCATCAGAGCCCGTGGTCTGGATCGTCATGCGCGACAGACTGGGGTCTTCGGTCGGAGCCACCGTGAGTGACTCGATGTTGTAGCCGCGGGCCGAAAAAAGACCCACCACGCGGGACAGAGCGCCTGCCTCGTTTTCGAGCAGGACTGCGATGATGTGCTTCATGAAAAGGATTCCTCTTTTCGCCGCCCTCCCCACACCACGGTAATGGTGCAGCTTGGCGGTCAATAGATTCGTCGAAAGATTGAGCCCGGTGCCAGGAAGGCACCGGTCCCCGCATGTCAGAGGTCTTCAGACCCCAGCAGCATCTCAGTGATGCCCTTGCCGGCCTGCACCATCGGGAACACGTTCTCGGTGGGGTCGGTGCGGAAGTCCATGAACACAGTACGGTCCTTGAGCTTGCGAGCCTCGCGCAGTGCAGGCTCGACGTCCTGTGGGCGCTCGATCAGCATGCCCACATGACCATAGGCCTCGGCCAACTTCACGAAGTTCGGCAACGCGTCCATGTAGCTGTGGCTGTAGCGCCCGGAGTACTCGATCTCCTGCCACTGACGCACCATGCCGAGATAGCGGTTGTTCAGCGAGCAGATCTTGATCGGCGTGTTGTACTGCAAGCAGGTGGACAGTTCCTGGATGTTCATCTGCACAGAACCCTCGCCCGTGATGCAGAAAACCTCGCTGTCAGGCTTGGCCAGCTTGATGCCCATGGCGTACGGAATGCCCACGCCCATGGTCCCCAGACCACCCGAATTGATCCAACGGCGCGGCTCATCAAAACGGTAGTACTGAGCGGCCCACATCTGATGCTGGCCCACATCGGAGGTGATGTAGGTGTCAGCGTCGCGGGTCATGTTCCAGAGGGTCTCAACCACATACTGCGGCTTGATGACCTCACCATTGCCTCGGTCGTACTTCAGGCAGTCACGCTTGCGCCAACCTTCGATGGTGTCCCACCAAGCCCCGAGTGCGGAAGCATCAGGACGCTGGCTACCTTCGCGAATCATGCTGATCAACTCGCCCAGCACATCCTTCACATCGCCCACAATGGGAATGTCCACCTTCACCCGCTTGGAGATGCTGGAGGGGTCGATATCAATGTGGATGATCTTGCGCTCGTTCTGAGCGAAGTGCTTGGGATTGCCGATCACGCGGTCGTCAAACCGGGCCCCCACCGCCAGCAGCACATCGCAGTTCTGCATGGCATTGTTGGCCTCGATGGTTCCGTGCATGCCCAGCATGCCCAGGAACTTGCGGTCAGAAGCAGGGAAGGCACCCAAGCCCATCAAGGTATTGGTCACCGGGTAGCCGAGCAACTCGACCAAGGTGCGCAGTTCCTGCGTTGCATTGCCGAGCAACACCCCACCACCGGTGTAGATGTAGGGGCGCTTGGCCGTCAACAACAGCTGCAGGGCCTTGCGGATCTGACCGCCATGGCCTTTGCGCACCGGGTTGTACGAACGCATCTCGACGGTCTCAGGGTAGCCGGAGTAAGCCACCTTTTTGAAGGACACGTCCTTGGGGATATCCACCACCACAGGGCCAGGTCGGCCGCTGCGTGCGATGTGGAAAGCCTTCTTCAGGGTCAGCGCCAGATCGCGGGGATCCTTCACCAGGAAATTGTGCTTGACGATGGGTCGTGTGATACCCACGGTATCGCACTCCTGGAAAGCATCCAGACCGATTGCCGGTGTGGGCACCTGACCGCTGATGATCACCATCGGGATGCTGTCCATGTAGGCCGTGGCAATACCGGTGACCGCGTTGGTCAAGCCTGGGCCAGAGGTCACCAAGGCCACGCCCACGTCGCCTGTGGCACGTGCGTACCCGTCGGCAGCATGAACAGCGGCCTGCTCATGGCGCACCAGAACGTGCTGAATCGTATCCTGCTTGTAAAGCGCGTCGTAGATGTAGAGAACCGCACCGCCTGGGTAACCCCAGATGTACTTGACGCCTTCGGCCTGCAAGCCCTTGATGAGGATTTCTGCACCCATGAGTTCCTGGGTGGCAGGAGCAGCGCCCTGCTTTTGGGCGGCGGCTGCCGAGGCGAGTTCGGCTGATGAAATTTCCATGATGAACCTTTGTGATTTTCTCTAACGAAAAACCTTGGGTGCTTCTTGCAAGGCCCTTGTGAGGCCCGCTCGAAACTTGAGGCCAAGGACATGGGCGGGATGATTGCCGCGCCGGACCGAGACCCGTTTGCTTTGATGATGCTGGGCGCGATTATCGCACTGCAACAAATCTCCTGTGCGCCGGGATTGAAAAAAACGTGGAAATGCAATAATCCGCGCCGCAGCCCGGCAGCGATTGGGCGCAACCCCTGCCTCCACCACCTGCCCCTCTTGGCCACCGAAAAAGAACTGTCTGATTTCCTCAAAAGCGTCGAAAAACGGGCCTTCAAACGCTCGTACTACCACGTGCGCAACGAGGAATCTGCGCTGGACATCGTGCAGGACAGCATGATGAAGCTGGCGGAACACTATGGCGACAAGCCTTCCAACGAGTTGCCGATGCTGTTTCAGCGCATTCTCAGCAACTGCACGCTGGACTGGTTTCGTCGCCAGAAAACCCACCGCGCGGTGTTTTCTTCCATGGGTGAATTTGTCCCGGCAGGCGACGATGGGGGAGAATTCGACGTACTGGACGCTCTGTCGCTCTCAAGCAACGGTGAGCGCGCCAGCAGTGCAGAAGATATTGTGCGCAGAGAGCAAATTTTTCACCAAATCGAGCATGAAGTCGCACTCTTGCCCACGCGTCAACGAGAAGCGTTTTTA
>Ga0208266_100676_pt1 | contig 10549 bp, 8 predicted proteins | sample LakWasMet67_HOW9_2_FD_183897 | JGI IMG/M metagenome (GOLD analysis project Ga0208266, IMG submission 183897) | Freshwater sediment methanotrophic microbial communities from Lake Washington under simulated oxygen tension - Sediment Metagenome... | ecosystem: Environmental > Aquatic > Freshwater >...
CCCTTGGCCAGCAGGTCGGGCGCCGTGGGGCGGGTGAGGCTGCTGTCGAGGAAGACGAAATAGAACGACGAGCCTATCCAGGCGATCGCGGTGATGACATGGGCCCAGCGCAGCAGCAGGTTGGCCCAGTCGAGCAGGTAGGTATCCATCGCACGCTCACAAGGTTGCACGGCCCTGGCGCCGATGCCAGGGCATCGGCCGGGTCCGGCCCCTCACCACAGCGGGCTCTGTGAGGTGTGAACGTCGCGACCACGAGGCACCGGTTGGTGACAACCGGCCCACGCGGGCTCCGCGGCGACGTGTAAAAAGTGTATGCAGTCGGTTGGCTGGAAAGTCTCGGGAATTACCCCTTGTCGTGGCGGGTGCTGCGCCCGGAACCGGCCCGGGCTACACCCGATGCCTTGCAAGGCCCGTGCCTGGCCCGGGTCAGCTGCCGCGGTAGGTGCTGTAGCTCCAGGGGCTGACCAGCAGGGGCACGTGGTAGTGGCCGGCCGCGTCGGCGATGCCGAAGTCCAACTGCACCAGATCGATGAATGCCGGCTCGGGCAGACCCACCCCGCGCGCACGGAAATAGGGCGCCACCTCGAACAAAAGCCGGTAGCGGCCCACCGCCATCGCGGCAGCGTCCAGCAAGGGGCCGTCGGGGTTGCGGCCATCGGCGTTCAGATCGAAGGCCTTGAGCGTGTGCGCCTGGGCGCCGTCCAGGCGCTGCAGCGTCACCCGCATGCCGGCGGCCGGGCAGCCGTTCATGGTGTCGAGCACATGGGTGCTGAGGTGGCCCATCGGAATCCTTTCAGTGGCTGGAACGGGGCAGTGGGTGGCTTGTGCCGTCGTCAAAAGTGTATACACTTTGCCTGGACGGTCAATCCATCCACCGCGCTGGCCCCCGCCGTGCAACCCGCAACCACCGTGCCACCATGACCCGAAGCCGCGCCAGCCTGCCGTCGCCAGCCGACACCGCGCCGGCCGGTGCGACCGAGCGCATCGTCGCGTCCATCACCACCGCCATCGTCGAGCGCCGGCTGATGCCCGGCACCAAGCTGGTCGAGCAGAAGATCGCCGACATCTTCAACGTCTCGCGCACCCTGGTGCGCCAGGCGCTGAACCAGCTCAGCCGCGACCGGCTGGTCACGCTGGCGCCGGCACGTGGGGCCTTTGTCGCCATGCCCAGCGTCGACGAGGCGCGCCAGGTGTTCGAGGTGCGCACGATGATCGAAGCGGCGATGGTGCGCCAGCTGTGCGCCGGCATCAGTGACGCCCAGGTGGCCCAGCTGCGCGCCCATCTGCGTGACGAGCAGGCGGCGGTGGCCCGCACCGACGTGCCCGGCCGCACCCGGCTGCTGGCCGACTTCCACGTCGTGCTGGCGCGGCTGCTGGGCAACGAGGTGCTGGCCCAGCTGCTGGCCGACCTGCTGAACCGCTCTTCGCTGATCGCGCTGATGTACCAGTCGGCGCATTCGGCCGGCCAGTCGCAGGACGAGCATGTGCGCATCGTCGACGCGATCGAGCGCCGGGACGCCGATGCCGCGGCGTTGCTGATGGCCCAGCACCTGAGCAGCGTGGAACGCAATCTGCATCTGGACCCACGCACGCCCGACCTGGCCACGGCGCTGCGGCCGCCGCGCCGGTCTCCGCCTTGACCCCCTGCCCCGGCCCGGTACCCGATACGAGATACGAGATACGAAAGCCCGAGATGAGCCCTGCGCCCAACGACCCCACCGCCCCCCGTTACCCACGCGACCTGCGCGGCCACGGCCGCCACCCGCCCCACGCGCAGTGGCCGGGCCGGGCCCGGGTGGCGCTGCAGTTCGTGCTCAATTACGAAGAAGGCGGTGAGAACTCGGTGCTGCACGGCGACGCCGGCAGCGAGCAGTTCCTGTCGGAGATGTTCAACCCGCCGGCCTTCGCCGCGCGGCACCTCAGCATGGAGGGCATCTACGAGTACGGTTCGCGCGTGGGCGTCTGGCGCATCCTGCGCGAGTTCGAGCGCCGCGGCCTGCCGCTGACGGTGTTCGGCGTGGCGATGGCGCTGCAGCGCTGCCCGGAGGTGACGGCCGCCTTCGTCGAGCTGGGCCACGAGATCGCCTGCCACGGCTGGCGCTGGATCCACTACCAGGGCATGGACCCCGCGCTGGAGCGTGAGCACCTGCAGCGTGGCCTGGCCGTGATCGAGCAGCTCACCGGCCAGCGGCCGGCCGGCTGGTACACCGGCCGCGACAGCCCCAACACCCGGCGCCTGGTGGTCGAGCACGGCGGCCTGGCCTACGACAGCGACTACTACGGTGACGACCTGCCGTTCTGGCTGCAGGTGCGCAAGGGCGACGGCGCACTGGCGCCGCACCTGGTCGTGCCCTACACGCTGGACAACAACGACATGCGCTTTGCGCTGCCCCAGGGCTTCAGCCATGGTGACGAGTTTTTCGAGTACCTGCGCGATGCCTTCGACGTGCACTATGCCGAGGGCGACGAGCGCCCGGCGATGATGAGCGTGGGCATGCACTGCCGGCTGCTGGGCCGGCCCGGGCGCATGCGCGCGCTGCAGCGCTTCCTGGACCATGTGCAGGCGCACGAGCGCGTCTGGATCACCCGCCGCATCGACATCGCCCGCCACTGGCAGGCCGTGCACCCCTTCGATGCGGCCACCGCCTTTGTCTGGGAATGAGCCCCATGAGCACCCCCTTGACCCTCGACCAGCTCAACGCCGCCACGCCGGCCGACTTCACCCGGCTGCTGGACGGCACCTACGAACATTCCCCCTGGATCGCCGAACGCGCCGCCGCGCTGCGCCCCTTCACCCGCCTGGCCCAGCTCCGGCAAGCCCTGGTGCGGGTGGTGGACGAGGCCGGCCTGGACGCCCAGCTGGCGCTGATCCGCGCCCACCCCGAGCTGGCCGGCAAGGCCATGGTCAGCCGCACGCTGACCGCCGAGTCCAGCCACGAGCAGGGCAAGGCCGGGCTGACCGACTGCACGCCGGCCGAGTTTGCGTTGATCCAGCAGCTCAACGCCGACTACAACGCACGCTTCGGTTTCCCCTTCATCCTGGCGGTGCGCGGCCCGCGTGGCCAGGGCCTGGGCAAGGCCGAGATCATCGCCACCTTTGCGCGTCGCCTGAGCCACCCGCAGGAGGTCGAGCGCGCCGAATGCCTGCGCAACATCCACCGCATCGCCGAGATCCGGCTGGCCGACAAGTTCGGTGAGCCACCCCTGCGCGGTGACCGGGTGTGGGACTGGGCCGAGGCCCTGGCGCTGCACAGCGACCCCGGCTTCAAGGAGGCCGGCCAGCTCACCGTCACCTACCTGACCGCAGCCCACCAGGCCTGCGCCACGCAGCTGCAGGCCTGGATGCACGAGACCGGCTTCGACGAGGTCGGCCGGGACGCCGTCGGCAATGTGGTGGGCGTCTACCACGGCAGCGATCCGGCGGCAAAACGCCTGCTCACCGGCAGCCACTACGACACCGTGCGCAACGCCGGCAAGTACGACGGCCGGCTGGGCATCCTGGTGGCCATGGCCTGTGTGCAGGACCTGCACGCCCAGGGCCGGCGCCTGCCCTTCGGCATCGAGGTGGTGGGTTTTGCCGAGGAGGAAGGCCAGCGCTACAAGGCCACCTTCCTGGGCTCGGGCGCGCTGACCGGCCAGTTCGATGCGGCCTGGCTGGACCAGCAGGATGCCGACGGCGTGACGATGCGCGACGCGATGCGTGGCGCCGGCCTGCCGGCCACGCTGGACGCCATCCAGGCCCTGCGGCGTGATCCGGCGCGCTACCTCGGTTTTGTCGAAGTGCACATCGAGCAAGGGCCGGTACTGAACGGGTTGAACCTGCCGCTGGGGGTGGTCACCTCCATCAACGGCAGCGTGCGTTACCTGGGCGAGGTGACCGGCATGGCCAGCCATGCCGGCACCACGCCGATGGACCACCGGCGTGACGCCGCCACCGCGGTGGCCGAGTTGGCGCTCTACCTGGAACAGCGCGCCGCCGCCGTGCCCGACCTGGTGGGCACCATGGGCCAGCTGGTGGTGCCGGCCGGCTCGATCAACGTGGTGCCCGGCCGCTGCCAGTTCAGCCTGGACATCCGCGCCACCACCGACGCGGTGCGCGACGCCTGCGCTGCCGACGTGCGCGCCGAGCTGCAGGCCATCTGCCAGCGACGTGGCCTGGGCTTCACGCTGGAGCAGACGATGCGCGCCGCGGCGGCACCCAGCGCCCCCGCCTGGCAAGCCCGCTGGGAGCGCGCGGTGCAGCAGCTCGGCCTGCCGGTGTTCCGGCTGCCCAGCGGCGCCGGCCACGACGCGATGACGCTGCACGAGGTGATGCCCCAGGCCATGCTCTTCGTGCGGGGCCTGAACGCCGGCATCAGCCACAACCCGCTGGAATCCAGCACCAGCCACGACATCGACCTGGCGGTGCAGGCCTTTGCGCACCTGCTCGAACAACTGACCACCGACACCCCATGACCACTGCCCACGACCAACTCGACGCCTGGATCGACGCCCACTTCGACGAGGAGGTGCGCTTTCTGCAGGCCCTGGTTCAGGTGCCCACCGACACCCCACCCGGCAACAACGCACCGCACGCCGAGCGCACGGCCGAGCTGCTGCAGGGCTTTGGCCTGACGGCCGAGCAGCACCCGGTGCCCGCGCAGGCGGTGCAGGACTATGGCCTGCAGTCGATCACCAACCTGATCGTGCGGCGGCGTTACGGCGACGGCCGCACCATCGGCCTGAACGCCCATGGCGACGTGGTGCCACCGGGCGAAGGCTGGACCCATGACCCCTATGGCGGCGAGGTGGTGGACGGCAAGCTCTACGGCCGCGCGGCCGCGGTGAGCAAGAGCGACTTCGCCAGCTACACCTTTGCGGTGCGCGCGCTGGAGTCGCTGGGCGCGCCGCTGAAGGGCGGCGTGGAGCTGATCTTCACCTACGACGAGGAGTACGGCGGCGAACTGGGCCCGGGCTGGCTGCTGCAGCACGGCCTCACCCGACCCGACTTCCTGCTGGCCGCCGGCTTCAGCTACCAGGTGGTCACCGCGCACAACGGCTGCCTGCAGATGGCCGTGACGGTGCATGGCAAGATGGCCCATGCCGCCATCCCCGACACCGGCGTGGACGCGCTGCAGGGCGCGGTGGCGATCCTGAACGCGCTGTACGCGCAGAACCGGCGTTACCAGGCCATCAGCTCGCAGGTGCCGGGCATCGACCATCCCTACCTGAACGTCGGCCGCATCGAGGGCGGCACCAATACCAATGTGGTGCCGGGCAAGGTGGTGCTCAAGCTGGACCGCCGCATGATCCCCGAGGAGAACCCGGCCGAGGTGGAAGCCGAGGTGCGCCGCGTGATCGCCGAGGCGGCAGCCGCCTGCCCGGGCATCACGGTGGACATCAAGCGCCTGCTGCTGGCCGACGCGCTGAAGGCCAACCCGGCCAATGCGCCGCTGGTGGACGCGCTGCAGCGCCATGGCCAGGCGGTGTTCGGCGAGCCCATCCCCACCTCGGGTACACCGCTGTACACCGATGTGCGCCTGTTCGGCGCCTACGGCATCCCCGCCGCCATCTACGGCGCCGGCCCACGCACCGTGCTGGAGAGCAACGCCAAGCGTGCCGACGAGCACCTGGTGCTCGACGACCTGCGCCGCGCCACCAAGGTGGTGGCACGCACGCTGCTGGACCTGCTGAGCTGAGCGACAGCGGGCGGCGCATTGCGGCCTTGGTTGTGTTTGCTTGAGCAGACCTTCGTAGGTCTTGAGTCTTGCGCTTGGCCGAGGCCACCGGGTGGCCGGGGGACATTCGCGGAGCACGGCACCCCGGCGCGGTGCGACCGCTCCGGTCAACGCCAGCCATCAAACCGCAGTCGGCAAAGGCAGCAACGCGCCGACCGCGGTTGCTCAGTTCGGACGGTCCGGCGGCGCCACGCCGGGCCGCAGGTAGATCACCCAGTACACACCGGCCACGCCGACACTGCCACCGACGATGTTGCCGGCGATCACCGGCACCAGGTTGTGCAGCGCATCACCCAGACCGATCGGCGCACCGAGCAGCCCGCCCAGCGCCAGAAAGTAGAAGTTGGCCACCGAATGCTCGAAGCCCGCGGCCACGAACGCGGTGATCGGGAAGACGATGGCCAGCACCTTGTCGGTGACGCTGCGCCCAGCCAGCACCATCCACACCGCCATGCACACCAGCAGATTGCACAACACGCCCCGCCAGAAGGCCTCGGCCACGGGCAGCTGCACCTTGGCCAGCGCGATGCGCAGCGCCGCCTGCCCCACCGCCCCCTCGTTCAGCGCCGCGTGGCCGGCCAGGAACACCACCAGCGCCAGCCCTGCCGCACCCACCGCATTGGCGCCGCAGGCCACCCCCCAGTTGCGCAACAGCTCCGCCGTGCCGATGCGGCGGCTGGCCCAGGCCATGGCCAGCAGGTTGTTGCCAGTGAACAGCTCGGCACCGGCGATGCTGACCAGCACCAGGCCCAGCGAAAACGCCAGGCCACCCAACAGGCGCGACGCGGCAAAGCCCAGGCTGGCATCGCTGGCCACCAGCGTGAACATCAGCGCGCCCAGCCCGACGAACACGCCGGCGAGCACGCCCAGCAAGGCCAGCGTCAGCAGCGGCAACCGCGCCTTGCCCACACCCACTTCTTGCACCCGGGCGGCGATCTCCTGGGGGGCGTAGGCGTCGGATCCGAAAAGCGCTGAGCCAGCGACCGCCGCAGATCCGGCTTGGCCGGGCCGCTGGCGTTGCCCCCTTGCGGGGGCGCGCAAAGCGCGCAGGGGGTGGGTCATCAGCGCTCCGCGATGTAGTGCTGCATGGTCACCGTCTCACCCGGTGCCAGCAGGGCCCGCAGCCGGGCCTCGATGGCCTGGTCGGCCACCGTGGCGCGGGCACGCTGGTGCAGGTAGTCGGCCCAGCGCGCGACGATGAAACGCTCGACATAACGTGTCGGGTCGTCCAGGTCCCGGTAGATGCGCCAGAAGGTGGCGCCGTCACGCTGGCGCGGCGCCTTCAGCAGGGCCGCCTCGTCGAGAAAGGCCTCGGCCAACTCGGGAAGGATGCGGTAGCTCAGCTCCACCGCCACCGGGCCGGCCTCGGGGTCGGGCGCATCGGCCACCAGCAGGTCCTCGAAGGGCGCCTGCGTCACCTCGTGCAGCTCGCCCATGCGCAGCGGAAAGCGCCGCGCCAGCAGCAGGTTGCCCAGCATCAGCGCGGTGGCCGCCAGCAGCGCGGCGGGCAGGCCGGCCAGCCCGGCCACCGCCCCCCAGAAGGCCGAACCCAGCGCAAACGAGCCCAGCGCGCTGAGCACATGCATGGCCGTGGCGCGTGAGCGCACCCAGGGTGGTGCGCTGGTCTGGGTGGCGGTGTTGAAGGTGCTCATCACGCTCATCCAGGCCGCACCGCCGGCCACCAGGCCGACGTAGACCGGCAAGGCCCAGCGCGACAGCGCCGCCACCGCCATGGTCAGCGCAAACACCACGCAGCAGATGCTGACCAGGCGTTCCAGCCCCAGGCGCTGGCGCAGCGGCCCGATCACCAGCCCGGCGGCCACCGCGCCGGTGCCCAGGCAGCCCATCAGGAAACCGAAGCCCTCGGCGCCCAGGCCCAGCCGCTGCTGGCCGATCACCGGCAGCAGCGCCCACAGCGCCGAGCCGGCCGCGCTGTAGGTGGCCGTGCGCACCAGCTGCGCCAGGATGGTGTGCGAATGCCAGGAGTAGCGCAGCCCGGCCAGCGTGCCGCCCCACAGCCGCTCCGGCGGCAGCCGGCTGGGCGGATGCGGCCGGGGGGGTTGGCGGTGGATGGCCCAGGCCATCACCAGCGTGCCGGCCACCGCCAGCGCAAACACCGCGCCGCCACCCACCTGCTTGCCACCGGCGCCGCTGGCCAGGCCGTAGACCAGGCCGGCAAAGGCCGGGCCCAGCGCGCGTGCGCCGTTGTAGGCGATGCTCATCGCGATGATGGCCTGCGGCAGCTCGTCACGCGGCAGGATCTCGCCCACCGCCGAGTTCCAGGCGGGCGACAGCATGGCGGTGCAGCAGCCGGTGATGCCGGTGAACACCAGCAGCGTGGCGGGCCCGGCCCAGCCGGCCAGCAGCAGCCCCGCCAGCACCACCACCGCCAGCGCCTGCACGCCCAGCGCGCCCAGGATCAGGCGCCGGCGGTCGGTGGTGTCGGCCAGCACGCCGGCCGGCAGGGCCAGCACGAACATCGGCAGGAACACCGCCGTCTGCACCAGCGCCGCCAGGAAGGACGAGCCGGTCAGCTCCACCATCAGCCAGGCCGCGGCCATGGTGTGCATGGCATTGGCGATGAAGTACACCACGCTGGCCAGCCAGATATTGCGGAAGCCACGGTGGCGCAGCGTCACCCAGATCGTCGTCGAAGCAGTGGTGGGAGACCGGGCGGGCGGGTGCATGGCCGGCGATTGTGCGGCCTGTCGAAACCCGGGTCATCGGCCCACGCGGGGGGGCGCCCGCCGGGGGTTCTATGCAATACTGATTTCGAGCCGGGCCACAGAAGCCCGGCCCAGAGATCGCCACGTCGTTGGGGTGGCCGCGGCCCCGGGCAGCATGCCCGGCCGCACGAAGAGATCCGCCGTTGGAGGAGCCCCATGGGCAACGACCCCGCCGCCGCCCCGTCCCGGGCTGCGCCCACCGACCCTGCCCAGGTGGTGCAGTCCGCCTGGCAGGATCAGGACCTGTGGTCCACCGTCGCCACGCAGATGGCCGACTCGATCCGCCGCTGGCGCATCGTCGCCGCAGTGGCCGGCGTGGCCGGCCTGTTCCTCACCGTGCTGGCCGGCGTGCTGGGCACCAAGGTGCTGGGCGGCCAGCAAGGCCTGGTCACCACCGTCGGCGTGCTGCTGCTGGCCCTGGTGCCCTATATCCGCCAGAAGATGCTGGCGCCCGAGCGGCTGCAGGCCTGGGTGCGGGCGCGCAATGTGTCCGAGCTGCTGAAGGAGGCGATCTACCGCCACCTGATGGGCGCCCTGCCCGTCGACACGCCGGCCGAGGGCGCCGCGCCCGAAACCACCGCCCTGCCCGCCGGCCCGGCCACGCTGGCGCGCCGCTGCCGCGCCGTCAAGCAGGCCGCGGCCGACCTGGCCGGCCTGGCCGCCGCCACCACGCCGCTGCGGCGTGAGCGGCCGTCCACCCTCACGCTGGACGACTACGTGGCCCAGCGTGTGGACGGCCAGATCGGCTGGTACAAGAAAAAGGGCGAAGAGGCTGGCCAGAGCGCCAAGCGCCTGCACGCGGCCGAGTTCCTGCTCGGGCTGGCCGCGGTCGGCCTGGGTGCGCTGTCGGGCCAGCAGGTGCCCGAGGCGGCAGGGGCGCAGGCGGCCCAGCAGATGCTCACCGTGGGCTGGGCCGTGCCCTGGCTGACGCTGGTGGCCGCCGCGGCCTCGGCCGTCACCGCCCACATCGCGGCCGCGCGGCTGGACGAACTGGCCAGCCGCTACTACGCCACCTACGACCTGCTGAAGGGCATCCGTGACGAATGGCTGCTACGGCCCGACCACCTGGCACCCGAGCAGGTGCAGCGCTTCGTCGACGAGGTCGAGCGCAGCATCACCGCCGAAAACGGCGCCTGGGTCACCGACTGGAGCAAGCCCCAGCAGGGCTGAGCGACGGCACCCCGCAGCACCATGGGCTACCTGCCGCAGTTCAAGAACGACCTGTTCATCAGCTACCGCCGTGCGTCCAACGAGGGGCCCGACCCCTGGGTGGACAAGTTCTGCGACAGCGTGCGCGCCTCGCTGCGCGACCTGGTGGGTGATGTGCAGATGTGGCGCGACACCGCCGAGTTGCGCGCCGGCGACGCCTGGCGGCCGGAGATCGCCGAGGCGGTCGATTCCGCCGGCATCTTCCTGGCGCTGATCTCGCGTACCTATTTCGACAGCGACGAGTGCCGCAAGGAGCTGGACCGCTTTCTCGGCAAGCTCAAGGCCGAGGCCAACGCCAGCGGCCGCAAGCTGGTGCCGATCTTCAAGCACCCGCCCAAGCCCGACCAGGCGCTGCCACGCGAGTTGGCCGAGATCGGCCACCACGAGTTCTACAACCTCGACCCCAAGCCCTGGCGCGAGCTCGACCCCAAACGCGACTACGACGACTACCACGAGCGCCTGGGCCGGGTGGTCTACGACCTGATGGAGGCGCTGGAATTCCTGCAGGGCCAGCAGAAGAAGGCCGCGCTGGGCAAGGTCTTCGTCGCCAACACCGGGCCCGAGCTGGCGCAGGAGCGGGAGCGCCTGCGCACCGACCTGCGCCAGCGTGGCTTTCTGGTGCTGCCCGAGCATGAGTACCTGTGGAACGCCGACGACCACCGCGAGCGCATCACGCGCGACCTGTCGGAATCGCTGCTGTGCATCCACCTGGTGGCGCGCCAGGCCTCGATCGAGCCGCTGACCCCGGCACGCGCGCGGCTGCAGCTGGAACTGGCCCATGCCGAGATGAAGGCGCGTGGCCGGCCGGCGCCGCTGGTGTGGATCCAGCCCGCCGCCGAGACCGATGCCAGCTGCCGCAGCCTGATCGACTTCATCGAGAGCGACCTGGCCAACGAG
>Ga0208266_100677_pt1 | contig 10505 bp, 7 predicted proteins | sample LakWasMet67_HOW9_2_FD_183897 | JGI IMG/M metagenome (GOLD analysis project Ga0208266, IMG submission 183897) | Freshwater sediment methanotrophic microbial communities from Lake Washington under simulated oxygen tension - Sediment Metagenome... | ecosystem: Environmental > Aquatic > Freshwater >...
ACGAGCGCCACGCCGCACGCCGCCACGCCAGCGGCGGCGACCTGCGCGACCAGACGGTGGCGGCGCTGCAGGCCCGCTTCGGCGTCGACAGCGGCCAGGCCGGCCGGGTGCGCGGCGTGGCGCTGGCCCTGCTGCGGGGCGCCCTGCCCGATGCCGCCGAGACCGACGACGGCGAGGCGCTGCGCGAGCTGGGCTGGGCCTGCGACCTGCACGAGATCGGGCTGATGGTCTCGCACCATGACCACCACCGCCACAGCGCCTACCTGTTGAGCCATGTCGACGCGCCCGGCTTCTCACAGAGCCAGCAGCGCCGCATTGCCGACCTGGTGCTGGGCCAGCGCGGCGGCCTGCGCAAGATCGAGCCGCAACTGTGCAGCGAGCGTTTTGCCTGGCAGGTGCTGGCGCTGCGGCTGGCGGTCATCAAGTGCCATGCGCGCGGCCTGGTCGACACCAAGGCGCTGCGCCTGAAGCGGGATGGCCGGCAGGCCCGGCTGGGCATCCGCGGCGCCTGGGCCGACACCCACCCCCGCACGGTGCACCTGCTGCGCGAAGAGGCCGAGAACTGGGCCCGGCAGGAGATGCCGCGGCTGGTGCTGGCGCCGGGCTGAGTGCCCGCCCCACGTCGCTCCGCTCCTGCCCCCCGAGGGGGCCTCAGCCGCCTTGGGGCGGCCCGGCACCGGCTGAATGCCCGCCCCCACGCGCTCTGCCCCCAAAGGGGGCGCTCAGCCGCCTTGGGGTTACAGCTTCTCGGGCGTACGAACCGAGACCAGCACCACCTCGGCCACGCCCTCGCGCTCGCGGTGGCGCAGCCACCAGATCGCCCCCTTGCGGATGGCCCAGGCCGGCCCCTCCAGCGTGGCGGCGCCGCCCATCAGGTAGGCGGCCAGCTGGCCCAGCGTGGGCTGGTGGCCGACCAGCAGCACCGGCTCGCGGCTCTCGGGCCAGCGCGCGGCCGACAGCGCCTGGGCATGCGAGGCCCCCGGCGCCAGCGATTCCACCGTGCGGTACTTGCGGCCCAGCGCGTCGGCGGTCCGCCGCGTGCGCAGCGACGGGCTGACCAGGATGCGTGTGCTCTCGGGCAGAAAGCGGTTCAGCCAGTCGGCCATGCGGTGGGCTTGCTTCTCGCCGCGCGGGGTCAACGGCCGCACCAGGTCATCTTCGCCGTCACGGGCGTCGCGGGCTTCGGCGTGGCGCCAGAGGATCAGGTCCATGGTCTTCAGGTCCGGGTCATGTAGCGTGCGGCCAGCGCCGCCTGGGCGCTGGCGCCGTCGGTGACGGGGCGGCGGTAGCTGCCGTCGCTGGCCTGGGTCCAGGCGTCGCACTGGTCGTGCAGATACGGCACCAGGCACTCGTCGATCACGCGCTGGCGCAGCGTGGCGTCACGCACCGGCCAGGCGATCTCGATGCGGCGGAACATGTTGCGCCCCATCCAGTCGGCCGACGACAGGTACAGCACCTCGTCGGCCTCCGCATCACCCCAGCGGAAGTAGATGACCCGGGTGTGCTCCAGAAAACGCCCCACCACCGAACGCACACGGATGCGCTCGGTCTGCCCGGCCATGCCCGGCGGCAGCATGCAGGCGCCACGCACGATCAGGTCGACCTCGGCGCCGGCCTGCGCGGCCCGCGCCAGGGCCGCGATCATGGCCGGCTCGGTCAAGGCGTTGATCTTGACCACGATGCGGGCCGGCCGCCCGGCGCGGGCCGCGTCGGCCACCTGGTCCATGTGGGCCACCAGCCGGCGGTGCAGCGCAAACGGCGCCGTCAGCAGGTGGCGCGGGGTGCGCACCTTGGTCAGGCTGGCCAGCTGGTGGAACACCGCGTCGGCGTCGGCGGTCAGCAGCGCGTCGGCGGTGAGCATGCCCACGTCGGTGTACAGCCGCGCGGTGCCGGGGTTGTAGTTGCCGGTGGACAGGTGGGCATAACGCCGCAGCACGGTCTGGCCGCGGCGGGTGGTCTCGCGCCGGGTCACCAGCAGCAGCTTGGCGTGGGTCTTGAAACCGACGATGCCGTAGACCACCTGCACGCCCACGGCCTCCAGCCGCTCGGCCCAGTTGATGTTGGCCTCCTCGTCGAAGCGGGCCTTCAGCTCGACCACCGCGGTCACGTCCTTGCCACGCCGCGCGGCCTCGATCAGCAGTTCCATCAGCACCGAGCGGCTGCCGGTGCGGTAGATGGTCTGCTTGATCACCAGCACATCGGGATCGAGCACCGCCTCGCGCAGGAACTCGACCACCGGGTCAAAGCTCTGGAACGGGTGGTGCAGCAGCACGTCGCCCTGCCTGAGCCGGTCCATGATCGAGCCACCACGCGGCAGCTCGGCCTCGGGCCAGCTGGGCGCCAGCGCCGGAAAGCGCAGCGCCGGTGCATCGGCCTGGTCGATCAGCTGGTTCAGCCGTACCAGGTTGACCGGGCCGTTGACCAGGTACAGGGCCGCCTGCGGCAGGCCGAACTGGTCCAGCAACAGGCGCCACAGCGGCTCGGGGCAGCTGGCCACCACCTCCAGCCGGATGGCCTGGCCGAAGTGGCGCGTGGTCAGCCCGGCGCGCAGCGCCTGGCGCAGGTTGGCCACGTCCTCGTCGTCGACCTCCAGGTCGGAGTCACGGGTGACGCGGAACTGCGAAAAAGACTCCACCGGCCGGCCACCGAACAGCTCCTGCAGGTGGGCGCGGATCACGCTGGTCAGCAGCACGAAGGCCTGGGTGCCGGGTGCACACACCGAGGCCGGCATGCGGATCACGCGCGGCAGCGCACGGGGCACCTTGACGATGGCGACCCGGTTCTCGCGGCCGAAGGCGTCCTGCCCACCCAGCTTGACGATGAAGTTGAGCGACTTGTTGGCCACCTGCGGGAAGGGGTGGGCCGGGTCCAGCCCGACCGGCAGCAGCAGCGGCTGCACCTGGCTCTCGAAGAATCCACGCACCCAGTCGCGCTGGGCGGCGTTGCGCTCAGCGTGGTTGATGATGACGATGCCGTGCTGCTGCAAGGCGGGCATCACCTCGTCGTTGAAGACGGCGTACTTCTGGTCGATCAGGGCATGGGCCTCGGCGGCCACCCGGCGCAGCTCGTCACGCTGCGGGTCGTCGTCGTCGGTGGCCTCGCGCATGGCCTCGATGGCGTCGGCAAAACGCACCTCGAAGAACTCGTCCATATTGGACGACACGATGGTGATGTAGCGCAGGCGCTCCAGCAGCGGCACATCGGCCCGCCGGGCCTGGGCCAGCACGCGGCGGTTGAACTCGAGGATGGCACGCTCGCGGTTGAGCAGCGGCGGCATGGCAGGGGGCAGAGGGCTCGATTCGCTCATTGCCCCCAGTCTATGAATCTTTGACGACGGTTCGATGACAGCCGCCGGGTGCCCAGGTCAATGCGCCTGCTCCCAGTTCGGCCCCACGCCCACCTCGGCCAGCAGCGGCACGCTGAGCTGGGCCACCCCGGCCATCAGCCGCGGCACCTCGGCCCGGATCCAGTCCAGCTCGTCCAGCGGCACCTCGAACACCAGTTCGTCATGCACCTGCATCACCACCGCGCTGCGCTTGCCGTGATCGTCCAGCGCGCCCTGCACCGCAATCATCGCCAGCTTGATCAGGTCGGCCGCCGTGCCCTGCATCGGCGCGTTGATGGCCTGGCGCTCGGCGCCCGAGCGGCGTGGGCCGTTGCCGCCACGGATGTCCGGCAGCTCGATGCGGCGGCCGAACAGCGTCTCCACATACCCCTTGTCCGCGGCGCTGGCCTTGGTCTCGTCCATGTAGCGTTTGACGCCGGCAAACCGCGCGAAGTAGCGCTCGATGAAGTCGCGCGCCATCTTCTGGTCGATGCCCAGGCTCTGCGCCAGGCCGAAGGCGCCCATGCCGTAGATCAGGCCGAAGTTGATGGTCTTGGCATAGCGCCGCTGCTCGGGCGTCACCGCCTCCACCGTGGTGTTGAAGACTTCGGCTGCGGTGGCCTTGTGCACGTCCAGGCCCTCGGCGAAGGCCCGGGTCAGGCCCGGGTCACCGCTGATGTGGGCCATGATGCGCAGCTCGATCTGGCTGTAGTCGGCCGAGACGATGACATGGCCGGGTGGGGCGATGAAGGCCTCGCGCACACGCCGGCCCTCGGCGGTGCGGATCGGGATGTTCTGCAGGTTGGGGTCGTTGCTGGACAGCCGGCCGGTCACCGCCACCGCCTGCGCGTAGTTGGTGTGCACCCGACCGGTGTCGGGGTTGACCATCAGCGGCAGCTTGTCGGTGTAGGTGCCCTTGAGCTTGGCCAGGCTGCGGTACTCCAGGATGCGCGCCGGCAGCGGGTAGTCGGCGGCCAGCTCCTGCAGCACTTCTTCATCGGTGCTGGGCGCGCCGGAGGCGGTCTTCTTCTTCACCGGCAGGCCGAGCTTGCCGAACAGGATCTCGCCGATCTGCTTGGGGGACCCCAGGTTGAACGGCTGGCCGGCGATGTCAAACGCCTGCTGCTCCAGCTGCACCATGCGTTCGGCCAGCTCGCGGCTCTGCTGCGCCAGCACGGCGGCGTCGATCAGCACGCCGTGGCGCTCGATGCGCTGCAGCAGGACGGATACCGGCATCTCGATGTCGCGGTAGACATGCAGCAGGCCGGGCAGCGCCGCCAGCTGCGGGTACAGCACCTGGTGCACCTGCAGCGTCATCTCGCTGTCCTCGCCGCTGTAGCGGGTGGCGCGCTCGAGGTCGACCTGGCTGAACGGGATCTGGTTGACGCCCTTGCCACACAGGTCCTCGTAGCTCAGGCCCTGGCGGCCGAGGTGGCGGTCGGCCAGCTTCTCCAGGCTGTGGCCCAGGTGGGCCTCGAAGACATAACTTTCCAGCAAGGTGTCGTGGGCCCAGCCGCGCACGGTGATGCCGTGGTTGGCCAGCACATGGGTGTCGTACTTGATGTTCTGGCCGACCTTGGGCGCCGTGGCGTCCTCCAGCCAGGGCTTGAGCAGCGCCAGCACCTCGTCCAGCGGCAACTGGTCGGGCGCGCCGGGAAAGTCGTGCCGCAGCGGCACATAGGCCGCCTCGCCCGGCTGCACCGCAAAGCTGATGCCGACGATGCGCGCACGCATCGGGTCCAGCGAGTCGGTCTCGGTGTCCAGCGCGCTCAGCTCGGCGCCAAGCAGCCGGTCCAGCCAGGCGGACAGACGCTCGCGGTCGAGCACGGTTTCATAACTGCGGGGCGGGCCGCCGTCCGCGGCAGCCGCCGCCGCGCCGCCGTCGTCGGGCGTGTCGAACAGCCCCGGGTTGGCCGACCGGGCCACCGGTGCGGCGGCCGGCGCGGCCACGCCCAGGTCGCCTTCCAGCTCCTTGCGCCAGGCCTTGAAGCCGTAGCGCTGGTAGAAGTCCAGCAGCCCGGCCTGGTCCACCGGCTGCAGCGCCAGCGCCTCCACCGCCGGCCAGCCGGCGATGTGGCCGGCCAGGTCGCAGTCGGTCACCACGGTGATCAGGCGCCGGCCTTGCGGCAGCCAGTCCAGCGCCTTGCGCAGGTTCTCGCCGGCCACGCCCTTGATGCTGGCCGCGGCGGCCATCACGCCGTCCAGCGAGCCGTGTTCGGCAATCCACTTGGCGGCCGTCTTGGGGCCGACCTTCTCGACACCGGGCACGTTGTCCACGGTGTCGCCGATCAGCGTCAGGTAGTCGATGATGCGGTCTGGCGGCACGCCGAACTTGGCCACCACACCGGCGATGTCCAGGCGCTCGTTGCTCATCGTGTTGATCAGCGTGACCTGCTCGTTGACCAGTTGGGCCAGGTCCTTGTCGCCGGTGGAGATGACCACCCGGTGGCCGGCCGCCGCCCCCACCCGGGCCAGCGTGCCGATGGCGTCGTCGGCCTCGATGCCGGGTACTTCCAGCACCGGCCAGCCCAGCAGGCGCACCACCTCGTGGATCGGCGGGATCTGGGTGCGCAGGTCGTCGGGCATCGGCGCGCGCTGGGCCTTGTACTGGTCGTACCAGGCGTCGCGGAAGGTCGGGCCGGAGGCGTCGAAGACGCAGGCGGCATGGCCGCCGGGGCCGCTGCCGATGACCTGCTCGCGCAGCCGCTTCATCATCGCCACCATGCCGTGGATGGCGCCGGTGGGGAAACCGTCCGGCCCGCGCAGGTCCGGCATGGCGTGGTAGGCGCGGTACAGGTAGCTGGAGCCGTCGACCAGCAGCAGCGTGGGCAGGTCGGTGGCGGCGCCGGCCTCGGTGGTGGGGGGGGTCTCGCTCATGGCCCGATTGTGGTCGCGGATCAAGGGCACTGGCAGGCCCCCCCGGCCAGCGCCGGCCCGCCACCTAGAATCGGGCCCATGAAAACCCTTTTCGTGGTGGGCACGCTGGTGGCCCTGGCCGGCTGTGCCGGTGGCCCGGCCCGGCTGGCACCGTCGCCCGCCGATGCCGCGGTGCAGCGCCTGGTCAGCGAAGACGATCAGGTGCGCATCGACGAACTGCGGGTGCGCGGCCAGACCACCCGGCTGACGGTGCAGCCCAAGGGGCCGGAAGGCCAGCGCGGCCGGGCCTACGAGATCCTGCTGCCCACCGGTGGCCAGGACCCGTCCAGCCACCGCGACGCCGCCGGCCAGCGCGTCTGGCCGCTGCTGTCGTTCTGACCGCTGCGCCAGGACGCAGGGCGAAAGCACAAAGGGGCGGGCGATGGCCGTCTTCACCGAAGTGTCGGCCGACCAGGCCGCGGCCCTGCTGGCGCGGCTGGATGCGGGCGCGCTGCTGTCGCTGCAGGGCATCGGCGCCGGCATCGAGAACACCAACTACTTCGTCACCACCGACCGCGGTGACTGGGTGCTGACCCTGTTCGAGCGCCTCAGCGCCGAGCAGCTGCCGTTCTACCTGCGGCTGATGCAGCACCTGGCGCGCCATGGCCTGCCGGTGCCCGAGCCGCGGGCGGATGCCGCCGGCGAACTCCTGCACCCGGTGGCCGGCAAGCCCGCGGCGCTGTGCAACCGCCTGCCCGGCCGCCACCAGCTGGCGCCCGACCTGCACCACTGCGCGCAGCTGGGCGCCCTGCTGGCGCGCATGCACCTGGCGGTGGCCGACTTCCCGCTGCAGCAGCCCAATCTGCGGGGCCTGGCCTGGTGGCAGGCGATGGCTCCGCGCCTGCATCCCTACCTGGGCGCAGCGCAACAGCAGCTGCTGGCCGACGAACTGGCCTTCCAGCAGCAGGTGGCCGCGTCGCCGGTTTATGCCCAGGCGCCACGCGGTGCGGTGCATGCCGACCTGTTCTGCGACAACGTGCTGTTCGACGGCCTGCCCGGCCACGAGAAGCTGACCGGTGCCTTCGACTTCTACTTCGCCGGCACCGACACCTTCGTCTACGACCTGGCGGTGTGCCTGAACGACTGGTGCCTGAACGCCGATGACGCCGGGCTGGACGAGGCCCGCGCCCAGGCCCTGGTGGCCGCCTACGAGCAGGTGCGCCCGCTGCACGGCGCCGAACTGCGCCTGCTGCCGGCGATGCTGCGTGCCGCGGCGCTGCGCTTCTGGCTGTCGCGCCTGGGCGACTGGCACCTGCCGCGCGAGGCCACGCTGCTGCAGCCCAAGGACCCCGGCCATTTTGAGCGGGTGCTGCGGGCGCGCATCACCACGCCCTGGCATCCGGCGCGCTGAGATGCCCGCCCCCACGTCGCTTCGCTCCTGCCCTCCGAGGGGGTGCTCAGCCGCCTTGGGGCGGCCCGGCGCCGGCTGAGCGCCCTTCTTTCATTTTTTGCAGCACAAGGCATGGGACTTCGACTTCATCCGGTAGCACCGCGCCAAGGCTGGCGCTGGGTACGGCAGGGCTTTGCGCTGTTCTGGCGCCGGCCGCTGGCCTTTGTCGGCCTGTTCATGTTCTTCCTGTTCTCGGTGCTGCTGCTGGTGGTGCTGGTGCCGCTGCTGGGCGGGCCGCTGGGCATGGCCTTGCTGCCGATGCTGAGCCTGGGCTTCATGGTCGCCACCCGCAGCGCACTGGCCGGCGGGCCGGTGCACGGCCTGCAGCTGATCGAGGGCCTGCGCCACCCCGAACGCCGCCAGCGCAAGGCGCAGTGGCTGCTGTGCGGCGCTTACGCCCTGGCGTCGATGGCCGTCATCACGCTCGCCGACTGGGTCGACGGCGGCACCTTCGAGGCCTTGCAGCGCGAGATCGCCCAGGGCGGCGGCGACAAGCCGTCGACCTCGATCGAGGTGCTGCTGGCCGACCCGCGGCTGGCCGAGGGCATGCTGGTGCGCCTGGGCCTGGCCGGCCTGCTGTCGGTGCCGTTCTGGCACGCACCGGCGCTGGTGCACTGGGGCCAGCAGGGTGCCCTGCAGGCGCTGTTCTCCAGCACCCTGGCGCTGTGGCGCACCCGGGGCGCCCTCACCGTCTACATGCTGGGCTGGGCCGGCCTGATGGTGGGCGTCGCGCTGGTGGTGATGCTGGTCGCCATGGCCACCGGGGCGCGCCAGGCCCTGGGCCTGCTGACGATGCCGATCGGCCTGGTGTTCTCGGCCGCGTTCTATGTGTCCCTGTGGTTCAGTTTTGCCGACACTTTCGGCGCTTCCGACTCGCCGGCCGACACGACAATGCCGCCATGAGCTTCAGCCCCCGATCTGCCGCCTCCCCCGCCCTGCGCCTGCTGGCGCTCGGCCTGGCCACCACGCTGGGCCTGGGCGGTTGCGCCGTGGTCAGTGTGGCCGGTGCTGCCGCCGGTGCGGCCATCAGTGTCACCGGCGCGGTGGTGTCCACCGGCGTCAAGGTCACCGGCAAGGTGATCGAGAAGACCATCGACGTGGTGGCGCCGGGCCCCGGCGGCAACTGAGCGGCAACGCGGCAGCGACCGTCCGGTGGCAACCGGGCCGCGGCGCCGTCCGTGCGATCCACGCAACAGCGTGCGCGTGACGGCTTAGGGACGTCACGGTTCTTGCGCACCCCGCCGTGCAGAATGCTTCGCTTCTGCAACCCGGCTGTAACGCCCCGGTGAAGCGCTGTCGGCGCCGGGGACATGGGCAGCCAGCGGCGCGCGGCATGCGGCTTGCGTAGGCCCGGCGACCGTTCCATCACCGAGGAGAAGACCTGCCATGCACCGTGTTGCCGTCCCCGCTGCCTTGCGCACCCGTCCCCTGGTGGCCGCCCTGGCCCTGGCCTTCACGCCGCTGGCCTTCGCCCAGTCCGCGGCCGACACCGGCAAGCTGCAAACCGTCACCGTGACCGCCGAACGCCGGGTCGAAAACCTGCAGGAGGTGCCCAGCTCGATCTCGGTGCTCAACAGCGAGTTGCTGGACTCGCTGAACACCAGCGGCCAGGACCTGCGCATGCTGGCCGGCCGGGTGCCCAGCCTGAACATCGAGTCGTCCTTCGGCCGCGCCTTCCCGCGCTTCTACCTGCGCGGCTACGGCAACACCGACTTCCGGCTCAACGCCTCGCAGCCGGTGTCCCTGGTCTACGACGACGTGGTGCAGGAGAACCCGATCCTGAAGGGCTTCCCGGCCTTCGACCTGGACCGCATCGAGGTGCTGCGCGGGCCGCAGGGCTCGCTGTTCGGCCGCAACACACCGGCCGGCGTGGTCAAGTTCGACTCGGCCCGGCCGTCGACCAAGAAGATGGAAGGCTACGGCAGCCTGTCCTTCGGCACCTACAAGACGGTCAATGCGGAGGGGGCGGTGAACGTGCCGCTGTCGTCCGACACCGCGCTGCGCGTGTCCCTGCTGAACCAGACGCGTGACGATTGGGTGCACAACGACTTCCCCAACGCCCAGACCCCCGAGCTGGAAGGCTACCGCGACAGCGCGATGCGCACCCAGCTGCTGTGGGAGCCGAGCAAGCAGTTCAGCGCGCTGTTCAACCTGCATGCCCGCGACTACAAGGGCTCGGCCCGCGTCTTCCGCGCCAACATCCTCGACAAGGGCAGCAATGCGCTGTCGCCCAATTTCAGCCTGCGCCACGTCACCCAGGACGGCCAGAACACCTCCGAATTGCAGAACTACGGCGCCAATGCCCGGCTGAAGTGGAACCTGGGCAGCGACCTGACCCTGCACTCGATCACCGGCTACGAGACGGTGCGCACCTACAGCCGGGGCGACATCGACGGCGGCTTCGGCGCCGCCTTCATGCCCGCCCAGGGCCCGGGGGTGATCCCGTTCTCGTCGGAAACGGCCGATGGCATCCCCAGGCACCGCCAGTTCACGCAGGAGTTCCGGCTGGAATCCGGTGGCAGCGGGCCGCTGGGCTGGCAGGCCGGGGTCTTCTACTTCAACGAGGACTACCGCATAGAGAGCTTCAGCTATGACTCGCTGAGCGCCGGCAGCCCGCAGAACGGCTACCTGCGGGTGCGCCAGAAGAACGACGCCTACGCCCTGTTCGGTGCCCTGAACTACGCCGTCAGCCCGGCGCTGAAGCTGCGCGCTGGCCTGCGCTACACCCACGACAAGAAGCAGTTCGACGTCGAGGACTACAACAGCGCCGTGTTCGGCACCCTGCCCACGCTGGCTGCCCTGCTGGCCCAGGAGCCCGACGGCACGCTGTCGCTGTCGCCCAAGAAGAGCAAGCTCAACTGGGACCTGAGCGGC
>Ga0208266_100678_pt1 | contig 10485 bp, 7 predicted proteins | sample LakWasMet67_HOW9_2_FD_183897 | JGI IMG/M metagenome (GOLD analysis project Ga0208266, IMG submission 183897) | Freshwater sediment methanotrophic microbial communities from Lake Washington under simulated oxygen tension - Sediment Metagenome... | ecosystem: Environmental > Aquatic > Freshwater >...
ATCGCCAAGGTTCGGAAGATCCGGATCGCAAAGCTCCCCAGTGCTCCAGCGGGCATGCAACAGGCAATCTTGGACGCCTGACGTCCAGACGTATTCGGCGTGTCCTGAGGTCTGCTCAATCGGACAGCGCCCACGGCTAGTGAAAATCCCGGCTGCTCGTCGCCAGCCCACCGAGCAGCGCCGTCAGGTCCTCGACATGCCCGGCGATCAGGTTGCGCACGTCGCCATCGCGCTGCCAGGTGCCCTTCACCGCCATCAGCTTTGACCTCAGCAGCGGCCCGCGCAGCTGCGCCTTGAGCTTGGGCCACACGATCACCTGCACGCTGCCGGTCTCGTCCTCCAGCGACACGAACATCACGCCCTTGGCGGTCTCCGGCTGCTGCCGCACCGTCACGATGCCGCAGGCTCGCGCCAGCCGCCCATCCGGCAAATCGTGCAGTTCGGCTGCGGTGCGCCAACCCTGCTTGGACAGAACCGGCCGCAGGATCGCCAGCGGATGCCGGCGCAGTGTCAGACCCGTGGCCGCGTAGTCCCAGACGACCTCCTCGCCCTCAGGCGCGGCCGGCAACTCGAGCTCTTCCTCGTCCACCGGCGCCTGCTTGAGCAACTGCGGCGCCGAGCGCTGCCCCGCTGCCTCCCACACCTGTTGCCGGCGATGGCCGGCCAGGCTCATCAGCGCATCGGCCGCGGCCAGCAGCGTCATCTCATGCTGTTCGATGTCGGCCCGCTTGGCCAGGTCTTCGGCACCGTCGAAGGGCCGCTCACTGCGGGCCCTCAGGAGGCGCATCGCCGATTCAGCCTTCAGACCCGCCACCAGGCGCAGTCCGAGGCGCACCGCCGGCGGGTGTGGCAGGCCTTCCAGCGTGCAGTCCCACTCGCTGCTCATCACGTCCACGCGCCGCACCTCGACGCCATGGCGCTTGGCGTCCTGCACAAGCTGGCTGGCCGAGTAGAAGCCCAAGGGCTGGCTGTTGAGCATCGCCGCCAGGAACTCGGCGGGGTGGTGGCACTTGATCCAGCAGCTCGCGTAGACCAGCAGCGCGAAGCTGGCCGCGTGGCTTTCGGGGAAGCCGTACTCCGAGAACCCCTTGATCTGCTCGAAGATGGCTTCGGCGAACTCGCGCTGGTAGCCGCGGGCGGTCATGCCGTTGACGATCTTGTCGTAGTACTGCGCGAGGCCGCCCTTGCGCTTCCACGCGGCCATCGCGCGACGCAGCTGATCCGCCTCGCCGGGCGTGAAGCCCGCGGCGAGCATCGAGATCTGCATCACCTGTTCCTGGAACACCGGCACGCCCAGCGTGCGGCCGAGAGCCTCCTCCAGCGCCTTGCTCGGGAAAGTCACCGGCTCCTTGCCCTGCCGGCGGTTCAGGTAGGGATGCACCATGCCGCCCTGGATCGGCCCAGGCCGCACGATCGCGACCTCGATCACCAGGTCATAGAAGCAGCGCGGCCGCAGCCGCGGCAGCATGCTCATCTGAGCGCGACTCTCGATCTGGAACACGCCCACCGTGTCGGCCTGGCAGATCATGTCGTAGGTGGTGTGGTCCTCGGCCGGGATGTCCTGCATCGCGAAGGCGTAGCCCTTGCGCATGCCGATGAAGGCCAGGCTCTTGCGGATCGCGGTGAGCATCCCCAGGGCCAGCACGTCGACCTTGAGCAGGCCCAGCGCGTCGATGTCGTCCTTGTCCCACTGGATCAACGTGCGGTCGGGCATCGACGCGTTCTCGATCGGCACCAGGCGCGACAACGGCCCCTTGGTCAGCACGAAGCCGCCCGGGTGCTGCGACAGGTGCCGCGGCAGGCCCATGATCTGGCCGGTCAGGTCGACGAGCTGCCGGATGGCCAGGTCATCGAGTGACAAGCCGAGCTCCTCGATCCGCTCGGTCTTGACGCCCAGGCCATCCCACCAGGTGTGGTTCTTGGCCAGCGCCTCGATGGTCTCCTCGGGCAGGCCCAGGGCCTTGCCCACGTCGCGGATCGCCGATTTCGGCCGGTAGGTGATCGCTACGGCGGTGAGCGCGGCGCGGGCGCGGCCGTACTTGCCGTAGAGGTACTGGATGACCTCCTCGCGCCGTTCGTGCTCGAAGTCGACGTCGATGTCAGGCGGCTCGTTGCGCTCCTTGGAGATGAAGCGCTCGAAGAGCACCGACATGCGCGCCGGGTCGACCTCGGTGACACCCAGGCAGTAGCAGACCACCGAGTTGGCCGCCGAGCCGCGCCCCTGACAGAGGATCTGCCGGGAGCGCGCAAAGGCGACGATGTCGTAGACGGTGAGGAAGTAGTGCTCGTAGTGCAGGTCGCCGATCAGCTGCAGTTCATGCTCGATCTGCGCCTCGACCTTGGCCGGCACGCCTTTGGGCCAGCGCCGCCCTGCCCCTTCGTAGGTGATGCGGCGCAGGTAGGTCGACGGTGTCTCGCCGGCCGGGACGACTTCATCGGGGTACTGGTACTTCAGCTCGTCGAGCGAGAAGCGGCAGCGCTCGGCCACCTGAATCGTCTCGGCCAGCAGGTCGGCGGGGAAGGTCTGGGCCAGGCGCAGTCGGGTGCGCAGGTGCCGCTCGGCGTTGACCTGCAGCTCGCGGCCGCACTCGGTCAGCGGCCGGCCGGTGCGGATCGCGGTCATCACGTCGTGCAGCGCCTTGCGCGATCGCACGTGCATGTAGACGTCGCCGACGGCCACGAGCGGGATCGCCGACAGGTCACTCGCCACACGCAGCTTGTGCAGCCACATCTCGTCGTCGAGCTGCCGCAACAGTTCCACGCCCAGCCAACAGCGGCCGGTGAAGTGGGTGAGCAGCCAGCGGGCGAGCCCCACCAGCTCCGCGTCGGTCGATCCGCGCACCGGCGAGGCCACGACGACGCAATCGGCCAGTTCGTCCGAGGCGATGTCGCCAAGATCCAGGTGGTATGTGCCCTTCTCCGAGGCGCGTCGGAGCTTGGTGATGAACTCGCAGAGGTTGCCGTAGCCGTTCAAGGTGCAGGCCAGGACCCCCAGGCTGAAAGGCCCCGGCGCGTCATCGCCAGCCGGCTCCGGCACGGCCACGCTGAACTGACTGCCAACGAGCAGCTTGAGGCCGATCTTCTTGGCCGCTACGTGGGCGCGCACCACGCCGGCGACCGAGCACTCGTCGGTGAGCGCGAGCGCGCGGTAGCCCTGCTTGTGCGCACGCTCGACAAGTTCCTCGGGCTGGCTCGCCCCCACCAGGAAGCTGAAGGTGCTGACGCAGCGCAGTTCGGCGTAGTCGGGCAGCCCGGCGGCCGGCACCGAGGAAGCGGACCTGGGCACGGGCGTGCCCTGCCCCTGGCGCCCATCGCTGGCCGTCATGCGAACACCCCGTGCAGGTACCAGGCGGTCTCTTCGCTGGCCAGCCGCTCCTGGTAGATCCACAGCACGCCGGCGTGTTCGCTCAGCGCCACCCAGTAGTCGCGCTGGACATGCCCGGTGGTCGCGTCGCAGCCCTCCCCCAGCCGGTGCCACCAGCCGCCCTCGACTCGGTGCGGCCCCGTCAGCAGATGCAGCACGCCCTGGTACAGCGGGCGGTGGCCACGGGTGGCGAGCTTGAGTGGCGTGGGCAGCACCCAGGTCGGCTGGGGCATGGCTAGCGGCTCAGCGGCCTTGCGCGCGGTCTTACGTGGCAGGGGCATCGGCACCGGCTGCCACATCTGCATCCATTCGAGCCGGTGGTCCTCCGTGAGGACCGGGCGAAGCACCCGGTCAGGACCCAGCCGGGCCGCGATGCGCTCGAGCACCAGTTGCAGGGACTCGCCCTGCTGCGCTTCGTCGGGCAACAACGACGCGCTCTTCTCGTCCAGCGAAACAACCTCTGTCGCGTCCAGCCAGAGTTCGCCGACTGGCGCCTTCAGCTCGGTCTTGGCCAGGTGCTCGGCAAGCAACCGGCAAAGGTGCTCGAGGTTGCGGCTGGGCTCGGCAGTGCGGATCGTGATCTCACCCCCCTGCCCTGCCTCTTTCGAGCGCATTACATCGTGGGCCCACTTCAGGGTGAAGGCGGTGGTCCCGCTGTGGCGCGCCGCCAGCCAGCCGCACATCTGCAGCAGCAGCCGGCGGGCACCGAAGAGCAACGCCGGCGCCATCTCGACGCGTGACATGAGCTCCAGGCGCGCGTCGAAGGTCTCCGGCAATTCGACCCACACGTGGGCCTCGGGCTGCAGTCCGTAGGCGCGGTCGAGGGCACCCAGCAGCAGCTTGTCGAAGCGCCGGCTGACACCCCCGCGGGGGAGCCGGCGCACATCCCCCAAGGTGCGGCACCCCAGCCGGGAAAGGATCCCCTCATGGGGGGCAACCGCCGTGAGGACCCTCATCGGGAGGGCGTCGAGCAGTTCCTCGAGCGGCCGCTTGAAGCCGTTCTCAATGCCGGCGCGCGCCAGCAGGTGGGCGGCCAGGCTGTTGGTCGCCCAGGCCAGCGCAATCACCCCTTGGTCGGCCCCCTCCTGGAGGATGCGGTCGCGCAACGCGCGCTTGCCCCCGAACAGGCGTGCGCTGGCCTCCAGTTCGAGGAGGACGGCTTCTTCGGAGGTGGCAACCCGGGGTGTGAACTGCAAGGCCCACGTTGCGACTCCGCGAAGTGCCTCATCGGACGGTGGCGCGCCGTCGGGCCCGGGCGGAAGGAGTAGCGCCGCCCAGAGCATGGACTGCTGCCTCGTGAACCACAGGGCGCGCCGCACCCTCCGAAAGCGCCGGACGCGCCGGCGCGTGGTGAGTCCCGTCGCGTGGAGCGCCCTCGCGCGTCGCGATGAGTCGGCTGGGCATCTGCAGGCGCGGCGTCAACACCGATTCAAGGCCCCCGGGTACCGACCGCAACCGGACCACGCCCTCATGGGTGGGCCCACGGCGCTTGAGCACGTGGACCTGGATCTCCCAGTCCAGCGCGAAAGTGGCCATCACCCGCAGGCTCGCGGCCGAGGCTTCGTGCTGAGCCGCGGCCGGGCGGAACAGGAACACCGGACCTTCGCAGGCCTGCGCGCACACCTGCAGGCGCCGAATCTGCTCGGGGCGCGCCTGCGGCAGCCAGGCGACGAGCGCGCCACAGGCGCCGGACTTCACCAACTGCTCGGTGCACCACAGGCGCTCGGCCGGCGTATCCGCTCGGACCCACACGAGATGCTTCTCGTCGATGCCGCTGTGCCGCAATCCAGGCAGATGCGGGGTCTTGGGTGGCCCGACGACCACCACATTTCGCCCGGCCGCGACGATGGCGCGCAGTGCCGGACCGATCACGCGCCACTCGAGAACGGACGGCTGCGGGCTGAGCACCTCGGCGATCGACTGGCACGGCCAGCCGCCCCCGGGCAGTTCGGCGTCGAGCGCTTCGAAGCCGCTGGAGACAACCTCGCCGGCCTGCGCACCCAGGTCGCAGCCGCGCCAGATCGCCTGCTCGATCTCAGGCGGTAGTTCTCCCGGCTGGGAGCGCCGCGAACGAGATCGCGATGGATGAACAAGGGCCTGGGTCGGCAACCCATCGTCGTCGCCGGCCCATGACAGGACAGCGGACATCGTAGAGCCTGGTACTGTATGGGCATACAGTATTGCACCAGTCTGGCGGACTTGCCAAGGGGTCGCCGAATGCGGGGCTGGCCAGCACGGTCGCCGCGTGAAGAAGTGCCCTTCCGTACACTGGTCCGGGCAGCCTCGAAGGAGAGAGTCCGTGTGCTACAGCGCCCAGGTCCAGGCGGACTACAAGAAGTACGTGGTCATGTTCGGCGCCACGATGAGCATTCGCGACTTGTACGAGATCTTCTACCGCCGTGGCCTCGACCCGAAGATCAAGATCCCCAAGGCCGTCGAGGCGAGCTTTGGGGACCCGCAGAGCGACGACGAACGCGCGATCAAGGCGCTGATCGACGAGTTCAACGACAAGCAGGCTGCCAAGTTCGAGGAAGAGCTCTTCAAGCAGCGCAAGCGCCTGGCCGACGCCGAGCGCATCCTGCAGACCAAGCCGACGAAGAAGGCGCAGGACGACCAGCGCATCGCCACCGACAAGGTCAAGCAGCTGATGGGCCGGCACGCCGATCTCAAGCGCACGGAGCTGCGCGATCGGGACAGCCGGATTTTTCCCGGTTGGTATGTGCCGGTGATGATCTGGGAGGACGGCAAGCGCGTGATCAAGCCCATGCGCTATGGATGCCGGCCGGCGGGCAAGCCGGCGTTCTACGACGTCAAGTACCCGGGGACCTACAACGCTCGCCGGGACAACCTCCAGGGGTTCTGGAAGAGCCAGTTCGGCCACACGCACGGGCTCATCGTAGTGAACGCGTTCTACGAGAACGTGAACAGGCACAAGGCCGAGGGGCGCGAACTGGCACCAGGCGAGGAAGTGGAAAACCTCGTGCTCGAGTTCAGGCCGCGGCCGACGCAGGACATGCTGATTGCATGCCTCTGGTCCAAGTGGACCGGATCGGGTGAGCCTGACCTGCTGTCGTTCACGGCGATCACAGACGAGCCGCCGGCCGAAGTCGCGGCAGCGGGACACGATCGCTGCATCGTCCCGATCAAGCCGAGCCACATCGACGAGTGGCTTTATCCGGGGACAACGGACGCGAAGCGTCTCTTGGAGATCCTCGACGACAGAGAGCGGCCCTACTACGAACACCGCATGGCGGCCTGAGCCGCACAACGAGACCGGTCTCGGGTCCTACGCCCCCGCAGACGTGGCAGGGACCGGCATGCATCACCTGGCCGCAGCGCGGTGTAAAGTTGCGGTGAGGCTCTGGGCAGGAGCCTGCCGCCCGTCAGTGCGAAGCCGTCATCGGCGCTGCCAAGTGAACTCATTCGACTCTGGTCAACTTTTCGGCCGGGGCAGCGGTGGACGGGCGACGCTGGTACCAATGGCCGAGGAGCATCCAGCATGTCACTCGAGTTCGCCCTTCGTCCTTCTTCGATCGAGGGCATCAAGCGTCTTGCCGATCGCATCCAGGAAGACGAAAACATCCAACGTTCCGAGGCCCTTGAGCGGGCGTCGCGTTCGGCCGGCTATTCGAACTACGCCCATGCCCGCCGTTCTCTTGCCGATGCGAAAGCACCTGAGCGTCCACGGCAGGAGTTGAACATCACAGCGTACTGGCACGATCTGCCAACCGGCGAGGCTGGCCGTGAGACGCTGGTGATCCTGATTGACCGTCGCCTCGACGAACTCATCGACCGCAGGCAGTTCGCCAACAATCGACACCTGCTGTCCTTCCGTCGCAAAGAGAGCGACCACGTCGAGGCGAAGCAGGTCTTGGGTGACCAGCGTGCAGCTCGAAAGGCCGTGTGCGGCGCAGCCCGCGCGCTGCTCTTCATGGACGCCACCGGTCTGCAACCGTACTCTCGGTCTCTGGTGTCTCCCATCGAGCGTTGGCAGTCGGACCCACTTCCGGGTTCTGACCATGCGAGCACATGGCACGACGCTGCCTCGGGCGAGCTCGTGATCACCGATGAACCCTATCGGCCCGCCATCTCCAGCCGGGACGCGGAACGAATGGCGTGGGCCGCACGGCATGGCTTGACGCTTAGCGCTTCACAGTGGCCCGGCATGTACGCCCCTGGGGCGGGGTCGAGCCTGCACCTGCTGGCGCGCGACACGCGGATTTCGGAGCGGGTCCTGGTCAGCACCAGCCGGCTACGGGTGTGCCCCGTCGATGAGACGTGGACCGGGACCTCGGCGCCAAGCCGGCCGGTGTACCGGTCGCCCGTGGAGGCAACTGGACACAAGAACGTGAGGGCGCCGAGGGACCCTCGCCTCGCCCGCTCCACCGAAACGACCACGCCGTACGCCCTGGTGCTATCGGGTCACTCGCGCAAACCCACCGGACGCATGCCGCTTGATGTCCACGATGAAGTGGCCCGCGCTCTGCGCATGGCGATCGGCAGCGCCGAGTACCGCCCCGGCGTGCGCGAGAAGCTCGATCGTGTCCGCAGCGAGCTCGACGACTGGGTGCAGGTGGAGTACGACCGTCAGGAACTGGACATGGAGCGCTTCTCCGCCATGTACTACGGCTCGTTGGGCGCGCCATTCAAGCGGAGACCGACGTCTGCCGAGCGATCAGCTCTGGTGGCGGCGATGGCACGGATCCGTGAACAACTTGGACGGCACTACCCAGATTGCGCGCCGCTTCGTCGCCTGCATCAACTTGTCGATCACGCGGAGCGCTCGGCACAGAGTTGGCAGCTGGACGCACATTCGAGTTCGTCAATCACAGGCTGAAGACGAGGTGGGACTCGGGCCGGCACACCAGAACCCGGCCGGCTCTACCCCTGCCTCGCGTCGTCCGCCGTTGCTCGGGCAAACCACATGCACTCGGCCCATGTGCACGCTCTGTTCGAAGCTGGCTTAGCGTTGTCGGCGACACATCAAGCGCAACGACCTTTCGGCGGGTGAGGTCTCGCTTCGTGTTCGTGTCGTTCGCGAGCTCCGCGCGCTGGCCATCCGATCGGGGGAGGCTTGATCGGCATCAACCCGCGTCGCGCAGTGCGGCCTGAGACTCGGAACACAAGAGTCGAAGCCAGCCTGCGCCATGTTCCGCCACCGCCAACAACTACGCCAATGGGCAGCCCGCGTGCTGGTCCTGTGGCTGTTCGGCTTGGGCGCCAGCGTTGCAAATGCCTGCCTGACCACGGGTCAGTCGGAGCCGGTTGTCGCGACGGTCAGCCATCTCGTGGCAGTGGTGGATGCGCACCATGACGTGGTGACCCACGACCATGCGCAGGCCGACGGTGCCGGCATGCCGTCGCAGACTGACGATGCGTCCATGCATCTCGGAAACCTGTCCAAGGCGAACTGCCAGGACTTTTGCGAGAAGGCCACGGTTTCGATTCCGCCGCTGAAGTTGGCACTGGACGACGTCCAGTTCCATGCAGCGATCACGACGACGGCCATGACCGTCTTGCCCATGCCGGCCTTTGCGCCGGTGCGTCTGTGGGTGCCACGCCGGGATGGCGTGCAGGCCCCACCGATCCACATCGCCTTCCTGCGTCTGGCGCTATGACGCCTGACACTGGCAGACAGCCCTCACGGCTGCTCTGACCAGTGCACTCCCGCCCGTAGTCGACTGCCCCAATTGTTGGCAGTCACCGCTGGCGGTCTCCCCTCTCGTTCGATCCTGCTTCGCTCATTGCGAGGCGGTCCCTCGAACTCATCACGTCCACTGTCCTGGAGTTCATTGCCATGAGCACGATCCGCACTCTCTTCGTTACTGCCCTCTTTGCCTCGGCCGCCCTGGCTGCCACGGCCCAGACCCAACCTGCTGCCAGCGCTTCCATGCCGATGAGCGGCGCCATGATGTCCCACGACTGCGCCAAGCCGATGGCCAAGCACGACCACGGCGCCGAGAAGGGGACGCCGCGGGCAACGTCCAAGTCGGGCCCGTGCGCAGCGGGTGCGATGACGATGGCACCGGAAGGTGCTGCGTCGGCGGCACCGGCCAAGAAGCTGCCGAAGCACAACCACGGCGCTGAAAAGAACAACTGACACCCAAGCGCCCTTCGTCGACATCCCCAGGAGCCTCTTCATGACGACACACCACCAACCGGCCATGAGGCCGCTGAACGGCGGTCCGGCATGCGGACCGAAGGCGCCCGGTCATGCACCGGGACGAAGGGCGCGCGACCTCTTGTTCGTCCTCCTCACCGCCCTGGGCCTGTCAGGCCCGGTGGCGGCGCAGGAGGCCGCCCTCGGAGCCAACCTCCAGGGCCTGCTGGCTCACGCCCGCCTGCAGAGCCCTGAACTCAGGGCCATGCAGGCGGAGGCCGACGCCGCGGCCCAGCGCGTCGGCCCCGCCGGCGCGCTGCCCGATCCGGTGCTGCGCGTCGAGCTCATGAACATCAACAACTACGGCACGGACGCATCACCGAGCCTCCTGCCGTGGAAGGTCGGCGAGACCAAGTACACGCTGATGCAGTCGCTGCCACTGTGGGGCAAGCGCGAGCTGAAGCGCGATGCGGCTTCAGCCGACGCGCGCCAGGCCGATGCACGCAGCGATGCGGCCTGGGCCGAACTGTCGGCGCGCATCAAGGCGACCTACGCCGAGTACTACCGCGCCGCCGGCAATGAACGGCTCTCGAACGAAGTGCTGAGCCTGATGGCGCGGCTCGAGCAGGTCTCGCAGGCGCGCTACGCAGGCGGGCTTGGCGGCCAGTCGGACGCGATCCGCGCCCAGCTGGAACAGACCGCGATGCGCGCCGAACTGATCGCGCTGGACGCCGAGAAGCGGCAGATCAAGGCGCGGCTGAACGCACTGCTCGCCCGCGACAGCGCGGCAGCGCTGGCCGATCCGCAGGCCCTGCGTCCAATCCCGCCCCTGGCCACCAGGGATGCCGCGGCGCTGGCCGAACGTGCCCGTGCGCGCAACCCGCTGATCCAGGCGGAACTCGCGCGCGTGGCTTCCGCCCAGAAGAACCGCGAGCTCACGCAGCGCAACCGCTACCCCGACCTCACAGTGGGCGTAGCGCCGTCGCAGATGGGCTCTCGCATCACGACCTGGGGCGTGATG
>Ga0208266_100681_pt1 | contig 10473 bp, 9 predicted proteins | sample LakWasMet67_HOW9_2_FD_183897 | JGI IMG/M metagenome (GOLD analysis project Ga0208266, IMG submission 183897) | Freshwater sediment methanotrophic microbial communities from Lake Washington under simulated oxygen tension - Sediment Metagenome... | ecosystem: Environmental > Aquatic > Freshwater >...
GACCTTGCCTTCGAGCATGTTGCCCTTTGCCATTTGAGTGATTCCTTGTGTTCAGGGTTTGGAGGGAGTCTTGCCGGCGGCCGGCCATTGGAAGGCCGCCGGCTGCTTGTCGAGAAAGGCCTGCACCGCCTGCACATGCGGCGTGCTCTGGAAGCACAGCGCCTGGTGGTCGGACTCGTGGGCCAGGGTGGTGGCCAGGTCGGTGCCCAGTGCCATGCCGATCTCGCGCTTGACCAGGCTGATGGCCAGCGGCGAGGCGCCGGTGAAGCTGCGTGCCAGCGCCTGGGCGCGCGCCAGCAGGTCCTCGGCCGGCAGCAGTTCCATCACCAGGCCCAGGCGCAGCGCCTCGTCGGCCGCCACCTCGCGCGCCGACAGGATCAGCTCCTTGGCACGCTGCACGCCCACCACCCGCGGCAGGCTGTACATCGCGGCGTAGTCGGGCACCAGGCCGACGCGCATGAAGCTCATGCAGAAGCGCGCCTTGGGCGTGGCCAGTACGAAGTCGGCCATCAGCGCCAGGCTGAAGCCGGCACCGAAGGCCGGCCCGTCGACGGCAGCGATCAGCGGCTTGTCCAGCTCCAGCAGCGCCTTGATCGCCGGCTGCAGGTCGGTCAGGCGCTTGCGCCAGCCGATGGTATCCATCTGCGCACGCGCCGCCTGCATGCTGCGCAAGTCGCCACCGGCGCAGAAGGCACCGCCGGCCCCGGTGATGACCAGGGCGCGCACCGCCGGGTCGGCGGCCAGGCGCGGCAGCGCCTCGGCCATGGCAGCCTTGAGCGCGTCGTTCATCGCGTTCTTGGCCTCGGGCCGGTTCAGCGTCAGCGTGGCGACACCGTCGGCGATGTCGACGAGCAGGGGTGCGGTCATGGTGTCAGTCCACCCGGATGTTGAGGTCCTTGATCAGTTTGGCATACAGCGCGCCGTCCTTCTTCACCACCGCGCCGAAGGCCTCCGGCGTCGACCCCACCGGGTCCAGGCCCAGGTCGTCAATGCGCTTGACCACGTCCGGCTGCTTGGTGATGCGCTGCAGCTCGCCCGACAGCTTGGCGACGACGGCCGCCGGCGTGCCGGCGGGCAGGAAGAAGCCGAACCAGCCGCGGGGCTCGAAGCCGGGCATGTTCAGCTCGTGGAAGGTGGGCGCCTTGGGCGCCAGGTCCTGGCGCTCGGTGCCGGTGGACGCCAGCACCTTGAGCTTGCCGCTGACGATGAAGCTGCGGCCGCTGCTGGCGTCGACGAAGGCCGAGCTGAGCTGACCGCCCAGCAGGTCATTGAGCATCGGCGCCGACCCCTTGTACGGCACATGGGCCAGGTCGGTCTTGGTCAGGTGCTTGAAGTTCTCACCCTGGATGTGCGAGCTGGTGCCGTTGCCGTAGCTGCCGTAGGCATGTTTGCCCGGCTGCGACTTGACCAGGGCCACGTACTCGGCCACGGTATTGACCGGCATGTCGGCCCGCACCGCCAGCATGCTGCTGCTGGTGGCCAGCTGCGACACCGGCAGCAGGTCCTTGTACGGGTCGTAGGGCAGCTTCATCAGCGCCGGGCTCTGCACGATGGCGGTGATGGCCAGCAGCACGGTGTAGCCGTCCGGCGCCGACTTGGCGACCATGTCGTTGCCCAGCACACCACTGGCGCCGGTCTTGTTCTCGACAGTGACCGGCTGGCTCCAGGCCTCTTGCAGCTTGGCCGCCACCAGCCGGCCCAGGATGTCGGTGCCACCGCCCGGCGGGTAGGGCACGACGATCTTGATCGGCTTGGCCGGATAGGCCTGGGCCTGGGCGGCCAGCGGTGCGGCCAAGGTGGTGAGTGCGGCCAGCGTGGCCAGGCACGCTGCCAGCAGGGTGCGGCGCGGTGCGGATTTCATGTCTCAGACTCCAGGGGAAGCAGCAGGGGGAACAGCAGGCAAAACAGCGGGGGAAGCTTCGGCCGCCTGCAGCTCGCGCCACAGGATCTTGCCGGTGCCCGACTTGGGCAAATGATCGACGAACTGCACCGTGCGCGGTGCCTTGTAGACGGCCATCTGGCTGCGCGCCCAGGCCACGATGTCGGCCGGCGTGACGCTGCCGCAGGCGTCGGGCTTGAGCACCACCACCGCCTTGACCTGCTCGCCGGCGCGGGCGTCGGGCGTGGCAATGACACAGGCCTCGTGGATGGCCGGGTGGGCGTACAGCAGGTTCTCCACCTCGGCCGGCCAGACCTTGAAGCCCGAGGCATTGATCATGCGCTTGAGCCGGTCGCGCATGAAGAAGTAGCCCTCTTCGTCCACCGCACACAGGTCGCCGGTGCGCAGAAAGCGCTTGCCGTCGAGGGTCAGGAAGGTGGTGGCGTCGGCCGGCGACACGGCTTCGGGCGTGCCGCCCCAGTAGCCCAGCATGACCTGCGGCGCGTGGGTCACCAGTTCACCCACCTCGCCGGGCGGCAGCTCGGCCAGGGTCTCGGGGTCGATCACGCGCGAGTCCACGCCTTGCGTGGGCACGCCCAGGCACTGCGGCTTCTCGCGGCCCACCGGGTTGGCGTGCAGGAAGGAGGCCGTCTCGGTCATGCCATAGGCCTCGTTGTAGACGATGCCGCAGCGCGCCTTGAGTTGGGCCGCCACCGCCTCGGGCATGGCCGCACCACCACCCACCAGGCGGCGCAGGCTGGACAGGTCGATGGCCTCGACGTCCGGCTGGGCGAAGAAGTCCACCACCATGGTCGGCGGCGCCGCCCAGAAGCTGATGCGGTGCTGCGGGATCAGCCGGGCCGCGGCGGCGCGGTCCCAGCGCGGCAACATGACCACCGTGGCGCCCAGCAGGATGGGCAGGTTCAGCCCGTTCTGCATGCCCATCAGGTGGAACATCGGGGCGATCGACAGGATCACCTCGTCGGGGCCCAGGCTGCGCCAGACCGCCGACGCCGCCAGCGAGGTCAGCATCGTGCGGTGGCTGTGCCGCACGCCCTTGGGCTTGCCGGTGGTGCCGGAGGTGTAGGGCAGCACGCACAGGTCGTCGGGCCCGGCGCGGTGCGGGCCGGGCGCCGGTGCGTCGGCCAGGGCATCGGCCCAGGCGGTGCAGCGTGCCTCGGCCGGTGCGTCGGCCTCACCCACCACCAGCAGCTGCTCGAGCGAGGCCACCGGCAGGGCATTGCCCGCCAGTTCGGCGCCGACGATGGCCACCCGCGCGCCGCTGTTGGCGCTGAAGTAGGCCAGGTCGTCGGCGTTGCTCATCGCGTTGACCGGCACCACCACCGCGTCGGCGCGCAGGATGGCGTAATAGGCGACGGTGAACGACGGGCTGTTCTGCGCGTACAGCAGCACCCGGTCGCCGCGCTGCACGCCGGCGCGCTGCTGCAGCCAGCCGGCCAGGCGCTCGGTCAGCGCCAGCAGCTCACCGTAGCTGATGACGGTGTGGTTGAAATGGATGGCCGCCTTGGTGGGCTGGCGCTGCGCCACCGCCTGCAGGTTGCCCCACAGCGTGCGCGCCGGCACGTCCACCGTGCGCGGCATGCCTTCCGGCCAATATCGTTCTGACATGAGGATTCCAGTTCAGCGCGGTGGCTTCCATCACACCACCGCCCAGCAAGCGGACGCCGCGGATCCGGCTCCGCCGGTCCACCAGCGTCGCCCCCTTGAGGGGGAGCGCCGCAGGCGCTTCGGGGGTGGGCCTACTTCTCCATCGCCCGGGCGATGAGCTCCTTCATCACCTCGTTGCTGCCGCCGTAGATGCGGCCCACGCGCTGGTCGGCGTACATGCGGGCGATGGGGTACTCCATCATGTAGCCGTAGCCGCCGAACATCTGCACGCACTCGTCGACCACCTTGCCCACCTGCTCGGTGACCCAGAGCTTGGCCATGGCCGAGGTCGGGAGGTCCAGTTCACCGCGTAGCGCGCGGTCCACCAAGTCGTTGACGAAGCTCTCGGCGATGGTGGCCGCGGTCTGGCACTCGGCCAGCTTGAAGCGCGTGTTCTGCATGCTCATCAGCGTCTGGCCGAAGATGGTGCGCTGCTTGACATAGTCCACCGCCTCCTGGATGGCACGCTGCATCGTGGCCACGCCGCCGGCGGCGATGATCAGGCGCTCGCGCGGCAGCTCTTCCATCAGCTGGAAGAAGCCACGGCCCTCCTGGGTGCCCAGCAGGTTGGCCTGCGGCACGCGCATGTCCTCGAAGAACAGCTCGGCGGTGTCCACCGTGTGCTGGCCCACCTTGTCCAGCAGCTTGCCGCGGCGGAAGCCCGGCGTGTTGGCGGTCTCCACCAGCACCAGGCTGACGCCCTTGCCGCCCTTTTCCTCGCCGGTGCGGCACACCAGCACCACCAGGTCGGCGTGGTAGCCGTTGGTGATGAAGATCTTGCTGCCATTGATGACGTAGTCGTCGCCCTGCTTGACGGCCTTGGTGCGGATGGCCTGCAGGTCGGTGCCGGCGCCAGGCTCGGTCATCGCGATGGCGGCCACCATCTCGCCGCTGGCCATCTTGGGCAGGTACTTCTGCTTCTGCGCCTCGGTGGCATAGCGCAGGATGTACTGGGCCACGATGCCCGAATGCACGCTGTTGGAGAAGCCGCCGGCCAGCAGGCGCGCCCAGGTCTGCAGGATGACCATCTCGTGGCGGAAGTCGCCGCCGCCGCCGCCATATTCCTCGGGGATGCTGGCGCACAGCAGGCCGGCGGCGCCGGCCTTGTTCCACAGCTCACGGTCACCGCGCTTCTGCTCGCGCCAGCGTGCGTCGTTGGGCAGCATCTCCTTCTCGGCAAAGCGGGCGGCGGTGTCGGCCAGCAGCTCCAGCTCAGGCGTCATCCAGGCGGGCTTGGGGGAAGAAATGGTCATGGTTTGCCTCCGGCGCAGACAAGCGTCTGGCCGCTGATGTAGTTGGATTCGGGGAAACAGAACAGCAGCACCGCGCCGGCGGCTTCGTCGGGCGTGCCACCCCGCCCCAGCGGAATGGTCTGCTCGGCCGACTTCAGGATGTGCGGGTTGACGCCCACCTTGATCTGCTGGCCTTCGATGTCGATGTGGGTGTCCTGGTCGGCGCTGGCCTCGGTCAGCCGCGTCTTGATCAGGCCGAAGGCCACGCTGTTGACGTTGACCTTGTAGCGGCCCCACTCCTTGGCCATGGCCCGGGTCAGGCCGTTGATGCCGGCCTTGGCGGCCGCGTAGTTGACCTGGCCGGCATTGCCGAAGACGCCCGAGGTGGACGAGATGTTGACCACCTTGCGGAAGACCTCGTGGCCTTCGGCGGCCTCCTTGCGCGCCGCCTCGCGGATGTGCTCGGCGGCGGCCCGCAGGATGCGGAACGGCGCCTTCAGGTGCACGTCCAGGATGGCGTCCCACTGCCGGTCGTCCATCTTCTGGATCACGTTGTCCCAGGTGTAGCCGGCGTTGTTGACGATGATGTCCAGGCCACCGAACTGCTGCAGCGCGGTGCCGACGAACTTCTCGGCAAAGCCCTCGGCGGTGACGCTGCCGACGCAGGCCACCGCCTCACCGCCCGCCGCGCGGATGGCCGCCACGGCCTCGTCGGCGCAGCCGGCGTCCAGGTCGTTGACCACCACGCGCGCGCCCTCGCCCGCCAGCTTCATCGCGATCGCGCGGCCGATGCCGCGGCCGGAGCCGGACACGATCGCCACCTTGCCTTGCAGCTTGCCCATGATGGAGGTCTCCTTCGGTGGGGTTGTCGACGTTCAGCCCAGCGCCACCACCGCGTCGCCGCTGAGCTTGACCTGACCGTGCTGGTTGACGGTCTGCAGTACCAGGCGCGCACGGCGCTCGCCGGCCACCTCAAAAAGCTCGGTCACCGTGCCGGAGCAGGTGATGGCGTCGCCCACCTGGGTGATGGCGGTGAAGCGCACGCCGTACTCGCGCAGCTGCCGCTGGTCGACCCAGTTCGTCAGCAGCCGGCCCAGGTAGGCCATCGACAGCATGCCGTGGGCAAACACGTCGGGTGAGCCGCCGGCCTTGGCGAAGTCGATGTCCACATGCATCGGGTTGTGGTCGCCCGAGGCGCCGCAGTACAGCGCCAGGGTCAGGCGCGAGACGGGCTCGGTGGTGAAGGCGGGCAGTGCGTCGCCGACTTTGAGGTTGCCGAGATCAGCCATGGCGCACCACCGTGATGCCGTGAAGGTCGGCGACATGCTCGCCACGCTGGTTGGTGATGCGCGTCTCGCGCACCACGAACTCCAGCAGACCACCCTTCTTGTTGTAGATGTCGGCGATGCGCTGCTCGAAGGTCAGCGTGTCACCGGCGTAGGCCATCGCGTGGTAGACGAAGCGCTGCTCGCCGTGCAGGATCTTGGGCACCGGCATGTCCAGCAGCTTGCGCAGCGCGCCGGGATCGGGCGCCTCCATCTCCAGGCAGAACAGGAAGGTCGGCGGCACCGGCAGCGTGGGGTGGCCGGCGGCGCGTGCCGCGGCCTCGTCGCTGTAGACCGGGTCGGTCTGGCCGATCGCCTTGGCAAAGAACTTCAGCCGGCCCTTTTCCACCTCGGCCGAACACGGCGCCAGGCGGTGGCCGATGTACTGGGTGTCGAGCATCAGACTTCCACTTTCTGATAGAGGGTGACGACGCAGGCGCCACCCAGGCCCAGGTTGTGCTGCAGGGCCAGGCGGGCCCCCTCCACCTGGCGCTGCTCGGCCTGGCCACGCAGCTGCCAGGTCAGCTCAGCGCACTGCGCCAGTCCGGTGGCCCCCAGCGGGTGGCCCTTGGACAGCAGGCCGCCGGACGGGTTGGTGACGACGCGGCCGCCATAGGTGTTGTCGCCGTCGAGGATGAACTTCTCGGCCGTGCCCTCCGGCGTCAGGCCCAGCGCCTCGTAGGTGATCAGCTCATTGGCGGTGAAGCAGTCGTGCAGTTCCACCACGTCCAGGTCCTCGGGGCCGATGCCGGCGGCCTCGTAGACCTTCCTGGCCGCGGCCGTGGCCATGTCGGCGCCCACCAGCTTGCGCATGTCGTGGCTGTCGAAGGTGCTGCCGGTGTCGGTGGTCATGGCCTGGGCGGCGATGCGCACGCGGCGGTCCAGGCCATGCTTGCGGGCGAAGTCCTCGCTGCAGACGATGGCCGCGGCGGCGCCGCAGGTGGGCGGGCAGCACTGCAGCCGGGTCAGCGGGTCGAACACCGTCGGCGATGCCAGCACCTCGTCCAGCGTCACCGTCTGGCGGAACACCGCCAGCGGGTTGCGCGCCGCATGCTGGCGCGCCTTGACCGAGATGCGGGCGAAGGTGGACTTGGCGATGCCATGTTCCTTGATGTAGTCGCGCGCCGCCCCACCGAAGAACTGGGCCGCACGCGGCGCGGCCGGCTCGAAGCCCTGGTCCTGCGTCATCGCATCGACGAAGCGGCCCAGCGGTGATGGCCGGTCGTCCCAGGCGCCCTTGAGCGGGCCGGGCACCATCTGCTCGAAGCCCAGCGCCAGCACGCAGTCGGCCGCACCCGAGGCCACCGCCTGGCGCGCCAGGAACAGCGCTGTGGAGCCGGTGGCGCAGTTGTTGTTGACGTTGACCACCGGGATGCCGCTCAGGCCCACACCGTAGACCGCCGCCTGGCCGGCGGTGGAGTCACCGAACACATAGCCCACATAGGCCTGCTCGACCAGCGGGTAGGCGATGCCGGCGTCGTCCAGCGCCAGCCGGGCGGCCTTGGCGCCCATCACGGTGTAGTCCTCGCTGGCCCCGGGCTTGGTGAAGGGGAGCATGCCCACCCCCACCACATGAACGGCTTGCATCATCGGCAGTCTCCTCGTTGCGGCTGCCAGTGTGCGCCGCACCGCAGTGCAGCAGCAATGGCCGGCCTGCTCAGGCGCATTGGCCAAAAGGCTCAGGCGACAGGCGGCTTCAGGCCGATCAGGCCGCTTCCGGGGCGTGTGCGCCGCCCGGCGCGCGGTAGCGGAAGGTGCCCATGGCCTTGGCCACCACATGGCCCTGCGCGTCGTGCACCTCTGCTTCGCAGAAGCAGACCGAGCGACCACCGCCGGTGGCCCGGCCCAGCGCCTGCAGCCGGCCGGTGGACGGGCGCATGAAGGCGATGTGCATGTCGATGGTCACCACCTCCCGGTGGTAGTCGATGCGGCTGAGCGCGGCATGGGCCATCGCGGCGTCCAGCAGCGTCATCATCACCCCACCATGGCAGCCGCCATGGTTGTTGCACAGCTCGGGGCGCAGGTCCAGCTCCATCAAGGCCTCGCCCTGGTCGGCACGCACGCGGCGGATGCCCACATGCTCGGTGAACGGCACATGCCGATCACGGCCGGAAATGGGCCCGGCAAGTGCCGTGGCGTTCTTGGGATCGGGTTTCATGCGTGTGGCTGGGGCAGTGGCTGACGGAAGCCACCGAGCCTGCCTTCGAACCGCTTCACCATCAATGGCCACGCCGTGCGGGGCGGTTGGCCAAAACGATCATTCGGCGCTGCCGGTTGATTGGCCAGCGCCCGGCGCCGGCATCAACCGCCGCGACAGCGCCGGATCAGGCCCGCTCGCCCACCCAGCCCGCCACCGCCGCCAGCGCCTGCGGCAGCTGGGTGGCATCGTTGCCGCCGGCCATGGCCAGATCGGGTTTGCCGCCGCCCTTGCCACCCACCTGCTGGGCGACGAAGTTGACCAGCTCGCCGGCCTTGACCTTGGTGATGCTGTCGGCCGTGACGCCCGCAGCCAGCTGCACCTTGCCGCCGTCCACCACCGCCAGCACGATGGCGGCGGTCTTGAGCTTGTCCTTGAGCTTGTCCATCGTGTCGCGCAGGGTCTTGGCGTCGGCGCCCTGCAGCACCGCGGCCAGCACCCGGATCGTCGAACCGTCCTGGCCCTTGACGTCCACCGCCTGGGCCAGCAGCTCGTCGCCTTGCGCCGAAGCCAGCTTGCCCTTGAGCGCGGCAATTTCCTTTTCCAGCGCGCGCACCTGGTCCAGCACCGCGCCCAGGCGGGCGGGCACCTCGACCGGCGTGGCCTTGAGCGCACCGGCCACGCTGCCGACGGTGGTTTCCAACTGCTGCAGGTAGGCCAGCGCGTTGTCGCCGGTCAGCGCCTCGACGCGGCGGATGCCGGCGGCCACGCCACTTTCGGCCACGATCTTGAAGACGCCGATATCGCCGGTGGCCTTGACGTGGGTGCCGCCGCACAGCTCCTTGCTGCTGCCGATGGACAGCACGCGCACCGTCTCACCGTACTTCTCGCCGAACAGCATCATCGCGCCGCTCTTCTGCGCGTCGTCCAGTGCCATCACCTGGGCGGTGGCGCCGGCATTGGCCAGGATCTCGGCGTTGACCAGGGCCTCGACCTGGCGGATCTGGGCGTCGCTCATCGGCGCGTTGTGCGCGAAGTCGAAGCGGGTGCGCTCGGCGTTGACCAGCGAGCCCTTCTGCTGCACATGGTCGCCCAGCACCTCGCGCAGGGCCTTGTGCATCAGGTGGGTGGCGCTGTGGTTGCGCACGGTCCGGGCCCGCTGCTCGGCATCGACCTTGGCGACAAAGCTGGCGCCGACGCTGAGCATGCCCTCCACCACCCGGCCCTGGTGGCCGAACACGTCGGCCTGGATCTTGGTGGTGTCCTCGACGATCACCCGGGCCACGGCGTTGCGCAGTTCACCACGGTCGCCGGCCTGGCCGCCGCTTTCGGCGTAGAACGGCGTGTGGTCCAGCACCACCACCACGTCGTCGCCGGCACGGGCCGACGCCACGCTGACGCCGTCGATGTACAGCGCGGTGACCTTGGCTGTCTCGCACTGCAGGTGCTCGTAGCCGTGGAAGGTGGTGGGCGTGCCCTCGTAGCTCAGGCCGGCGGCCATCTTGAACTTGGCCGAGGCCCGGGCCTGCTCACGTTGGCGGTTCATCGCGGCCTCGAAGCCGGCGCTGTCCACCGTCACGCCACGTTCGCGGCAGACGTCGCCGGTCAGGTCGACCGGGAAGCCGAAGGTGTCGTGCAGCTTGAAGGCGGTGTCGCCGTCGATCTGCTGGGTGCCACCGGCCAGCGCCGCCTCCAGGATCTCCATGCCGTGGTGGATGGTCTGGAAGAAGCGCTCCTCCTCGGCCTTGAGCACCTCGGTGGTGCGGGCGGCACCGCGGCGCAGCTCGGGGTAGGCCTCGCCCATCTCGGCGTCGAGCGCCGCCACCAGGGTGTGGAAGAAAGGCTTGCGTGCACCCAGCTTGTAGCCGTGGCGGATGGCGCGGCGGGCGATGCGGCGCAGCACGTAGCCGCGACCCTCGTTGCCCGGGATCACGCCGTCGGTGACGGTGAAGGCACAGGCGCGGATGTGGTCGGCGATGACCTTCAGGCTCGGGCTGTGCGGGTCGCAGTCCTGGCCCCCGGCCGCGTCCACCGCCGCCTTGGCCGCGGCCAGCAGGTGGGCGAACAGGTCGATCTCGTAGTTGCTGTGCACATGCTGCAGCACGGCGGCCAGGCGCTCCAGGCCCATGCCGGTGTCCACGCTGGGCTTGGGCAGCGGGTGCATCACACCGTCTTCGGTGCGGTTGAACTGCATGAAGACGTTGTTCCAGATCTCGATGTAGCGGTCGCCGT
>Ga0208266_100683_pt1 | contig 10446 bp, 9 predicted proteins | sample LakWasMet67_HOW9_2_FD_183897 | JGI IMG/M metagenome (GOLD analysis project Ga0208266, IMG submission 183897) | Freshwater sediment methanotrophic microbial communities from Lake Washington under simulated oxygen tension - Sediment Metagenome... | ecosystem: Environmental > Aquatic > Freshwater >...
CCCGGGTGCGCGACGGCGAGCCGGTGAACCGCCACAAGCCCAGCGTGGAGGTGCTGTTCGACTCGGCCGCCAAGGTGGTGGGCCCGAACGCGCTGGGCGTGATGCTGACCGGCATGGGCGCCGACGGTGCCCGCGCGATGAAGACCATGCGTGACGCCGGCAGCTGGAACCTCTGCCAGGACGAGGCCAGCTGCGTGGTCTTCGGCATGCCGCGCGAGGCCATCGCCCACGGTGCGGCCCACGAGGTGCTGCCGCTGCAGCGCATCGCGCCGGCCTTGATCGACCGGCTGAAATCCACCGTCGGCGCGGCGATCCACCGCGTCTGAGGCCCGCCGCCGGCCCGCCGTGCCGGCCAGCGCCGCCGGTGGCTCAGTCGGGGGCCAGGAACAGCGCCTGCAGGTCGGACAGGAAGTCGAAGCCACGCACGCTGGGCCACACGCGCTGGAAGTCGCGTTCGATCAGGCCCTTGGCCTCGGCCAGTGCCAGCGGCTGGGCAATCGCCGTCAGCGGCAGGCCGGTGCGGGCGCTGAAGTCGGCCAGCGCAAAACCCTCTCGCAGCCGCAGGGCATTGAGCATGAACTCGAAGGGCAGCTGCTTGCGCGGCACCTCGTCGTCATTGCTCATCGCGCTGCCGGCCAGCGCCTGGTCCATATAGGCGCGCGGCTCGCGCCAGCGCACCTGGCGCACCACCCGGTGCGGGTAGCTCAGCTTGCCGTGCGCGCCGGCGCCGATGCCGAGGTAATCGCCGAACTGCCAGTAGTTCAGGTTGTGGGCGCAGCGGTGACCGGGCCGGGCAAAGGCCGAGACCTCGTAGCGCTGCAGGCCGGCCGCGGCGGTGCGTGTGGTGATCAGGTCCAGCATATCGCTGGCCAGGTCGTCGTCGGGCAGGTCGGCCGGCGGGGCGCTGGCAAAGCGGGTGTTGGGCTCGACCGTCAGGTGGTAGATCGACAGGTGCGGTGGCCGGAACGACAACGCGGTGTCCAGGTCGGCCTGCAGCTGCACCAGGCCCTGGCCGGGCAACGCATACATCAGGTCGAGGTTGAAGGTGTCGAAGGCCGCCGCGGCCTCGGCCAGCGCGGCACGCGCCATCGCACCATCGTGCACCCGGCCCAGCTTGGCCAGCATGGCATCGTCGAAGCTCTGCACACCCACCGACAGCCGGGTCACGCCCGCAGCGCGGAAGGCCCGGAAACGCTCACGCTCGAAGCTGCCGGGGTTGGCTTCCAGCGTGATCTCGCAGCCTGGCAGCAGTGGCAGCCGGGCACGGATGTCGGCCAGCAGCCGGGCGATGCCATCCGGCGAAAACAGGCTGGGCGTGCCACCGCCGATGAACACGCTGTGCACCGGCCGGCCCCAGACCTGGGGCAGCGCGGCCTCCAGGTCGGCCACCAGCGCATCGAGGTAACGCTGCTCGGGCAGGCCGCCGTCGGCCTCGGCCGGCCGGGCATGGCTGTTGAAGTCGCAGTACGGGCACTTGGCGATGCACCAGGGCAGGTGCACGTACAGCGACAGCGGCGGCGACTCACCCAGCTGCAGCGTGCCGGGCCGCAGATAGCGTGAAACCAGGTCCATCAGGCGGTGGGGTCGAGGTGCCAGGCCTCGACCAGCATGCGCCGCAGCAAGGCGGCCGCGCGGGCGCGGTGGCTGTGCTGGTTCTTGGTGTCCGCGTCCAGTTCGGCCACGGTGGCGCCCAGCGCCGGGATGAACATCAGCGGGTCGTAGCCGAAACCCTGCGCACCACGCGCCTCGGCCAGGACCTCACCCGGCCAGCGGCCCACGGCCACCAGCGGCTCGGGGTCGTCGGCATGGCGGATCGCCACCAGGGTGCTGATGAAGTGCGCACGCCGGTCGGCATGGCCCTCGGCGGCGCGCTCGGCCAGCGCGGCCAGCAGCGCCGCGTTGTTGGCGGCGTCCTGGCGGCGGCGGCGGGCCTCGCGGTCCTCACCGGCGATCAACGCCACCTCGCCCGCATAGTGCGCAGAGATCACGCCCGGCGCCCCCCCCAGCACGCCCACGCACAGGCCGCTGTCGTCGGCGATGGCCGCGCCGCCACTGGCCAGCGCGGCGTGCCGAGCCTTGGCCAGCGCGTTTTCGATGAAGCTGTGGTGCGGCTCGTCGGCCTCGCCGATGCCCAGCGCCTTCTGCGACACGATGTCCAGCGGCAGGCCGGCCAGCAGGGCCTTCAGCTCGGCCAGCTTCTTGGCATTGTTGGACGCCAGGATCAGTTTCACGGTGCGGCCCTCAACCCGGCAGCGGTGCGGCCAGCGCAGCGCGCTGCGCGGCCACCAGCGCGCGGATGCCCTGGTCGGCCAGGGCCAGCAGCGCGTCCATCTCAGCGCGGCTGAAGGCGGCGCCCTCGGCCGTGCCCTGCAGCTCGACATAACCCCCGCTGCCGGTCATCACCACGTTCATGTCGGTGTCGCAGGACGAGTCCTCGGTGTACTCCAAGTCCAGCAGCGGCACGCCCTGCACGATGCCGACGCTGATCGCCGCCACCGCATCCTTGATCGGGCTGGCCTTGAGCTTGCCCTGGGCCATCAGCCAGGCCACCGCGTCGGCCGCGGCCACATAGGCACCGGTGATGGCCGCGGTGCGGGTGCCACCGTCGGCCTGCAGCACGTCGCAGTCGATCAGGATGCTGCGCTCGCCCAGCGCGGCCAGGTCGAACACGCAGCGCAGGCTGCGGCCGATCAGGCGCTGGATCTCCTGCGTGCGGCCGCTCTGCTTGCCGCGTGCGGCCTCGCGGTCGCCGCGGGTGTGGGTGGCGCGCGGCAGCATGCCGTACTCGGCGGTAACCCAGCCTTCACCTGAACCACGCTTGTGTGGTGGCACTTTCTCTTCGACCGAGGCGGTGCACAGCACCCGGGTGTGGCCGAAGCTGACCAGCACCGAGCCTTCGGCGTGGCGGGTGTAGCCGCGCTCGATGCTGACCGGGCGCAGCGCGTTCGGGGCACGGCCGTCCCCACGTTGGAATTCACTCATCTTGGACCTCGGGGAGGGGCAACGGAAAGACGCCGGCCAGCGGCGTCAGGATTTCTTCTGCGACGAGCGCTTGATGGCCTCGTTGATCTCGCGGATCGAGCGCTCGATCTCGGCTTCATCCAGCTCCTCGGTCGGCGCGTCGCCGGCCGCCAGGCTGGCCTGGATGGTGGACGCAAACACCTCGTCGCCCAGGCTGCGGGTGGACACCGCCTGCGCCGGGTTGGCCAACTCGGCGCCTTCCCATTCAACACCCAGCACGGTGACGTTGTCGCTGCGCGCGCCGGCCACCCGCAGCGCCTGCTCGGCCAGCTCGGGCACGGCGTCGGAGATGGGCCGCTGCGACAGGATCTCGACGATGGTCTCGTCACTGAGGCTGCCCCACAGCCCGTCGCTGCACAGCATCAGGCGGTCGCCCGGCTGCAGCGTGACCGGGCCGGCGGTATCCACCACCGGCTTGCCCGGGCTGCCCAGGCAGGTGAACAGCACGTTGCGGTTGAAGCGCTGGGCATCGGCCGGCATCGGCTGGCCGGCCTGGGCCAGTGCGCCCTGCAACTCGATGTAGGAGTGGTCACGCGTGCGCGTCACCAGCTTGCCGTCGCGCAGCAGGTACAGGCGCGAGTCACCGCAGTGCGCCCAGTAGGCGGCATGGCCTTGCAGCACGCAGGCCACCACGGTGGTGCGTGGGGTGTCCATCAGCGCCTTGTCGGTGGCGTAGCGCAACAGCTGGTGGTGGCCGGCCAGCACCGCGTCCTGCAGAAAGCGCATCGGGTCGGGCAGCGTCGGCTTGGCGTCACGCTGGAACATCGCCGACAGCGTCTGCAGCGCCAGCTGCGACGCCACCTCGCCCTCGGGGTGGCCACCCATGCCATCGGCCAGCGCAAACAGCCCGGCCGACCGCGTGTAGCAGTAGCCCATGCGGTCTTCGTTCTTGGGCCGGCCGCCCTTGCGGCTGACCTGGTAGACGGAGAACCTCACGCCGGCAGCCTCATGTCTTGGCCCCGGTCTTCAGGCTCTCGATCTGCAGCTTGAGCCGTTCGCTGAAGCTGAGCTTGGTGTAGCGGCGTTCGGTCTCGCGGGCCAGTTCCTTCTGCAGCGCAAACACGCTCTGCGGCCGGGACAGCGGGTCCAGCGACATGCACCACTCGGTCACCTCGATCAGGTTGTCGGAATAGACATTGCGCAGCCGCGACAGGCTCAGTGCCAAGCGGTCCTTCTCCAGCCGCTGCGGTGCGTCGTTGGGCGGGTAGCCCTGCATGCAGGCGTAGATGCAGGCGCCGATGGCGTAGATGTCGGTCCACGGGCCCAGCGTGCCGTCGCGGCGGTACATCTCGGGCGCGGCAAAACCGGGCGTGTACATCGGCCGGATGAAGTTGCCTTCTTTCGACAGCACCTCGCGCGCGGCGCCGAAGTCCAGCATCACCGCCTTGTTGTCGTTGGTGATGAAGACATTGGCCGGCTTGATGTCCAGGTGCAGCATCTTGTGCTGGTGCACGATGCGCAGGCCACGCAGGATCTCGTCGAACAGGCTGCGGATGGTGCTCTCGCGGAACACCTTGTCGCGCTTCAGGTCGCGCGCGGTGACGATGAAATCCTGCAGGGTGTCACCCTGCAGGTAGTTCATCACCATGTAGACGGTCTCGTTCTCGCGGAAGAAGTTGAGCACGCTGACCACGCTGGGGTGGCTGATCTGGGCCAGCGAGCGGCCTTCCTCGAAAAAGCTCTTCAGGCCCAGGCGGTACAGCGGCTGCTTCTCGGGCTTGACGCGGGGCGTCAGTTCACCCGGCGAGCGCTCGGCCAGCGAGGCCGGCAGGTACTCCTTGATCGCCACGTTGTGGCGTTCACCGTCCTCGGCGAGGTAGACCACGCCAAAGCCGCCGGCCGCCAACTTCTTGATGACGGTGTAGCCGCCGACCACGGTGCCTGCGGGCAACGGGGCAGGCTTGGGCTTTGACATAATCCGTGGTTTCCCTGAATTGGTGGGTGCATGTCAGTTTACAGCATGACCGGTTTTGCCCAGGCCACCCAGGCCGCCGCCGGCGCGACCGAAGACAGCCCCGCCAAGCCGGGCGGCGGCGGCAACGGCAGTGCCGCGGTGACAGTGGAGGCGCGCTCGGTCAACAGCCGCTTCCTGGACCTGGCCTTCCGCCTGCCGGATGAGCTGCGCGGCCTGGAGCCGGCGCTGCGCGAACTGATCGGTGCGGCCTTCAAGCGCGGCAAGATCGAGCTGCGCGTGGCCAGCCAGCGTGAAGCCGAAGGCACCTGGCCGCAGCCCCAGCCCGAGCAGCTGAACCGGCTGTCGCGGCTGGAATCCACCATCACCGGCTGGCTGCCCAACGCCCGGCCGCTGAGCGTCAACGAGGCCCTGAACTGGTGCCGCCAGGGTGGCGCCGCCGAGCGTCTGGACGAGGCTGCGCTGGCCGCGGCGCGCGAGGCCATCACCGGCCTGCGCGAGGCCCGCGGGCGCGAAGGTGCGCGGCTGGTGGCCATCCTGCTGGAGCGCATCACCCGGCTGCGCGATCTGGCCGGCCAGGCCGCGCCCCTGGTGCCGGCCGTGGTGCAGCGCCAGCAGCAGCGTTTTCTGGAACGCTGGCAGGAGGCACTGGACAACGCCGGCGCCGGCGGCAGCGTCACCGCCGAGGCCCAGCGCGACCGGGCGCTGAACGAGGCCGCCGCCTATGCCCTGCGCATCGACGTGGCCGAGGAACTGTCGCGCCTGTCGGCCCACCTCGACGAAATCACCCGGCTGCTGACGGCCGGTGGTGAGCTGGGCAAGCGGCTGGACTTCCTGATACAGGAGTTGCACCGCGAAGCCAATACGCTGGGCAGCAAGTCCTCGGCGCTGGAGCTGACCAACATCTCGGTGGAGATGAAGGTGGCCATCGAGCAGATGCGCGAACAGGTGCAGAACATTGAGTAGCTTTTCCCATGATGGACTCCCATCAAGTTGAGGGGCCACAACCATGCTCCCTTTCGGGGCCTTGTGCTTTGGGGCGGATCGACGTGGCAGCAAGCTTGGTCGCAGGCCGGATGGCAGCTTTCTGGCTCGGCCGGCAACTCACAGTCGGCCATGTGCTGCCGTGCGAAGGGACGTTCAAGTCGACTGCTTTCGACTGCAGTGCAGTTATGCGGCCGAGCCCTGCCGACGCTCCTGCGGCCTTCAGGCCACCAGCGTTTCCAACCCTCTGATGATGTCCCTGATGGCCCCCGCGCTCTTCACACGACTGCCGGAAGGCCAGAACAGGCACACCTCGTAACGCGGCAGCCCCTCTTTAATGTCAAGACGTCGAATTCCCGATTTCTCCGCATGGGTGACAAGCTTGACGTGCGGAACGACGCACAGCAGGTCCGTTTCCGCCACGAGATTGAGCAGCGTCGGGTAGTCCGCGCACTGCACCAGCACGCGGGGCGCCGGCAATCCGCGCACACGGTGCGCTTCCTCGATGACATTGCCCGCGGTGCCGGCCCGTCCCGCCACCCCCCAGCCAGCTTCGGCAATATCAGTCAAGGAGCGTGCAACGGCCAGCGGATGACCGATGCGCGCGTAGACCGTCGGCGTGCTTTCGTGAAGGAGGCAGCGCCTGAGGCCGGTAGCCGGGTATCGCCGCGGGCGCGGCGCGATGACGAGCTCGAGCTGCCCGCCTTGCAGGCTCGAGAGCAGCTCACTGGCCGATCCGCTGACGATCTGGAACAGGCCGTCGGGTTCGTGCGACCGCCACGCACGCTCGATCACGGGCGCGTACAGCAGCGCGGCCGCGGGCGCCATGCCGACGCGTAGCAGCCGGGCTTCGCGTCCCAGCGACCATTCCAGCGATGAGACGCCGATCCGCGGCAGCGCCTCGAGCCGCTCGTGCACCTCTGCCGCGCGTTGCGCCGCCAGCAGTGCGGCACGTGTGGGGACTTTCTGCCGGCCCGCCTTCTCGAACAGCGCGATGCCCCATTCCCGCTCCAGGCTCTGCATCGCCATCGTGATGGCCGGCTGCGTGACGCCCGCGGCCTCGGCGGCGAGCGCGAAGCTGCCCTTGTCGATCACGAGCTGAAGGTAGCGAAGGTGGCGAGGGTGCATGGCTTCAGAAGGTCGTTCCGCCGCCCTCACCCGGTCGCTCAGGCGATCCGCGTCGGATTCGGGCTGGTGTCGGCGTGCTCCATCATTGTCTGCGCCAGCTTCTGCAGGAGCTGCAGCTTCAGCGGCTGGCTTTCGGGAACGTCCCACAGGTTCAACAGCTCGCCCGGGTCGGCTCGTAGATCGTAAAGCTCGCCCCAGCCGCCCTCGGCGAACACGCTCATTCGGTGAGTGGCGGTCACCAGCGTGCGAACCTTCACGGGCTTCTTGAAGCCCAGGTAGGCCCGCTGCTGGTTTTCTTCGATCAGCACACCGTCACGCTGCGTCGGCAGCGCTTCGCCGTCGGGGGCGTAAAGCGGCTTGCCCTGCATGCCGTTGGTCGGCGCGATGCCGGCCCGGTTCAGGATCGCGGCCGACAGGTCGATCGACGACACAAGGTCGTCTCGCACGCCGCCGTCCTGGGCGGTCGGCTCGCGCCAGATCAGCGGCACGCGGATCAGACCCTGGTAGTGCAGCGGGCCCTTCAGCACGATGCCGTGATCGCCCATCAGATCGCCATGGTCGGAGGTGAACACGACCACCGTGTTGCGGTCTGCGCCGCTGGCGCGCAGCGCGTCCATCACCAGGCCGATCCGGTCGTCTATGTTGGTGATCATCCCGTAGGTCAATGCGATCATCTCGCGGACCTCGCGCTCCGAGGCGGCGAACAGGCGCGGCCCGTCGACCTTTGCCTGACCGTCGCGGCGTTCGTGCATCAGCCACTGCACATGCGGCTCGGGCTCGCGGCCGGCCTGCATGCTCGCCGGCACCGGGATGCGGTCGGGGTCGTACATGTCCCAGTAGCGGCCCGGCGGCGTCCACGGGTGGTGCGGGTCCGGGAACGAACACATGAGGGCGAAGGGCTGGTCGCTGCGCGCGGCATGGGCGCGGATCCAGTCGGCGGTCTGCTCGGCGATGTAGTGCGTCGGGTAGGTGTTCTCGTCCAGATTGGTGCGCCAGGCCTGCGGCGCGACGTAGCGCGGGTCACGCTGGCCGTGTTCGCGACCCAGGCGCGACGCGAGTTGCGGGTGCTCTGCCTGCAGCCAGCGCAGCCAGTCGCCGAAGCACTCGTCGGCGTGGTGGTTGCAGAGGACGACTTCGTCGAAGCCGTAGTACGGCAGGTTGACCCGGTGGTCGGGGTCCTCCCAGCGGCTGCGCAGTTCCTGTTCGTAGGCGGCCTCTGGCGAGGTGTCGCGACGCGCCTCGCGGTAGCGCGCCGACGGCGTGGTGCCCGGGCGGGGCTCGGCCGGCGGGAGCAGCGGCGGCAGGTCCTCCATGTTCTGCAGATGGCTCTTGCCGATGAACGCGGTGCGGTAGCCCGCCTCGGCCAGCAGGTCGGCGAAGGTGACCGACTCCAGCGGCAGCGGCACACCGTTGCTGCGCGCGCCGTGCACCGAGGACATGCGCCCCGTCATGATGGACCCACGGTTGGGCATGCACACGGGATTGGCTACATAGGCACGCTCGAAGCGCTGGCCAGCCGCGGCCAGGGCGTCGATGTTCGGCGTCCTGACGATCGGGTTGCCGTAGCAGCCGAGGTGGTCGGCGCGGTGCTGGTCGGTGATGAAGATGAGGAAGTTGGGTCGCATGGCGGCTGGTGGTGTCGAGAGTGTTGCGGGCGAACGCCATGTTCCCCCTGCCGGGTTCACGCGGCAACGCCCTGGGACTCCGAATGCATCAAATGCGCTTATGTGTTTGATCCCGCCGGCATTGTGCAGGCGGCGGCTCGCGACAACAATGAAATCACCGCGGCACCCTGTCGGCGACCGCGGCAAACGACGACATGGCCATTCGACGCCATGCGAACGCGAGCCCGCAGGCCCCATCACGGAGACGAACCCATGAATCCCGCTTTCCCAGCCAGCGCCGACGCGCTGCCGCACGACGAGACCGATGCCGCCTTCCGCAAGGTGACGCTCAGGCTTATCCCGTTCCTGTTCCTCTGCTACGTCCTGAACTACATCGACCGCCTGAACGTGGGCTTCGCCCAGTTGCAGATGCGCAGCGACCTCGGCTTCAGCGACACGGTGTACGGGATCGGCGTCGGGCTGTTCTTCATCGGCTACCTGGTCTTCGAGGTGCCGAGCAACCTGCTGCTCGAGAAGATCGGCGCCCGCAAGACGCTCCTGCGCATCATGGTGCTGTGGGGCCTGGCCTCGACGGCCACGATGTTCGTCTCGACGCCGCTGCAGTTCTACAGCGTCCGGCTGCTCGTCGGCGCCGCCGAGGCCGGCTTCCTTCCCGGCATCCTGCTGTACCTCACCTACTGGTACCCAGCGGCGCATCGCGGCCGGATCACCGCGCTGTTCATCGCGGCACTGCCCTTCGCCGGGATCGTCGGCAGTCCGATGTCGGGCTGGATCATGAACAACATGAGCGCCGTCGGCGGATTGCACGCCTGGCAGTGGTTGTTCCTGATCGAAGGCATCCCCTCGGTCATCGTCGGCGTGATCGCATACTTCTACCTGCAGGACGGCCCCGACAAGGCGCACTGGCTGAGCGCACGCGAGCGGTCGATCATCCAGCGCGAGGTCGACGCCGACCGCCGGCTGCGCGACAACAAGAAGCAGGCCCAGTTCCTCGACGCGCTCAAAGATCCGAAGCTCTACGTGATGGCGCTGCTGGGCTTCGCGACGTATTGGTCGGCCAATGCCATCGCCTTCTGGGCGCCGACCATCATCCGCGGCACGGGCGTGAGCAACATCACCCAGATTGGCTGGCTGACGGCGCTGCCGTCGCTGGCCGGGCTGATCAGCATGATCCTGGTCGGCCGGCACTCGGACCGCACGCTCGAGCGTCGCTGGCATGCGGCCGGCGCGGCGCTGGTGTCGGCGGTCGCGCTGGCGGTGCTGCCGCTGTTCTTCGGCAGCACGATCGGTGCGGTGGCGTTGCTGACGCTGTGCGGCATTGGCCACTTCGCATTCGTCGCGGTGTTCTGGACGATTCCGCCCAGCTACCTTGCCGGGTCGGCGGCGGCCGGCGGGATCGCAGCGATCGGCGCGCTGTCCGCGCTGGGCGGTGCCAGCGTCCCGGCCCTGCTCGGCTGGATCAAGACAACCACCGGCAGCCTGGGCCCGGGCATGTGGGCGATTTCCGCCGTGCTGGTCGTCGCCGTCACGGTGATGCTGCTGGCGATCCCGGCGTCGGCGCTTAAAGGACGTGCCGAGGCGTGATCCGCGCCCGTGAGGCCTGAGAGCTTGAGATTCTTTCGTCTGCCGTGTGGCGCGGCGGCGGCGAGGGCGGTGTCTGGATGACGTCCGGGCGCAGCTGCCGAGCTTGGGGTGGCAGTGTGGTGCGGTGCAGGCGTGCCCGTAGCGCTGCTGCACGGCTCAGTTCATCGGCCCACCGTGCTCTTTTGGCGCCGC
>Ga0208266_100687_pt1 | contig 10400 bp, 6 predicted proteins | sample LakWasMet67_HOW9_2_FD_183897 | JGI IMG/M metagenome (GOLD analysis project Ga0208266, IMG submission 183897) | Freshwater sediment methanotrophic microbial communities from Lake Washington under simulated oxygen tension - Sediment Metagenome... | ecosystem: Environmental > Aquatic > Freshwater >...
CAGCGTGAAGCCGGTGCCGATCGCCGGGCCGAGGTCGATGCTGACGCCGCCGCGTGCCTCGTTCTCGGTCTCCGACAGCCGGATGACCTGCGTGTCGGCAAAACGCGAGTTGCCCTGCAGGTTTTGCTCGTTGGTGCTGGCCAGCACGTAATAGGTGTTGCCGTCGACCAGCCCGTCGATGTGGGAGCCCGCCGCGGCGTGGTAGACGACGGCCTGGCCGAGCTCGAAGGTGTTGAACACCGGCGCGCCGTTGCGCTGAAGGGCGATCGTGTTTGCGCCCGAATCGACGTCCGCCGCGACGAAGTCCAGCGAGTTGTCCGCCGTGGCCGGGCCGAGATCGGTGCGCAGGTTGACGATGTTGCCGGCGGTGTGGCCCGCGATCGCGCGCAGCGCCGCCGTCTGCGATTCGGCCAGCTGGATCCAGCCGTCCTCGTCGCTGGTGATGATGTAGGTGCGCCCGTCGACCAGCCCGCCAATGCTGGTGCCGCGCCGGTTGGTGTACTTGACGGTGTCCTCGCCGACAAGCGCGTTGTCGCCGACGTAAATGCGATCGTTGGCGTAGTCGACGTAGCCAAGCTGCGGCGTGCCGTCCGGGTTCAGCCCGGCCAACGGGTCGATCTCGATCTTGACCGTGTAGCCCGGCTGCGCCAGCGCGGTGACGCTGCCGTCGACCGAGGTCGTGATATCGGCCGTGGAGAAGTTCAGGCCGAACGCCAGACCGGCCTTGCCGTCGGCGAAGATGCCCGAATTGGCCTCGGCCTCCGAGCTGCTGCCGCCGGTGGCGGTGATGTTGGCGGTCTTGCCGGCAACGATGACCGCACCCTTGGCCACGGTGACATGCGCGTGGGTGTCAGCGTCGCTCACTGCCAGCGCCAGGGCCAGCTGGGCGCTGGAGCTGGAACCCTTGGCGTTGTCGAGCTTGCGCTCGGTCTCGGCCGACAGGCTCGCGCTGGCGTTGCCGGTGGAGGTCAACACCACCGCCGCACCCGAGCTGATGTGCACGTTCTGCTGGACATCGATGTTCGCGGTCACCGAAGCGCGCGCGAACCCGACGCTGATCAGGCTGCCCACGGCTTTGCCGGTGGCGTCTGCGCCGGCGGTGGCGTACAGGCCCACGGTGTCGGCGCCCTCGATGCTGGCGCCATCGTGTAGCGTGATGGTTGCGCTGGAGTTCTTCACCAGCACCTTGACCGGCAGCGCCACCAGGTCGGCAAACTTGTCCTTCAGCGGGTCGATCAGGAAATTGCTGACCTCCTTGGGTGCGGCCAGCGCGTCGCCGATGCTCTGCTCGTCGGCCTCGGCGACGAAGTACACGCCGCCGCCCTTGATACTGGCACCGGCGCCGATGTCGATGCTCACCGAGCGCACGGTGGCGTACACCGGTAGCAGGTTTTCGAGATCGGCCAGCCCCATGTTGCGCGCCCGCAGCACGATGTCTTCGGCGCCCGCCGTGATGCTGACGCCATCGTCGACCTTGATCCGGTCGGCCCAGATGTCGATCAGGCCTTCATGGGTGTCAATGCTGCCGCTGATCTCAACGCTGTCGACGAAGGGGTCATCCACCGGCACCTGCGCGCTGGCCGCGCCCGGCATCGTGCTGCCGTAGATCTTGAGCGCGGCGCTGAAGGCGGCGTCCAGCGAGCGCACCTCGATCTGGTCGGCGCCGTCCATGCCGTAGATCGACAGCGAATCGGCCGGGTCGGCGAAAACGATGCCCGACAGCGTGGTTGTGCCGTCGAAGAAGTCGGTGCCGACGAAGCTGACCCGCATCGAACCCGGCGCGCCCGGTGCGGCCTCGACGACGATGTGGTCATCAAAGAGCGTGCCGCGGATGACCTTGTCGAAGGCGTCGCCGCCCACCAGATCTTCGTGGTCGATGCCAGCATAGGCGATGGTCTTGCCGTGCAGGCTGAGGGTGCCCGCAACGTCCAGGCCGGCGGGATTGAAGACGGTGTAGCCGCCGCCGGGGCCGTTCTGCACCTGAATGCTGTCAAAGGTGCCGATGCCGCCGTCCACGCTGCCGCTCAGACTGCCCGCGGCGTCGAACACGAACTGGTCGCTGGACAAGTCGGTGCCGACGAGGTGCTCGAAGCCGTTGATGCCGATCTCCTGCACCGTGCCCTGGTCCGGCCCGCTGATCGTCCAGGTCACGCGGCCTTCGGACGGACCGATAAGGGTGTCCAGCGCCAGGCCGCCGACCAGGGCATCGATGCCCTGGAAACTGACCACGTCGGTCGCGGTGGGGGTGTCACCCGAGAAGTCCACCGTGGCGGCCGAGGCGCGGCCGGCAAAGCTCAGCGTATCGACCGCCAGCACAGCTGGCTGGGCGTCATCAAGGCCGCCGTCGATCGTTGCGGAGACCGAACCGCCAAAGGCGAGCAGAAATGTGTCGTCGAGCTTGCCGCCCACCAGGCTGCCGATGGCGGTGAACGTCAGGCCGCCGTCCAGTGTGCCACTGTCCGCACCACTGACCAGCCAGCTGTGCGCCGCATCGTCGCTCGCGACGATCGCGTTGGCACCCGCGCCGCCGTCGATGCCCCCCGGGACGACCGCTGCGGAGGACACCGCAAAGTTGTCATCGGCGCTGCCGCCCGTCAGCGTCTGGAAACCGGCAAAGGTTGCCAGCCCAACCGTGCCCGTGCTGTTCCCGGTGATCGACCAGTTGGTGTCCGTGTCGGCGCCGATCAGGGTGTTTTGACCCGAGCCGCCGTCGAGCGTCGCGGCGACGGTGATCTTTCCGGCGAGTTGCACAGTGTCGTCGCCGCCTGCAGTGGCCAGGCTGATGGACATGACGCCCGCTTGGGTCGTCATGGCAGCGCCGTCCAGCGTCAGCGCGATCGTCACGGAGCCGTCGGCAGCCGTGTCGGTCTGCTGGATGATGACGGTGTTGCTCTCCACGCCGCCCAGCACGGCCAAAGCGCCGGTGGCCGCGTCGAAGGTCGTCGATGCCGAGAGCAGCACACGCGGCTCAAGCGCCTCCAGCCGGAGTGACGAGCGTCGCGCCGCGGGTGTGGTCTCACGCTGCGCTCGCCGCGTCATCGACCAGCGCGAATGCCGGGACTGTTCGATGCGTGCGGTCAGATGGCGCAACCACGAAATAGCCGACATGACGTCCTCCATTCGACCATGCCGTGGCCACTGCCAGGGCATCGCCAGCGCGTTCCGGGAACGACGACGGGGCCAAAGCCTCCGCAGTCGATGCTCTTCGAGCGAGTCAACTGCAATGTCCGCGATAAGACCACCAGCCATTGCGGACAGAGAGCCCACCCGCCCAACCGCGCGGCGAGGTTGTGCAATCAACATCATGGGGCATGTGCGCGGTCCAAGGTCTGGCAAATCCCCGAAGCCAAACACGGCACCCCGCGAACGCGGGGTTGGCGATTGCGGGACATTCAATTTGGTAGTAGCCGCCGCTTCGCACGCCTGACTGTTTCGACCGCTGAGCGTCGAGCCGTCGTGCACCAAGAGGCTGGTGTGGCTACCGCCTTGGGCCGCGGAAGCACGGTGAGCACCGACCGAAGAGCGCTCGTGGCGACAGCCCGAGGAGGCCGCGGCGGGCGACAGAGGACCGGACGGTCAATCGAGGTCAGCGGGCCTCGCCACGCCCATGCCACTGCTCGAACCGCTGCGCCGTGGTGGCCGCATCCGCCATGGTGGCCATTTCCATCGCCAGTCGTTGAGCGCCGGCTGTGTAGGACGCCTGCGAGAGCAGTCTCTGCAATGCCGACGCGACGACATCGACCGTCTGATATTGGGGATCGACCGAGATGGCAGAACCCGACGCACACAGCGCAGTTGCGTTCCTGAAGTGGTCGGCCGCCTGCGGCAGCAGCAGTTGTGGCAACCCATGCGCCGCGCTGCCCAGCACCGTGCCTGCGCCGGCGTGCGACACCACCACATCGCAGTGCAACAGCAGCGCCCGCTGGTCCACGAACCTCAGCACGTGCACATGACCCGGCAGCCCCCCCAGTCGCGCGGGATCGCCATCTTCACCCAGGGTGACGACCAGCGTCCCCCCAAGCCGGGCGGCCGCCTGGACGGCTACCGCCAGCGCGGGACCGCGGTTGAAGACGGTGCCGAAGGTCAGGTAGATGCGCGGGCGCCGTGACTGCGGCAGGGCCAGCGCGTGGCGCAACCCGACCGGCAAGGCCATTGACGACGCGGGGGCCGGCACATAGGGGTTGAAGCGAAGCAGACGACCGTCTGAATTGGCCGACAAGGGCTGCAGACCAGCGGGCGCGATGTCGAGGTATAGATGCCGATACAGGTCACCGTCGGCGGGTGCGTGCAGACCCCGTTCGCGCCAGTGCCGGCCGAAACACACCATCGCAGCGGCGATGTAGTCGGCCGCTGGGCGCAAGCCGTAGCCGTGTGCGACATGCCGCAGTCCTTGCTGCCGGCAGACCAGCGGCACCGCCAGTGCCGCGGGCTCGTGCACCACGCAGTCTGGCTGCCAGCGCCGCACGACCCGCGCCAGGTCGTTCAGCATCCCAGGCGCCAGGACGGCGCCGAACAGCCGGGGAAAGGTGTAGGCCGAAAGTTGCTCGCCGACCAGACGGGCGGCGTCCGGAAAGTCCGAACGAAACCGTCTCCGGCTCGCCTCGAAAGTCGGGCCGACAGCAAACCGCTCGAAACCCTGCCCATCCAGCAGGTGCCCGGCGTCGGGTGCCGTGGCCCAAGCCAGGTCGTGACCCCGGGCCAGCAGCGCCTCGGCCAGGGGGCGGAGCGGCAGCAGATGCCCAGCCCCCCCGGTGGTGCAAAAGAGGACGCGCATGTCGATCCTGGGCCGGCGCTCAGTCCGCCGTCAACTTGTACTCGTCGATCAAGGCGGTCCAGACGGCCAACTCGCGAGTGATTGTGGCAGCCAGTTCCTGGGCCGACGGTGCCTCGACCACCAGCAGGCGGCGATCGAACTCGGCCCGGACATCGGGCCGCGTCCAGGCGGTCGCCAGGTCCGCCGCCAGCCGGCTGCGGATCGCGGCCGGGACCTTGGCCGCGGTATAGACGGCCTGCCAGGTGGGAACGTCCACGCCGGCCAACCCCGACTCGGACAGGGTCGGCACGTCGGGCAGTGCGGCAAGACGTTCCGGTGTCAGCGTCGCCAGCAGGCGCAGGGCGCCGGACTTGGCTTGCGGCTGCACCAGCGACAGCGGGCCGAACATCAGCTGCACGCGTCCCGCCAGCAGGTCGGGCAAGGCCTGGGCGCCGCCCTTGTAAGGAATGCGCGTGAGGTTGACCCCTGCCGCCTTCATGAACTGGGCGGCCGCCATCAGTTCGCTGGGCGTGCTGGTGGCCACGTTGAGCGCACCCGGCTGTTGGCGGGCATGGCGGATCAGCTCTGCCACCGTGTTCGCCGGCACGGCGGGGTGCACCGCCAGCGCGAAGGGCACCCGCCCGATCTTGCCCAGAGGCGCCAGGTCCTGTGTCCACTCGAAGGCCGTGCCTTTGGTCAGCAGCGGCGCGGCGATCATGGACGCCGGGGCATACAGCAAGGTGTGCCCATCGGCGAGCGACGAGGCCACCTCACGCGCCGCCACCAGCCCGTTTGCGCCGGGCTTGTTCTCCACGACGACGACCTGGCCAAGGGCTGTGCCCAGCTGTTGCGCAACCTGTCGTGCCATGAAGTCGCTCGGCCCCCCGGCGGGCAAGGGCACCAGCAGACGCAGGGAACGGGTGGGAAAGGCCGCCGCTGTCACGGATTGGGCCGGCACGGCAGCATGCCAGGCGAGGGCTGCCGCCACCACAGCGAAGCAAGACGAGATACGCATGAAGTCCTCCGATGGTCAGAAAATGGCCGAAGAGCCAATGGCTGGCTGTACCCAGCGCAGCCAGGCGATCGAGGTGGCGATGGCGCCACACATCAGGGCATTGAAGGCATTGACGACGACCGCGCGGTTGATGCACCGCCCGTTTTGTTCGAACAACCACAGGGCCATCGTCAGGTTGGCGCCTAGGAAAGTCAGCCTGGTGAACATCGAATGCTGGTCCGCCTGACCGCTGTTCTGGATCGCCACCAGGGTGGGCAGGTAGGCGACGATGCGCGGGCCGTTGAACGCCGCGAAGGCACCAGACAGCAACGGCAGCTGACGTGTCGGGCCTGCGGCGTCGATCTTGACCGCGTTCATGTGCGTTCCAAGAGTGGGTCGATGGAGGGCACTGTAGGAGCCAGGCCCCGGGCACGAAAGCATCGGGCAGGCACAATTCGCCATAACCAAAAGTTAAGACGCTCTCTGGCGTGGAACGACGATGGACAAGCTCCGTGCCTTGAACTACTTCGTTGCGGCGGCCGAGGAAGGCAGCTTCTCGGCCGCCGCACGGCGTTTCGACGTCAGCGCGCCAGCGGTCACCAAGCTCGTTTCAGCGCTCGAGCGGGAACTGGGCGTCAAGCTGCTGGACCGCAGCACCCAGGGCCTTGTGCTGACTGCGCACGGCGCCCAGTACCTCGAGCGCTGCGCGCCGTTGCTGGCACAGTTGGTGGACGCGGACCGCGCGCTGACAGGCCCCGGATCCCGACGGTCGCGTACGCTGGTGGTTGGTGCTCCCCCGCTGCTGTCGCGCGCGCTGCTGGTGCCTGCGCTGCCGCAGTGGCATGAACGGCACCCGCGGGTGCACATCGACCTGCGCACCGTCGATTTCCTCACCGTCAAGCCAGCCGATGCACGTGGTGTCGATGTGCTCGTCGCGCTGGGGTGGCCGGGCAGCGTCGACCTCGTGCAAAGGCCGCTGGCGAAGAGCCGGCTGATCATCTGCGCCAGCCCGCTCTACTGGCGCCGCCACGGCGTACCGCGCCAGCTTGCGGATCTGGCGAGCCACGACTGCCCGTTGGTGCGCAGCCCGGAAGGGCCTGTGCTTGACCTGTGGCGGCACACCCGGGATGGCGTGACCGACGAGGTGGCGGTGCGCGGCTGGCTGACCTGTGCGAGCCGCGACGACGTGCTGCAGGCCGTATTGCACGGCCAGGGCGTCGGCCGCTTCGCCGACCTGTCCGTCTGGTCCTTCGTGCGCGATGGCCTGTTGCAGCCCGTGCTGCTGGACTGGGAGAGCAGCGACTCGCCGCCGTTCAGTGCGCTCGTCCGACCCGAAGCACGGCGCGACGCCGTCGTCCAGGACTTCGTGTCCTTCCTTGCCGGCGTATTGACCCCGGTGGAGGCGAGATGTGACGAGGCCTTCGGTGCTCGCCCCTCGGTCTCACGACCGGACTGGTATGCGCGCCGTCAAGGCCGGGCCTCCCAGGCGCCGCGCTGACAGGGACCGCATGGCAGTGACAAATGGTGTCGCCCGCGGAACCTTTTTCCCGGAGGACATTGCCCGCCCTGTTCATGGGGACCACCCAATAAGGGTCACCCCGGCAGCGTCGCATCACAGCACGGCGTGCACCAGGAGCAGACTCTAAGAACTGGCGAGCGATATTCGAGGCACTGCCCGTGACAGGTTGGCCGCCGCCCGAACCGGTGTTCTGGTTTGTATGGCTACCTGTCGAAACAGCTCACCATTTTTGGCCAGCAAGTGCACATCGGCTGCCCGAATGCGGACGAGGCGCTGGTCCTGTTGCACGGCATGAGCCGGTTCATACCGCACCTGATCGCGCTGGCGGCGTCCTCACCGTTTGTGCAGAACACCGACACCGGCTTCAACTCGGCACGCTTGAATTCGGTCTTTGCGTTCCCGCTCTCCCGCCGGGCCCCGTTTGCCCTGACCTGGCAAGATTTTCAGGCCCATTTCGCCAAGATGACGCGCACCGGCGTGGTCGCCAGCATGAAGGACTTCTATTGGGACATCCGGCCCAAGCCGGAGTTCTGGACCATCGAGGTGCGCGTGCTCGACACACCGCTGACGGTGGAGAAGGCGGAGGCACTGGCCGGCTATATCCAGTGCCTGGCGCGCTGGCTGCGCGAGGAGAGCACGTTCGTCTTGGCAGAAGATGACTTTCTGCCCTACACCTTCAACCGGTTCCAGTCTTGCCGCTTCGGCCTCGACGGCACCTATGTGGATCCTGGCACCGGCGAGCACCGCACGCTGCGCGACGAGATTGTGCGGACGTTCAAGCTTCTGGCCCCGCATGCGGCGATGCTGGAGGCCGAGCCAGCGATTGCCCTGCTGCGGGAGGAGTTGGCACACGTGGGCAACGATGCCGGCTGGATCCGCGCGCAGCACGCGCGCGAGCACCTGCTGCCGGAAGTGGTGCGGCAGCAGAACTTGCGCTGGTCCGGCGAGTTCGGCAGAAGACCGGCGCCTTCGGACGCAGCGGCCGACCACGGCCGGGGGCCGGCCAAGGTGTAGCGCCTTCAACCCGTTGCGCCGGCGTCCATCAAGTGGTGGAAGTCATTCGCCGCGCGGCAAGACGCCTCGGGTTGTTGAACCAGCCCAACCATGGCGGCGTCGAGGTAACGCGTCAATGCTGCCCATTACCGCGTGAGCGTGTAGCCGATCGCGCCGTGCTCTCGGACGTCGCCGACACACGCCCCACCCTCGTGCCCGACGGGCGTGCAGTTCCTGCAGCAACGGCCCGAAACGGGCTTGGCGTTGTCGTTCGTCGGGGGCAGGCCTCACAGGTGCGCAGTGTGAACTGTGAGCTCATGTAAAGGCCGGCCCAACGTCGTCATCGCACACGGCCTTGAATCCGTTGAATGACCAGGTAAGGCGAATCGGCACCGGCTGGCGATGCCTCCGAGGTGGTCGCTCGACATTGGGTGGGCCTGTGCCTGTTCCAACTTGAGCCCGGGCGCCACCAGCGTTCACTGTCCGGTCATCCGTGTTCCGGTGGCCGTGGTGACGACTTGGCGTCAGTTCTTCGACTCTCAACGCAAGGCAGAAGGTTTCCCATGACCAGCTATCAGGCGGTGCAGGCTGACAGCCGCGCCCTGGTTTCGATCGACCGACCCTGCTGGCCCCGATGGCTCGCGGTGGTCGCAGCCTGTGCGGCTGCCTGGTCCTTGAGCGCCTGTGGTGGCGGCGCCTATGCGGACTCCGCAGGCAACTTCAACATCGGCGTCACCGTCGCCGGCCACTTCGTGGGTGACACGCCGGTCGCCTCGGGCGGTTCACTGGACCTGGCCGTCCATGCTGGGCAGTCCGTGACCTTTGATGCGGGAGAGCCCGCAGTCTGGACGATGTACGTCGGTGGGACGGCTGTCAGCGGCGGTGCCCAGGTGTACTACGCCGGCGCCAACATCACGGCCACCACCTTGAGTCGGTACAGCGTCGCGGTCGACACGTATGCTGCTTACGCGCTGCCGGCATCGATCCCGGTCACCCTCGTGGCCACGTCAACCTACGATTCGGCTCAAGTGGCGACGGTCAATCTCCTGATCACGAACTGACTTTAGAACGTTGGCGCCCGACCCTTGACCCCATCGCACCGCCCGGATGGACTCGACGCGTCCTTCGGTCGTGGGGTGGCCTGTTGAGGTCGCGCTGGGTCTGTAGGTGTCAGCGCGAGGCTGCACTCAACGAAACGGTCGAAGGTCACCTCACCTGCGAGAACCTGAGCAGACCGCCCTCGCCGATCGCCGACACGCCGGTCCGTCGGCATCAGCAGAACGGCCGGTTCGCCGCGAATCAACCGATCGAACGCTCGACAAGCACCGCGGCAGCCAGGTCCTCCAGGGCGGTGCCCACCGATTTGAAGACCGTCCGCTCGAACGTGTCGCGGCGACCGGTGGCGTCGCCTCGGCACAGGTTGGCCAACGTCCCTCTCACGCCTTGCCGATCGAAAACGCCGCGCGACATCGGCCCGAGCAGATCACCGCTCTTGACCAAGGCCTCTTCAGTATCGATGTACAGCCCTGCGCCCTTGAAGCACGCATCGTCGGCCTCGCGCATGGCCGGCGTGAAGCTGCCGATGAGGTCGAGGTGACAGCCCGGTCGCAACCACGTGCCTTTGATCACCGGCTCGGCGGAAAGCGTCGCGCAGCTGACGATGTCGGCCTCGGCCACTCCCGCCTGGAGCGAGAGGGCCACTCGGGCGTCGAGGCCGTGTCTGCGCCACCGAGCAGCCAGGGCGGTGGCGGCTTCCGGCCGCCGCGCCCACACACTCACGCTATCGATCGGGCGCACGGCCCCATAGGCCGCCGGCAACAACCCGGCCACCCGACCTGCCCCCACCACCAGCAGATGACGGGCCGCTGGCCGTGCCAGGTAAGACGCCGCCAGGGCCGATGCCGCCGCAGTGCGGCGGGCGGTGACAGTGTCACCGTCGATCAGTGCAAGCGGCCTGCCGGTGGCGCTGTCGTGCAGCAGGACGGTCGAATGCAAGCCCGGCAGCCCCCGGGCCGAATTGCCGGACGCGATGTTGACGATCTTCACCGCGTAGGGACCACCAGGCACCCAGGCCGGCATGATCAGTGAGGTCATGCCGTCGGCGGGCTGGTGAACGTGCCGTTGCGGCACCTCACAGCCAC
>Ga0208266_100688_pt1 | contig 10390 bp, 12 predicted proteins | sample LakWasMet67_HOW9_2_FD_183897 | JGI IMG/M metagenome (GOLD analysis project Ga0208266, IMG submission 183897) | Freshwater sediment methanotrophic microbial communities from Lake Washington under simulated oxygen tension - Sediment Metagenome... | ecosystem: Environmental > Aquatic > Freshwater >...
ACAGCTGGCTGAAGCAGAACAAGCCCGCCGTCTACATGAGCATGCTGGAGACCGCCGAGAACGTGGCCAAGCGCTACGGCATCAGCAAGGAGCGCATGGACCAGTACGGCGCCGGCAGCCAGCAGAAGGCCTGTGCGGCGCAGGAAGCGGGCCTGTTCAAGGACGAGATCGCGCCGATCACCGTCACCGCCGGCGTGGCCGACGCGGTGCTGGGCCTGCGCAGCAAGGAAGTCACCGTCAGCGTGGACGAGGGCCTGCGCCCCGGCACCACCGTCGAGGGCATCCAGGGTGTGCGCCCGGCGCTGCCGGGTGGCGTGGTGACGGCCGGCAATGCCAGCCAGTTCAGCGACGGTGGTGGCGCCTGCGTGCTGGTCAGCGACAGCTACGCCCAGCAGAAGGGGCTGAAGCCGCTGGGCCGCTTCCTCGGTTTTGCCGTGGCCGGCTGCGAGCCCGACGAGATGGGCATCGGCCCGGTGTTTGCGGTGCCCAAGGTGCTGAAGAAGCTGGGCCTGACGGTGGCCGACATCGACCTGTGGGAGCTGAACGAGGCTTTCGCCGTGCAGGTGCTGTACTGCGCTGACACGCTGGGCATCCCGATGGACCGGCTCAACGTCAACGGCGGTGCCATCGCCGTGGGCCACCCCTATGGCGTGTCAGGCCAGCGCCTGACCGGCCATGCGCTGATCGAGGGCAAGCGCCGCGGCGCCAAGCGCGTGTGCGTGACGATGTGCATCGGCGGCGGCATGGGTGCCGCCGGGGTGTTCGAGGTCCTCTGACGCGTTGGCGCCGATGACCCTGCTGCGCACGCCGGACGAACGCTTCGCCCAACTGCCGGGCTGGCCCTACGCGACCCGGTACGCGCAGCCGCTGGGCGAGCCCGGCCCGCGCATGGCGTATGTCGACGAGGGCCCACGCGATGCGCCGGCCACCGTGCTGTGCCTGCACGGCAACCCGAGCTGGGCCTATGTCTGGCGCCATATGGTCCCGGTGTTCCTGGACGCCGGGCTGCGGGTGGTGGTGCCGGACCTGATCGGCTTCGGTCGCTCCGACAAGCCGGCCGACGCCGCCTGGCACGGCTTCGAGCGCCATCGCCAGAGCCTGCTCAATTTCGTTCAAGCGCTGGACCTGCACCAGGTGCTGCTGGCCTGCCAGGACTGGGGCGGGCTGCTCGGGCTGACGCTGCCGATGGCGATGCCGGAGCGCTTCACCCGCCTGCTGGTGATGAACACCACGCTGGCCACCGGCGAGCTGACCGAAGGCTTCCGCCAGTGGCGGGCCTACAGCAACAGCCAGCCCGACCTGGCGGTGGGCAAGCTGCTGCGGCGGGGCAAGCCCGATCTGCCCCTTGCCGAGGCGGCGGCTTACGACGCGCCGTTCCCGGACGCCTCGTACAAGGCCGCGCTGCGCGCTTTCCCCAATCTTGTACCGGATGGCCCCCAGGCCCCCGGCGCTGAACTCAGCCAGCAGGCGCAAGCCTTCTGGCGTGATCGATGGCAAGGTGACAGCTTCATGGCCGTGGGCGCGGCCGACCCGGTGCTGGGCGGGCCGGTGATGGACGCGCTGCGCCAGCATATCCGCGGCTGCCCACCGCCGCTGGTGCTGCCCGAGGCCGGCCACTTCGTGCAGGAATGGGGTGCGCCGGTCGCCCGCGCCGCGCTGGCCCATTTCAGACTGGCTGCAACATGACCCCTGACGAACAAGCGAAATTCTTGGCCCTGGGCCAGGAGTTGCTGGCCAGCCAGCCGTTTTCGGTGCTGCTGGGCGCCGAGCTGACGGCGCTGCGCCCGGGCCACTGCACGCTGGAAGTGCCGCTGCGCAAGGACCTGCAGCAGCAGCACGGTTTTGCCCATGGCGGTGTGCTCAGCTACCTGGCCGACAACGCCTTGACCTATGCCGGCGGCACGGCGCTGCGGGTGCCGGTGGTGAACGCCGAATTCAAGATCAACTACCTGCGCCCGGCCATCGGTGCCCGGCTGGTGGCACGGGCCGACGCGGTGCATGTGGGCCAGTCGCAGGCAGTGTGCCGGTGCGAGGTGCTGGCCGTTGCCGACGACGGCGCCGAGAAGCTCTGCGCCCTGGCCCAAGGCACCATCGCCCGCCTGGGCGACGCCCCACCGGCCTGACGCCGACGCCGACGCCGCCTGGCGATGCCCCAGGGGCATCGCCAGGCGGCGCCCAACAACCCCGAGAAGACCCCTGCCATGCGCGCCACCCTGGACTTTCTGCTCGACGACTGGCTGGATGCCGCCAGCCTGATCCAGCGCCCCCGTTTTGCCGACCACTCGCCCGAGACCTTCACCCAGGTGCTGGACACCTGCGAGCGCATCGCGCGCGAGAAGTTCGCCCCCTTCAACCGGCTGGTCGACACCGAGGAGCCGCGCTTCGACGGCGAGAAGGTCATCCTGCCCCAGGCCACGCAGGACGCCTGGGACGCTTATGCCCAGTCCGGCATGCTGTCGGCCGCGCAGGACCACGACATCGGCGGCATGCAGCTGCCCTTCACCCTCGAGGCAGCGGCCAATGCCTTCTTCGCCAAGGCCTCGGTCAGCATCGGCTCGGCCATGCTGTCGGTGGGCAATGCCAACCTGCTGATGGCGCATGGCTCGGCGCTGCAGAAGCAGGTGTTTGCGCTCAACGAGTTCTCGGGCCGCTGGTCGGGCACCATGTGCCTGAGCGAGCCGCAGGCCGGCTCCTCCCTGAGCGACGTGGCCACCCGCGCGGTGCCGGACGGGCAGGGCAGTGCCGACGACCCGCTGGGCCCACGCTACCGCCTCAAGGGCAACAAGATGTGGATCTCGGCCGGCGAGCACGAGCTGACCGAAAACATCGTGCACCTGGTGCTGGCCAAGATCCCCGGGCCGGACGGCAAGACCCTCCCCGGCGTCAAAGGCATCTCGCTGTTCATCGTGCCGAAGAAGCTGGTGGATGCCGAAGGCCGGCTCACCGGCGAGCGCAATGACGTGGCCCTGGCCGGGCTGAACCACAAATGCGGCTGGCGTGGCACCACCAATACGCTGCTGAACTTCGGCGAGGGCCGCTTCAAGCCGGGCGGCGCGCCCGGCGCCGTGGGTTATCTCGTGGGCAAGCCGGGTGAAGGCCTGCGCTGCATGTTCCACATGATGAACGAGGCGCGCATCGGCGTGGGCATGGCCGCCACCATGCTGGGCATGGCCGGTTACGAGGCCAGCCTGGACTACGCGCGCCAGCGCCCGCAGGGCCGGCCCACAGGCCCCGGCGGCAAGGACGCCGCCGCGCCCCAGGTGCCCATCATCCAGCACGCCGACGTCAAGCGCATGCTGCTGGCGCAGAAGGCCTATGCCGAAGGCGCGCTGGCGCTGGAGTTGTACTGCGCCCGCCTGGTCGACGAGTTGCACACCGGCGAGGCCCATGCGGCGCGCGAGGCCGCGCTGCTGCTGGAGGTGCTGACGCCGATTGCCAAGAGCTGGCCCAGCGAATGGTGCCTGGAGGCCAACAGCCTGGCCATCCAGGTGCATGGCGGCTACGGCTACACCCGCGACTTCCCGGTCGAGCAGTACTGGCGCGACAACCGCCTGAACATGATCCACGAGGGCACCCACGGCATCCAGGGCATGGACCTGCTGGGCCGCAAGGTGGTGATGGACGGTGGGGCCGGCTTCAAGCTGCTGGCCGCGACGCTGCAGCGCACGGCCGGCCATGCCGAGCAGGTGCCGGCGCTGGCCGAGCACGGCGCGGCCCTGGCCGCCGCGCTGCAGCGCCTGGAGGCCGCCACCCAGGCGGCCTGGGCCACCGGCCAACCCGAGGACGCGCTGGCCAATGCCACGCCCTACCTGCAGGCCTTCGGCCATGTGGTGCTGGCCTGGATCTGGCTGGAGCTGGCCCTGGCCGCGCAGGCGCCCGGCTTGCGGCACGACGCCGGTTTCGTCCAGGGCAAGCGGCAGGCCTGCCGCTACTTCTACGCCTACGAGCTGCCCAAGATCGATGCCTGGCTGGGCGTGGTGGCCAGCCGCAGCGCGGTCTGCCGCGAGATGCAGGACGCCTGGTTCTGAACCCGGGCATGGTTTTGCGGGCATGCTCGGGGCATGAAACCATCGACGGTCGAAGCCTGGGTCTGGGTGCTGGTCTACGGCGGTGCGCTGCTGCTGGTGCTGGGCCTGTTTGCCGGCCGTGCCGATGCGGTGCTGGGCTCAGGCCTGGTGCTGATCGGCAGCGTGCTGATCGCCTTGGGGGTGCTGCTGATCGTGCTGCGCTCGCGCATGCCGCCTTGATTTCCCCGAAACCTCTCTTTTCCTGAAGGACCTTGCGCCATGGGTACCCCCATCCAACAACTGTTCGACCTGACGGGGCGTGTGGCCCTGGTCACCGGCGGCTCGCGTGGCCTGGGCCTGCAGATGGCCGAGGCGCTGGGCGAAGCCGGCGCCAAGGTCATGCTGACCTCGCGCAAGGCGGCCGACCTGGAAGAAGCCGTGGCCGAGCTCAGCCAGCGGGGCATCGATGCGCGCTGGATCGCCGCCGACGCCAGCCAACCCGCGGAGGCCGAGCGTGTGGTGCAGGAAACCCGCGAGCGCCTGGGTGAGATCGACATCCTGGTCAACAACGCCGGCGCCGCCTGGGGTGAACCGGCCGAGGACCATTCGCTGGCCGGCTGGGACAAGCTGATGAACCTGAACGTGCGCAGCGTGTTCGTCTTCAGCCAGGTGGTGGGCAAGCAGTGCATGATCCCGCGCAAGCGTGGCGCCATCATCAACATCAGCTCCATCACCGCCTTCGGCGGCAACCCGCCGGGCCAGGAGACGCTGGCCTACAACACCAGCAAGGGCGCGGTGTCGGCGATGACCCGCGCGCTGGCCTGCGAATGGGGTGAGCATGGCATCACCGTCAACGCCATCGCACCGGGCTACTTCCCCAGCAAGATGACCGAGTTCACCATCGGCAAGCTGGGCGAGCAGTCCATGGCCGCCTGGGCGCCGCTGAACCGCCTGGGCGACGACGACGACCTGAAGGGTGCGGTGCTGCTGTTTGCCAGTGCTGCCGGCAAGCACATCACCGGCCAGGTGCTGCCGGTGGACGGTGGTGTCACCGCCATGATCGGTCGCTGACCCGCCCATGACCCGTACCCGCAACCCCAACAACTCCCCGCTGCCCTTTCCGGTCAAGGTGCCGTTTGTCGAATCGCTGGGCTTCGAGCTGCACGGCTACGGCGACGGCCGGGCCGAGCTGCGTGTCGACCTCGACGAGGCCCACCTCAACGCCTGGGAGGTGGCCCATGGCGGCGTGGTGATGACCTTGCTGGACGTGGCCATGGCCATGGCCGCACGCAGCGCCCACGGCGACACCGGCGTGGCCACCATCGAGATGAAGACCAGCTTCATGCGCCCGGCCGAGCACCAGCTGCGCGCCACCGCCAAGGTGCTGCACCGCACCGCGACGATGGCCTTCTGCGAAGGCCAGATCCACGACGACCAAGGCAAGCTCTGCGCCAGCGCCACCGGCACCTTCAAGTACCTGCGCGCGCTGGCCGCACGCGGCCGCGTGACCACGCCCACCCCGAACCCGGCCGCCACGGCGGCCAAGCCTGAGGACGACACCCCATGAGCAACCTGATCAACCACCAGATCGTGCTGGCCTCGCGGCCCGAGGGCGAGCCCAGCGCCGCCAACTTCCAGCGGGTCGAGACGCCGGTGCCGGCGCTGGACGAGGGCCAGGTGCTGGTGCGCCACCACTACCTCAGCCTGGACCCGTACATGCGTGGCCGCATGAGCGAGGGCAAGAGCTACGCCCAGCCCCAGCCGCTGGGCCAGGTGATGGTGGGCGGCACGGTGGGCGAGGTGATGGCCTCGCGCCACCCCGGCTTCGGGGTCGGCGACACCGTGGTGGGCGGCGGTGGCTGGCAGTTGTATTCGGTGGTCAATGCCGGCACGCCGGGTCTGCTGCGCAAGGTGGACACCAGCCGCATCCCGCTGTCGGCCTACCTGGGCGCGGTGGGCATGCCGGGGGTCACCGCCTGGTACGGCCTGGTGCAGATCATCGACCCGAAGCCGGGCGAGACGGTGGTGGTTTCGGCCGCCAGCGGCGCGGTGGGCAGCGCGGTGGGCCAGCTGGCCAAGGCGCGGGGCGCGCGGGCGGTGGGCATTGCCGGTGGCGCCGACAAATGCGCCTACGTCGTCAATGAACTGGGCTTCGATGCCTGCATCGACTACAAGGCCCACCGCGACCTGGCTGCCCTGAGCCAGGCCTTGAAGGTGGCCTGCCCGAACGGCATCGACGGCCATTTTGAGAACGTCGGCGGCGTGGTGCTGGACGCGGTGATGGCCAATGCCAACGCCTTCAGCCGGGTGGCCGTGTGCGGCATGATCAGCGGCTACAACGGCGAGCCGATCCCGATGGCCGCGCCGTCGCTGATCCTGATCAACCGCATGAAGTTCCAGGGCTTCATCGTCAGCGAGCACATGCAGCACTGGCCCGCCGCGCTGAAGGAGCTGGGCGAGCGGGTGGCCGCCGGCCAGCTCAAGTACCGCGAGACCGTGGCGCAGGGCCTGGCGGCGGCGCCCGAGGCCTTCATCGGCCTGCTCAAGGGCCACAACTTCGGCAAGCAGCTGGTCAAGCTGGTCTGAGCCCCGCCCGGTCCTGCCATGGCGCCGACCCTGCACTGGACCTGGCGGCGCTTTGCCGAGCTGGACGTGGACACGCTCTACGACCTGCTGGCGCTGCGCTGCCGCATCTTCATCCTGGAGCAGGGGCCCTACCTGGACATCGACGGCATCGACCGCCAGAGTGGGCACCTGCTGGGGCATGACGGCACGGGCGAACTGCGCGCCTACCTGCGGGTGGTCGACCCGGGGCTGAAGTACGCCGAACCCTCGCTGGGCCGGGTGGTGCTGGACAAGGCGCTGCGCGGCAGCGGCCTGGCCGATGCGCTGGTGGCCGAAGGCCTGGCCCGTGCCGACGCGGCCTGGCCCGGCCGGGGCAACCGCATCAGCGCCCAGGCCCATCTGCAGCGCTTTTATGGCCGCCACGGCTTTGTGCCGTTGGGCGAGCCCTACCTGGAAGACACCATCCCACACATCCAGATGTGGCGCGCGCCGTGATCACCTGCCCCCCGGGCGCCGGCTGAACGCCCGCCAGGCGGATGCCGGCCGCCGGCCCAACCAGAAGGAGACCCGATGTCCGAACTGATCCTGCACCACTACCCGATGTCGCCGTTTGCCGAGAAGGCGCGGCTGCTGCTGGGCTTCAAGCAACTGCCCTGGCGCTCGGTGCTGATCTCCCCGGTGATGCCCAAGCCCGATGTCATCGCGCTGACCGGCGGTTACCGCAAGACCCCCATCCTGCAGATCGGCGCCGACATCTACTGCGACACCGCCCTGATCGCCCGCGTGCTGGAAGCGCGCCAGCCCACGCCCACGCTGTACCCGGCCCATGCGCCGCTGGCCGTGCCGCTGGCGCAGTGGGCCGACAGCCACCTGTTCTGGGCCTCGGTGGCCTGGGCCATGCAGCCGGCCGGGGCCGCCGCCATCATGGCCGGCCTGCCGGCCGATGTGCTGCAGCGCTTTGCCGCCGACCGCGCCAGCTTCCGGGGCCAATCACCGCGCCTGACGCTGGCCGATGCGACGGTGCAGCTGAAGTCCCAGCTGGCGGTGGTGCAGGCCCAGCTGGTCCAGCTGGTCCAGCAGGCCCAGCAGGCCCAGCAGGCCGCCACCGGGCCCTGGCTGTTCGGCGCCGCGCCCTGCATCGCCGATTTCTCGGTCGCGCACTGCCTGTGGTTCATCCGCTGCGCCGCACCGGTGGCCGGCCTGCTGGCCGACTACCCGGCCATCGGCCCCTGGCTGGACCGGGTGCTGGCCATCGGCCACCACCACCACCAGGCCATGGACAGCGCCGAGGCGGTGGCCGTGGCGGCAGGCGCCGCCGGCCATGCCGCGGTGGCGGTGGCGCCCGGCCTGGGCTTCGACGCCGGCCAGGCCGTCACCGTGGCCGCCACCGACTACGGCAGCGACCCGGTGGCCGGCACCCTGGTCGGGCTGTCCGCCGACGCCGTGGTGCTGCGCCGCCAGGACGGGCGTGCCGGCACGGTGCAGGTGCACTTTCCCCGTTTCGGGTTCCAGATCAAGAAGGAGATCACGGCATGAAGGATTTCAAGGGCCGCACCGCGGTGCTCACCGGCGCCGCCTCGGGCTTCGGCCTCGAATGCGCGCGCATCGCCGCCCGCGAGGGCATGAACGTGGTGATGGTCGACGTGCAGGCCGACGCGCTGGCCGCGGCCGCCGCCGAGATCGGCGCGCTGGCCGCCCCGCAAGGGGGCCGGGTGCTGGCGCGCCAGGTCGATGTGTCCAGTGCCGCGGCCATGGAGGCGCTGGCCGCCGAGGTCAAGGCCACCTTCGGCGCGCCGAACGTCGTCTTCAACAACGCCGGTGTGGCCCATGGCGGCCTGGTGTGGGAGAACAGCGTCAAGGACTGGGAATGGGTGCTGGGCGTCAACGTCTGGGGCGTGGTGCACGGCGTGCGCCTGTTCACGCCGATGATGCTGGACGCCGCTGCGGCCGACCCGGCCTGGCAGGGCCACATCGTCAACACCGCGTCGATGGCCGGCCTGCTGAGCCCGCCCAATATGGGCGTCTACAACGTCAGCAAGCATGCCGTGGTCACGCTCAGCGAGACGCTGTACCAGGACCTGTCCCTGGTCAGCGACCAGGTGCACGCGCATGTGCTGTGCCCCTTCTTCGTGCCCACCGCCATCAACGCCAGCGGGCGCAACCGGCCGGCCGAGGTCAGCGACGCGGCGGCCCAGCCCACCCGTGCCCAGCTGATCGGTCAGGCCCAGTCGGAGAAGGCCGTGGGCAGCGGCAAGGTCAGCGCGGCCGACGTGGCGGCCAAGGTGTTCAACGCGCTGCGTGAGAACCAGTTCTACATCTACAGCCACCCGCAGTCGCTGGGCTCGGTGCAGACGCGGCTGGAAGACGTGGTGCAGGGCCGCAACCCGAGCGACCCCTTCGCCGCCAAGCCGGCGGTGCGGGCGCAGCTGCGCGCGGCGCTGCGTGGCACCTGAAGCGGGGGCCGGGCGCCCGGGCCGGGCAGGGCGCCCACTTACACTACGGGGTTCTCATCGACCTGCGCCACCTCCGCCACCGCCACCATGTCCCTGCCCGCTCCCCTCGAACCCACGGCCCCTGGCACCCCTGCCGCCGGCGACCACGCGGCGCTGGAGCGTGAACTGGCCACCGTGCTGGTCGAGGCCCTGAACCTGGAACTGGCGCCCGCCGAGGTCGACCCCACGGCCCCGCTCTACGGCGACGGCCTGGGCCTGGACTCGATCGACATCCTGGAGCTGGCGCTGGAGGTCTCGCGCCGTTATGGCTTCCAGCTGCGCTCGGACGACGAGAACAACCGCCAGATCTTCCAGTCGCTGCGCAGCCTGGCCGCCCACGTGGCCCAGCACCGCACGACCTGAGCCGCCGTTGCCGGGGGCTCGCCGGGTGATGAACACCCCCTTGCTGCTGGGCGTGCTGGCCGCGGCGCTGTATGCGCTGCTGTCGCACGGGCTGATGCTGCATGCGGCCGACGCCCCCTGGGCGGTGGCCGCGCTCTTCGGGCCCTTGCTGCTGCCGCTGCTGGGCCTGGCCTGGCGCCAGCGCCAGCCGCTGCTGCTGGCGGCCGCGGTGGCCGGTGCGGCGGCGCTGGTGGCGGTGGTGGCGGCCGGCGGCCTGGGCGACGTGCGCCGGCTCTACCTGGCCCAGCATGTGGTGATGCATGCCGCGCTGGGCTTCAGCTTCGCCTGGACCTTGCGGCCGGGACACACCGCGCTGATCACCCAGATGGCGCGGCGTGTGCATGCCGTGTCGCCGGACATGGTTGTCTACACCCGTGGTGTCACCCGGCTGTGGGTGGGCTACTTTTTCGGCATGGCGCTGCTGTCGGTGGTGGTGTTCGTGCTGGCGCCCTGGTCGGCCTGGTCCCTGCTGGCCAATGTGCTGACGCCGCTGGCGGTGGGCACGCTGTTTGTCGGTGAACATGCCCTGCGCTACCGGCTGCACCCCGAGTTCGAGCGGGTCACCCTGGCCGACATGGTGCGCGCCTTCCGCCAGCCGGCCGGCGCGGCGGCCGCAAACACCCGTGCGCAAGGCGTGGCACCCCGATGAGCGCCACCACGCTGCCGCTGCTGGCCGGCGCCGACCCGTCGGCCGTGCTGGCCTGGCGCGATGGCCAGCCCTTGCGCGTGGCCCGCTACCTGGCCGACGTGGCCGCCTGCGCCGCCAGCCTGCCGCCCGCCGGCCCGGCCATCAACCTGTGCCAGGACCGTTATGCCTTCGCCGTGGCCCTGGGCGCCACGCTGCAGCGTGGCCAGCTCAGCCTGCTGCCGCCGAATGCGCGCGACGACACCCTGGCCCAGCTGCGCCAGCGTGATGCCCAGGCC
>Ga0208266_100689_pt1 | contig 10390 bp, 7 predicted proteins | sample LakWasMet67_HOW9_2_FD_183897 | JGI IMG/M metagenome (GOLD analysis project Ga0208266, IMG submission 183897) | Freshwater sediment methanotrophic microbial communities from Lake Washington under simulated oxygen tension - Sediment Metagenome... | ecosystem: Environmental > Aquatic > Freshwater >...
GCAGGCCGCCACCGCGTGGGCCTGGATGGCCGGGATCTCGGCCAGCGCCATGCGGGCGTTGAGCAGCGGGTCTTCGCCAAAGGATTCAAAGGTGCGCCCGCCCACTGGCACGCGCGCGATGTCCACGGCCGGCGCCAGGATCACGTTGTGGCCGCTGGCGCGGGCCTCCTGGCCCAGCACATCGCCATAGCGTTGGGCCAGTTCGGTGTTCCAACTGGCCGCCAGGGCGATGGGGGCGGGCAGGGCGGTGGCGCGACCCCCATGCACGGCACCGTTGTTGATGCGCACGCCGCAGGGGCCGTCGGCCATGGTCAGCTCGGGCAGGCCCGGGCCGGGCACGGCCGCGCTGTAGAAGCCGAAGTTGTAGTTGAGGTCGCCGCTGACCAGTTCGATCTTGTCGCTCAGGCTCATGCGGGCCAGCAGGTCGGCCACGCGTTCGCTCAGGCCGGGTTGATGGCGCCAGTCGGCATGCAGGGGAGGCAGGGAGTTCATGGGAGAGAGGTCTGTCGAAGGATTCTGTTGAAGAGGGCGACGTGCTCAGCGCACCTTGCGAATGGGCAGCACGGCCAGTGCGCCCAGCAGGGCGAAGACGGCCGCCGCGGTGAACAGCGCGCTGTAGTTCTGCGGGCCGCCCAGGGCCAGGAACAGCGGCGCGATCATGGGGGCCACGGACTGCGGCATGGCGCTGGCCAGGTTGAACAGGCCCAGGTCTTTGGCGGCCTCATCGGGGTTGGGCAGCACCTCGGTCACCAGGGCCAGGTCGACGGCCACATACATGCCCTGGCCCAGGCCGCACACGCCCACGCCCAGCAGCAGGCCGTTGAAATCATGGGCCAGGCCGATGACCAGCAGGCCGGCCGCATAGACCAGCGCCGCCATCAGCACAAAGGCCTTGCGCCGCCCGCTGCGGTCGCTGAGCCAGCCGCTGGCCAGGCTGGACAGCACGATGGTGATGGACGACACCAGGGTGGAGCGGAACATCATGTCGGGCACGGCCTCGGTGCTGACGCCCAGCTTGTCGAGCATGTAAAACACCTGGTAGGTCATCAGCGTGGCGATGCCCAGCAGCAGCATGAAGCGGCTCGCAAAGGCCCACAGAAAATCGCTGGCGCCTTTCGGGCTGATCAGAAAGCTGCGGGCAAAACCTGCCAGGCTCAGCGCCTCGGGCTGCTGTGCGGGGGCCATGCGGTCGCGCATGCAGGCGCACAGCAGCAGCACGAAAACGGTGAACAGGCCGGCGGGCAGCAGAAACATCTGGGCCAGGCTGGCGGCCTCCTGGGCCACATACACCCCGGCCAGGATGCCGGCGGGCATGCACATGCCCAGCAGGCCGCCGACGGCGCCGCGCTGAGACTCGGGTATCTGGTCGGGCATCAGGGCCATCAGGGCGGCCAGCACGGCGTTGTAGGCCAGTTGGGCCAGCGACCAGCCCAGCATCAGCACCCACACCGAGGGGCTGATGGCCACAATGGCCAGGCCCGCCAGGCCGAGCAGGGCCCCGCCCACCAGCCAGGGGCGGCGCATGCCGAAGCGCGAGCGGGTGCGGTCGCTGAACAGGCCGGCCACGGGGTTGGCGATCATGGCCACAAAGGCCCCGATGCCGAGCACCCAGGCCAGGGTGGACTCTTTGCTGTCAGGGGCCAGCTGGTTCACCTTGAGGGCCATGGTGACGATGACCGGTGTCATCACGGCCATCCAGAAGCCGAAGGTGGCCAGGCCATAGAGGGCGATGAAGCGGCGTGAGGCGCGTGGCGGGGCGGTGCGCCCAGGCAGCAGGGTGTCGGGGGCACGTTGGGCAGTGGTCATGGGGGTAGTGGGGGTAGGAGAGGCGCGCGTGGAAGCCTGACCCCGAGGCGGGGCCAGGCGTGAGCGCGGGGCGGGGCGCAGGACGGACTTAGGGCGTGCCCTTGGCGGCAGTCTGACCGTCCTTGACGTACTTCAACTCGTTGAAGGTCAGCACCTCGAAGCGGCCGCCGCGGTAGACGACCTCGGTGATGCTGGCGTTGGCCAGCGGCTTGTGCAGCGGGTAGTTGTTGCCCGGCGCCAGGGCGTCCACCACAGCCGCGATGGCCAGGCCATGCGACACCACCAAGACCTTGCCGCCACCCTTGCGGGCCTGCTGGCTGGCGATGTCGGTCAAGCCGCCGATCAGGCGCTTGCTGATGGTGGCGTAGTCTTCGGCCGGCCAGGTCTTGCCATGGGTGGTGCCGCGCTGGCGGTCCATGGCCGCCACGGTGTTGGCAAAACGCTTGGGCGTGAACTGCTTGAGCCAGGACTCCATGGGCAGGCCGTCGAAGCGGGCCGCATCGTCCCACAAGGTGCTGTTGAGGTCGGCCTCGTAGCTGCCGAAGTTGAACTCACGCAGGCGCGAGTCAATCTGCAAAGGCAGCTGGGTCTGGCCACTGAACTGCTGTACCACGCGGGCGGTTTCCATGGCGCGGCCGCTGTCGCTGCTGTAGATGGCCGCGAAGGGTGTGTCCTTCAGGCCACGGCCCAGGTCTTGCGCCACGGCAATGCCATCGGGGGTGAGGACCGCGTCCGACCAGCCTTGCACGCGGTCGGACACATTGAGCATGGTCTTGCCATGGCGGGTCAGGTAGAGGTGCACCTCGGCTTCGGCTGACTTGTCGGCGTGGGCCGCCGGGGCGCTGAAGCACAGGGCGATCAGGCTCAGGCCGCAGACGCGGTGCAGGATGTTCTTGAGCATCATGGGGGGTCTCCGCTGGGGTCAGAAGAATTCGTGGCGGTAGTCAAGGCGGATCATCGGCCCCGTCTTGCTGGCATTGAGCTGGCGACCCTGGCTCACGTCAGGGGCGCCTTGCACTTCACGCCAGTTGCGCGACCAGTCGTAGGCCACCACGGTGTGCAGGCCCTTGAGGAAGCTGGGCTTGTATTCGACAAAGACCATCACGTCGCCGTGTGCAAGGTCCACGCCCTTGTACTTCATGCCGCTGCCGTAATAGGCGCCGGCACCCACGCTGAGCTCACGGTTCAGCGGCTGCACCGCTGTGCCGAACACCATCAGCTCGCGGTGGTACATGTAGTCGACCATCCCGTTGTAGGCCGGGCTGACGAAGCGGCCCACCGCGTTGCGCGCGATGTTGTACTCAAAGAAGCCCATGCCGTTCGGGTTGCTGTTGGGCGCATGGGTGTAGGTGGCGCCACCTTGCAGAAGGGTCTTGTCGGCCTGGCCGCTGAGGCGCACGGCCGCGTGGTAGGCGTCGCGGTCGAAGCCTCGGCGGGCATTGGCGTTTTCCTGCTGCCAGACGCTGAGCGCGCGGTTGTGGTACAGAAAGCCCTCAGCCTTGAGCGAGCCCTTCTCGGCGGGGTCGGTCTGCCAGACGCCTTCGAGGCCTTCACGGGCCACGTAATGCGGTGCGGCGCCGGCGAAGTACAGCAACGAGCGGTTCTTCTGTGGCTCCCACTTGATCTGGGCGGTGGCCAGGTAGTCGATGGCCGTGCCCTTGGCGGTCGTGAAGCGGCGCTTGAAGGTCTCGTTGCGGTCGATGCTGGCATCCACCACGGCCACCAGCCCGCTCCAGGCCCCCTGCTCGGCATCGAGGCGGGCACCGCTGTAGAGCTTTTCCAGGGCGCGGCTGTCACGCGCGTGCAGCATGCCCATGTTGGACACCTTCTGGACGCCCAGGCGCGACTTGAAGCGCGTCTCGCCACCTTGCCATTTGAGCTTGAGGGCGTGTTCGCCGATGCGGCTGAAGCTGGCCGGGTTGCGTGGCAGCGTGCCGTCGGTGAAGCCGCTGGCGTCGGTGCCGGTGCTGATGTTCAGCGCGGTGTCGTAGGACAGATCGAAGCCGACCGTGTCAGCCCAGTAGCCGCTGCTGAAATCCAGCGACGAGGCCTGGACCCAGGTGTGGTAGTTGGGCGGCAGGCTGGCGTCGGGCGTGCTGGTGCCCGCCTTGTAGATGTTGCGCAGGTGCAGGCTCAGATGGCTGTCGTCGATCAGGGCATAGCCGGTGTGCCAGGCGGTTTTGGCACTGGCGGTGGCACCGGCGCTGGCGCTGTCGGCAGAGCTGTCCTGGGCCAGCACGGGGCTGCCGATCAGGGCGAAGGTCGCGAGTCCGAGCAGGGGCCGCAGGCGGTTGGGGGCTTGAATCAAAAAATGTCTCCTTGGGGTCGTTGTCCGACCCGCGCTGTGCTGGCGTCACTCAGGGCAACCTGGGTGACGCAGCGACGGATCCGCAGCTGCGAATCGGACGAGCGCATTCTTCAAAGAGATGGGCGTGGCGTCTGCGCCAAAAGCTGACAGGCACAGGGGCAAATCCTGACCTGTACGGGAAAGTACGGGGGTGTTGAGGCGGATGTGGCGTGGCGCCAGAGATGCGCACCCTCAGGGTCGTGGCGACCCGGGTGGGGAGAAGGCCAATGCAGGAGGCCGATGCAGGAGCGCGCGGGGACGCTCAGGCGCCCCCGAGGGCCTGGGGGGGCGTTCAGAAGCCCAGGCTGGCCAGCAGGTCGTCGACCTGGGACTGGTTGGTCACCACTTCGCGGTTGGCCTGGCCATCCACCACCGGGCCTTGCAGGTCCTTGGTGGCTGGGGCCGGGGTGCTGCTGCCGTCGGGCGCGGTGCTGACCAGCAGATCCAGCAACTGCTTTTCGATGTCCGAGGCCAGGTTGACCACGCGCGCGATGACTTGGCCGGTCAGGTCGTGGAAGTCCTGCGCCATCATGATGTCGGTCAGGTTCTCGTCCATCGCGGCATTCGACTGGCTGACCAGGTGCAGGTAGGTGAGCAAATCCTTGCCGGTGAAGGTGGTGCCGGGGTAACGCTCGATCAGCTCGGTCAGGCGCCGGGTTTCCACATCGACCGGTTCACGTGCGGCCTTGGTCTTGTCGACCGAGTTCAGCACCTTCTCGGCGGCCTCGCCGGTCAGGCGGGCGATGTAGCTCAGTCGGCTTTTGGCGTCGGGCAGTTCTTCGGCCGCGCCATGCAATTTGTCAGCAATGCCCAGGGCATTGAGCGAGTCGTGCAACTGACGGGTGAGCTGGCCCAGGCGAAAGTGGACATCGACTTCATCCTGGTTGTGGGCGATTTCAGGTCCGTGGTCGTCGGTCATGGGGCGTTGGGGCTTGGCTGGTGCGTGGGGCACGCGGTTGGTCATACCGGAGTTTGTAGACTTTCGTCACAATTTTCACAATATAGCCTGCCCTAAGCTGCGCATCGGCAATTTCGCACCGTTGATCCGCCCCAAGCCCCAAATTCTCGGGAAAACCCCGCTGGGGCTTCTTCAAAACCTCGGCGGGGTTTCAACAAAACCCGCTGAGGTTTCAACATCATGGGTATTCAGCCTCGATGGCGGGCCTCGAACATGCCCAGGTAGGCTTCTTCCAGTTGTTTGGTGAAAACCACAGGGTCGAACAGGTTCGAGCGCTGGGCTCCTTCCTGAATCTGTTGGCGCGCCGCCGCCAGGCGTTGCGGTGACCGGGCCAGATCCAGCGCCAATTGACGGTATTGCGCCAGATCCTCAGCGATGAAATCCGTACAACCGATAGCGGTGAGCAGACTGGCCCCCACCCGCGCCGGAAAACTGTTGCCTTGGCACGTGATCATCACACCGCCCGTGCGCAGCGCGTCACTGGCGGTGGTGTGCGCGCCATAGGGCAGGGTGTCCAGGAACAGGTCGGCCAAGGCATGCCTGGCCAGGTGCCGGTCCCGAGGCTCGCGCTTGGCAAACACCAGCCGCTCGGCATCGACGCCGCGTGACACAGCCTCTTGCTGGAGGCGCAACTGCGCTTCTGGCTCGTTGCCGAGCAGCCACAGCACACTGCCTTCGACGGACCGCAGCAGGTCGCACCACACATCGAACAGCTCGGGGGTGATCTTGTAGCCATTGTTGAAGCAGCAGAAAACGAAGCCCTGTGTTGGCAAGCCCTCGTCGGCGGCGGCAGGAGGCGGCGGCAGGGCCTCGGGTTTCAGCCGGGTGTTGGCCTGGTAGCAGCCGGGCAGTTGCCAGATCTTCTCGCAATAGAAGGGCTGGTGCGCCAACGGTGTCACCACGGCGTCCCCGACGATGAAATCGATCGATTCGGAGCCTGTGGTGCCCGGGTGACCCAGGTAGTTGACCTGGACGGGCGCGATCCGTTGATGAAACACCTCGAAACGCGCATCGCGGGTGTGGCCCTTCAAGTCAATGGCCATGTCCAGTTCCAAGGCGCGCAGGGTGTCGATCAGTGAGGCATCGTCCAGTGCGCCGGCATCGATCACCCGGTCGAAATGGCGCTGCATCCAGGCCTGGCGCTCGGTTGTCAGCGGAGGTCCGATGGTGACGGCGGTGAGCTCAAAACGTTCGCGGTCGTGGCATTCGAACACTTCTTGCATGAGGTGCATGGTGGCGTGTTCATGGAAGTCGCCAGACACATAGGCCAGGTGCAGGCGCCGGTCTGCCTTGGCGGGCACTTGCCAGGTGACAGGTTGTGGTGGTTTGAGGCGGGCGACGCTCTGTCGGGCCGCCTCCAACTGCAGAGACAGGTCGTCAAAGCAGGTCAGTGCATCAAATGGAAGCAGGCGATGTTGGCCTTCCATCAGGCCCTCCCTCACCGTGGCGCGCAACCGCTCCAGGTCAGTCCAGTCGAAGCAGCGCATCTGATTGATCAGCAGCCCGGCCTGGGCAAATTCAGCGTTCGGATCGAGTGAGCACAGGGCTCGGAAGGTCTCTACGGCGCGCTGGTGCTGGCGAAAGGCTGAATGTAGGTCACCCACGTGCCGTAAAAGCGCTGTTTGCTCGCCTCCCAGCGCCATGGCTTTTTGGTAGCCGGCCAGCGCGTCATCGTAGCGCCCCTGTTCTTCAAGCAGTGTGGCGAGGTTGGCATGGGCTTCGGGCGCTTCCGGTGCCAGGGCGATGGCCTGCCGATAGGCCTGATCGGCGGCAGTCGTTTGGCGCAGTGTCTGCAGTGCCAGCCCCCGGACGTTCCATGCCCGGGCATGGTGGGGCGCTTGTGCCAGCGCCTGGGCCAGGGCGTCCAGCGCCAGGCGTGGCTGGCCGGCCTCTTCCAGCACGGCACCCAAAGCGTAATGGGCTTCCGTTTGTTGTGGATCCAGCGCCAGCGCTTGCCTGAGCACGTCAGCAGATTCTTCGAGCCTCTCCAGTGCCTGCAGGGCCAGCCCCTTGCCCAGCAGCAGGCGGGCTTCGGCAGGGTAATGCCGCAAGGCTTCATCGCTGTGGGCCAGGGCCTCCGACCACCGGTGGGTCCTGCGCAGGGTGTTGCCTTTGTTGATCCAGGCTTCCAGGTAGTCTGGCTTGAGAGTCAGGGCCTGGTCTGAGGCCGCCAGCGATTCTTCGACCCGCCCGAGTTCGCGCAGACCGATGCTCAGGTTGTTGTAGACAGGCGCAAAGCTGCCATGCAGGGCGATGGCCTTTTGCAAGGCCTCGACGCCGGCCTGCCAGCGTTGGCCTTTCAGGTGCAGCATGCCCAGCATCTGCAGCGCATCAAAATGCTGCGGGGTCTGTTGGAGCAGGGACTTGAGTACGGTCTCGGCTTCCATGCTGCGCCCCTCACGCAGCAGCGCCACCGCCTGGGCAAAGCGCTGTTCAGGGGTGAGCGTGGAAGTGGGAGGGCGCTTCAGCAATGAGGGAGCCGCTCCGAAGAGCTTGATCCCGGATTTGGGCGTAGACATGGCGTGATGGCGTTTCTGTCAGGGCTTCGCGGGACCTGCGTTCAGGGCTCAGAGCTTCTTGACCAGCACCTGGCTCTTGCGGTCCCAGTTGTACTTGCGCTTGCGGGCTTCGGGCAGCCAGTCGGGGTCCACGGGCTGGAAGCCGCGCTTGATGAACCAGTGCATGGTGCGGGTGGTGAGCACAAAAATGCTTTGCAGGCCCATGGCGCGGGCACGTTGCTCAATGCGTTTGAGGATTTTTTCGCCATCGCCCTGGCCCTGGCTCTGGGGCGAAACGGTCACGGCGGCCATCTCGGCCGTGCGGGCCTCAGGGTAGGGGTAGAGGGCGGCACAGGCAAAGATCACGCCGTCGTGGTCGATGATGCTGTAGGCCTCGATGTCGCGTTCGATCTCGGTGCGGCTGCGCTTGACCAGGGTGCCGTCTTTTTCAAACGGCTCGATGAGCTGCAGGATGCCGCCCACGTCGTCGGCCGTGGCTTCACGCAGTTCTTCGAGCTTTTCGTCCACCACCATGGTGCCGATGCCATCGTGCACATATACCTCGAGCAGCAGCGAGCCATCCACCGCGAAGGGCAGGATGTGGCTGCGCTCGACGCCGCCCTTGCAGGCCTGCACGCAGTGCTGCAGGTAGAAGGCGGTGTCGGTGGGCTGCTGCGGCTTGGGCAACTGGGCCAGCAGCTTTTCGGCCGCGGCCAGCGGCAGTTCGGTGTCGATGGGGTTGTCTTCGCCTTCGGGGGCCAGGGGGTCTTGCCGGATGCCGGGCACCTCGGTCAGGAAGATCAGCTTGTCGGCCTGCAGTTCGGTGGCCACGCGGGTCGCCACTTCTTCCATGCTCAGGTTGAAGGCCTCGCCGGTGGGCGAGAAGCCAAAGGGCGACAACAGCACCATGGCGCCGAAATCCAGCGAGCGCTGGATGCTGGCCACATCCACCTTGCGCACCAGGCCCGAGTGTTTGAAGTCGACACCATCCACGATGCCCACCGGGCGCGCGGTCAGGAAGTTGCCCGAGATCATGCGCACCGTGGAGCCGGCCATCGGGGTGTTGGGCAGGCCCATGCTGAAGGCGGCCTCGATCTCGTAGCGCAGCTGGCCGGCGGCCTCCTGGGCGCAGTCGAGGGCGATCTCGTCGGTGATGCGGATGCCGTGGGAGTAGCGCGGCTCTTGGCCTTTGGCACGCAACTGCTCATTGACCTGGGGCCGGAAGCCGTGCACCAGCACGATCTTCACGCCCATGCTCTGGATCAGCGCGAGGTCTTGCGCGATGTGCGGCAGTTTGCCGGCCGCGATGGCCTCACCCGCGATGCCGACCACAAAGGTCTTGCCCCGGTGCATGTGGATGTACGGTGCCACCGAACGGAACCAGGGCACGAAGGTGAAATTGAAAACAGCGGACATGGTGGGCGTGGGCGGGGGAGGGGCTGCGGGGTATCCGGCCTGTTTTCAGCAATTTCCGGATGCGAGGGCGCAAAGTGTAGCGCCCTCGCTGCACTGCAGCACGGCCCCGCCGGCTTCAGTGCAGCTTGTCGAGCCTGAGATCAGGCCAGCGCCAGCGCGTGCAGGCTGGACACGGTCTGCACGCAGGCCAGGGCCGCTTCGGTGCCCTTCACGTTGAAGTGGTTCTGGAAGTACTTGCGGTGCTCCAGGTGCTCATGGAAATGGTGCGGCGTGAGCACGGCCGAAATCACCGGTACGTTGGTTTCGAGCTGCACGCGCATCAAGGCCTCGATCACGGTCTGGGCGACGAACTCATGGCGGTAGATGCCGCCGTCCACCACCAGCGCGCAGGCCACCACCGCCTGGTAGCGCCCGCTGCGGGCCAGGCGCTGCGCATGCAGCGGGATCTCGAAGGCCCCGGGCACGCCGATCACGTCGATGGCGCTGGCGGGCACGCCGTGGCGCGCCATCTCGCTCAGAAAGGCCGCCCGGGCCTGCTGCACGATGTCGGCGTGCCAGGCCGCCTCGACAAAGGCATAACGGGCATCGGGGGGCAACTGCAGCGGCGCTTGAGAGGCTTGCAGATCGAGGGGGGGAAGTGAAAAGTCTTTGTGACTCATGGCTGACTCGTGGTTTCCATCAAAGGCCCCGAACAGGGGCTGGAGGTTCCAGAAATCAGGGTCGCACGAACACCCGCCCGCCACAGCGCACGGGCAGGCCGGCGCCGGTGGGGCGGGGTGGTCGCGCTCTCTTTCATCCGGACTGTGACCGTCGGCCCCGGAGTCACACCGGGTCTGCTGACCCCGGCCATGCAGGCATGGCCGGGCGCTCGCGGGCTTGTGCAGCCAAGGCTGCCATCACCGCCGGTGGGGAGTTTCACCCCGCCCTGAGAACGCTTGTTGCCGGCGCAACAAAGCGCCGACGCCCGCATTCTAGGGCTTGCTGTCTGACGGCGCCGGCACGCGGGCGACAGACCCGACACCGCATGGGAATTGCGGGTCTGCCAAGAGGGCCTGGGGTGGAGAGAGATAATCGTGGGTTGTCCCATTTCGAACCGGTCCCGCCCTTGTCCACAGCCCCGCTCCAGATCGACTTTCCTGAATCGCTGCCCGTCTCGGGCAAACGCGACGAGATCATGGCGGCGCTGGCGCAGCACCAGGTGATCATCGTGTGCGGCGAGACCGGCTCGGGCAAGACCACCCAGCTGCCCAAGATTGCGTTGGCCATGGGCCGCGGCCGGCTCAATGCGGCGCCGGGCCAGAAGGGGCAACTGATCGGCCACACGCAGCCGCGCCGCATTGCAGCCAGCTCGGTGGCCAAGCGCAT
>Ga0208266_100691_pt1 | contig 10373 bp, 6 predicted proteins | sample LakWasMet67_HOW9_2_FD_183897 | JGI IMG/M metagenome (GOLD analysis project Ga0208266, IMG submission 183897) | Freshwater sediment methanotrophic microbial communities from Lake Washington under simulated oxygen tension - Sediment Metagenome... | ecosystem: Environmental > Aquatic > Freshwater >...
AGCCGGCCGGCGAGCTGAGCGAGGAGCACCGCCAGCTGGCCCGCGACGAGCTGACCCGCCGACGCCAGCTCGGCCGCGAACGTGAGCAGCAGGCCCGTGCCGCACAGCGCGCCGAGCGGCCGGCCGCACCAACCGGTGAGCTGGCAGCCGACGGTCAGCCGCCGGCCGACCGCCCGCCGCGGCGCGACCGCGGCCCGCAGCGCCAGGCCGACCGTGCACGCCCGCCGCGGCCCGACGAGCGCCGCGCCGACCGGCCCGCGCGCGCCGATCGACCACCACGCCCGGACCGCGCCCAAGGCCCGCGCACCGACGCCCCCAGGCCAGCGCCGACGCACCAAGCGCCAGCCAGCCCGTCACCGGCCGACCTGGCCACGGCGCAGGCCGGTCCGGCTGCACCGGCCGCCCCGGCTCAGGCCGCCCGCCCGGCTGAGACCGCCGAGGCACTGCAGGCGCGCCAGGCACGCCACACCCTGCTGCGCGACTTCGAGCGCACGACGCTGACGATGGCCAACTTCTGCGCACTCAAGGGCATGAAGCCCGACGCGCTGGCCCCGCTGCTGGAACAGGCGCGCAAAGAGGCCGCCGAGTTCCCGCCGCCGCCACGGCCGGCCACCGACCGGCGCGACGGCCCGGGCCCACGCCGCGACGAGCGTGGCCCGCGCGGTGAGCCGCGCACCGACGCACGCGGCCCGCGGCGTGATGACCAACGTGATGAGCGCGGCCCCCGCCGCGAGGGCCAGGCACCGTCGCCCCGCCCGGGTGGCGGCGGCCGCCCCGGCGGACGCTGAGCCGCCGCCGCGCCCGCCGCAGGCCGGCCCCAGCCGGCACTGACCCACGCCGACCGGCACCGACCTGCGCCGCACTGCACGGCGGCTCGGCGCCGGCGGCTGGGGATGGTGTTGCGGCCGCCACCTGCCTACCATCGCCGCTGCCGGCGGATCCGGCAGGAGCAGCGACATGGGATGGAGCGGATTCATCGTGCGGCCCTTCGGCCAGCGCACCGTGCGGCCACAGGCCGGAGAACCCTACCAGGTGGACTTCGAGCGCGTGCAGCGTGAGCTGATCACCCCCGCGCTGCTCGGCGCCGGCATCAACGGCAACACCACCGAAACCCTGCTGGAAGCGGGCAATATCCGCGAGGACATGTTCCAGCTGCTGGCCCATGCCGACGTGGTGATCGCCGACATCTCGCTGCACAACGCCAATGTGTTCTACGAGTTGGGCGCGCGCCATGCGCTGCGGCCCAAGCGCACCTACATGATCCGGTTCTCGGGCGACGAGGTGCCGTTCGACATCAAGACCGACCGCTACCTGGCCTACGACCGCAACAACCCGGGGGCCAGCGTGCCGGCGCTGACGGCCGGCCTGAAGGCCACGCTGGCCGACCGCGACGGCACCGACAGCCCGATCTTCAAGCTGCTGCCGGCGCTGAAGCCGCCGGCCATCAAGGACCTGGTGCCGGTGCCGGCCGACTTCCGCGCCGAGCTGAAGTGGGCGGCCGACAACAAGCGCACCGGCCACCTGGTGCTGCTGGGCGAAGAAGCCAACGCCCTGCCCTGGGGCGCCGAGGGCCTGCGCGGCGTGGCCACCGCGCTGTCGTCGCTGAAGGCCTTTGGCGCGGCGCGTGACGCCTGGGAAGCGGTGCGCACCCGGCTCGACCACGACCTGGAGGCCGACCTGCGCCTGGCCACCGTGCACCAGCGCCTGAAGAACCTGTCGGCCTCCGACACCGCCATCGAACGCGCGCTGTCCGAACACCCCGACATCAGCCCGCGGCAGACGGCCGAGGCGCTGGCGCTCAAGGGCAGCAATGCCAAGGAGCGCTGGACCGCCGGCTGGGCCGGCCAGCCGGCGGCCACGCTGGCCGCCACCGCCCTGCACTCCGACCACCTGCAGCAGGCCTGCGGCGCCTACAACGCCGCCTTCGACGCCGACCTCAACCACCACTACAGCGGCATCAACGCCCTGGCCATGACCCGGCTGCAGCTGGACCTGGCCAGTGCCCAGCCCGAGGCCTGGCAAGACAAGTTCGAGGCCGACACCGACGCTGCGCGCGCGCTGGACGAGCTCAAGGAGCGGGTGCGTGACCTGGAAGGCGCGGTGCAGCTGTCGCTGCGGCGCGGCGAGAAGCGCGAGGCGCCGGGCTCCGAGGACGCGCGCTGGGTGCGCTGCAGCCAGGCCGACGCGCTGCTGCTGCGCAAGGAGCGCGCCGCGCGCGTGGCCGCCGGCTACCGCCGGGCGCTGGAAGGTGCCCCGGCCTTCTTCTTCGACGCCGTGAACCGGCAGTGGCGCATGTACGCCGCGCTGGGCCTGTTCGGCGAGACGCTGGCCGCCACGCAGCCGGTGGTCGATGCGCTGGAGGCCGCCGCGCGCACCCAGGCCGGCGCGCCAGTCGCCGCTGCCACCGAGCCGCCGCCAGACCGGGTGCTGCTGTTCACCGGCCACCGCATCGACGACCCGGGCCGCGCCGCGCCGCGCTTTCCGGCGGCGATGGAGGGCACCGCACGGCAGGCCCTGCGCGCGGCTGTGGAGCAGATGCTGGCCGCCTGGCCGGCCGGCACGCGGGTGCGTGGCCTCGCCGGTGGCGCCTCGGGGGGCGACCTGCTGTTCCACGAGGTCTGCAACGACCTGGGCATCCCCACCGAGCTGTACCTGGCGATGCCGGCCGCGCCCTATATCCAGGCCTCGGTGCGGGTTGACCCGTCGCTGGACGGCACGCCCGGCTGGATCGAGCGCTTCCACGGCGTGCGCCAGCGTTGCGAGGCCAGCGGCCGGCTCTACCAGCTGGCTGACAGCGACCAGCTGCCGGCCTGGCTGGCCCGCCTGCCCGACTACAACCTCTGGGAGCGCAACAACCGCTGGATGCTGCAGTCGGCGCTGGCCTACGGCGCCGACAAGCTGACCCTGCTGGCGCTGTGGGACGGCCAGGCCGGCGACGCCCCCGGCGGCACCCAGCACATGGTGGACGTGGCCAATGCCGCCGGGGCGACGGTGCGCCGCCTCGACACCCGAGCGCTGTTCAGGCTGGACTGACGCCGCCCTTCGGCGTCGCAGCGGCACCGGGTGCCGCATGCGCCCCGTCCAGCCACTGGCCGAAATGCGACGGCACCGGCCCGTCGGTCTCGAAGTCGGACTCGAAGTAGGTGGCGCTGACCAGGCACAGCGCCAGGGCGCGGTGGCTCATCGGGAACATCGACAGCCGGAGGTCGGGGTGGTCGCGGCGCAGCCCCGACCCGATGCGCCTGCACACGCCCGGACTCATTGCCCGCGGCAGGTCTGCCAACGCCATCAGCAGGCCCTCGTCGGAAAACGGCGCGAGGCCGTCTGCACCACGCAGGCGGGCCGCCAGCCGGCGTATGTCGGTCGCCAGCGCCTCCGAGTTGCGGCCCGCGACCCGGGCGGCCGACGCCGCGTCCGCCGACCGGTGGTCGGCCGAGCCGTGCCAGTTGACCAGGACCAGCACCGACGGCGCGTCACCGTGCTCCCCGGCAGGCGACCACTGCCTGGCCATGGCCCGGGCGTCGCGGTAGACCTGTGCGCCATGCCGGGGCGCCGTGCTGGCGCTGCCCCGGCGTTCGCACCACGCCGAGGCCAGGTAGCCGGCCACCGCCAGGCGCCAGACATACAGCAGCATCACGATGAAGCCGTCCGGCCCCTCGAACGGTGGCATCTCCGTGTGCTGGATGCCGAGAATCAGGCCGGCGCCCATCGACACACAACACAGCGCCGCCAGCCACAGCCCGCCGATGTAGCCGGCGGCCATGGCCAGCAGCGGCTGCACGTACAGGCCGACGCCATTGCGCTGGCAGGCCACGACCGACGCCGCGCAGGCCAGCACCAAGGCCAGGCAGGTGGGCCATCGCGCAGCGCCGATGCGCCCGCCCCACAGCAGCGGCGTCAGCAGCAGCACCGACAGGCCAGATGCGGCGGCGTACACCAGTCCCAACTGCCACAGCGGCAGAAACCCCGGCAAGGCCGACTGCGGTGCGACGGCACGGACCACCGCCATCATCGCGCCGGCCAGCACGGCGCGCGGCGCGACGACTTCGAGACCGAAGCGGAGCAGCTGCACCAGCCGCGCGCTGTGGATCTCGCGCCGATCGAGCGGCGCGCTGGTCCACAGCGTGCGCACGGCATCGGCAATCGACATCGCCTGCAGCAGGCCCACCGCCGTCTGCGCCAGTGCCAGCCACACCGCCGTCCCGGTGACGGCCTGCGGCTGTACGGCCGCGTCGACGGCGCGCACGCCGACCTGCAGCAGGCCGATGGCCAGGCTCATGCGCCAGCCGGGCCAACGGATCAGCATCGCCGCCGCCACGCCTGCGGCCAGCCAGCCCGGGGGCAGGCCCGCCGGCACGCCGTGCAGGCGGCTGCCGGCGGCCGCGCCCAGCACCAACAGCAGCCAGCCACCCGGCACCAGCACCGCTGGCCCCGCCAAGGCGCCGCGCCAGCCCACCCGGCGCCACGCCGGAAGGGGGCGGCACACCCAGTCCCGGACCGAGGCAGGCAAACCGGCCAGGCTCATGCGGTGCCGCTCAGGCTGGCCGGCTCGTCTCCGGTGGCGGCATCGGCTGGTTGCTCGGCGTCGTCCAGCACCACGCAATTGCGCCCCTGTCGCTTGGCCCGGTAGACGGCCTCGTCAGCGCGTTTGAACAGGCTGAGCGCGGTCTCGTCCACGCCGGCGCGTACCGCCACGCCGATCGAGGCCGTGAAGCGGACGATGCCACCGTCGCAGGTGATCTCCAGCGCGCCGATGCGCTGCCGCAGCAGTTCGGCACGTTGGCGGGCCACCATGGCGTCGGCGCCCGGCATCACGACGACGAACTCCTCACCGCCAAAACGGCAGACCACATCGCCGCTGCGGTGCATGGTCTGCAACAGACCGCCGAGGTTGCGCAGCACCTCGTCGCCGCCCGCGTGGCCGTAGCGGTCATTGACCGCCTTGAAGTGGTCGACGTCGATCACCAGCAAGGCCAGCGGCGCCGCGTCGCGCTGGGCCCGGGCCAGCTCGCGTTCGACGGTGACGTCGTAGTAGCGGCGGTTGAACAGGCCGGTCAGCGGGTCACGCAGGCTCGCCTCGCGCATGCGGGCCTGCAGCTGCTCGACCTCGGCCAGGATGCGGCCGCGCTGCTCGCTGAGCATGGACAGCTCGAGTTCAGCATTCTTGCGCGCGGACAGGTCGCTGAAGGTGGCGAAGCCGCAGGCCTGGCCGCCGTACTCGATCGCACGCACCGTGACCAGGCACCAGCGCGACGGCCGCCGTTGCGGGTCGGGCAGTTCGATCTCCAGATCCACCAGCAGGCGGCCCTGGCGCAGGCGCTGCATCGCGGGCGTGCCCGGGCCGAGTTGCGGCAGCCACTGCTGCACCTCGCCGCGGCCCAGTTCGGCGCCGGGCGCCAGCCAGCCCTGCGCCCGCTCGTTGGCATAACGCATGCCACCGTCGTCGAGCGCATAGATCAGCATCGGGAACGGTGCCACGTCCATCAGGAACTGGAAGCGCAGCGCATCGGTGCGCAAGGTCTGGTCGCGCTCGCGGGCGGACTCAGCCTCGCCACCCAGGCGCTTGTTGACGCTCAGCAGCCTGGCCAGGCACAACAGCAGGCACAGCACGACGCCCACCAGCGACACCCGCACCGGGTCGGGCCAGACCGGCTGCACCGCGTGGCCGTGCATGAACAGGAAGTCCTCCATCCGGAGGGGGCGCTGGCCGAAGCCCAGGGCACGCTGCTGCTCGGCAATCGCCGCCCAGCGCGCCGCGCTCATGTGGCCGATCTGCAGGTCGCCGTGGCCCGACAGCCGGCGCAGTTGCTCACCTTCGTAGACCAGGTGATCCAGGCTGCGGGTGGGCGCGTAGTGCGACTGGATCATGCGTGCGGTGCCGGCAATGTCGTCGAACGCGGCCTGCCAGCCGCGCAAGGTGGCATCGCGGAAGCGTGCCACCGCGTCGGGGTGCTGGCTGGCAAAGCGGCGCGAGGTGAACAGCACGTCGCCGTAGAAGTGCACCCCGTGGTCGGCGGGCTTGATGACGTGGTAGTCCAGCCCGCGCTTTTCCAGTTCGAACGGCTCGTTGCTCAGGTAGGCGCTGTACAGGTCGGCGTCACCGTGGATGAACGACTCGACCGAATAGCTGGTGGGCACGGTCGCCATCGCGTCGGGCCGGATGCCGGCCGCGGCGAACGGCGCCAGCAGTTCCAGTGTCTCCTCCGGGGCCGGCAGCCGCATGGCGCGCAGATGGGCCCAGTCGGACAGCCCGTGCCAGGTGGTGCTGCCGCGTGCCAGCCATACCGAGGCCGACTGCTGGAGGATGGCCGCCACGGCGACCACCGGCTTGCCATTCATGTGGGCCGCGGACAGGCCGGCGCTGGAGACGCCGAACTCGGCACGGTCGCTCACCACCGCGTCGATGGCCTGGGCGGCCCCGGGCCCGCCGGGCCGCAGTTCGACTTCCAGACCGGCCTCGCGGTAGTAGCCGCGCTCCAGCGCGACGTAGTAGCCGGCAAACTGGAACTGCGGCACCCAGCGCAGCTGGACCGCCACCGGCTGCATGGCCTGGGCGCCGAACGTCACACACAGGCCCAGCCACCAGACGCTGGCCGACGCGGTGCGCCATCGCCAGCGCAGCACCCGTTGGCCCCACCCGTTCAGCGTTTGCAATGGCTTCAAGTGGCTTCAAATCAGCAAAAATGATAATCCTGATTTGAACAGATTTCAGCCAACGAGAAGCCCGGAAAATCATCCCTCTTTGGGGGGATGGCGCCTGGCGGCGCGCCGGCCCGGTCAGCCGCGGTACAGCGTCTGCGCCAGCGCCCAGGCCTGCTCGGCCAGCGGCTTGGCGCGCTTGCCGCTTTCCAGCGCCGCGGCGTTGGACGCATTGCCCTGCAGCGCCCGGCCCAGGATGCCCTGCAGGATGCCGGCCAGCCGGAACATGTTGAACACCAGGTAGTAGCCCCAGGTGTCGGCGTCGATCTGCTTGCCGGCCTGGCCACTGCGCTGCAGATAGGTCTGCAGGTAGGCGGGCTCGCCGGGGATGCCCAGTGCCGCCAGGTCCTGGCCGGCCAGGCCGCGGGTGGTGGGGCCGTTGTGCATGTGCCAGGTCATGCAGTGGTAGGCAAAGTCCACCAGCGGGTCACCCAGGGTGGACAGTTCCCAGTCCAGCACCGCCAGGATGCGCGGCTCGGTGGGGTGGAACATGACGTTGTCCAGCCGGTAGTCGCCATGCACGATGCGGGTGAGGTTCTCGGTCGGCAGGTGCTGCGGCAGCCAGGCGATCAGCGACTCCATCGCCGGGATGGTCTCGGTCTCGGCGGCGCGGTACTGCGAGGTCCAGCGCTTGACCTGGCGCTCCAGGTAACCGCCGACCTTGCCGTAGCCGTCCAGCCCCACCGCCGACGGGTCGACACGGTGCAGCGCGGCGATGACGCGGTTCAGCTCGTCGTAGATCGCGCTGCGCTCGGCCGGCGTCATGCCCGGCAGCGTCGGGTCCCACAGCACCCGGCCGTCCACGCAGTCCATCACGTAGAAGGCGGTGCCGATGACGGCCGGGTCCTCGCACAGCACATGCGGGCGGGCCACCGGCACCTCGGTGCCGTGCAGCGCGCTGATGACGCGGAACTCGCGGTCCACCGCATGCGCCGACTGCAGCAGCACACCCGGCGGCTTGCGCCGCATCACATAGCGCTGGCCGTCGGCGGCGGTGATCATGAAGGTGGGGTTGGACTGGCCGCCCTTGAACTGCGCCACCTGGATGGCGCCGACCGCCAGCGCCGGCATGTGGGCATGCAGGTAATCCGCCAGCCGGCCCTCGTCGAAAGCATGCTGGGGCGCCACCGGGCGGGTGCCGGTGAACTGGGCGTATTTGTCGGCGGGGGCGTCGCTGGGCTGGTCCATGGGCTCTCCTGGTGCGGTTGGCGCGCAGTGTCGCCGCCCATCGCCATCGGCGTCAGTCCGGTTCGCGTCAGCCAGGGGCGCTGTCTTTGCCGTCGCGGCCACCGGATCCGGACAGCAGGCCGCACAGCAGCGGCCGTGCGATCAGCGTGGCCAGCGGTGCGTCGCCCGCGGCCGGCGGTGCCACCCAATGGCCCACCTCGGCCATGGCATTGAGCAGGCCGCAGACCAGCTGGGCCGCCACCGCCGGGTCGACCCGGCGCACCGAGCCGTCGATCACACCGTCGACCACCAGGGCCGCATAACGTTCGCCCAGCCGGTTCATCGCACTGCGGCGCGGCCAGCGCAGGTCGTCCGGCAGCTCGGTCCAGGCGCTCAGGCGCAGCAGCGGGCCGCGGCCGGCCTGCGGGTCGGCCGGGTCGTGGATGCCCACCAGCGGCACGCTGGCCGCCAGCAGCTGCTGCCAGCCGTTGCCGGGCCTGGCCAACGCGGCCAGCTGCACCCCGCGGATCAACGCCAGGCTGCGCTCGAAGCAGTCGTCGATCAGCGCGTGCTTGGTGTCGTGGTGGTGGTAGAACGAGCCCTTGGTCAGGGCCAGCTCGGCGGCGATGCGCTCCACCGACGCCCCGCCCACACCATGGTCGTTGACCAGCCGGGTGGCGGTGCGCAGATAGGCCTCGCGCAGTTGCTCGGCCTCGTTGGCCGCCTCGGGCGCCGCGGGCAGCTGCACCGCCGGCAGCGCCCAGGCCTGGCCCGGCGCCGCCAGGCCGTGCAGCAGGATGTCGACCATGCGGCGGCCGGCGCGTGGGTAGTCGGCCGGCTCGTAACGGCTGAGCCAGGACCGGCTCCACAGCACCTGGGCCAGCAGGCCGTGGGCGCGGGCATTCAGTGCGCGGCGAGCTTCGCTGCCGGGCGGCGCCGGGCCGTCGCGCAGCAGCGCCCGCAGCGCGCGGAACATGTCCACATAGGCCGCAAACACCGGCGCGGCCTGGGGCTGCGGCAGGGCCCGCATGTCGCCGAAGAAGATCAGCTCGGGCCGGCGCTCCAGGGCGATGTCGGCCATGCCGGCGACAAAGCCCTGCACCAGGGCCGTCACCCGGCCGGCCAGATCGGGCGCAGCGGCCGCAGTGTCGATCAGTTCGCGCAGCGACTCGATGCTGCGCATCAGGCAGGCGCAGACCAGGTCCTCCTTCTTGCGGTAGTAGTAGGTCAGGCTGTTGGTGGCCAGGCCCACGCTGGCCGCCACCTCGGCCAGCGTGCCGGCCTTGATGCCACGCCGGTTGAACAGCCGCGCCGCGCCGTCGAGCAGGGCTTCGCGCTTTTCGGTGAAGCGCAGCGTGGTGCGGGGGGCCGCGTCCGCCGGTGCGCTCATCCCCGCGGCACCAGCCGGTCCAGCAGTTCGGCAAAGGCCAGCGGCTGGTCCACCATCACATGGTGGTCGGCGTCGGGCACCTCGGCCACCGCCGTGCCCGGCGGCGCAAAGCCCAGCATCTGCTGCTGCATCTCGCGTGTCAGCAGGCGCGAGCGGCTGCCGCGCACCAGGGTCACCGGGCAGCGCGCACGCTTGAGGTGGCCATAGGGCCGGCCGAACTCGAAATGGCGGAACAGAAAGGGGTCGAAGCGCCAGACCCAGCCCGGCTGGCCATCCGGCCCGGCCACCGGCTTGAGGCCGCGCCTTGCGATGACATCGGCGATATAGGGATGGGCGCAGCCCTGCGGCGGCAGGAAGCGGAAGCGCACCAGCGCCTCGGCCAGGCTGGCATAGACCTTGGACGAGCGCAGGCCCTCGCTGCGGTGGCGGCGTGCGTCGGCCCGGCCGGGCGGCCGCGCCGGGGTGTCGACGATGATGGCCCGGGCCAGGCGCGCGCCGTGGCGATCGGCCGCGTTCATCAGCGGAAAGCCGCCGAAGGAATGGCCGGCCACGGTGGGCAGCACCGCGGCCTCGTACAAGCCGGTGGCCTCGGCCACGGCGATGATCTCGTCGGCCCATTGCGCCACGCTGTACTGGGTGCGCCAGCCCGAGCCGCCCATGCCGGAAAAACTCATCGCCACCACCCGGCGGCCGGTCTTGAGCAGCGGCGCAATGAAGCTGTACCAGTCGGCATGGGCACCGTTGCCGTGCAGCAGCAGCAGGCCGGGGTCGCCGCGGCGGCCCCAGGCCAGGGCCTCGATCGGCGCACCCTGCACCTTGACCTCCAGGCGCTCGGGGGCGTCGGCCAGGGCCGCGTTGAACCAGTCGGGCGCCGGCGGCGGCTCACCGCCGAAGGGCGCCAGTGGCGGCGGGACATGCGGGGGATGGGCGCGGTGGCTCATGCGGGCGCCTCAGGCTCAGCGGCGCGCGGCCAGGGCCTGCGTCACTTCATTGCTGCCCTGCGCGGCGCCGCTGGCCGGCACCTGCTCACCGCTGCGGTCGCTGACCTGGGCCCAGGCGGCGGCCAGTTGCTCCGGTGTGTCGTGCGCCAGGCCCAGGTGCAGGCCTTTGGTCAGCG
>Ga0208266_100697_pt1 | contig 10281 bp, 7 predicted proteins | sample LakWasMet67_HOW9_2_FD_183897 | JGI IMG/M metagenome (GOLD analysis project Ga0208266, IMG submission 183897) | Freshwater sediment methanotrophic microbial communities from Lake Washington under simulated oxygen tension - Sediment Metagenome... | ecosystem: Environmental > Aquatic > Freshwater >...
CCGAGCGGACCCAGCGCATCGAACGCATGGCGGACGAGGCCCGGCACGCCGCCGTCACCCGGGAGCGGCTGCGCATCGCGCGTGACCTGCACGACACCCTGGCGCACTCGCTGATGGCGCTGCTGACCCAGATCCGCCTGGTGCGGAAGCTGCGAGGACGGATGGAGGCGACCGAACTCGATGAGGAACTGGGGCGCGCCGAGGCGGTGGCCGCCACAGGCCTGTCCGAATCGCGCGCGGCCATTGCGCAGATGCGGGACAACGGCGTGCGCGACACCGGGCTGGGCGCGGCGGTGCAGGACTTGACACGGCGCTTCAGCGCGCGCACGGGCGTCGCGGTAACCCTGGCGTGTGACGAGGCCGTGGCGAAGTCGACCGACGAACGTGCAGAGACCGTGTTCCGGATCATCGAGGAGGCCCTGCGCAATGTGGAGCGCCATGCCGGGGCCCGCAGCGTGTGCGTCGGCCTGCGCAGCAGGCCGACCGCGGGCGAGGGCAGCCAGGTCAGCATCGAAGTCGCCGATGACGGCGTCGGCTTCGACCCGGTCGTGCCACGGCCGGGGCACTATGGCCTGCGCGGCATTCACGAACAGGCGGCTTTGATCGGCGCCAGGCTCGGCGTGCTCAGCCAGCCAGGGCAGGGCACGCGCATCGTGCTGGCGTTCGACGCATGACAAGCCTGTCTGCCGGGGCGGGCCCGGGCAGCAGTGCCCACCCGGCGTTGCCGGCGGCATCCCAGATCGTGACCTCGTCGTGACCAGCCGCACTGTCGGGTGCTGGTCGGCCTGCATAGAGTCTTGGGCGTGGACTTGCGCAGCCGCGCACCTGCCGCATCGCCTGGAGAACCGAGATTGACGACCACCAAGAACCACGCCCTCCCGCTGGGCCTGCTGACGCTGCTGACCGCCCTGCTGGGTGCCTGCAGCAGCACGCCCGTTGCGACGCCAGCGCCGGCGCCCAAGCCCCTGTCAACCACCGCGGCCGCCCCGGCTGCGCAGCCAGCGCCAGCGGCGGCCGTCGCCAAGGCGGCACCGTCGTCAACCGTCGCCACGGTGTCGCTGCCGGCCTATCTTGACCCGAAGAGCGACATCTCCACCGGTCGCAGCGTGTACTTCGATTTCGACATGGCGCTCGTGAAGCCGGAGTACAGCGGCCTGGTCGAGCGCCACGGCAAGTACCTGATGTCCAACCCGAAGGTGGCCATCAAGATCGAGGGCAACACCGACGAACGGGGCAGTGCCGAATACAACCTGGCGCTGGGCCAGAGGCGGGCCGAGGCCGTGCGCCAGGCGCTCAAGATCTACGGCGTCAAGGACACGCAGATGGAGGCCATCAGCTGGGGCAGTGAAAAGCCCAAATCGGCCGGCCATGACGAGTCGGCCTGGGCCCAGAACCGCCGTGCCGATCTGCAGTACCCGAACCGATGAGTGCCTTGACCACCCCCCTGGGCCGGTCCGCTGCGCTCGGCAGCGTGGTGCTGGCCCTCGCCGCATGTGCGGCGCAGCCGCCCGCCTCCGCGCCTGCAGCGGCACCTGTGCCCGTGATTGCACCGGCACGCGTCCAGCCGGCTCCCGCGCCGACGCCCTTGCTGCTGCCACCACCGCCGTCATCCGCTGCGCGGCCCGCGCCACTGGCGGCGCCGGCCGCGCCCGATCCCAGCACGCGCGAAGGCCGAATGAGCGAGGCACTCAGGAACTATGAAGCCTCGAAGTTGGCGCCCGCGGCGGCAGCGGTGGCGGTGAAGCCCAAAGCCAAGCCCCGGAAGGCGGCGGCGAAGTCGCCGGCCAAGGCGGCGTCTTCAGCCACGAAATGAGGGTTCAACGCTGACCTGCCCGGCGCGTGGTTCGTGGCCCTCGTGCTGCGCCCCTGAACGCCTGGGCACGGGGATTCCCGGCCTGCCGGTACTGTTCAGATGCGTGCTGATGAACTGAAGAAGCCCCGGTTCCGGCCTCACCGCGTCTGGATTGCAGGAATTGTGGTTGCCGCCGTCTCGGGTCTGGCCGTGCTGATGGTTCCATCGGCCGGCCAGCACAACCCAGCGGCCGGCGCGGTTCAGGGGTCGGCAACGCCAACTTCGCCGGTGTCCCCGGTCGCCAACAACCCGGCTTGGGACAGGCTCTCTGCCACCCAGCAGCACACGCTCGAACCCCTCAAGGACATCTGGTCGACGTTGACTGCAGCGCAGCAGGACCGGTGGCGATTGATCGTCGATCGCTTCCAGGCGAGACCGCAGCACGCCCAGCGCCGTCTTGCGGCACGAATCGCAGACTGGGCGCGCCTTTCCCCTCAGCAGCGTGCGCATGCACGCCTGAACTTCCTGGCGTTGGCCAAGCGCTACAGCCCCAGCCAGCGCAAGCAGCACTGGCAGGCCTACCAGCGTGTGAAGCCCCACACGACGCAGGTGGCGACTGGAAATGCCCCGCCAATGCGCCTGCCGCCAGCGTTCGTCCAGGCGTCACCTGGGGCCACGACCGTCCTGCTGTCCCAGGGCTTCGAACGGCCATCGGCGGATGCGCTTGCCGATCGTGGCGGGTCCGTCCAGGCGTCCTCGCCGGACAATGAAGCGCGCGCCCAGGGCACCGGTGCAGCGTCCGCAGCCGATGCGGCCGCAGCGGCGCCGCGCGCCGAACCCTGAAGACCGGACGCGCTTGTGGAGGGCGCCTTTGCCGTCCGCCGCGCATGCTGCCCCTGTGTGGGACTGCGGAATCCACCGGCACCGACGATGACTTCGGAGACGGGTTTGTTGGCCATCAGGCGCGCCACCCACCCCTGGACCACCAGGCCCGGTGCAGCGCCTTGCGGAGTTCACCAAACACCAGCACTCCGCTGGCCATGGCCACGCACACCAGCCACTGCGCGGGTGACAGGGGTGCGGTGCTGAACGCCTGGTTGAGCAGCGGCAGGTGCACCACCGCCACCTGCAACAGGGCCGACACGACCACGGTGCCCCACAGCCACCGGTTGCTGAAGAGCCCGCGGAATGCGCTGGTCGACTCGGACCGTGCGTTGAAGCTGTTGAACAGCTGGGCCAGGACAAGCACGGTGAAGCCGGCCGTGCGCGCCACGGTGAGCGACGCGTGGCCCTCGATCAGGCCGCCCGGCAGGAACAGGTCGAGGGTCAGCAGGCTGAGCAGGGCCATCACGGTGCCGGTGCCGGCGATGCCCAGCCACATGCGCGTGTCGATCATCCGCGCGCCGCGGCGGCGCGGCGGCACGGCCATCATGTCGCTGGCGATGGGATCCATGCCCATCGCCAGCGCCGGCCCGGCATCGGTGATGAGGTTGATCCAGAGGATCTGTGTGGCCAGCAGTGGCAGGACCAGGTCGCCACTGGCGGCGACGCCATGCAGCCCCAGCACACCGGCGCCCACCACGCCGAGGAAGACGGTCAGCACCTCTCCCAGGTTGGACGACAGCAGGTAGCGCAGGAACTTGCGGATGTTGTCCAGTACGCCGCGGCCCTCGCGCACCGCGTCGACGATGGTGGCGAAGTTGTCGTCCGCCAGGATCATGCGGGCAGCCTCCTTCGCTACCTCGGTGCCTGTGATGCCCATGGCGATGCCGATGTCGGCGGCCTTCAGCGCCGGTGCGTCGTTGACGCCGTCGCCCGTCATCGCCACCACGTCGCCACCGGCCTGCAGGGCGTGCACGATGCGCAGCTTGTGGCGCGGCGCCACGCGGGCGAAGACGGACGTGGTGCGCACCGCGTCGGCAAAGGCCGCCGGGCCCAGGGCGTCGATCTCGACGCCGGTCAAGGCCCTGGTGTGTCCCCCCGGGGCCGTGATCCCCAGGTCGGCCGCGATGCGCTGTGCCGTGCGGGGGTGATCGCCGGTGATCATGATCACCCGGATGCCACCGCCCTGTGCCTGGCCGATGGCCACCGCGGCCTCGGCCCGTGGCGGGTCGATGATGCCGACGGTGCCGACGTAGATCAGCCGTCGTTCCAGCGTGTCGGGGTCCGCCGCGTGCTCGCCCGGCGCCAGCGGCCGGTAGGCCACCGCCAGCGTGCGCAGCGCCGCATCGGCCAGGTTGTCCACCTCGGCCAGGATGCGCTGCCGCGCCGTGGTGTCGAGCGCGACCGTGGCCGTGCCGACGCGCATGCGGTCGCACAGGGCCAGCAGCACGCCCGGCGCGCCCTTGGTGATCACCACCGCGGCACCCCCGTGTTCATGGTCGGCCTCGATGGTGGACATCCTCTTGCGGTCCGACGTGAAGGGGATCTGGTCCAGGCGCGTGAAGCGCCGCGCGCGCCGCTCCTGGCCGCCGAGCTTGTGCTCGGCCACCAGGAACGCGGCCTCGGTCGGGTCGCCCTGGATCGCCCAGTCCCCGTCGGGGGTCTGCCGCAGGTCCGCATTGCCGGCCAGGCTGCCGCCGCCCAGCAGGGCCAAGGTCTCGTCGCGCAGTGCACCCGGCTGCAGCGGCTTGCCGGCATGCCGCACCTGCCCGGCCGGGGCATAGCCCACGCCGGTGATGTCGGTGGCCCCCGACGCGGTGACGACCCGCACGATCGTCATCTCGGCGCGTGTCAGGGTGCCGGTCTTGTCGGTGGCGATGACCGAGGCCGCGCCCAGCGTCTCCACCGAGGCCAGCGTCTTGACGATGGCGTGGCGCCGGGTCAGCCGCTGCACGCCCATGGCCAGCACCACCGACAGCAGGGCCGGCAGCCCCTCGGGCACCGCCGCCACGGCCAGCGACACGCCCAGCAGCAGCACGCGCAGGATGTCCGCCGGCGCACGCACGGGGTCGGCGATGAGGATGGTCGCCACCACCACCACGGCGATGACCACCGCCGCCAGGCCCAGCGCCCGGCCGATGTGCGCCACCTCGTGCTGCAGCGGTGTCGTCCGGTCCGCGGTGGCATCGAGCATCGTGGCGATGGCGCCCACCTCGGTGTGCATGCCGGTGGCCGTGACGATGGCGCGGCCGCTGCCTTGCGCCACCGCGGTGCCCTTGAAGACCATGTTCAGCCGGTCACCCAGGGCCGCGGGGGCCTTCAGCGTGGCCGGGTCCTTCAGCACCGGTGCGCTCTCGCCCGTCAACGAGGCCTCCAGCAGGTGCAGGGCGGACGCTTCGCACAGCCGGGCGTCGGCGCCCACGGCATCGCCCTCGGCCAGCACCAGCAGGTCGCCCCGCACCAGCGCCGCGCTGGGAACGCGCAGCGGCTGGCCGTCCCGCACCACGCAGGCGCTGGCCTGCGTCAGGCGGGCCAGCGCGGCCACCGCGCTCTGCGCCTTGGTCTCCTGCACCCAGCCCAGCACGGCGTTGAACAGCACCACGGCCGCGATCACCAGGGCGTCCATCGGCCAGCCCACCCGCCCTTCCGCCGCCCAGGCCGCAATCGACACCGCGGCGGCCACCAGCAGCAGGTAGACCAGCGGGTCCTGCAACTGGGCCAGGGCCCGGCGCCAGGCAGAGGCTGTCGGTGCGGCGCGCAGCACGTTGGCGCCGTCGCGGGCGAGCCGCCGGGCCGCCTCGTCCGCCGTCAGGCCCAGCGCCAGGTCGGTGCCGCAGGCGGCGGCGACCGCGCTGGCCGCGACGACGCTGGGGTCGTCCACCGTGTCGGGCCCGGGCATGGCAGCGGCGGGTGGCGCTGCGTGCGCCGATGGGCGCCGTGCCTGGCTCACGGGTGTCGCCGCTGCGCGAGGTCGTCCGGCGGGGTGGTCGGCGCAACGCCGAGGGTGGGGTCGTAGTCCTTGAACTCCATGGGGGGCTCCCGAGAGGGTGGGCACGGGCGAGGTGCCGTGGTGGTCTGGCCGGTGTGCCTGGGGGCCGGCGCGACGCGGAACGCACCGGCTGCCCCAGCCCGACAGCTTACGTGCGGGCCTTGTGCGGCGTCCGCGCGCCTCACGGCTGGCTAGCCAGCGCGCAGGCCGGCCGGCAGGCGTCTGGCCAGCAGCGCGAACAGCGCTTCGAACAGCAGCGCCAGTGCGGCCGACGGCAGCGCGCCGGCCAGCAGCAGGTTGCGGTCGTTCAGCGCCAGGCCGGTGACGATGCGCTCGCCCAGGCCGCCGGCGCCGATGAAGGCGGCAATGGTGGCGGTGCCTACGGCGATGGTGGTGGCGGTGCGCACGCCGGCCAGGATCACCGGCAGCGCCAGTGGCAGTTCCACCAGCCGCAGTTGCTGGGCGGGCGACAGGGCCAGTGCCTGCGCCGCCAGCCTCAGGCCCTGCGGGATGCCGGCCAGGCCGGTGCAGGTGTTTTGCACGATCGGCAGCAAGGCATACAGCGTCAGTGCCAGCAGCGCCGGCACGGTGCCGATGCGCCCGAGCAGCCAGATCAGCAGCGCCAGCAGCGCCAGCGAGGGCACGGTCTGCAGCAGGCCGGTGGCACCCAACAGCAGTGCCTGGGCGCGGCGGTGGCGCGACGCCAGCACCGCCAGCGGCACGCCCACCACCACCGCCAGCCCCACCGCCGCCAGCACCAGGCCGACATGCTGCAGCGTCAGCCGGACCAGGTCGGGCCCCCACAGGCGTGACCCGAAGCTGGCGGCGGCATTGGGCGCCGCCACCGGCAGGCTGGCCGCGCCCGCCGCCGCCGCTGCGCCGGCCAGGTGGTCGCGCGCGATCGTGTCGAAGGCCACGCCGTTCAGCTCGGCGCGGGCGTTCATCGCAATCATCTGCGGCTCGCCGATGCGGCCCTGCAGGCCCCGCAGCGCGGCCCAGGCCGCGGGCCAGCGCTGTGGCAGGTCGAGCCGGTACAGCACCACCGCGTCGTAGCGCGGGAAGTGGCCGGCGTCGTCCAGCAGCACACGCAGGCCGAGGTGGTCGATCTTGGCGTCGGTGGTGTAGATGTCGATCACGTCGACCTGGCCGCCGGCGATGGCGTCGTAGGCCAGGCCGTGGTCCAGGCCGGTGGGCCGCTGCGGCAGGGCGTAGCGCTTGGCCAGGCCGGGCCAGCCATCGGCGCGGCCCAGGAACTCGTTGCTCAGCCCCAGGCGCAGCGCCGGGTGCCGTGCCAGGTCGGACAGCCGGCTGATGCCCAGGCGCTGCGCCGTGTCGGCACGCAGCGCCAGTGCGTAGCCATCGTTGAAGCCCAGCGGGATGTCCACCCCCAGGCCCAGCGGTTGCAGCTGGGCGCGCATCGCGGCCAGCGTCAGCGGGCCGTCGGCCTTCAGGATCTCGCGCTGGATGGTGCCGGTGTATTCAACATAGGCGTCGATGCTGCCCGCGCGCAGCGCCTGGTAGACGATGGCGGTGTTGCCCAGGCCCTGCAGCACCTCGGTGGGTGCGTGGGGGCGGGCGGTCTGCGCCAGCACCTCGGCCAGGATGTAGGACTCGGTGAAGCGCTTGGAGCCGATGCGCAGCCGGTCCTGGGCCATGGCGGTGGTGACCAGCAGCGACAGGCCCAGAAACGAGCCCAGAAGCCGGCCCAGAAGCCGGCCCGGCAACCGCCAGCGCAGGGCACAGAAGGGGGCGGACAGTGCGTTCGGGCAGCTCGGGGTCATGGGGGCAGCTTCGGGCATGCGGCGGCAGGGGTCAACCGGCACCGGCCGTCGTGGGCAAAGCCGTTATGGTGGGGGCATGACCCCAGTCCTTTCCAAGCCGGCCTGGCGCCGTCGGCTGTGCCCGCTGACCGCCGTATTGATTGCTTTGCTGGCCGGCTGCAGCACCGTGCCCACCGCGCCGCTGCCGACGGTGGCCGCCGTGGACCTGCAGCGCTATGCCGGCACCTGGCACGAGGTCAGTGCGCTGCCCAACCCGTTCCAGGCGCGCTGCGTGGCGGACACCCAGGCCCGGTACCGGGCGCTGGGCGACGACATCGAGGTGCTCAACCGCTGCCGCCAGGCCGACGGCACCGTGGCCAGCGTCACGGGCGTGGCACAGGTGGTGCCCGGCAGCGGCAACGCCAAGCTGCGGGTCAGCTTCTTCCGGCCCTTCTTCGGCGACTACTGGGTGCTGGCGCTGGCGCCGGACTACCGCTGGGTGCTGGTGGGCGAGCCATCGCGGCGCTTCGGCTGGGTGCTGTCGCGTACGCCGCAGATGGCGCCGGCCGACCTGGAGGCGGCACTGGCCCGCGCTGAGACACTGGGCTACGCCCGTGCCAGCTTCCGCCTGACGCCCCAGACCCGGCCGCTGGACTGACGCCGCCTGCGCTGGCGGGCGGGGTCGGCGCTGCGGGCCTCAGCTGCGTGTGCCGGGCATCGGTGCCGGCAGCGGCGCGTTGGCCGGCGCCGGGCTGACGGCGGGCGCCCGCATCACACGCACCTTGGCGCCGGTGGTGACGATGATGACCGCGTCACCGGGGTTGAAGGTCTCCGCGCCCTTGGCCTGCACGATGGCGCGGCGCTCGCCGTTGCGCAACTGCACCATGATCTCCAGCGACTCCTCGCGGGTGGTGCCGCGCTCGATGGCGTTGCCCACCACGGCGCCGGCCACCGCACCCAGCACGCCGATGGCCGCCGACTCGCGCCGCCCACCCACCGACGAACCGGCGATGCCGCCGACCACACCGCCGGCCACCGCGCCGGCGCCGCTCTGGGTGCCGTCGACCGTGACGGCGCGCACATTCAGCACGGTGGCGTCGACCACGGTGGACATACGCTGCGCGTCCTGGCGGCTGATGACGTCGGGGTTGCTGGTGGCGCAACCGCCCAGCATGACGGCCATGGCAGAGACCAGGACCAAGGAAGTGGTGGAGCGGCGCATGAAATCCTCGTTGGGGTAGTTCTTTACAACGGCGCGCAGGGTTGCGGCGTTGACGCGATGCGCATCAGACCGGTGCATACAAGGCCGGGTTCCCGTCGCGCAGGTGAAAAAGGGTGAAGCCCGGTCGCCCGGGGCCGGTCAGCGCGCCAGCAGCACGTCCACCTCGGACAGCGGCGCCGCGTCGTGGCCCCAGCTGCCGCGCAGCCAGGTGGCCAGGGCGGCCAGGTCGGCATGGGGCAAGTCGAAGGCCGGCATGCCGTAAGGCCGCGGGTTGGCGGCGGTGGCGGGCGCAAAGCCGCCGGTGGTGATGGCCTGCACCAGGTTGGCGGGGTCGGCCAGGGTCACCGTGGGGTTGCCACGCAGTGGGGGGTAGATGCCCGGCGCACCCTGGCCCTGGGCGCCGTGGCAGTCGGCGCAGTGTCGGGTGTAGAGCTGGGCGCCCCGGGCCATCCGGTCGGCCGGGCGCTCGAAGGGGCCGGCCGGCGGCGCCGGCGGTGTGGCCAGCGTGCGCAGGTAGCTGGCCATCGCCCGCAGGTCGGCCGGCGTCAGGTACTGGGTGCTGCCGGCCACCACCTCGGCCATCGGGCCCAGGGCCACGCCGCGGCGGGACTGGCCGGTCTGCAGCAGCTGCACCCAGTCATCGACCAGGGCGTCGCCCACACCGGCCTGGGCCGGGTCGGTCAGCGAGGGCGCGACCCAGCGCTGCAGGGGCAGCGCGCCACCGCCGGTGGAGCCGGCCAGGCCGGCGCTGGCGCCGAGCGCATTGCGGGGGGCATGGCAGGCGGCGCAATGGCCCAGGCCGCCCACCAGATAGGCCCCGCGGTTCCAATCGGCGCTGCGGCGGGCATCCGGCTGGAACTCGCCCGGGCGGAAGTACAGCGCGCGCCAGACCGCCAGCGCGGCCTGGCTGCGGTAGGGCCAGCGCAGCGCGTGCGGCGTGTTGGCCTGGACCACCGGCGCCAGGCTGCGCAGATAGGCCAGCAGGTCGTCGGCATCGGCGCGGCGGATCTGGGTGAAGTGGGGGTAGGGGAAGGCGGGGACCAGCAGCCGGCCGTCGCGCGAGCGGCCATGGTGCAGCGCACGCCAGAACTCGGCCCGGGTCCAGCGGCCCAGGCCGGTGGTGGGGTCGGGCGTCAGGTTGCCGGCATAGACCGTGCCGAAGGGCGTGGTGATGCCGCGGCCGCCAGCGTAGGCCGCGCCGCCGCGCGCGGTGTGGCAGGCCGCGCAGTTGCCGGCGCGTGCCAGGTAGGCGCCACGCTGGATCTGGTCGGCGCTGGCCAGGCCGGGCGTGTCGGGCTGCAGCGGTGCTTCGCCGCGCAGGTTCAGCCACAGCACGGTGGCGGCCAGCACGCCCAGCAGCACAGCGGCTGCCGCGAGCCGTTTCAGGACGCGCCCTGCAGGATTCGGGGGGCTCATCGCTGCGGGGTGTCGACGCTGCCGCAAGGCAGGGGCCGTGGGCCCGGCGTGGCGGCTTCGGGCACGGCGTGGTCCGGCACCGGCTGGGTGGCCAGCCAGGCTGCCACGGCGCCGATGTCCTCGGGTGCCAGGCGGCGGCTGATTTCGGCCATGCAGTCGGGGGCGATGGCGCGGCGGCCACCGGTCTGCCAGCCGCCGAGCTGGGCGATCAGGTAGTCGC
>Ga0208266_100698_pt1 | contig 10264 bp, 11 predicted proteins | sample LakWasMet67_HOW9_2_FD_183897 | JGI IMG/M metagenome (GOLD analysis project Ga0208266, IMG submission 183897) | Freshwater sediment methanotrophic microbial communities from Lake Washington under simulated oxygen tension - Sediment Metagenome... | ecosystem: Environmental > Aquatic > Freshwater >...
ATCAGGGCGTGGACGTGGATGTGTCGGCGCAGATCCTGCGTCCAGGTGTGCAGCACCAGGGTGAACGCGCCCATGGCGCCCAGCCACTGCGGGTTGGCGGCGAACTCGGTAAGCGTGGCCGCTGTGCACTGCATGATGGTGCGGTAGACCCAGCGCGGGTGGGCCTGGGCCAGGCCGTTGAGGGCGTGCGGGAGGGTGAAGACGAGATGGCAGTACGGGACGGGCAGCAACTCGGCCAACTGCGCGCAGCGCCACGCATCGCGGGCGCTGTTCTGGCACTGTGGGCAGTGGCGGTTGCGGCAAGAATGGAACAGGCACTGCTCGCGGCCGCACTGATCACACTGCTGGCGCGTGCCCCCGCGTGCCGGGGTGCGGCAAGACACGATGTCGCGCCAGACACGGGCCTGCGCCGTGCTCAGCGCAGGGCTGTGCACGGGCTTGCTCAGGAAGGCCGGGCCGAAGGTGCGAAGCACCTCGGCCAGGGTGGCACTCAAGGGTGCGCCGGGCTCAGTGTCTGGCCGGTGCTGACGGTGGTGGTGGGGGTGGTGGCGGTGGTGACAACTGGGGCGGCTTGGGCAATTGCGACAGCAACGCCAAGGCGCTATCGCCTGCGCTGTGGCCAGGCCGGGCCATGCGCAAGTAGCGGCTGGTGGTGCTCAGTTGGGCGTGGCCGAGCAACTTGCTGATGCTGTGCAGATCGACGCCGGCCTCCAGCAGATGGGTGGCAAAGCAGTGGCGCAGCGTATGAATGCCGCCGAGCTTGGTGATGCCGGCGGCGTCGCGGGCGACGTAGTAGTAGCGCTGGCCGCTGGCACTGTCCAGATGGCGCGATGGGTTCGCGCGCGCTGGGAACAGCCAGCCTGCACCATCGGCATGGCTGCGACAGGTCCGCCAATACAGCCGCAATTGGGCCAGCAGACCCGCATCGAGCAGGCTATACCGATCCTGCCCACCCTTGCCTTGGACGACGCGGATGCACATGCGATCGGGGGCCGAGTCGATATCGCAGCCCCGCAGGCTGCACAGCTCGCTCAGGCGCAGGCCGCTGGCGTAGGCCGTCATCAGGAAGGTGCGCGCCTTCATCGACATCGGCGCGCCAAGCAAGGCTGCCAGCTCGGCGCGAGACAGGACCTCGGGTAGGCGCTGGGGCTGGTGGCCCAGAGGGATCTGCGGACGCCGCTCGGCTTGGCCCAACACGTCACAGACCAGGAAGCGCATGGCGCAGGCGGTGATGTTGACGGTCGATCGCGAGCGGTGGCGCTCCTGCAGGAGATGCAGAAGATAGCCTTGGATCTGCTCGTCGCTGAGCAACTCCGGGCTGCGATGGTGATGCCGGGCCAACTGGCCCACGGCGGTCAGGTAAGTCTCCTGGGTGCGCGCAGCAAAGCCGCGCAACACCATCGCATCGATCATGCGTTGGCGCAGCGGTGTCATCGTCATCTCCGAGATCCGGGGAACAGCCCCCAGGATCAAGGTACGACTCACGGCTCCAGCACACCAACTTCGTCCCGCGCCGCCACCGCGTCAGCGGTTTAGTTCTAACTCCACTTGGCAGGACACCTTCGCCAGCGCCGCTTGTACTGCGGTTCAAGCCACTTGTGGCTCCGAGTTGGCTGCTCCGTCTCGCCTGACAAAACCTGCAACCTCTCGCGCCGGCACCCCAAGGCCAGCCCAGCGCTCCGGGTGGCAGGTGAAAAGCAGCATCTGGTGCCGCTGCGCAGCGTCGTACAGCACGCGCTGCATCAGATCGAGCCGCCGGCTGTCGGTGTTGACGAGTGCGTCGTCGAGCAAGATCAGCGTCGGCTTGCCGGCCACCTTCAACAGGTCCGCATAGGCCAGGCGGCTGATGAGCGCGATCTGCTCTCGCGCTCCGTGACTGAGCTGACCGAAGTCCACGGCATCTGTGCCGACACCGCGCTCAAGCACGGCCGGTGTGAGGTCTTCCTGAAGGCCGAGTCGTGCGCCCGGGAAAAGCAGCCGCATGTAGTGATCCAACCTCGCCTGCAGCGGCGCCTGGAGCTTGGCCGTCAGCGCCTGGCGTTTGGTCTCCAGCCGCTCCACCAGCAGGCTCAGCGCCTTGGCCCGCAGTTGGAGCTCCGCGAGACGGCGTGACAACGCTTGCTCGCGCACACGCAGTTCCTCGCGCTGCTCCTCGATGCCATTCGCGCCGGCCACTTCCAGCCGGGCTTCGAGCGCGGCGATGCTGTTGCCGCGTTGGTTGTGCGTCGCCAGGGACTGCTCCATGCTCGACTGCAGCCGCTGCACGTCCTGCCGCAGGACGTCCGGCTGCGACTGCTCAATGCGCTTCGCGAGCTCCGCCGCCTGCGCCTTGGCGGCCTCCTGGTCGGCGAGCGCCTTCGCGAGCAAGGCCTGCGTGTTGTCCTCGACCCCCGAGGACTGCGCCTGGTCGACTGCCACGCGCAATTTGCCGACCTCGGCGGCCGCCGCCTGCTCTCCGGCTTGCGCGGTGGCCAACATCTTGGCCGCTGCAAGGTGGGCGGCGGAAGCCTGCTCCAACCGTTCGATCGCGGCCGTATTTGCGGCGCGCGCTTCGGTCAGGTCGACGCTTTGGCCGCCACTGACGCCGCCATCGGGAGCAGCAGGCAGGGCCTGCTGCTGATTGGCCGCCTCAGCACGGGTTTGCGTTGCCGCGGCGAGCGCCGAACGGAGCTTGTCGACGCCCTGCGGCGCGGTCAGGCCGAGCATTGACTCGGCAGCCTTGGCGTCAGCCTGTGCCTGCTTAAAGCGGTCCTGACGCGAGCGGGCTTCGTCTACGCTCGCCACGCCGAGCTTGGCCAGAGCGCGCTCGGCCGCTGCCCTCGCCTCCTCGACCTGGCGAGCGAGGTCGGCGACGTCGCTGTCGCCCGGGCGCACGCCGATGCTGCCCACGCCCTCGATCTGGATCTGTACTGTGGACGTGATTCGGTGCTCGGAATATGGAGCGACCGGTTTGCCGTCGAGGGTGGCAGCAATCCCGGGATGCAGCGCGAAGGTGATCGCGGTAGCCGCGGCACTCTGCAGTATTTCGCGTTCACGCAGCGTATCGCGGGCGCGCACGGCCGCCTCGACATCCGCTGCGGACTGCCGGTTCGCGTCGACCGTCGCGTTGTGCCGGGCCAGCTCTTCGGCCTGCTCCAGCGCCTTGGCCAGAGCGGCTTCGAGGCGCGCCGCCTCCGAGGACGCTTGGTCCAGCCGCTCGTTCAGGGTGCGGCGCTTCTCTTCGGCTTCGGCGAGCGCGACGCGCGTACGAGCCTCATCGGATACGCGAGCGGCTGCATCGCGCCGTTGCTCGGCTTGGGCCGCTGCCGCCTGGGCAGCCTCGAGTGCCTGCTTCGCAGCGACCAGAGCCTCCTGCCGGCGCGCGAGCATGGCGCGCTGGTCGGAGAACGTTCGCAAGCGCTCGGCCAGCAGCTCGCGGTTCGTACTCGAGGTCGCGACGTTCTTAAGCTGCTGCTCGTGTTCGCCTTGCAGACGCTCCGCGGCGACAAGCTCCTGTCGGGCTGCCTCGAGCTTGGCCTTGAAGACCTCCCAGGGCCTTGCCTTCGCATCAGCGTCGTGCTGGGCCCGCAGGCCGGTCAGGCGGTCCACGTCGTCTCGGTAGGCCGCGATCTGGGCGTCCAGCGCGGCGCCCTGCTCCCGAACCTCCGCCAGCTCACGGCCGGCCTCCTGGTAGGCACCGCGTGGTCTGCCGGTGCCCGGCGTGAGCAGTTGGTCGCGCTGCTCGCGAAGCGTGGCGAGCACATCGTCGCCCGCAGTGCTGGCCACGGCACCAACGGTGGATTCGAGCGCGGTGCGCAGGTAGTCGGCAGCACTCTCCACCGGCTCGTCGATGCGGTGGCCGTCTCCCTGCTCGATCCACAGCAGCCCGGGGATGCCCCAGTGCTCGGGCTTGCTGGCGCCCTTGCCGGCGTAGCCGAAGCCGAGCAGGCGGGAGACGGCCTCCTCTGCCTCCTCGCCGTCGAGCGCTTCGCCGTCGCGGGTGTAGGCGCAACGCTTCTTGGCGAAAAAGGTCTTCAGCAGCGTGTGCTGCTGGCCACCGGACTCGAAGGAGATCTCCACGGTCGGCGAACAGCTCGTGGGCACCTCGCCCTTTGGCAGCAGGTCCTCGAGCACGCTCGAGCGGTAGCGCTCGAAGAACGCGGCACGGATCGCGCGTGCGATCGTGCTCTTGCCAGTCTCGTTTGGGCCGCAGAAGAGGTTGATGCCTGGCGAGAAGTCAGGAATCTCCAGCGTCCCCCGAAAGCGGCGGATCTGACTGAGGCGCAGGCGCTGGACCCTCATGCCGGTGCCCTTACCGCAGTGCCGGACGACACCCCGGGATCCAGTGCGCTGCACAGGATCGCCAGCGCCTCACGGGCGACCCGTGCCTGCTCAGCGTACCGCACATCGGCTTGCTCGTCCCGCAGTTCTGCGATCACCTGGGCGAGGTAGCCGTCGGCGTGCAGCGCCGCAATGTCGTCCTCGGTCGGCAACAGCAGGAGGTCCGCAAGTTCGGATCGGAGAGATCGCACCGCGGCTTCCGCGCGACCGAGCGCTTCGGTCAGGCGCCGGTGGCCGGACAGGTCGGTGCGGCCCGAGATGGCGACCTGCACAACGTCGTCGCCAGCGAGCGAGGCCAGCCGCGCACAGATCTGGTCGATATCGGTCGGCACTGCGACGCTGAGCGCGAGGTCCGACCACTGGTGGCGGCCGACGTGCACCGGTTCCAGCTTCGGTAGCGCGCCGGGGCCATCGAAGTCGACGACGATGCAGTACCCAGGTTCGTTGCCGCGGAAGCGCTCCTGCTCGGGCGTGCCGCTGTACGCGCAGCGCTCGTTGACGATCTTCAGGCCGTGCCAATCGCCGAGCGCGAGATAGTCGAGCCGGGCCGTCTGGCAACGGTTCGATGCTATCGGGTTGGCCGAGTCGATCTCGCTGGGCAGGATGCCCTCGACGCTGCCATGTGCCAGGCCGATCCGCAGCCACCCGTCTGGGGTCTGCAGCCCATCGAAGACATCGGTGGTGTCGCTGTAGGTGTGCCGCTGGGTCAATGGGGCACAAAGGACCGCCGCCTTGCAGTGCTCGAGCGAGATCACGCCGGCAGTGAGCGCCAGATGCACGTGTGCCGGCACGGCCCCCAGGCGCTCCGCCCGCGTCCAGACCGATTCCGACAGCGCCGCATCGTGGTTTCCGGGGATCATGACCCATGGGCCGGCGAAGCCGCTCATTGCTGCGAACAGGCGGCGGATCACCCGGTCGCTGACCGTCTGGGCGTCGAACACGTCGCCCGCGACGAGGACTGCGTCAACCGCACGATCAGTCGCGAGTGCCGCGATTTTCTCGACGACTAGGGTGCGCGCCTCGGCCAGCAGTGCGGCGTCGTCAGGATCGAACTGGGAGTAGCGCCGGCCAATCTGCCAGTCGGCCGTGTGCAGGAAGCGCGGCATGCTGTTCTACGTGGTTTGCTCGATGGGAATGACGAGGCATCATAGATTCGGGGTCCGCTCAAGGGATTGGTCCGTTCAACGGATTGACGTGCCAAGTCGATGTACCAGCGTTCCTGCAACGCTTGGACTGCCGGCAGTGCGGTCGCCCGCCAAGCGCCAAGTCACGTCGACGATTCCGCAGCCAGGTAGTCCGCGGGAAGCAGCGCCTCCGTCTCGAGCATGAGGTCCGCTGAGCTCACCTGCAGGGCACGCGCGATCTTCAGAACTAGCGCCAGCGTCGGCATGTGCTCCCCTCTTTCGATCTTGCCGAGGTGCGACCTCTCCACCTTGGCCTGCAGCGCCAACGCTTCCTGAGCCACTCCGAGTCTCGTTCTCACGGAACGAACCGCCGTGCCAAACGCTTGAGCCACAACAGGGTCTGCGGTCGTCGCCCCCCGCGGGCGTCCAACTTGAATTGTCCGTTTTGCCATCGACAAAAGCGTCGCGGCACAGGAGAATCTAAACCACGTTATCTTTAACTCATCATGTTGGATGCATTCTTGGAGTCACTCGTGTCGCTAGCCGCCACCGCGCTCGTGATCGGGTTTGTCGGCAGCCTCTTTTTGGGCGACGGCTCTGGCCAGGCGCAGCCGGCGGATAGCGGCGCGGACGACGAAGGCGACCTGCCGCCTTCGGGCATCTGGGACCACCGGAAGGCCTGGGGCCGCTGGGAGGATCCGTTGGAACGTGAACGGTACTTCCAGGCCCGAGGCATCGACCGGAACGAATACTGACTTGGTGAACCGTTGTCACCGCGACGTCTATGAAAGCGACTCTCTCGGCTTCACGTTCGCAACTCATCCTGGCGCTGGCCGGCTTGGTCGCCGGCTGCGCGACGGTTGCCCCCGCGGAGCCCACGGCGTGGCCCGACTTCGTCGCGACCTTTGCTGGCCAGCCGTTTGAATCAACGGACTACCCTTCGGGCATCACGAAGGTCGCCGTCTCGGCGAACGCCCTGAGCTCCATCGAAGGCGCCAATGACCGCTTCGCCCGCTGGTGCTCGGCGCAAGGCGGCGCCAGCGGCCAGATCCAGCAACTCGCTCGCTCCAACGCGACAGCGAGCACATTTCAGGATGGCCTGGCAGCGAAGTCGAACGCCGAGCAGGCGAGCGGCCTGTCGTTTGTCGCGGTCACGGCAGTCGGCTGTGTGGCCAAGGGAGGCCAGGCCTTGGTCGCTGTGATGGTGAGCGCTCCGGGCCGTCAAGGCGAGACTGAAGTGAAGGACGGCAAGGTCCTCAGTCGCTTGACGCGCGCCTTCTTCACTGCCGAACAGGCAGCGAAATTCGGTGCCGCCTACAGACAGCGTGAGGACGATCGCTCGCGACAGGCAACGGCAAGACTGCAAGAACGCGAGGCGCAGAAGCTCGCCGAGATGCAGCGGCTCCGCAGCAATCCCCAGGTCGGCGACAGAACGACACTCGGCACGATCGTCGAAGTCCGGCCGCCGCTCGTCCTGGTGCAGTACGACCAACGCTACCGAAACCTGGCGAACAGGCCGGCTGCTGAATGGTTGCCTATCGACTCGCTTGTGCCTGAGAGCCGATGAACCGGCGACCATGGACCTCGACGCCCTGCTCACCATCGTCTTCGGCGGCTACGTTGTCGTTCAGTCCCTACGCGCCTTGGCCTGGCTGATCAAGCTGCCACGAGGTGCGGTTCTGGATGCGATGCTCGGCTCTGAGGTCGCCGGTGATGATGACCTACAAGAACGATCGCCGGCCCAACGGAATCGATACCGGGAACTGCGTCGATGAACCGGCTGCCGCCGGCTTTTCCAACAGACGGGCGAACCGAACGATGAGTAGACCGAAATCTTCAGCGTCGGACAAGATGACCCGGCAGCCAGCGGTCACTGCTGGCGATCACACACCAACTCATCAACCCTCCGGCATTGGCGCCTGGGACTTCCGGGACTTCGGTGCCTTCCTTCTGGTGAACGACCCTGCGTGGGTGCGCAGCGCTGCGGCGCAGGATGGTCCGTCCCTGGTCAGTGCCATTGGCAGCGTGGGCCTCGACCCGCACTCTTCGGCCGCCGAGGCTTAGGCGACAGCACATGGGATCCGACGATGTCGAGTCCAGCGTTGTGGACGGCGTTCGACGCATGGCCCTGGCCGGCGCAACAGACGACGTGCTTCAGGCGTTCATCGATTCACGGAGGCGCGGCGACACCGACCATGCGGAATGCATGCTCAAACAGGCTCAACAGCAATGCCGCTCACCGAGACCTGCATTCACCCCTGTGGAAAAGCTTCGCGTTGCCGCCTTGAGGCCGGTGGTCAACGCGATCGACTCAAGCACCCTGTACCGGTACATCGGCATCATCTGGCCGATCACCGAAGAGATCGTCAGAAGCCACGAGAACCCGGAGCATTGGTCAAGCGACAGCTTTGTCGACGCGATCGCGCAGAGCCTGGTGCGCGTCGCAATGGACCAGCTGCAGGTCAAGGTCGAGCACAGCCCCTGAGCTACATCCCAAGTCATCACCATGGTTGCCATGCGCAAACGGCGCCGAATTTGGCAGCTAGAGAACCGCCTTCGATTGGCAAGCCGCCTTCACGAAGTCCGTGTGCTTCTCGCATCTCTGCCCCGTGGCAGTCAGAACCAGTTTCTGCATCTTCCCAAAGCCAGCCTGGTCGGCCTCACACCAGTTCAGGCCCTTCGCCGCGGCCTCGTCGCGTCGGTGATGACGGCGGCTTGCGGGTACCTCGAACGCTGAGCCGATAGGCAATATGCGGCCCGCCCTGGCCAGTCCGACCTTCGCCGAACTAACAGCACAAGGGATGTGCCACCACGCCAATACCGCCGCCGAAAGCGAAGCGCCTCGCTGTTAGTTCATCTGCCTTCGGCTCGCGCCCAAGGCTCGCGTCAGCCGCCGAAGAACTGGCACCCAGCCATGGTTATCTATACAGTGAACTGAAAGGCGCAAGGACGCACATTCCCATGCACTCCACCACCCTCAATCTCTTCGACGAACCCGCCGCAACGAGCCCTCAGACCTACACCGAGGCTTTCGATGCATGGCTCCGCTCCCGCGAGCAGTTCGGTGCTCTTCGCGAGCAATCGTCGGTGGCCGTGTACCGCAGCATGTGGACCGCGCTTGCAGCCTGGTGTGTCGGCCGTGGCCTGCAGCTGGACGCGCTGAAGGCGGCCCACCTCGAGGCGTACCTTCTTTCGCGTGGCGGCGCCGATGAGCTGAGCGCGCGCTACGCCTGGCGTTTGTTGTCGCTGGCCGATGAGGTGCTGTCGCACCGCGCCAGAGCCTGCGGCGTTCCACGCAACTCGGCCGCGCACGATCTGCTCATGGCCACGCCCGAATGGCGCCACGCCAATGCGGCGGACAAGACGCCCTTGCCCGACCACCTGAATGCCCACGAAGCGCGAGCGCTCGTCTCCTGGTTGTTGGACCCTGCCAGCGGCGCTGACGCCGCCGGCGCGCCCGCACACACTTGGCAGGCGCTGCGCAACCGCACTGCGGTCGCACTGCAGCTGGGCGCCGGCCTGACGCCCGGCGACATCCGCGCCGCGCTGCTGACCGGCGTCGTGTGCGACGGCCCCCGCGCCGCCACAGTGCCGTGGAAGATCCGCGTACCTGCCCACGGCAGCATCCCGGCTCGCGAGGCGCCCATCGCGCCGTGGGCAGGCCGACTGCTGCGCACCTGGCTGGACACGCGCAGTGCATTGCAGATCGGCGGCGCGGCGCTCTTCCCCGCGTCCCGCAACGGCCGGGCCTGGGGCAAGGTGGCGCAGTACACCGCAGCCAAGGCCGTGCTGGCTGCCGCAGGCATGGCCGACGCCGAAGGCGGCAGTTTCAAGCTGCGCCACACGTTTGCGCTTCGGCAGTTGCGGCGGGGCAGCTCGGCCGACCAGGTGGCGCAGTGGATGGGCTTGAGCGATGCCGCGGCCTTGGCACGCTACCGCAAGGTGCTGTTGGCGCCTGCGGCAGTGGTTTGATCGGCGCGTTGTCTGGTCGTGATCAGGCGGCAGGCAATCCACCGGGCGAGATCGGCCCTTGGCTCGTGAGCTGGTAGACCATGTCGCGCACGGTCCGCCGGAACGATTCGTTCTCGACGAACTGCTTGTAGACCTGTGTGTCGTCCTTCAGCAGTATCTGCATCGCCTTCGTCAGCGCCTGGTCGTGCGCCATCGCCGCGGTGTGCGGTGTGTTCTGCCGGGCATTCTGGAAGGCCTTGTCGGCCGCCACCCGTGGCGCGATGTCCTCGCGGATGCGCTTGACGATGCGGTCGGTGTCCTCAAACAGGGTGCCGAAGCTCTCGTTGAATGACTTGAGGATGTTGCTCAACCGGTCCAGCTCGGGCTCGGGCTTGCGCCCGCCGCCTTCGGTGGGCACCGGTGCAATCTCGGCGTCGGCATCAGCCAGCGCGATCTTCATCAGCGCCTTTTTCTCGACGCGGTAGCTGTCCATGTCGATGGCCTCGAGGATGCCCTTGGCCAGGTCCTCTTCCTTCGGCGCGGGCAGCTTGGACACCAGCAGGTTCAGCATGATCGAGAGCTTCTCCCACTCCGCATTGGTGCCGGTCATCACGGAAGCAAGGAAGTCATAGGTTCGGCAGAACACCTTGGCCTTGCCCTTGAAGTCCACCTGCTGGTCTTCGTCCAGGCTGCCGATGTAGCGAGCCACGCAGGCGTCCAGGATCGGATCGAGCTTGTCGCGGTCCGCGCCGGCAAGGAAGAGTGCGGCGAACTGCTGCACCTGGTCGGGCGAGTAGACCTGGGCGCCGTCCAGCGCGGCTTTCAAGTCGTGCAGCTTGTTTGGGTCGGTCTCTTCGGCCAGCAGCGTG
>Ga0208266_100700_pt1 | contig 10258 bp, 9 predicted proteins | sample LakWasMet67_HOW9_2_FD_183897 | JGI IMG/M metagenome (GOLD analysis project Ga0208266, IMG submission 183897) | Freshwater sediment methanotrophic microbial communities from Lake Washington under simulated oxygen tension - Sediment Metagenome... | ecosystem: Environmental > Aquatic > Freshwater >...
AGGAGGTGGCGGCCGCAGGCCGACGCCGGGGGACACGGAGCAGAACACGCCAACCCGGCCCGCCGCGACCGCGCAATCCGACGAACGTCCGCTGACAGCAAAGAGAACAAAAGTCCGCAACGCGCCGACAGCCACCCCTCACAGCGGCCGCTGCGCCAGTGCCCAGTCGAGATGCTCGGCCAACAAGGGCGTGGCGCCCGGCTGCGCGGCCTGCAGCGCCGCGGCAATGGTGGGGTCACCGGTCTGGCGCCAGGCATTGCCCAGTGCCACCGCCAGGTTGCGGCGCCAGCGTTGGAAGCCGATGCGGCGGATGGCGCTGCCTTCGGTGCGGTGCAAAAAGGCGGCTTCGTCCCAGGCCCACAGCTGCAGCAGCGTGGCACTGCCTACCGCCGGCCGGGGCTCGAAATCGGGCAGCGCCGAGCGCTGGGCGAACTTGTTCCACGGGCAAACCAGCTGGCAGTCGTCACAACCGTAGATACGGTTGCCCAGCGCCGGGCGCAGTTCGACCGGGATCGGCCCGTCCTGCTCGATGGTCAGGTAGGAGATGCAGCGCCGCGCATCCACCCGGTACGGCGCGACGATGGCGCCGGTGGGGCAGGCGCTGATGCAGGCGGTGCATTCGCCGCAGTGCGCACTGATCGGCGGTGTCAGCGGCAGCGGCAGGTCGATGAAGACCTCGCCCAGGAAGACCATCGAGCCGGCATCACGCGACAGCACCAGGGTGTGCTTGCCCCGCCAGCCGATGCCACTGCGCCGGGCCAGTTCCACCTCCAGCACCGGGGCCGAGTCGGTGAACACGCGGTGGCCCAGCGGCCCCACCGCCTGCTGCAGCCGGTCGGCCAGGCGCTGCAGGCGCTGGCGCAACACCTTGTGGTAGTCCCGGCCGTGGGCGTACAGCGACACCACCGCCAACGCCGGGTCGGCCAGCCGCCCGGCCGCCCGGTCCTGCCAGCCCGTCGGCGTGGCGGCCGGCAGGTAGTCCATGCGGGCAGTGATCACCCGCACCGTGCCCGGCACCAGTTCGGCCGGCCGCGCGCGCTTCAGGCCATGTGCCGCCATATAGCCCATGCTGCCGTGGAAGCCGGCCGCCAGCCAGGCCAGCAGGCCCGGCTCGGCGCTGGCCAGGTCCACGTCGGCCACCCCGATCTGGGAGAATCCCAACGCCTGGGCCCAGCCCTGCACCTGGGGCCACAGCGCCTGCAAGGCCGCGTCGGTCAGCGCCGCGCGCGCACCCTGGCCGGTGCCGGCTGCACCAGGCGCCTCGTCCACCCCTGCCCTGCCCTGCCCTTGACCGTCGACCATCGTCCGATTCTAGAAACCCGCCGCATCGATTGGCCGGACGAAGCCGCCTGCGAGGCCTGGGCCCGTGCGTTGGCCGCCCGCCCCGGCATCGCCCAGGCCTTCATCGAACTGCACGGCCCGCTGGGCGCCGGCAAGACCACCTTCGTGCGCCACCTGCTGCGCGCGCTGGGTGCGGTGGGCCGCATCAAGAGCCCGACCTACACGGTGATGGAGCCGCACCCGCTGGCCGACGGCAGCGAGGCCGCACATTTCGACTTCTACCGCTTCAATGACCCGCGTGAATGGCTGGACGCGGGCTTTCGTGATGTCTTCGCCCGCCCCGGGCTGAAGCTGGCCGAATGGCCCGACAAGGCCGGCGGCCTGCTGCCGACGCCCGATCTGCGGCTGACGCTGCTGCCGCTGGACGAGTTGCAGCGCCAGGTCACCGTCGACGCCTTGACGCCGCTGGGCGTGGCGCTGCTGGCATGAGCCGGACACCCCCCCCCACGCGCCGGCAAGCCATCGGCCAGATCGGCCAGATGGGTGCCCTGGTGCTCGGCCTGGGCGCGGCCGACCTGGCGTTCGGCGCGGCCATCGTCGCGGTGCGGGTCTGGCCGGCGGCCGAATACAGCCGGGTCACGATCGAAAGCGACCAGCCGCTGGCCGCCAAGCAGCTGCTGGCCGACAACCCGCCGCGGCTGGTGATCGACATCGACCAGCTCGAACTCAGCCCCGCGCTGCGCGAGCTGGTGGGCAAGGTGCGCGCCGACGACCCCTTCATCGCCGGCGTGCGCGTCGGCCAGTACCAGCCGCGTGTGGTGCGCCTGGTGATCGACCTGAAGCAGGCGGTGGCGCCGCAGCAGTTCACGCTGGCGCCGGTGGCGGCCTACCAGCACCGGCTGGTGTTCGACCTCTACCCCACCGAGGCGCGTGACCCGCTGCTGGACCTGATCCGCGAACGCGAACGCGCCGAGGCCCAGGCCAGCCGCGGCGTGCAGGACACGCTGGGCGACTTCATCGGCCGCATCGAGAAGCCGCCGCTGGTGGTGGCCACTGCGCCTGCTGCAGCGCCGGCCACGGCGGCCCGACCGGCCGCCCCCCGGCCGGCGCCCTTGCTGGTCGACCGCCCGGGCCCACCCACCATCCCCGAGCCCGGCGCCTCGGCGCCACCGCTGGGCACGCCCGTGCCACCGCCGCCGGCCGGGCCCCTGGCCGCCGACGAGCAGCGCAGCATCGACCGCCTGGTGGTGGTGGCCATCGACCCCGGCCACGGGGGCGAGGACCCCGGCGCCATCGGCCCCAGCGGCCTGCGCGAGAAGGACGTGGTGCTGGCCGTGGCGCTGAAGCTGCGTGACCGGCTCAACAGCGTGCCCGGCATGCGCGCGATGCTGACGCGCGACGCCGACTTCTTCGTGCCGCTGCACGAGCGCGTGCGCAAGGCGCGCCGGGTGCAGGCCGACCTGTTCGTGTCCATCCATGCCGACGCCTTCATGACGCCGGCGGCGCGCGGTGCGTCGGTGTTTGCGCTGTCGGAGAACGGCGCCAGCAGCGCCGCGGCGCGCTGGATGGCCAACAAGGAGAATGCCGCCGACGTGGTGGGCGGCGTCAACACCGCGGTGGTGAAGGACGCGCAGGTGCTGCGCGCGATGCTGGACATGAGCACCGCCGCCCAGATCAAGGACAGCCTGCGCATCGGCCGCGAGGTGCTGGACCGCATCGGCAAGGTCGGCGCGCTGCACAAGCGCAGCGTCGAGCAGGCCGGCTTCGCGGTGCTGAAGGCGCCCGACATCCCCAGCATCCTGGTGGAGACGGCCTTCATCTCCAACCCGGACGAAGAAGCCAAGCTGCGCAGCGACGAGTACCAGCAACAGCTGGTGGAGGCGCTGCACACCGGCATCCGGCGCTACTTTGCGCGCAACCCGCCGCTGGCGCGCCAGCGCGTGCTGTAGATCCCGCGCCAACCCAGCCAAGCAGTCGCCGCGGAACCGGCTCCGCCGGGCCGCTGGCGGCGCCCCCCCGGGGGGAAGCGCCGCAGGCGCTGCGGGGGGAGGTCAGTCCACCAGGCGGATCTCGACGCGGCGGGCCTCTTCGGCCGGGCCTTCGGCGGCGGTCTGCTCGGGCTTGCGCAGCAGCACGCGGGCGGCGTCCACACCCTTGGCGGTGAGCGCGGCACGCACGGCCTTGGCACGCTGCTTGGCCAGCTCGGCGTTCTTCGCCGGGTCGCCACTCAGGTCGTGGAAGCCGGCCAGCACCAGCTTGCGCGTCGGCGCGTCGGCGGCGGCCTTGACCACGGCGTCCAGCGCGGCGCCGGCATCGGCCGGCAGCTCGGCCTGGCCGACCGCAAAGAACAGCCGGCCGACGATGTCACCGGCCAGCGGCGCGTCCACCAGTGCCCCGTCGTCATCGGCCGCCACGGCCACCGCCACCGGCTTGGCCGCCGGCTTCTTGGCGTGCATCGCGCGCATGCCCAGGCCGCCGATCAGGCCGAACAGCAGCAGCGTGATGATGCCGATGACCACCCACAAGCCCACGCGTGCGCCGGCGTCGTTCTCGTCCATCATGGTGTTTCCCTCCTGAAGTGAACCAACCTGGGATTGTGCCCAGCGCCGCCGACCCGGGGCTGACAGGCGGGCGGCGCGGCAGCAGTGCGGCGGCGGCGCTCAGGCCGCGGCCGACTTGCTCCGGGCGCGCCAGGCGCCGAACAGGATCAGCAGCCCGGGCAGCAGGATCATGGCCCAGATGATCTTGCTCAGGTTTGCCTGCACCCAGGGCACGTTGCCGAACAGGTAGCCGGCGGTGACGATGCCACCCACCCACAGCGCACCACCGGTCACGTCGTAGAAGCTGAACTTGCTGCGTGTCATCTGCGCCACACCGGCGACAAAGGGCGCGAAGGTGCGCAGGAACGGCATGAAGCGCGCCGCCACGATGGTCACGCCGCCGTACTTCTCGTAGAAGGCATGGGCCTGCTCGAAGGCCCGCTTGTTGAACCAGCGTGACTGCTCCCAGCCGAACACCCGTGGCCCCAGCGCGCGGCCGATGGTGTAGTTGGTCTGGTTGCCCAGCACCGCGGCGGCCAGCAGCAGGGCCATCACCAGCGGGTAGTTCATCAGCCCGGCACCGGCCAGTGCGCCCACCACGAACAGCAGCGAGTCACCGGGCAGGAACGGCATCACCACCAGCCCGGTCTCCACGAAGATGATCAGGAACAGCAGCGCGTAGACCCAGCCACCATAGGCGTCTACGAAGTCGCGGAGGTGGCGGTCGACATGCAGGATGAAGTCGACGAGGGTCATCAAGGCGTCCATGGCGGCGCATTATCCGGTGCGCCCGTGACAGCACCTGGCCACGCACCGCGGCGGCGCCGGCCGGGATAATCGGCCGCATGAGCTCACCCGACCGCCGCCCCATCCGCGCCCTGCCCGACGAGCTGGTCAGCCAGATCGCCGCCGGCGAGGTGGTGGAGCGCCCGGCCTCGGTGGTGCGCGAACTGGTGGACAACGCGCTGGACGCCGGTGCCAGCCAGGTCACCGTGCGGCTGCTGGCCGGCGGCGTGCGCAGCATCCTGGTGGAGGACGACGGCGGTGGCATCCCGGCCGACCAGCTGGTGCTGGCGCTGACCCGCCACGCCACCAGCAAGATCGGCAACCTGCACGACCTGGAATCGGTGGCCACCATGGGCTTCCGCGGCGAGGCGCTGGCGGCCATTGCCTCGATCGCCGACCTCAGCATCGCCAGCCGCACGCCCGATGCGCCGCATGCCAGCAAGCTGGACGCACGCAGCGGCGAGCTGCAGCCCTTTGCCCGCGCCAGCGGCACCAGCGTGGAGGTGCGCGAGCTGTTTTTCGCCACGCCGGCGCGGCGCAAGTTCCTCAAGACCGATGCCACCGAGCTGGCGCATGGCCTGGAGGCGGTGCGCCGCCACGCGCTGGCCCGGCCCGATGTCGGCTTTGCCGTCTGGCACGAGGGCAAGCTGGTCGAGCAGTGGCGCAAGGCCCCCGGCAGCACGCCGGCCCAGGCCATCGAACAGCGCATTGCCGACGTGCTGGGCGCCGATTTCATCGCCAACAGCCGGGCCTTCGACCTGCGCACCGGCGGCGTGCGGGTCCATGGCCGCGCCGGCCTGCCCGACGCTGCGCGCAGCCGCAGCGACCAGCAGTACGCCTATGTCAACGGCCGCTATGTGCGCGACCGGCTGATCGCCCACGGCGCCCGGTCGGCCTACGAGGACGTGCTGCACGGCAGCCGCCAGCCGAGCTGGGTGCTGTTTGTCGAGATCGACCCGACGCGGGTGGACGTCAACGTGCACCCGACCAAGATCGAGGTGCGCTTCCGCGACGGCCGCGAGGTGCACCAGGCGGTGCGCCATGCGGTGGAAGACGCGCTGGCGCTGTCGCGGGCGCCCGCCGAGCAGGCGGCGCCCGGCCCGGCCGGCGGCTGGCCTGGCGGGGAGGGCGACCTGGGCGCTGGCCGGGGCAGGCCGGCCGGCCCCCCGTTCGGCGAGCGCCCGGCCTGGGCAACACCACCGCTGGGCCACCAGACCACGCTGGGCCTGCAGGACCTGGCCGTGCTCTATGCCCAGGAAGGTCCGGCCGGCTGGCCCGGTGCGGCCACAACCGCCGGCGCCCCGGCCACCACCGTGCTGCACACGGCCGACCCGGCCCCCTGGCCCGCGCCGCGCCCGTCGGCGGCCGCAGCGGCCACCCCGGGCAGCGACACGGCCGAGGCCTGGCCGCTGGGCCGCGCCCTGGCCCAACTGGCCGGCGCCTACATCCTGGCCGAAAACGCCCGCGGCCTGGTGGTGGTGGACATGCACGCCGCCCACGAGCGCATCGTCTACGAGCGGCTCAAGGCGGCCCAGGGTGGCGAGCAGCTGGCGTCGCAGCCACTGCTGATCCCGGCCACCTTTGCCGCCACGCCCACCGAGGTGGCCACGGCCGAGGCCGCGGCCGAAGCCCTGGCCGCGCTGGGCCTGGACGTGGCGCCGCTGTCGCCCGGCGTGCTGGCGGTGCGCGCCCGACCCGCCGCCCTGCCCGACGCCGACCCGGTGGCCCTGGCCCGCGCGGTGCTGGCCGAACTGGGCGAGGTGGACGCCTCGCGCGTGGTGCAGCGTGCCCGCGACGAGCTGCTGGCCACCATGGCCTGCCACGGCGCGGTGCGCGCCAACCGCCAGCTCACGCTGGCCGAGATGAACGCCCTGCTGCGCGACATGGAGCGCACCGAGCGGGCCGACCAGTGCAACCATGGCCGCCCGACCTGGCGCCAGGTCACGCTGAAGGAACTGGACGGGCTGTTCCTGCGCGGGCGCTGATGCACCCCCCGGCGCGCCAGCCCGGCGCCGCCATGGTCCAATCCGGCCATGACTTCTCCGAACGACGCTGCCGCCGACGGCATCCGCCTGTCCAAGGTACTGGCCGAACGTGGCCTGGCCTCGCGCCGCGAGGCCGATGAATGGATTGAGGCCGGCTGGGTCAAGGTGGGCGGCCAGCCGGCGGTGCTGGGCCAGCGCGTGGCGCCCGACGTGGCCATCGAGATCGACCCGCTGGCGCGCCAGCAGCAGGCCCAGCGCATGACGGTGCTGCTGCACAAGCCCATCGGCTATGTTTCCGGCCAGGCCGAGGACGGTTACCAGCCGGCGGTGGTGCTGGTCACCGCCGCCAACCGCTGGGCCGAGGACAAGGCGCCGACCCAGTTCCACCACGGCCACCTGCGCAGCCTGGCGCCGGCCGGCCGGCTGGACATCGACTCCACCGGCCTGCTGGTGCTGACGCAGGACGGCCGCATCGCCAAGCAGCTGATCGGCGAGGACAGCACCGTCGAAAAGGAATACCTGGTGCGGGTGCGCCCGCTGCGGCCGCCGGCCCAGCCCGGCCCGCTGCTGTCGCCCGAAGGCATGCGCCTGCTGCACCACGGGCTGGAGCTGGACGGCCGCCGGCTCAAACCCGCCCGGGTCAGCTGGGCCAACGAGGACCAGTTGCGCTTTGTGCTGCGTGAAGGCCGCAAGCGCCAGATCCGCCGCATGTGCGAGCTGGTGGGCCTGGACGTGATCGGCCTGAAGCGGGTGCGCATCGGCAGCGTGGTGCTGGGCAAGCTGCCGGCCGGCCAGTGGCGCTACCTGCGGCCGGACGAGCGCTTCTGATGCCGGTGGCCACCACCGCCGGCACCGCGGTGCCGGCCGCGCGCCTGTCGCCGGCGTTTGCTGCGCTGGTGCTGGCCCTGCTGATGGGCCTGCAGCCCATCACCACCGACCTGATGCTGCCGGCGCTGCCGGCGCTGGCCGCCGACCTGCACGCGCCGATGGCGCCGGTGCAGCTGACGATGTCGGCGCTGATCCTGGCCTTCGGCCTGGCCCAGCTGGTGTGGGGCCCGGTGGCCGACCGCGTCGGCCGCCGGCCGGTGCTGCTGGGTGGCCTGGCGCTGTATGCGCTGGCCAGCCTGGGCGCGGCGCTGGCCGGCCAGGTGCTGGCGGTGGTGGCCTGGCGTGCGCTGCAGGGCGCGGCGATGTCGGCCGCCGTCGTCTGCGCCCGGGCCATGGTGCGCGACCTGTACGAGCCGCACGAGGGTGCGATGGTCATGGCCCGGGCGCTGACCGGCCTGGGTGCGGTGGCCATCGCCAGCCCGCTGGCCGGTGGCTTGCTGGTGGCCGGCTTCGGCTGGCGCGCGGCGGTGCTGGCGATGGGCGTGGTGGGGGCGGCCGTGGGCCTGTTCATCGCGCTGCGTGTGCCCGAGACCACCCGCCACCGCCGGCCCGAGGCCACCCAGCTCGGCCCGCTGCTGCGCCAGCTGGCCGCCACGCTGGCGCACCCGGGCTTCCGCGCCTGGAGTGTGCTGGTGGCCGGCAGCTACGGCGGGCTGTTCATCTTCCTCGCCGGCTCGGGCTTCGTGCTGATCGGCGTGCTGGGCCTGGCGCCGGCGCGGGCCGGCGTGGTGATGAGCACCTGCTCGCTGGCCTACATCAGCGGCACCCTGCTGTGCCGGCGCTGGATACCGCGGCACGGCCTGGCCGGCGCGGTCGGCCGCGCAGCCTGGTTCTCGCTGGCTGCGGCGCTGGCCATGGCCGCACTGGCCACCACCGATACCCGGTCGGTCTGGGCGGTGATGGCGCCGGTGTGGCTGTATGCCCTGGGCCACGGTGTGCACATGCCCTGCGGCCAGGCCGGCGCGGTGGGGCCGTTCCCCCGTGCGGCCGGGCTGGCCTCGGCGCTGGCCGGTTTTGTCACCGCCGCCGTCGCCTTCGCCATCGGCCTGTGGCTGGGCCGGTCGCTGGACGGCACGGTGCGGCCCTTCGCCATCGGCATGGGCACGGCCGCGGCGCTGACGGCGCTGGTGGCCTGGACCCTGGTGCGCCGCCACGGCGACGCCCTGCACGCCCGGTGACCGGCCGATGACGCCCACCCCCCCGGCCGGGCTCGACACCACGGCCCCCTTGCGGGCGATCGGCCTGGCCGGCCCCACTGCGTCCGGCAAGAGCGCGCTGGCGCTGGTCGCCGCGGCGCGCTGGCCGCTGGAGATCGTCAGCGTTGACTCGGCCCTGGTCTTCCGCGGCCTGGACATCGGCAGCGCCAAGCCCAGCCCGGCCGAGCGCGCCGCCGTGCCGCACCACCTGATCGACCTGCTCGACCCCACGCAGGCCTACTCGGCGGCGCAGTTCGTGGCCGACGCACGGCGCGTGATCGCCGAGATCAACGCCCGCGGCCGGCTGGCCCTGCTGGTGGGCGGCACGATGCTGTACTTCAAGGCCCTGATCGACGGCCTGGACGCCATGCCCCCGGCCGACCCGGCCGTGCGCGCCACGCTGGACGCACGTGCCGCCAGCGAGGGCTGGCCGGCCCTGCATGCCGAGCTGGCGCGGGTGGACCCGGCCACCGCCGCGCGGCTGCCGCCGGGCGACACCCAGCGCATCCAGCGCGCGCTGGAGGTCTGGCAGCTCACCGGCCAGCCGATCAGCAGCTTCCACGGCCAGCGGCGCACGCCCGGCCTGGCCCTGCCATTGCTGGCGCTGGAGCCCACCGACCGGGCCTGGCTGCACGCGCGCATCACCCAGCGCTTCGACGCCATGCTGGCCGCCGGCTTCGTCGACGAGGTGCGTGCGCTGCGGGCCCGAGGCGACCTCGGCCCCGAATTGCCCGCCCTGCGCTGCGTCGGCTACCGCCAGGCCTGGCAGGCGCTGGACGCCGAAGCCGCCGGCGCCCCGCTGGACCTGGCCGGGCTGCGCGAGCGTGGCATCGCCGCCACGCGCCAGCTGGCCAAGCGCCAGCTGACCTGGTTGCGCGGCCTGCCCCGCAGCGTGGTGGCCTGCGACGCCGACGATGCCGAGGCCGCCGGCCTGGCCGCGCTGGCCCGGCTGATCGAGGCGCAGGGCCAGGCATGACGCTGCCGGTGCTGGCCATCAGCGGCCTGGCCCGCCACTACGGCGGCACCCCGGTCTTCAGCGGCGTGGACCTGCAGCTGGCGCCGGGCGAGTTCGTCGCGCTGCTGGGCGAGTCGGGCGTGGGCAAGAGCACGCTGCTGAACTGCATCGCCGGCCTGGACGACGCCGACGCCGGCGACATCACCCTGGCCGGCCGCGCCGTGCGCACCCTGCCCGAGCCCGAGCGTGCCCGGCTGCGCCGCGAGACGCTGGGCTTCGTCTTCCAGGCCTTCCACCTGCTGCCGCACCTGGACGTGGCCGAAAACGTGGCCCTGCCGCTGCTGCTGCTGGGCCAGCCCGACCCGGCCCGGGTGGACGCGCTGCTGGCCGCCGTGGGCCTGGCCGGCCTGGGCGCACGCAGCCCGGCCCAGCTGTCGGGTGGCCAGCTGCAGCGGGTGGCACTGGCGCGGGCGCTGGTGCACCGGCCGGCCCTGATCCTGGCCGACGAGCCCACCGGCAACCTGGACCCGGCCACCGCCGAACGCATGCTCGACCTGCTGCAGGCCCAGGTGCATGCCGAGGGCGCGGCCTGCCTGCTGGTCACCCATTCGGCCGCGGCGGCGGCGC
>Ga0208266_100702_pt1 | contig 10249 bp, 8 predicted proteins | sample LakWasMet67_HOW9_2_FD_183897 | JGI IMG/M metagenome (GOLD analysis project Ga0208266, IMG submission 183897) | Freshwater sediment methanotrophic microbial communities from Lake Washington under simulated oxygen tension - Sediment Metagenome... | ecosystem: Environmental > Aquatic > Freshwater >...
GCGAGGCCCGGTCCATCGTGCTGGAGCCGATCGTCGACGTGGAGATCACCGCGCCCGACGCGGCGATGGGCGACATCACCGGCGACCTGGCGGCACGCCGTGGCCAGGTCGCCGGCACCCACAACGGACTGGTCGGCAGCATGGTGATCCGCGGCCAGGCGCCCTTGTCCGAGCTGGCCGGCTACCAGACCCGGCTCAACGCCATGACCAGCGGCCAGGGCCGCTACACGCTGACGCTGTCGCACTACGAGGCGGTGCCACCCGGCGTGCAGCAGCAGCTGGTGGCGGGCTGGCAGGCGCACGAGGACGACTGACGCACCCGGATCGCCCATTCGGCCGGCCGCAGTGCACCGGCCCGGGGCGCCGCCCCCCCCCCTGACCCGGGGGGCGCTGGGCATGTCGCCTTGATGGCCGCCACGCGCAGCCGTTACAACCCGTTCAAACTGGGCGCGGCCCCGGGTGGCCAGGGGCCGCCGGCCGCGCCACCAGGGAGAACGGCTCTTGAAGACCCCAGTGGCGCACCTTCGGGATGGCCTCGTGTGCGCGCTCGCGGCGCTGCGCTTGCGGCGCTGGCCGGCGTCGGCCGACGACCACCCCCGCCTGCAATTCTTCGTGCGTGCACTGCTGGCGGCGCTGTTCGTCGCCAGCCTGATCCACACTTGGCCGGCGCTGGTGGCGCCGGTGGACCTGCCGCTGCGCGCCGTCATCGGCAACGTGGCCAGCCGGGTCGACGACGACGCCCGCCCGGCGGGCAGCACCGCACCGCTGCGGCACCTGGCGATCATCAAGCTGGAGGGCGAGGCCTTCCGCAGCCGCTACCTGGGCCGATCGCCGCTCGACCGCTGTGCGCTGCTGGCCGACCTGGCCCCGCTGCTGACGGTGGACAGCCTGCAGACCCTGGCCATCGACCTGGACCTGTCACCCACCACCCGTCGCGCGCTGCAGGGCGCCGACGACTGCGACCGGGCGCTGGACGACTGGCTCGACGCCCACCACGACCGCCTGCGGCTGATCCTGCCGCTGGACCTGGCCTTGCTGGACCAGGCCCGCGACCCGCTGGAAAAGCGCGAGGCCGAGGCCATCCGCGACTGGCTGCAGACCCGGCAGCAGAAGGGCCTGCACTTCGCCCGGCCTGAGCTCGACCGGCAGTTCGGCATGGTGCGCCAGCACCTGCCCCAGGCGCAGCCGGGCCTGGGCGTGGCCCTGGCCGAAGCCATCTGCCCGGCGGGCCAGGCGCCCGCACCGGGCAGCGGGCTGGTCGACTACTGCCGCAGCGTGGACGCGCTGCGCCACGCGCTGGCGCATCCCGAGCCGCGGCAGATCTCGCTGCACAAGCTGGTGCGGCAGCTGCCGCCGCGCAACCGGCTGGCGCTGGATGCGGGCACCGCCGACGCGCTCAAGGCGCTGGCCGCGCAAGGCCAGCCGATCCATTACGCCCTGGTCGGCGCCGGCTACACCCGCGACGACGAGCACGCCACGCCGATCGGCCCGCTGGCCGGCGTGGAGCTGCACGCGGCCATCGCCGCCAACCCGTTCGAGCGCAAGTCGTCCCTGGTCGACCTCGGGTTGGACCTGCTGGTGGGCGTGGCCCTGGCCTACCTGGTGCATGCGCTCTGGGAGAAGTACTACCTGCAGCGCCTGGGCCGGCTTGCGGCCGTGCCCGGGCGCCACCGGCCACCCGAATTGGCCTACCTCTGGCTGGTGAGCCTGCTGCTGGCCACCGCCGTACCGGCCTTGCTGCTTCAGTGGCTCAGCCTGCATGCCCTGACGCGCCTGGGCCTGTGGATCAGCCCGGCGGGCATGCTGGTGGGCATGCTGCTGGACGCCTTCGTCACCGGCGGCGTGCACAGCGCCGAGCACCTGCTGCACGAGACCGATCACCGGCTGCACGAGGCCGAGCGCAAGCTGCATGCCGCCGAGGCCCGCCTGGCCCACGCGCTGGCCGGTACGCCGCCCGCCGAGGCACCGTCGAACGGTGCCGTGGCAGCCGAGTCACCACCACACGGTGCCTCGCCCACCGGACCGCACCCCACGACGCACGACGACGCCGCGGCTTGGCGCGGCACCGGGGCGTTGCTGCGCTGGCCGCTGGCCTGGGTGCCCTCGCTCATCTGGATTGGGGTCCTGCTCGCGGCCCTGGCCCACTTGCTGCATTGACGCACCCGGCCACCGCCCACCATGCTTGCCTGCCCCCAACGCCCCACCGCACCATGCCCCTCCCGCACCGCCACCCCCTGCTGACGCTGTGGCTGCTGGTGGCCGCCGCCGCCAGCCACGCGGCGCCCACCACCGCCGCCGTGCCCTGCGACGCCCGGGACACGCTGACCAAGCTGGCAGCCAGCGGCAACGCCGGCACGGGCCTGCTGGCGGCGCTGACCAAGGCCTTCAACGCGCCCAAGGACATGTGCTCGTCGGTGCAGGCGGTGCTGCTGCGCCTGGCCAACAGCCAGGCCAGCGGTGGCCGCAAGCTGGAGAAGGACAAGCCCTTCAACCCCAGCACCGCGGCGGCCGAGTACGCCGCGGCCACCGCGCAGGCCGACTTCGCCGGCGAACTGGCTGCGCTGCAGGCCGGCGAGTCCGACCCGGTGCGCCGCCGCGTGATCGAAGCCGTGCTGCTGCACGACCTGGGCAAGTTCGAGGCCCGCGACCTGGTGCTCAACCAACTGGTGCCCCGATGAACCCCCACCCCGCCAACCGCCGCCACGGCCACCCCCGCCACCACCCCGTCCTGCTCGGGCTGCTGGCCCTCGGCCTGGCCGGCTGCGCGGCCGACGGCAGCTCGCCGCTGAACCGCCTGGCGGCCGGCGGCGCCACGGCGGCCAGCCCGCCGGCGGCCGACGGTGCGTCCGCGCCGGTGCGGCCGGGCGCCGGCCGGCCGCCGTCCGCCGCGACCTCGGCGGCGCTGGCCGGCCCGGCGCTGAAGATCGGCAACAAGGCCATCGACCCGTCGGCCGTGGTGCTGGACCCGAAGTGCGAGACCCTGGTCGAACCCTTCGAGCTGAGCGACAACTTCAGCGAGCTGACCAGCCTGGGCCTGGGCATGCTGGGCGACAACGCCGCGGCGATCGCCGGCAACTCGATCCAGAAGCTCACCGGCCAGACCACCGGCGCAGCCAAGCCGCCGGTCAAGCTGCGCCACAACATCTCGGCCACGGTGCGCAGGGCAGCGGTGCGCATGAACTGGCTGCCGATGAAGCTGGAGGTGATGTACGGCGAGCACCTGCTCGACGACATGAAGGACGGCCTGCTGCCGCGCACCGGCCGCATCGGCCCGGCGCTGTATGCCAAGGGCGACGCCCTGCTGGCCGAAGTGCTGGCCGCGGTGACCGAGCCGCATGCCTACCAGTTCCGGCTGCACATCAGCACCCGCAGCGGCGACAACGCGATGGCCCTGCCCGGCGGCCTGATCGTCATCGACAAGGCGCTGGTCGAGAAGCCCGAACTGCGCGACAAGGCCTACTTTGCCCTGGCGCACGAGGTGGCCCATGTGCTGCAGCGGCACGAGACGCGCTCGGTGCAGGCGCGCATCGTCGACACCGTGTCGCTGAGCAACGCCAAGGTGGACCTGGTCAAGACCATGCAGCAGGCCAACCGCGAGCCCGCGGCGGTGGTGGCCCTGGTGCTGACCGGCAAGCTGCTGTTCGAGAAGCACTTCGTCAACCAGGAACTGCAGTCCGACGCCTGCGCCGTGCGCCTGCTCGACCGCACGCTGGCCGACAAGCGGCGCGTGCGGGCGTCGATCCAGGCCTTCGTCGACGGCCTGCCGCCGTCCACCGACAAGCCCGGGCCGGGCCGGCCGCGCCCCGACCCGGTGGTGCCCGCCGGCAACGCCCTGCTGCAGCCCGGCACCGCCGACGCGGCAGGCGACCTGGTCGAGCTGGTGACGCGGCCGATCGACCGCCACCCGTCGACCGAGGCGCGCGTGCAGAACCTCAACACCATGCTGCGTGCGATCGAGCTGCCGCCGGCCCGCGCCGGCAATGCGGGTAGCGCCGCCGCGCCGGTGGGCGCCGCGGCCCGGCCGGCCGCGCCACGCGCGTCGGCACCGCGGCCGGCCGCCGCGGCCTCGGCCGCCGGCAACCGCGCGCGCTGAGACGAGGGCGAACGCGGGTCACGGCGGGTGGCGGGCGCCGGCCGGTGGGCGGTTGCACCGGCCTGGGCGCTCGCCCGGCAAGGCAGCAGCGGCGGCACAGGCTGTGGTGCCACGGCATCAAATACAGATGCGAATCATTTGCATTTGCGATAGCATCGCGGCATTGACCGCTCCGATGCCACGCCATGTCCACCCTTGCGCTGCCGCTGCCCACCGCCCCGCTGGCCAACCTGGCGCCGTTCGGCCGGCCCCGGCCGCGCCCCACCGGCCTGCTGGTGATCGCGGGGGCCCACCTGCTGGTGATCTGGGCGCTGCTGCAGGGTGACGTGCTGCCTGCCGCGCTGCGCCAGGCGCAGCCGCTGGTGGTGGCCCTGATCAACGACGCACGGCCCGCGCCGCCGGCCGACCCGGCGCTGCCGGTGCCGCGGCCGCCCAGCGCCGTGCAACCCGCGCCCCAGCCGCTGCCACCGCCCGAGATCACCGTGGCCGCGGCGCCGGCGGCGCCGGTGGTGGTGGTGGCCGCCACCGTCCCGGCCGCCCAGGCCGCGCCGCCGGCTCCGGCGCTGGCCGAGCCGCCGCCGGTGCGCCCGGCCACGCCGACCCCGGCGCCCGTGGTGGTGGCGCCGCCGGCGCCGCGCCAGCTGCAGGCCAGCGCCATCCGCTACCGCACGCCGCCGGCCATCGAGGTGCCGATGGCCTCGCGCCGGCTGGGCGAGTCCGGCACCGTGCTGCTGCGGGTGCTGGTCGACGCCCAGGGCGTGCCGCGCCAGATCACCCTGCACCGCTCGTCGGGCCATGCCCGGCTCGACGAGCAGGCGCTGGCGGCGATGCGCCAGGCCCGCTTCCAGCCCGTCACCGAAGACGGTGCCGCCGTCGAGTGGCTGGTGATCGCGCCGCTGCAGTACGACGTCGACTGACGCACCGCCCCACCCTTCTTCCGCGCTGACGCAGGCCGCAGGCCGCCGGCCGGCCGGCCGGCCGCGCCGCCGCATGTCCGCCTCGAACCCTGGAGTCCTCACCATGTCCCGTCCCCCCGAACGCACCCTGCCCCTGCTGGGCGCCCTGGCCGCCGGCTTCGGCCTGGCCGGTCTGGCCGTGGCCCAGCCGGCGCCGCAAGCCACCCCGCCAGCGGCGGCCAGCGCCACCGCGGACGGCGACCGCCCGCAGGTGATGCCGGTGGTGCGCGCCAAGGCCAGCGCGGTGCGTCAGGGCAAGGACAGCGTGCAGGCGATCACCACCGGCATCGGCAAGGGCCACCAGGAGCTGCGCGACATCCCGCAGTCGGTGACGGTGGTCACCGAGCGCCTGATCAACGACCGCAACCTCGACACGCTGAAAGAGGCGCTGCACAACACCGCCGGCATCAGCTTCCAGGCCGCCGAGGGCGGCGAGGAGGACATCCGCCTGCGTGGCTTCTCGCTGGCGTCCACCGGCGACATCTTTGTCGACGGCCTGCGCGACCCGGCCTTCTACGAGCGCGACACCTTCAACGACGACCGGCTGGAACTGCTGCGCGGCTCGGCGTCGATGCTGTTCGGCCGTGGCTCCAGTGGTGGTGCGGTGAACCAGGTCAACAAGCAGCCGCTGCTGTTCGGCCGCAACGAGGTGGCCGTCACCGCCGGCAGCGGTGGCACCCTGCGCACCACCGTCGACCTGAACCAGCGCACCGGCGAGAACAACGCGCTGCGCGTGAACCTGATGAACACGCTGGCCGACGGTGGGGGTTACCGCCTCGACAAGCAGGGCCTGGCCGCCAGCTACGGCCATGGCATCGGCACCACCGACGAGTTCACCGCCAGCGTCTACGCCCTGAAAAACGACAACGGCATCGCCTACGGCATGCCCTGGATCGCGCCCAGCGCCGGCAGCACCGACCGCAACCTGCTGCCGGTGGACCCCAAGACCAGCTATGCCGCGGCCAGCGACCGCAACGCCGGCAGCGCCGGCACCGGCACGCTGCAGCATGTCCACCGTTTTGGCGCCGGCAGCGAGCTGAAAACGGTGCTGCGCTTCGGCCACTACGCGCGTGACCTGCGGGCCTCGGCGATCCGCTTTGCCGCGGCGGCCCTGCAGCCCGACGGCCAGGCCGTCACGCTCGACACGCTGAGCCCGGCCACCGTGCTGACCCGCGGCAACAACACCAAGATCCAGAACCTGGACACCGTCAATCTGCAGAGCGACTTCAGCACCCGCTTCCAGGCGCTGGGGCTCAGGCACCAGCTGCTGGCCGGCATCGACGTGGCCCGCGACCAGTTCGAGAGCTTCGGCGCCAGCACCCTGGCCAAGCCCAACACCACGCTGGGCACGCCCGACGATGGCGGCGGCGTCGACGAAAACCAGCGTGTGCTGACCCTGAACCGCCGCTTCAGCGCCCACTCGCTGGGCGCCTATGCCCAGGACATGCTGCAGCTCAGCCCGACCTGGAAGGTGCTGGCCGGCCTGCGCTGGGACCGCTTCAGCGGTGACTACACCACGCCCCAGCTCGGCGCCGTCGCGCCCACCCACCGCGCACGCAGCGACGCGCTGTGGAGCAAGCGCTTCGGCGTGCTGTACCAGCCCACCGCCTTCCAGAGCTACCACTTCTCCTACGGCACCTCGTTCAACACCTCGGGTGACACCTACCAGTACGACGCGCTGGGCAGCAATACGCCGCCCGAGGGCAGCGTCAACTACGAGCTGGGTGGCCAGCTGGACCTGGCCGACGGCAACCTGAACCTGCGCTTCGCGCTGTTCCACGCCATCAAAACCAACGAGCGCAACCGCGACTCGGAAACCGTCAACCCGAGCAACTACGTGCTGTCGGGCCAGCGCCATGCCGCCGGCCTGGAGCTGGACCTGGCCGGCCGCATCAGCAAGGCCTGGGAGGTTTTTGCCAGCTACGCCTTCATCCCCGACGCCGCCATCGACAAGGGCACCAGCCTGCAAGGCGAGACCGTGGGCAGCCGGCCGGGCCTGACACCACGCCACAGCGGCACGGTGTGGACCACCTACCAGCTCACACCGACCTGGCGCCTGGGCGGCGGCCTGAACGCCCGCAGCGCGATGGCGCCGCAGCTGGTCACCACTTTCACGGCCCCCAGCTACGTCACCGCCGACCTGATGGCCGAGTGCACGCTGGGCGACCTGGCCTTCAAGCTGAACCTGACGAACGTGAGCAACAAGCTGTACGCCGACATGCTCTACCGCGGCCACTACACCCCGGGCAAGGGCCGCACGCTGCAGCTCACCGGCAGCTACCGCTTCTGACCCACCAACCCCGCCGCCCGCCATGCTGCTGCACATCCCCGACCTGCTGAACGCCGACGAGCTGGCCCGCGCCCGCAGCCTGCTGGCCCAGGCGCCCTGGACCGACGGCCGCACCAGCGCCGGGCCGCAGGCCGCGCGGGTCAAGCGCAACCAGCAACTGCCGGCGCACAGCGACGAGGCCCGGGCGCTGCAGGCCCTGGTGCTGGGTGCGCTGGACCGACATGCGCTGTTTTTCTCGGCCGCCCTGCCCAAGCGGGTGCTGCCGCCGATGTTCAACCGCTACGCCGGCGAGGCCAACCACTACGGCGACCATGTCGACCAGGCCATCCGCCACATCGGCAGCGGCCCGCTGGCCGGCCAGCGGGTGCGCACCGACCTGAGCTGCACCGTCTTCCTGGCCGACCCGGCCGGCTACGACGGCGGTGAGCTGGTCATCGCCGACACCTTCGGCAGCCCACGCATCAAACTGCCGGCGGGTGACGCCGTGCTCTACCCCGGCACCAGCGTGCACCGGGTCGAGCCGGTGACCCGTGGCGAGCGCCTGGCCAGCTTCTTCTGGATCGAGAGCCTGGTGCGCAGCGACGAGCAGCGCCGCCTGCTGTTCGATATGGACATGGCGCTGATGCGGCTGCGCCAGCGCCACGGTGACGACGCCGACGCGGTGGCGCTGACCGGCACGTACCACAACCTGCTGCGGCTGTGGGCCGACACATGAGCGCCGCACCACCGACACCCGACCCGGCCGCCGGCCCGCCGGTCAACCTGGCCGACTACCAGCGGCTGGCCCGCACGCACCTGGACAGCGGCGCCTGGGCCTACCTACACGGCGGCGCGGCCGACGGGCTGACCCGGCACGATAACCAGCAGGCCTGGCAGCGCCGGCGCCTGCTGCCCCGCGTATTGCGCCCGCTGGCTGGCGGCCACAGCCGCTGCCATCTGCTGGGCCGCGACTGGCCCAGCCCGATCCTGCTGGCCCCCACCGCCTACCAGCGCCTGGCCCATCCCGACGGTGAATCGGCCAGCGCCCTGGCCGCCGCGATGCTGGGCGCCGGCCTGGTGCTCAGCGCCCAGGCCAGCACGCCGCTGGAGGACGTGGCCCGCCGCATGCTGCCCGAGCCCAGCCGCGGGCCGCTGTGGTTCCAGCTCTACCTGCAGCATGACCGCGCCTTCACGCTGGACCTGGTGCAGCGCGCCGAGGCTGCCGGCTTCGAGGCCCTGGTGCTGACGGTGGACGCGCCCTGCCACGGTGCGCGCGACCATGAGCGCCGCGCCGGCTTCACCCTGCCGCCCGGCATCTCGGCGGTCAATCTGCAGGGCCTGGCGCCCCGGCCGGCGCGCACGCTGGCACCCGGTGGCAGCGCGCTGTTCGACGACCTGCTGCACGACGCCGCCACCTGGGACGACGTGGCCTGGCTGCGCGCCCACACCCGGCTGCCGCTGCTGCTCAAGGGCGTGCTGCAGGCCGACGACGCACGCCAGGCCGCGGCGCTGGGCGTGGCCGGGCTGATCGTCAGCAACCACGGCGGCCGCACGCTGGACACCGCGGTGGCCACCGCCGACGCGCTGCCGCGCATCGCCGACACGCTGGGCGGCGCGCTGCCGCTGCTGGTGGACGGTGGCATCCGCCGCGGCACCGACGTGCTCAAGGCCCTGGCCCTGGGCGCCAGCGCGGTGCTGGTCGGCCGGCCGGTGCTGCACGCGCTGGCGGTGGCCGGGGCGCAGGGTGTGGCCCATGTCATCCGGCTGCTGCGCGACGAACTGGAGATCGCGATGGCGCTGACCGGCTGCGCCACGCTGGCCGACATCCACCCCGGCCTGCTCTGGCCCGACTGACGGGCCCGCACGCCAGGGCAAGCGGCGTTTATCATCCGGGCATGAGCTCTTTGCACGACACCGCGCGCGTGCGCCTGGACAACGCGCTGCGGCTGTTCGACGAATTTGTGCAGGCCACCGTCAAGGCGCCTGATGCAGCCACCCTGCGTGGCCTGGAACGCCGCTTTGCCGAGCGGCTGCAGATCCAGCCCAGCTACTGGAGCCAGATCAAGGGCCGCTCGCGCCAGATCGGCGAGCGGCTGGCGCGCCAGTTCGAACAGCTGTGCCGCAAGCCGGTGGGCTGGATGGACGTGCCGCACGACGGCCCGGCCGCCGGCCCGGTGGCCACGGCCGGATCGGCCGCAGCGCCCGACAGCGCCGCCGCCTCGCCCAGCCAGCCGCAGGACGACGACGAGCGCTTCATCGTCGGCCTGGTGCTGACCTACTACCGCCGCCACCCGCAGCGTGCCCGCACCCGGCTGCTGGACCTGCTGGGCGAGGTGCTGACACCGCCGGCGCCGGCGCCCGACACCCCCGCGCCGGCCAGCCCGGCGACCCGGCCACGGCCCGGCCCCGCCGCGCGGCCGGCCGCCACACCGGCGCCCGCCGACGATCTGGCCCTGTGGGCCCGCACCCAGAGCGGCATCGCGCCGCTCAAGTCCAAGCGCTGACCCGCGCGCTGGCCGGTGGCCAGCCGGGCCGGGCCCCCTCATGCGCCGACCCTGGGATCGGGGCCAACCCGCTCCCTAGTTTGCAGGGTGAGCAAGACGCTTGCGCAAGATAAATTTTTGTTTATCATGAGCGCAAGTTTCCGGCAGGCACCCAGGCCACGACCTAGGAAACGAGCCCCCCGATCCACCCCCACCGCGACACCCGCCCGTCCATGGTTCCCGTGTTCCCAGCGCCCCGTTCCACCCGGACGCTGAGGCCGGCGCCTCGGGGTCGTCGCCTTGTCAGTGCCCCGCCGGGCGCCACGGCTGGCTGAGTCCGCTCGTCCCCGAGCCCTCACCCCCAACCGGCCCGGCGCTTGGCAGCGATCCGGGCCGGTCTGTTTGGGCCGGCCGTCCAGCCGTGTTGTTTGTCCGTCCCCTCGTCAGG
>Ga0208266_100705_pt1 | contig 10220 bp, 9 predicted proteins | sample LakWasMet67_HOW9_2_FD_183897 | JGI IMG/M metagenome (GOLD analysis project Ga0208266, IMG submission 183897) | Freshwater sediment methanotrophic microbial communities from Lake Washington under simulated oxygen tension - Sediment Metagenome... | ecosystem: Environmental > Aquatic > Freshwater >...
GGCGCTCGGCGGCACGGGCCAGCGCCGGCGCCATCGCCTCGCGCACCCGCTGGTCCAGCGAGGGGTCGATCTGCGCCTGCAACTCGGCCAGCACCTGGTCCACCAGCCGCGCCGGGTCCAGCGGCGGTACCGGCGACGGCAGCGGGGCGGTGCGGCCGGGGTCGGTGGGCAACACCTCGGTCAGCGTCGGCAGGCGGTGCGGCGGCAGCGGTGGGTTCATGCGGCCGCCCGCTGGTGCAGGCGGGGCGTCAGGCCAGCGCCCTGGTAGTGGCGCCAGCGCTGGCGGCCGCTGGCCACCTCGTCGGCCGGCTCGGCGACGATCTCGATCACCCGCGCAAAACGCTCGAAGCCGGCCACCACCTCGGGCCCCAGGTTGACCAGCACCGCGTCCGGCACGGCCGCGGCCGGCACCTCGCCGGGCACATCGGCCAGCCAGATCGGCGTGCGTTGCAGGTGCGGCGCGGTGCTCTGCCCGGCCCGCAGCCGGACATGGGGAATGAACTCGCCGGGGTCGAAGGTCCACAGCAACCCGTCCAGCCGCGACAACTGCTCGGGCGCGCCGGTCACCACCACGGCCTTGCCCGCGCGCCAGACCTTGCGCAGCAGCCGACAGGTGTAGCCGAGCTTGTCGGCCACACCGGTGTGGAAATCGACCTGGCTCATCGCTGGACCGGTGGCCGCTTCACTTCGCCTGGGCCAGCACCCAGTGCGTCAGCAGCCCCACCGGCCGACCGGTGGCGCCCTTGGCGGCGCCGGACTTCCAGGCCGTGCCGGCGATGTCCAGGTGAGCCCAGCGCAGCTGGCCGGTGAAGCGCTTGAGGAACATGGCGGCCGTGATGGCCCCGCCGTAGCGGCCGGCGATGTTGGCCATGTCGGCAAAGTTGCTCTTCAGGCCCTCGTCGTAGTCCTCGTCCACCGGCAGGCGCCAGCAGGTGTCCAGCGCGGCATCGCCGGCGGCCTGCAGTTCGGCGGCCAGGGCGTCGTCGGCCGAGAACAGGCCGGACCGCACCGTACCCAGGGCCACCATGCAGGCACCGGTGAGGGTGGCGATGTCCACCACCGCGGCAGGCTTGAAGCGCTGCACATAAGTGAGCGCGTCGCACAGGATCAGCCGGCCCTCGGCGTCGGTGTTGAGCACCTCGATGGTCTGGCCCGATAGGCTGGTGACCACGTCGCCCGGCTTCAGGGCGCGGCCGCTGGGCATGTTCTCGCAGGCGGCCACCACGCCGATGACATTCAGCTTGGGCTTGAGCCGGGCCACCGCGGCCAGGGTGCCGATGACGCTGGCGGCACCGCCCATGTCGAACTTCATCTCGTCCATCTCGGCACCGGGCTTGAGCGAGATGCCGCCCGAGTCGAAGGTGATGCCCTTGCCCACCAGCACGAGTGGCGCCTGGGCATCCTTGCCCTTGGTGGCCGCGCCCTGGTAGTGCATGACGATGAAGCGGGGCGGCTCGTCCGAGCCCTGGGCCACGGCCAGGAAGCTGCCCATGCCCAGGGCCTCGATCTGCTTGCGGTCCAGCACCTCGATCTTCAGGCCCTCGGCACGCGCCATCTTGCGCGCCTCGGCCGCCAGTTGGGTGGGCGTGCAATGGTTGCCCGGGCGGTTGGCCAGCTCACGCGCCAGGGCCACGCCGTCGACGATAGCCGCACCACGCGCCAGGCCTTCGTCGGCGGCCTTGGCCTGGGCCTTGTCGGCCACCAGCAGCGTCAGCTTGGCCAGCGCGGGGGCCGGCGGCGCACTGGGTTTGGTGCTGCGGTAGACATAGACCACATCCCCCGCGGCGCCGGTCAGGGCCTCGGCCTGGGCCGCGGTCAGTGCATCAACACCGGCGATCTGCACCGCCAGGTGCTTGACACCCAGGCCCTTGAACAGGCCCAGCCCGGCCACCGTGGCCGCCTTGATGGCCTTGGCGCTGCCGTCCTTCACGCTGGCCACGGCCACCCGCGGTGCCTTGACGCCCGCCACCTGGCGCAGGTAGACGGTCTGGCCCGGCTTGAGTGCGAAATCGCCCTGGGCGATGGCCTCGCCCACCGCCTGGCTCAATGCCTCGTCCAGGCCCGCCGGCAGGGCGTCGCCGACCAGCAGCAGCAGCAAGGCATCGGCGCCGACATGGCTGGTGCCCCCGGGGGCGATCACTTGGGTACGGAAGTCCATAATTCGCACTCGGTAATAAGAGCCAAAGATGTTATTCGATTCGACTGTGCGTCGTGAACTGGCGCGGAGCTTCGGCGCCACCCTGGTGGTGATCCTCACCATCGTCATCACGATGATGCTGATCCGCACGCTGGGCCTGGCCGCCGGCGGCGCGGTGGCGCCCGAGGACGTGGTGCTGCTGCTGGGCTACTTCGCGCTGGGCCACCTGCCGACGATGCTGGGGCTGAGCCTGTTCATCGCCGTGGTGGTCTCGCTGGGCCGCATGTACCGCGACAGCGAGATGGTGATCTGGTTCGCCAGCGGCCTGGGCCTGGGCCGCTTCGTGCGGCCGGTGCTGCGCATGGCCTGGCCGGTGCTGGTGGTGGTGGCGGCGTTGGTGCTGTTCGTCTGGCCCTGGGGCAACCGCAGCAGCGCCGAGCTGCGCAGCCGCTACGAGCAGCGCTCCGACCTGTCGCGGGTGGCGCCCGGCGTGTTCCAGACCTCGCGTGACGGCAGCCGGGTGTTTTTTGTCGACCGCGCCAGCCAGGAGGGCGTGGAAGGCCACAACGTGTTCGTGCTGAGCCGCCAGGACCCGGTGGAGTCGGTCGTCTCCGCCCGCAGCGGGCGGCTGGAGACCGAGGGCGCCGACCGCGTGCTGCGGCTGGAGCACGGCCAGCGCAACGAGGCCGACCGCAGCAGCGGCGTGCGCACCCTGTCCAGCTTCGACAGCTACCAGGTGGTGGTGGGCGAGACGGTGGTGCGCAGCGCCGAGGCCGCGCCGGCCAAGACCCTGGCCACGCTGGCCCTGATGCGCGAGCCCAATGCCCGCAACCAAGCCGAGCTGGCCTGGCGCTTCGGCCTGCTGCTGGCCGCAGCCAACCTGCTGCTGCTGGGCGTCGGCCTGTCGGCCACCCAGCCACGCCGCGCCAGCAACTGGAACCTGCTGCTGGCCCTGCTGGCCTTCGTGGTCTATTTCAACCTGATCAACCTGTCCCAGGCCTGGATCGCCAGCGGCCGCTACGGCATGGGCCCGGCGATGCTGGCGCTGCACGGTGGTGCCCTGCTGCTGGCCCTGGTGCTGATCTGGTGGCGCGACCATGCCGCGGTGTGGCGGCTGATCGGTGGCCCGCGGGCCGGGCGCGGGGCGAAGGGCTGACATGAAGACCGTGCGCCGGCTGCTGTACCGCGACATCGTCTGGTCGGTGGTGTTCGTGGCCATCGCCTTCCTCAGCCTGTTCTTCTTCATCGACTTCGTTGACGAGCTGGAGAACGTCGGCCGGGGCGGCTACACCCTGGGCCAGGCCGTGGGGCGGGGCCTGCTGGCGGTGCCGGGCCATTTCTACGAGCTGTTCCCGATCGCCGTGCTGATCGGCACCATCTACGCCATGGCCCGGCTGGCCCAGTCGTCCGAGTTCACCATCCTGCGCACCGGCGGCCTGGGGCCGGGCCGGGCGCTGGGCCTGCTGGCATTGCCCGGGCTGGTCTTTGCGCTGCTGACCTTTGTCGTCGGCGACTATGTGGCGCCCTGGACCGAGCGCCAGGCGGTGGCGCTGAAGGCCGGTGCCCGCGGCACCGTGCAGCTGGGCAGCGGCGGCGCTTGGCTGAAGGAGCGCCGCAGCGACGGCCCCGGTGCCGTGGGCGAGCGCAGCATCTCGGTCAACGTGGCCGCGGCCGGCACCGGGGGTGAGCTGCTGGGCATCCGCATCTACGAGTTCGACGGCGATGGCCGGCTGCGCACCCGCATCGAGGCCAGCACCGGCCAGGTGCGGGCCGACGGCCACTGGCGGCTGCACGAGGTGCAGCGCACCGATTGGCCCACGCCCGAGTCCGCGCTGACCGGCAGCCCCCTGCAGCAGCAGGCCCTGGCCGAGCTGACCTGGGCCAGCACGCTGGACAGCAGCGTGGTGGCCGCCGCGCTGCTGCCGGTGGGCGTGATGTCGACCATCGACCTGTGGCGCTACACCAGCCACCTGGCGGACCAAGACCAGGCCGTGCAGCGTCACGAGATCCAGTTCTGGAAAAAGGCGCTGTACCCCTTGGCCTGCATCGTGATGGTGGCCCTGGCCCTGCCCTTCGCCTACCTGCACGCACGCGCCGGCGGCATCAGCTACAAGGTGTTCGGCGGCATCATGCTGGGCATCAGCTTCGTGCTGCTGAACAACGCCAGCGGCCACCTCGGCCTGCTGCGGCAGTGGACCCCGTGGATGGCCGCCGCCGCGCCCAGCGGGCTTTACCTGCTGATCTCGATGGGCGCTTTTGCCTGGCTGGTCCGGTACCGATGACCGGAGATACCCCACCCCCGCAGCGCCTGCGGCGCACCCCCTCAAGGGGGCAACGCCAGCGGACCGGCGAAGCCGGCCCCGCGGCGTTTGCCCGGTTGGGACCGCCTCCTGCGCAGATTGGACTTTTGAGTACCACCGATGACCGACAAGACGATGACCGACCCAAGGGCTGAGGCCCGCGGCCTGCTGCTGTTCGCCCACGGCGCCCGCGACCCGCTGTGGGCCCGCCCCTTCGAAGGCGTGGCCGAGCGCTGCCGCACCGTGCGTGGGCCGGACCGCGTGGCCCTGGCCTTTCTGGAGTTCATGGCCCCCGACCTGGTGGCCGCCGGCAACAGCCTGGTGGCCGCCGGCTGCACCGCGGTGGACGTGCTGCCGCTGTTCCTGGGCGCCGGTGGCCATGTGCGCAAGGACATCCCGGTGCTGATGGCCCGGCTGCAGGCCGAGCACCCGGGCGTGCGCTTCACGCTGCGGCCGGCCATCGGCGAGGCGCCGGCACTGATCGACGCCATGGCCGCGGTGGCCCTGGCGTCGGCGGCCGCCGAGGTCTCGGTGCGATGAACCTGCACCAGTTCCGCTTCGTGCAGGAGGCGGTGAGGCGCAACCTCAACCTCACCGAGACGGCCAAGGCCCTGCACACCTCGCAGCCGGGCATCAGCAAGGCCATCCTCGAGCTGGAAGAGGAGCTGGGCGTGGACATCTTCGCCCGCCACGGCAAGCGCATCCGACGGATCACCGAGCCGGGCCAGCTGGTGCTGCAGTCGGTGGAGATCATCATGCGCGAGGTGGCCAACCTCAAGCGCATCGGCGACGAGTTTTCCAAGCAGGACGCCGGCACCCTGTCCATCGCCACCACCCACAGCCAGGCGCGTTATGTGCTGCCGGAGCCGGTGGCGCGGCTGCGCCGGCAGTTCCCCAAGGTGCAGGTGGTGCTGCACCAGGGCACGCCCAGCGACGTGGCGCGCATGCTGCTGGACGACGTGGCCGAGATCGGCCTGGCCACCGAGTCGCTGTCCGCCGTGGACGGCCTGGTCACCCTGCCCTGCTACGAATGGCAGCATGTGCTGGTGGTGCCGGCCAGGCACCCGCTGGCCGGTGTCGAGCGGCCGACGCTGGAGCAGCTGGCGGCCGAGCCGCTGATCACCTACCACCCCACCTTCAGCGGCCGCACGCGCATCGACACCGCCTTTGCCAAGGCCCGGCTCAAGCCCAACATCGCGCTGGAGGCGATCGACGCCGACGTCATCAAGACCTATGTGCGCCTGGGCATGGGCGTGGGCATCGTGGCCGAGATGGCAGTGCGTGACGACCCGCCCGGCGGCGACCTGGCCTGGCGCCCGGTGGGCCACCTGTTCGGGCCCAACACCTCGCGTGTGGCCTTCAAGCGTGGTGCCTACCTGCGCCATTTTGTATTTGCCTTTGCCGAGCTGCTGAGCGAGCGGCTGACCCGCGCCCTGATCGAGCGCACGATGACCGAACGCCCCGGCGGCGAGCCCCCCACCTACGACCTCTGATGCGATGACCACTTTCCGCACCCCCCTGCCGCCCAGCCGCCTGCCCAAAGTGGGCACCACCATCTTCACCGTGATGTCGGCGCTGGCGGCCGAACGAGGCGCGGTCAACCTGGGCCAGGGCTTCCCCGACTTCGACTGCGACCCGGTGCTGCTGGACCAGGTCAACAACGCCATGCGCGAGGGCCTGAACCAGTACCCGCCGATGGCCGGCGTGCCGGTGCTGCGCGAGGCGGTGGCGGCCAAGATCGAGGCGCTGTACGGCAAGCGCTACGACCCCGGCAGCGAGATCACCATCACCGCCGGCGCCACCCAGGCCATCCTCACCGCCATCCTGGCCATCGTCGGCCCGGGCGACGAGGTGATCGTGCTGGAGCCCAACTACGACAGCTATGTGCCCAACATCGAGCTGGCCGGCGGCGTGGTGGTGCGGGTGGCGCTGCAGCCCGTCACCTTCCGGCCCGACTTCGACGCCATCGCCGCCGCGATCTCACCGCGCACCCGGGCCATCATCGTCAACACGCCGCACAACCCCAGCGCCACCATCTGGCGCAGCGCCGACCTGGACCGGTTGGCCGAGATCCTGCGTCCCACCGACGCACTGCTGATCGCCGACGAGGTCTACGAGCACATGGTCTACGACGGTGAGCGCCATGCCAGCGCCTCGGCCCACCCCGAGCTGGCGGCGCGCGCCTTCGTCGTCAGCAGCTTCGGCAAGACCTTCCACGTCACCGGCTGGAAGATCGGTACCGTGGCCGCGCCGGCGCCGCTGACCGCAGAGTTCCGCAAGGTGCACCAGTTCAACGTCTTCACCGTCAATACGCCGATGCAGCATGGCCTGGCGCGCTACCTAGTCAACCCGGCGCCCTACCTGGACCTGCCGGCGTTCTACCAGCGCAAGCGCGACCTGTTCCGCGCCGGCTTGGCGGGCACGCGCTTCAAGCTGCTGCCCAGCGAGGGCAGCTACTTCCAGGTGGTGGACTACAGCGCCATCAGCGCGCTGGGCGAGGCCGACTTCTGCCAGTGGCTGACCACCGACATCGGCGTGGCGGCGATCCCGCTGTCGGCCTTCTACGACGACGGCCGCAACCAGGGCCTGGCGCGCTTCTGCTATGCCAAGCAGGACCAGACGCTGAACGCCGCGCTGGCCCGGCTGGCGCGGCTGTAGCCGGGGCTCAGCGGCGCGAGAGGGACGGCGGCAGCAGGTCGCTGTCGTCGAAGGCGGCCAGGTCGGACAGGCGGCTGTCGCGCCGGTGGTCGATGTCGGTGAAGGCGGCGGGCCGGGTGAACTCACGCGGTGCCGGCGCGAAGTCGCTCAGGTCCAGGTCGACGCGAAGCGACGCCACCTCGTCGTCAGGCACCCGCTCCAGCGCCGGGCCCACCGCCATGCGGCCGGGCGAGGCCAGGCCGGCGTCGGCCAGCGGGTCTTCAGCCTGGCGACGGAAGACCCAATCCGCCAGCATCGACTGGGCACTGACACGCTCGGCCAGATGCGGCCGCGGCACGGTGATGTCCAGCGGCTGCTCACCCTCGCCCAGCGGCAGCAGCAGGTCGACGCCCGTGCCCATGTCCACGCCGAAGACGGCCGGCGGCGCAAGCTCGGTGGCCGGCGGCCGGCCGCCGGCCACCGGCGACGCCGGCAGATCGCGCACCAGCGCATGCAACATCAGCACGTCGCGGTAGGCAGGCATGTCGAAAGGCTCCAGGTCGGCCCGCCGCAGCAGCAGCGACTCCAGCTCGGCCACCGTGCGCAGCGGCTGTGGCCAAGCCCGCTGCAGGCGCTCGATCACGTCCACGTAATCCTCCAGCCCGCGCCCGGCCGCCAGATCCCCCGACCAGTCCGGGGCAAAGGCGTTGAAGCGCTGGTTGAAGCGCTCGCGGGTGCGCTCGTAAGCCTCTTCCTCACCCTGCTGGCGGTAGATCTCCAGCAGCTTGAAATAGGGCAAGGCACTGGTGCCCCCGGTGCTGCGTACATGGCTCAGCAGCAGGTCGACCGCCGCCTGCTCCTGCCCCAGCACGAGGAAAAAATCCGCCTGCTGGTCCAGGTCCAACAGTTCCTCCACCGACACCGGCCGGGGCGGCACGCCCGAACCCAGCGCAAAGTCGCTGGCCGGCAGGCTGCGCTCTGGTGGGCTGCCAGCGGCGGCAGCCACGGCCGCGACCATCGGGTGCGCCACCGTCAGCGAGGGCTGCGTGGCGGCCGCCTGGCCGGCACCGGCCAGGTCACCCACCCGCGACAGCAGCGGCTGGTCGGGCGACAACAAGGCGGTCGCCCCCGTGGCCGGAGCGGCCTCGGCCTCGCCACCCGGACCGGTGGCCCAGGCCTGGCGCGCCTGCTCACGCAGCAGACGCCGTACCCGCAAGGCCAGCCACAGCGCCAGCGCCCCGGCACCGACCAGGCCCAGCAGCAGCCAGGGCAGCCAGCGGTTGGCCGATTCGGCCGCCGCCAGCCGATGCTGCAACTGGCCGAGCTGGTCCTGCTGGCGCCGGGCCTCGGCCAGCGCCTGCAGCACCTGCTGCTCCAGCGCCTTGATCTGGTCACCCGCCACCTGGGCAGCGGCCTGGGCCACCACCGCTTGCAGGCCAGTGCTGGCCAGCGAGGCCGCGGCCAGCTCGGTGACCGGCAGGGCCGCGGCCGCCGCCGGCCGGACACCGGCCTCCAAGGTCAGGCTGTTGCCGGCCGTGGGGCGGGCCCGCGGCGTCGCGGCGGCGCGTGGGCTGGCCGCTGCCGCACTGCGGCGCGCCGTTGCAGCCGGGCCCGTCGCCACGGTGGTGGCCGCGGCAGCGGCCGGGTTCAATACGGGCTGGGACAGCAGCGTGAAGCGGCGGCTCAGGCGCGGTGCGCAGGCGCTGTCGATCTGGACGGCGACCACCAACTCGTCAACCCGACCCAGCGTGCTCAGTTGCAGCAGGCGTTCGTCGGCCTGCTTGCCCGGGCCGACGCTCAGGCGCAGTTCATAGGCCGGCAGGCGACGCTCGCCCACCTGCACCTCGGCCCGCACACAGCTGGCATCAAAGCGCTCGCCGGCCTGCAGATGCACCGGCAGCGTGAACCTGAGGGCCTGGCCCAGCACCGCGGAGGTCTGCGGTGGCCCGACGTCCAGCGCCTGCGCCAGTGGGGCCGACAGCAGCAGGCACAGGGCCGCGACCCGCGTCAGCAGGGTCCTGGGGTGCAGGCAGCGCACCGTGCGCTGAGGGTCGTCGGCCAAGCGTGGAGAGGCGGTTGGGGGGTGCGAACCACTCTAGCATGGGCCCCAACCGCCCCATACCCGCAGCAGGCCGGGATTTCCGGTGGGTTTTCACCACACGGGCCACGGCGTGCAGCCGCGGCGCCGCACACCGGCAGCAGCCGGCATCGGCGGGATCAGCCGGCGATGTTCAACGCTCGTAGCCGGGCAGATGGCGGTCGAGCCGGCGCAGAAGGCCGGGCCAGACCAGGGACCCGCCCAGGCCGCGCGTGGCCTCGCGCGCCTGCTGCTGGGCGGTGGCGATGATCCCGGGCTGCACCTGGTGCAGCGCACCACCGGCCTGGGCGCGTACCTGGATCGTGCAGACCGACTCGAAGGTGTACATCGCCTGGAAGGCCTCGGCGATGGTCTTGCCCACCGTCAGCAGGCCATGGTTGCGCAACATCAGGTAGTTGTTGCGGCCCAGGTCGGCCTGCAGGCGCGGCTTCTCGTCGTCGCGCAGGGCCACGCCCTCGTAGTCGTGGTAGCCCAGGCTGGACAGCACGAAGATCGACTGCTGCGAGATCGGCAGCACGCCGCATTGCTGGGCCGACACCGCCGTGCCGTTGAGGGTGTGCGTGTGCAGCACGCACTGCGCATCGTGGCGCACCGCGTGCACCGCACTGTGGATGGTGAAGCCAGCCGGGTTGACCGGGAACGGCGAGTCGTCGAGCTTGTTGCCCTGCATGTCGATCTTGACCAGGCTGGACGCGGTGATCTCCTCGAACATCAGGCCGTAGGGGTTGATCAGGAACTGGTCCTCGGTGCCCGGCACCCGCGCGCTGATGTGGGTGAATACCAGGTCATCCCACTTGAACAGCGCCACCAGACGGTAGGCCGCGGCCAGGTCGACCCGGGTGCGCCACTCTTCGGCGGACACCTGGTGCTGGCGGGAGGGGATGTCGAGGGTGGGGGCGGACATGGACGGGTCTCCGGGGACGGGGTTGGCTCGTGGACAATAGACTCGGCATGCTGGCGCGGTTGTCGCGCCTGGGACAAGACATGAATACCCCGGTACTGACCATCGAAGAGCGGCAGAACATCGAATCCGGCGCGTGGTTCGCCA
>Ga0208266_100707_pt1 | contig 10181 bp, 5 predicted proteins | sample LakWasMet67_HOW9_2_FD_183897 | JGI IMG/M metagenome (GOLD analysis project Ga0208266, IMG submission 183897) | Freshwater sediment methanotrophic microbial communities from Lake Washington under simulated oxygen tension - Sediment Metagenome... | ecosystem: Environmental > Aquatic > Freshwater >...
ACAAAAGAGCAAATAGCTTCTTACAAATATCCCCGTAAAATAGAATTCATGAGCAGCCTGCCTATGGGCGCATCAGGCAAGATATTGAAAAGGGAATTGAGAGTACAATAATTTTTTGTAGAGACGTATTGCGATACGTCTCCGAGGGCATGTCCTTCCCAAAGAGTGTATTCTGGAGCAGATATACTACTGGAGACATATCGCAATACATTTACACGAAAGAATGTTTATTTATCAAACCAAATCATTATATCTCTAAAGGCACAGAGAAAAAAAGGGTCTGAAAGAAACATCTTCCAGACCTTTTGAAATTTATCAATACAGAATATTAGTATTTAAACGGTTTTCCACCCGCCAATACCTCTTGTGTTTTCTCATCGAAAGTAACCTTCAAACCTGTACGGTAAGCAGCGTTCGACATGATAGTTGCAATTGAGTGCGAATATCCTGCTTCAATTGGCGCATGAGGTGTTTTACGGCTACGTACACATTCCATCCAGTTCTTGATGTGAGCAAATGTTAATGGGTCACCACCGGTATTAGCACCTGCTTCTACTTTGGCACCTTCCAGTTTCACTGTTGGCAACAAGTTTGGTTGTAAGCCCATAGCTTTTGCTTCACGCTCACGTAAACCACCTGTTGCAGAGATTTCGTTGGTATCTAAGTTAATCATACCACCGTTTGAGTAGTATAATTCTTTAGTATCACCTGCTGCATTAGAGAAACGAGAAGTAAATTGTACCTGGAAGCCTGATTTAGGATCATTCAATGGGCCATAATCAAATACTACAGTTAAGGTATCGGCATTGGTTCTGCCGTCTTTCCATTGGTAAATGCCACCATTAGCAACAACTGAACGAGGGTGTGCCAAGCCTGAGAACCAGTGTACAGTATCAATCTGATGGCTCATCCATTGTCCGGGAATACCCGACGAATAAGGCCAGAATAAACGATACTCTAGATATTTGCGAGGATCGAACGGAACCATTGGACGATTCATCAGATAACGTTTCCAGTCAACATCAGACTCTTTCAAATCTTTTGTTAATTCCGGTCTTCTCCAACGGCCCGGTTGGTTTACATTCCACATCAATTCAACCATCACAATCGGGCCGAATTTGCCTGATTTAATGAAATCTTCAGCCGCGAAATAGTTTTCACCACTTCTGCGTTGTGAACCAATCTGAACAATTTTACCTGATGCTTTTACGGCTTTCAATACCGCACGGTTATCTTCCATCGTTTCAGCCAATGGTTTCTCCGTATAAGTATCGCAACCAGCTTTTACTGCTTCAATGGTATGCAAAGCATGTTGGAAGTCGGCAGTTGAAATGAAAACTGCATCTACCATTTTCGATGCATATAGTTCTTCATTATTACGGAAAACTTTCACATCGCTACCTAGTTGTTTATCTAAAAAGGCTTTCCCTTCCTCACGGCGGCGATTCCATAAATCTGAAAGGGCAACCATTTCGAAGTTCATCTCTTTTTGCATGGCTTTGAACGGGCCTACGTGAGAAGCACGGTGGCGGTCAGAGAAACCAACACAGCCCACACGCACACGGTCGTTTGCTCCGATGATTTTGCCATAACTTTTTGCCGAAAAACCAGTAGCTGCAGTAGCCAACACTGATTTGATAATAAAATCTCTGCGGGTTGTCATAGTTTTATTGGATTGAATATTACTTGCTTGAGTGTTTATTTAAATTCACAAAATGCTTAGACTATAATGATACTTCTCTACCAAATTACTTATAATTCAGCCCATCGCCAAATTTGAACAGTGCATAATTAGGTTCCATAAACCCAGGCACATCCGATTTGTTCTCTTCTGCCACTTTCTGAGAAACTGGTGTTGAAAAAGGCATTTTCCCACTTGGGTTAAATTTGCCGGTTACTACATCTAAAACAGCATCTTGTGTTGTACCAAAAGTAGCTAAAATCGTTCTTGTGTTGCCCTTATCAATTTCATCAATTACCCACGGATTCGTATAATTAACCACTACAATCGTTGGTTTAGCATTGATTAATTCATTTACATGAGATACATTGATTTTATTTTTAGATAAACTCAGATCTATCGCCTTTCCTTGTGAGCTGAACAGACCACCCCCTGTCGGAATAAGCCAGACCAGAATTACATCTGCCTCTTCTTTGCTTGTCACAAACTCAACGTTCCATTTATTTTCTTTGGGAATATTTACAGAAACAGGGTTAGGAGCCTGCCCATTAGGCGGACCTCCTCTTTCGTAATATGTCTCAAAATACACCTTTTTCTTTTGTGTGAGTGGCAATAGCTGGCCATCATTTCTCAATAAAACAATTGATTTACGAAATGCCACATCTGCTTTTTTCTGAAACTCCGCATTCCCGACGGTTTTTACAGCCACCTCTGCATCAACAAATGGATTTTCAAATAAGCCCAACTCAAATTTTTCTCTTAACAGGCGATTAACCGATTCATCAATTCTTGATTCATTAACTAATCCTGATTTAACAGTTTCAAGCAAAAGAGCCGGATCTGCCCCTCCCGAGAAAATATCAACACCTGCATCAAGGGCTTTCTGATATCGTTGTACTATAGTCAAGCTTTCAACACCCCAGGGCATCATATCAATAGGTCCAGTATCAGAATTGATAATACCTTTAAAGCCTAGTTTTTTGCGTAATAAATCCTGAATAATGGCCTTATTATAAGAAAACCCAACCTCTTCCATAGTCTTATCTTTCGGAGCCGAATAGTAAGGCATAATGGCCGAAGTACCTGCATTAATGGCAGCAATAAAGGGCTTTACATGATAATCAAACATGCCACCCGGATAATGCGCATATTTACCCCAGTCAAAATGCGAATCCTGTCCACCAACCTGTGGGCCTCCACCCGGAAAATGTTTGGTAGTCATCGCTACCGAATTTTTATTCAGCTTTGCTCCCTGAAAACCTAAAACAATCTCCCGAATCATATTCGATGCCAGATCAGCATCTTCACCAAAAGTACCCTCAATACGTTGCCAGCGTGGTTCAGTGGCTAAATCGGCCATATACATATAGCCTTTTCTCAAACCTACTGATGACCATTCTTTCGCAGCTATTTCAGCAAACTCACGAGTCAGTTTCAAATCTCTCATGGCTGCCATCCCTAATTCGCCCGGCCATCTTGAAAATACCGTAGTACCTACACTTAATCCTATGGCAGCATCAACCGTTATATGATTACGCGGATTTGAGGCCACAACAGCAGGAATTCCCAGGCGTGAGCTTTCACACAAAGCCTGTAGATTATTCGACCATTCGGCTAAAGTTTTTGCATTGGTATTGGCTCTCAGAATAAAATGACGAAGATGAAAATTCGTTACCCCCTTTGTTGTACCCGCGGCCGACATCATCTGTACAGCCAATGGCTTTCGGGTAAACATATTGATGGGTTGCATCAAATCTTCTTCATTGAATCCGGAAGAAATTTCTGCTCTCGGAGCCCCGGCCTGAAATGAATTATCTCCTGCCAGACGCGTCGTGCTGATAATCATAAAACCTATCTTTTCCTCAAGTGTCATTTGAGTTAACAGGTCTTTTGCTCTTACTTCAACAGGTAACCTCCAGTCTTCGTATTTATCAAGTTTACCGTTTTTGTTCAGATCTTTAAAGTCTAAACCCGCTACTTTCAGAATTTTAGCAGAACGATAACCCAAATCTGCTTGCTTAGCTTTTTGAGCAAAACCCTCACCAAACCCTACCACCAGTAATATGATAGAAAGAAATCTTGATTTCATATCATTGTTTAGAGTAGGTTTAAATTTTGTTATTCTGACCGAAAAGCACAGATTTTTTTGCTAAACAAGGCGTATTTTTTCGATGTAGCCAGCAGCTACATCGAAAAAATGCAACGCAGGGTAGCAGAAAACGATGGCTTTGAAGGTCGAATTACAATTTTAAACATACTCTTAATTTAGATGATTATTTCAACTCTCTGATTTTCAGATTTTTAAACGAAACATTATTGCCATGATCCTGCAATAGAATGTTTCCTTTATCACCTGCTCCAAAGTTATTATACTTCGCATATTTACTTCGGGCTACTAAAGCATTAAAAATATTACTTTTTCTTTCGTATTCTAATACCTTGAAGCCATTAAGCCAGTGTTGAACGATGTTGTTCGGATACACCACCAAACGAGCCTGATTCCAGTCGCCAATCTTACGTTGGAAACGTTTATCCAGTTTGTAAGAGGGTATCAAATCATATAAACTCGCCAGCGTACGGTTGCCTACTACGCCCATTTTAGCATCAGGGTGACGTTCATCATCTAATACCTGAAACTCTAAACCAATACCTGATTTTCCACCTGAATCAAAATCTTCGTTTATAAAGTATTTCAAACCAGAGTTAGCTCCTTCAGTTAATCTAAACTCAAAAGTCAGTTCAAAAGCACCAAATTGCTCGTCTGTTACAATATCATTACCAGTTTCAGAACCATCCGACGGACTAACATTAATTCCGCCATCTACCACACTCCAGTGTTTCTCTGGCATTTTGGTTTGGTGAACACCTCTCCAACCTGTGAAATCCTTTCCGTTGAAAAGCATTTTGAAACCCTGAGCTTTTTCCTGCGGAGATAGGTTGTTTAACAACAGGTTTACTACAGGTGTATTATCAGTCGGGCTAGGTGTCAGATTCCCAGTCTGGATTCTGATATTTCTCCAACGAATCTGTTTACCCGGTGCATCATTTTTGCCAATGGCGTGCACCTGTAGGGCAATAAAGCCTTTAGCAGTTACATCATCCACCAGATAAGATACAGGCACACCATTTACCCAGGTACGAATAATATTGCCGATAGCTTCAATGCGGTACTTATTCCAGGCATCTTTCTTGAAAGCCTTTTTACCCTCGGGATTTGAGTTTGGAATATACAACCAGTCACGACGGGCCTCATCATAAATACCACCCGACCACGCACGGTCTGACGGGTCAATTTCCATCTGATAGCCATGCACACGCCCATCTTTGTAATCAGCTTTTGACAAACTACGGAATTGTATGCCCGAATTCATCGAGTTATCGACTTTTAGCTCTAATTCCAGGATGAAATCGCCATAGTCCTGCTCGGTTGCCAGAAAAGAATTGGGAGTGTCTGATACAGTAGTACCTACTATCTCGCCATTCTCAATGGTATATTTAGCCTTACCGTTCAGTTGTTTCCAACCTTTCAGGTCTTTTCCATTGAAAAGGTTCGTCCATTTCTGTGCTGTAGCCGTGTAGAGAAACGAGTTTACAGCCAGAAATACTATTAGTATTTTTTTCATTTAGGTATAAATAGGATTGAATAATTTTTATCCAAAATTACACTTTATGTAGTTACCAGTCTAATACCTATTTGGCTAAAAATTCCTAAAATTTGATAAAGAATTTACGCTTATCAGGCAAATTTAATATTTATCGAGTCTAAATATTTCTTACTGGTTTGTCCGCATTCTAAAGCTGTTCTTCCTTTTACTGGTACTGAATCTAGTTCTATTATATTCCAGCCATCAAATTTAATTTTATCCAATGCCTTGAAAATAGCCGGGAAATCTACACGTCCCTGTCCTAATTCCACAAACTGATACCCGGATTTGCTTTCAGGAGTAGCTTTAGTATCTTTTATATGAGTGGCGTGAAGAATGTTTTTATATTTCAACACGGCTTCAGCCGCATTTCCGCCACCTTGTGTATAATGCGCAACATCCAATTCCAGCTTAATGTATTTGGTATCCATGCTTGTAGCAACAATTTCTACTTCTTCCGGTGTTTCACCCAATTGGTGCATATGGTTATGCCATGCCGGTTGAACACCCGTTTCTCCCAATATTTGTTTAGCTATTTCCGACATATTCTTAGCATATTTCTTCAACTCTTCCGTTGTCGGCATTCTGTCTTTCGGACGTACATTATTCGTAATCTGTAGCGATTTTCCTCCTAAAGCTTTTACAAAGCGAGCGTGGTTCAGATGTGTTTCCAAATCTTTAGAAATATCATCATCTATACCAACATTCCCACTTGAAAACATAGCTAATGTCAGACCGTTCTGGTCTAATAAATCTTTTAAGTCTTGTGGTTTATCTTTAAAAGGTGCGTAGGAATTCGCTCTTAACTGTATCCCTTTAAAGCCTAAGGCAGCAATATCTTTAATAGCTACAAGGTCGTTGCCATTCCAGGTAATAGCCGAATAAGCCATTTTGTGCTTGCCTTTAGCAGCGGCAAAGCTTTCTAATGAAATCAGTGAAGATGCGGTCAGTAGCGACGCCTGAGTAAGGAAGTCTCTGCGGTTCATGGGGTTGAATTTGTTTATTATATAAAAAATTGAATTTGCTCAAAACCTAAAAAGAGAGGACTCCTTGAAATGAAGGAGCCTCTCCTATGAACTATGATGAAACAAAACTAATTAAAATCCTGGATTCTGTGCAAATACTCCTTTAGCAGATCTATCAATTTGTGTCTGCGGTATAGGGCGCACATTGTGTTTATCCGTAATATTAACTGCTGCCTGAGGGTTATATTTTTTCACTCTTTCTACTAATAATCCCCAACGTTTCAAATCTATCCATCGCATTTGTTCACCGGCCAGCTCTCTTGCTCTTTCTTCGATAATCATCTCGAAATTCATCTGAGCGTCTGTAATCAACATGGCATCTTTTTTGCCCGGCCAGCCAGCTCTGTAGCGTACTGCATTTAATGCCGTTGTGGCATCTGCTACGTTTCCTGCTTTTAATTGTGCCTCAGCCAACATCAGATAAATATCTGCTAAACGGAACACAAAGAAATCGCGGCTACCAGCTTCATACGTTAAGTCCGGACGTTTTGTATCAAAGAATTTCGTCAAGGTTGGGAATAACGCCTCGTCATATCTGCTTGGTACTAATACCTGATATTTTTTCTTGGCGCGCTCATCTAAAGACATTTCATAACCAGGAATAAACATAGCAGTATCACCGGCTGCGAAAGTAAGCTTGGTTTTTGAGTTATCAAAAGAAGCATTCAGGTTAGCGCCGGGGTTATTGCTCAACCATGTATCTCTGAACGTCTTTTTGTAACGAGAGTCATTAGTTCTATCTGCAAAAACAGTATTCAGTAAGTAAGCCGTAGGGCGCAGGCGTTTGAAAGGACGGCCATAGAATACGTCACGTTTCATACCCGGTTGCACGTCATATTGCATACCAAAGAACAAGTGCAGGTTATTACCACCATTTACAGCACCGGTATTATTAGTAAGGTTGGTCAATGGGTCAGATGTATACTGTACTGCAAAAACTACCTCACTGTTTTGCTGATTGTTTTCGTCATGCACCTGTGCATAATCATCCAGCAATTTAAACCCGTAATTTTTGATTACGTTATTACAAAGTGCAGCAGCTTTTGTAAAATCGTCTGCCGCTTTCTGAGCAGAGTAGGCCTTGGTTAAATAAACTTTAGCTAAAAGTGCTTCAGCAGACGCCTTTGTTGCACGACCATAATCAGAAGAATGTCCTTTTGCTTCCAGATTAGCCACTGCATCGTTCAAATCATTAATGATAGCAGTATACATTTCGGCATCCGATGCTCTTTTGGTATCCTTGGTAGGTGTCAAAGTTTCAGTCAATCTTAAATCTACTCCACCCCATTGCATGAACAGGATATAGTAGTAGTGCGCTCTCAAAAATTTAGCTTCTGCTACTCTTAATTTTTTAACCGCATCTGTTACCGTTGCTTTAGGAGCTCTCTCGATAATGGCATTACAGGTATTAATACCACGATAAAGCTCGTCCCATGTATTAATCAGATAGTCAACAGTAGGTTGCATCTGTGTATCATAGAAATGGAATCCTTTATAACCACCATCTGCTCCGGTAGCATAAATATCAGTACCATATTCAGTGAGTGTCAACCCTTGCTGGCTTCCATAGAAAAATCTGAGAGGAGAATAAGCTGATTTTACCGCATCTTCAAACCCTTTAGGAGTATTCATATAATCGTTGCCGATACCTGATACCACCTTTTCGTCCAATAAATCTTTACAAGATTGAGTTGCCAAAAGCATTGACATTACTCCTAAGACTTTGATTGGTTTTAATATATTTTTTAGTTTCATTTTCTTAATAATTAAAATACCTTTTAAATTTTTCCGACTAGAATCTCACATTCAAACCAAAGGTAGTAACCGATGTAGCTGGAACAACGTTTTCACTAACTGCTGTTGTTCCGTTACCTGAAGAAGTAATAGTTGCTTCAGGGTCGATACCATTGTATTTGTCACGATATACAGACCAGATTTTAGGCTGCTGAATACTTGTAAACAAACGTAATGACTCCATCCCCATTTTTTTGGCAATTTTTGGAGAGAATGTATAGCCGAAATTGATATTTCTTAGTTTAATAAAAGTACCATCATAATAAATCAAAGTAGTGTTATAAACCGGGAACTCCTGAGTACTCTTCGGACGAGGGAACTCGTTTGTAGGGTTATTAGGTGTCCAGTAGTCAACCTTGATTTGTTGGTAACGACCTGCTAACTGATTTCTGTTTTGGTGGAAACCACTCACAATCATATTTCCGAAACGGCCAAACAAGAAGGCTGATAAATCAAAACCTTTGTATTCAAAGCGGGTAGTAAATCCTAAGTTGAAATCAGGAATATCCGAGCCAAGGTGTACACGGTCAGCAGCAGTGATTTTGCCATCCTTATCTGTATCCTGAACTTTGATCTGGCCCACTTCACTACCAAAAGATTTTGCAAGGTCAGCCTCATTCGTTTGCCAGATGCCTACTTTCTTGAAATCAAAATATGAGTTCAAAGGTTTGCCGATAAACCAACGGTTTCCTAAATCATCAATTTTGCCGTTGTATAATGAGATAATTGCCTCGGTATTTTTTGTAAATGTGAAGTCTGTTGTCCATTTGAAACCACCCGGAGTATTTACATTCACTGTTGATAAGCTCAATTCTATACCTTTATTACGAGTCTGACCTACGTTTCTTGTTACAGCACCGAAACCGATTGAGCCCGGTAACTGGTCAGACAATAGAAGGTCGGTAGTATTAGTTTCATACAACTCTAATGAACCCTGGATTCTTCCGCGCAGGAATGCGAAGTCTAAACCGATATTGGCAGTAGCCGACGATTCCCATTTCAAGTCAGGGTTTCCGATAGTGTTTGGTCTATATCCAAATGCTGCCGTGCTACCCCAGGCATAGGCTGTTCTGCTTAATAAACCCTGGGTTTGGTAAGGTGCCACCCCTTGGTTACCTACTACACCCCAGCCTACTCTTAGTTTCAATAGATCTAACCAGGGTACTTGTTTCATGAATGGCTCATTGCTGATATTCCAACCTAAAGCGATACCCGGGAAATTACCATACTTAGTATTTTCACCAAAACGGCTTGAACCATCACGACGTATTGTTGCAGTTAATAAGTATTTATCATTGAAATCATAATTCACACGTGCCATATAAGAATTGATGGTCCATTCCGAAAGAGTACTATTTACAGATAATACCGAACTAGCATTACCTAAATTATAAAACTCTTGAGACTCTGCCGGAACACCCTGCACATCAGTTCGGAAACCCTCAAAATTATCTCTCTGGATTGAGTGTAATAAAGTAACGCCTAAATTATGTTTGCCGTTAAATGTTTTATTGTAGCTAACGATATTTTCAAGTGTCCAGTTAAAGCCTAAATTATTTTGAGCAGAAGCTTGTGCATCACCGAATTTACGGGCGTTGGTAGCACCACCAATAAATCTTCCATACCTTGAGATTGTAAAATCAGGGCCGAAGTTTACTCTGTATTTCAAGCCTTCAATAATTTTAACCTCTGCATATAAGCTATTGAATATGCGGTATTTTTTTTGCTCCTCAATTTGTGCACCCGGTACAATCTCTGCCAACGGGTTGGTCAATAAAGCATCGTTGGTTGGCGAGAAAATGATGTTACCTTTATCATCATAAGGAACAGCCAACGGGTTTTGCTGAATAGTCATACCATAAGGGTTCAGGTTTTCTCCGTTTCTTATACTATACATAGTATAAGACGAAATACCCACTTTCAAGCGACTATTGATGTTATGGTCAACATTAATTCTCAAAGACATACGAGTGTAGTCTAAGCCTTCTGAAATCCCTTTGTCCTGAAAATAACCTCCTGAAATATAAAACTGTGTTT
>Ga0208266_100708_pt1 | contig 10174 bp, 8 predicted proteins | sample LakWasMet67_HOW9_2_FD_183897 | JGI IMG/M metagenome (GOLD analysis project Ga0208266, IMG submission 183897) | Freshwater sediment methanotrophic microbial communities from Lake Washington under simulated oxygen tension - Sediment Metagenome... | ecosystem: Environmental > Aquatic > Freshwater >...
TTTTTCAAACACATAAGCTAAAGGGTCGCCAACATTTAATTCGGTATAACTTACCATGCCGGTAATAACTAATGCAATAGCAACATATAAAATGGTGCAAATAATAATTGAATATAATATCCCTCTTGGAAGATCGCGTTGTGGGTTTTTGCATTCTTCTGCCGTTGTTGAAATAGCATCAAATCCTATGTATGCAAAAAACACTGCACTTATTCCCGAAAGTAAACCGCCTACACCATTTGGCAAAAAGGGATTCCAGTTTTTGGTATCCACAAAAAAAGCACCTACAAAAATTACTAGAAGTACCACTACAATTTTAATAATCACCATAATGTTGCTTGCGTTACGACTCTCTTTAATGCCGCGATACACCAACATAGTTATAATAACATTTATAAAAAGAGCAGGAAGATCAAATATAATTCGCAATCCAAATAATTGTGGCGCCTGACCGTAAGCTACAAAGCCTTCAATTAAGCCTGCCGTTTTTCCGTTTTGTTGAATTTCTTCAAGCGGCACACCGGCTGTTAGCATCGATGATACAATTTCATAATTGTGTTTTGCCGAAAAATAATCTAAACAGAGCCACTCGTTAACTCTGTAACTTGTAGAATTTTGGATTAAGGAACTAAAATAATCACTCCACGAAATAGCTACTGTTACATTACCAATAGCGTATTCCATAATTAAGGCCCAACCAATTATCCAGGCAAATAATTCGCCAAACGCAACATAGCTATAAGTATAGGCGCTTCCGCTAACCGGTATTAAAGAGGCAAACTCTGCGTAGGCAAATGCCGCAAAGCTGCAAGCTACTGCCGTAAAAATAAATAATAAAATTACTCCCGGTCCGCCATCGGCACTTGCTTTACCAATGGTTGAAAAAATACCCGCACCAATAATTGCGGCAATCCCAAAAGCAGTAAGGTCGCGAACGCCCAAATGCTTCGCTAAATTTGTGTGGTGACTTTCTGATTCGGCCTTTTTTAAAATGGCGTCAATTGATTTTTTTCTAAATAAACTCATTTTGTGTTTTTGAACTTTTGCCTTTATGAAGCGCTAATAAATATACAAAGTAAATTTTAATTAGAGCTTGGCACTTTATTGTTTTTTGAAACAGGCAGGTAATACAAGGCAGCTAGCAGTATAAACACAACCGCGGGGCTACGATATCTGAAAATTGCGCCGCTGTTTGGCGTGGTTAAGCCAATAAGCAAGCATAATAACAACGCAAATAAAACAAAAGTTATAGCCGGAAAACTATCCTTTTTGTTTTTAAGAAGCCCAAACAAAAAGAAAAATAGAGAAATAATAACGAATAAATTTTCTAAAGAGGCAAGGTGTTGCAATAAACTTTTAGAATTAAAAAAGAAGGGGTGAAGCAGGCTATAATAAAGACAAGAAGCTCCGAGGCTAACCATGTTGGATGAATTATATGCTAAAAAAATATTTGAACCACTTTTTGGTAATTGATAAACTAACTTGTATTGGGTTATTGTATCGGTGTTTGCTAGTGCAAATAAAGTGTCTTGTTGATGGCTATGTTCCCAATAAATATAGGGTGCATTTTTTTTGATTGTAAAATAATCGGGTTTAGTCGCTATCTTTTTTACAAGGGTTGAATCAAACTCTAATCGTACAAACTTTACACTGTCCAGTAAAAAAATACCACCTTTTGATGCGTCGGCAAATATGCGCTGGTGTGTAATGGCAGCTTCTAATAGTGTTCGGTTTTTAAAGGCCATGGATAAACTGTTTAAAAAAACAAACACAATAGTTATTGCTGAAATAAAAACAAATGATTTGTATTTTATTTTTTTGGAATGACTAAGAGCAAAAAAAACTGAAAAGTAAATGGCTGCAAAAAATAATAAGTATGGTTTTAATAGCAGCGATATGAAAACTAAAAAAAGTAAACTGCCAATTGAGAAAACAGAAATTTGTCCCAAGAATACTTTTTTAGTTTGGTAAAGCGTGCTGCCTAAAATAAAAATTGCTATTCCTTCTTTTAAAACAGCACCTGTATAAAACCAAAGGGCGGGAAGAAAACAAAGGATTAGTAAAACGAAAATCTCTTTTTTGGCAAAAAAATCTTTAATGGACTTGTAAATAAAAAAAATGCCGATGAAGCTTAAAAAGCAATTAAATAAGGCGTGTACGTGATAAGAATTAAAAGCAATAAAATGAAGGAGCGAATGTAAGCGAATAACAATTCTGTTATCGTTATATAAAAAATCTTTTAACCGGCCGTTGTCCCAATTAGTAGTGTTTACTAAATAGTGGTCAAAAAAATTAGTACCTGGTGATTCGTCTTGAAAACCAAATAACACTTTTAAATAACCCGCAAAATCCTCTCTGGCATAATCATTTAGTATAGTGGCATCGGTATAAAATTTACCCGCATCAAATTTTTCTAAACCACCGTACATTTTTTTGTACACCAAATAAAATGCCGGTATGGCAAGGACTTTTAAAAGAAATAAAAATGCAATTGTTTTTGCAGAAACTTGTTCGTCATTAAATAAATTAAAAAATTTGTTTTTGTAAATCAGAAACAAAATTATAAATAGGTATATGCTGGCGGCTATCAATTGTCGTAGGATTCAAAAAATTTGATCTCCATCATGGTTTCTGGTTTGGCAAGTGCATTAAATCCAAATTGTTTGTACAAGCCATGCGCATCGCGAGTAGCTAACATAAATCGGCGTAATTTTTTAAAAGAAGGGTAATCCATAATAAAACGCATCAACTCTTTTGAAAGTCCTTGCCCTCTGTGTTCTTCTAAAACAAACACGTCTGCCAGATAGGCAAATGTTGCATTGTCTGTTATTACCCGTGCATAAGCAATTTGTTTATTTTCAAAATAAATGGCAAAACAAATACTGGCGGCTATACTTTCTTTAATAAGATTAAGCGGCATGTTTTGCGCCCAATAACTTTCTTTGCTCAAATAATTATGAATGACATCTAGCTGTAATTTGCTTTTATCTGTGCTAAAAAAATAACTGTTTACATTTTTTTCATGCATAACGTTAAAGGTTATCTACAATTACTAAATAGTTGTTTTTTGGATCAAAATTAAAGCGTGTTATTTTTTTAATTCCAAAACCTGAAAGATCAAATAAAAGAAACCATTCTTTTTTTAAATCATCATACCTAAATAATTTATTGCCTTCGGATTTAATTAAGCCAAATTGATTGTGCCAAATGGCATCTTCATTTATCGAATTGTATTGGGTATATTTTTCTGCTTTATGCAAAACAAAATCATATTTATAAAACGTAACTTTTGTTGAGTCTTTAATTCCGTAAATAAACGTATGTCGGTTAATAGTTTTAAATGCTCTTGTGGGGTTATTGCCCAACCATTTATCTTCATTCGTACTTTTTACAAAATAGCGTAACGAATGTGGATTGGTTAGTTTATAATATAGCACTGTATCTGAATTTAAAAAGGTGTAATAGCCAACCGAATCAACATCGTATTTTTTTTCACTTATGCCGGTTAATGTATTAATGAAATGAATTCGTTGTGCGCTATCACTTTCAACAACAACTGCATTTAAAAATTTTCCATCCGTTGAAAGTACTGGCGAATATTCGCTTTCTTTTGTTTTAGTAATTTGAATTGTTTTTTCGTTTTTTAAGTTGTAACAATAAAAATCTGCTTGGTTATCTTCGCGAATGCTTACAAAATAAATGTTTTTAGAATCGTTACTAAATGAAGGTTGATTGTCGTATCCTTGTCTGTTAGTAATGTTTTTGGGAGATGTAAGCTTAAGTTCTGTTTTGTTTTTTTCTATCTTAAATAACCACACATCCGTATTAGGAACTTGTGATTTCAAAAAATGAGTTACGAAAACCAAGGTTAAAAAGCTAAGCGTTTTGTTCATCTAATTTTAAAAAATGTTTATTCATAATTAAGTAAACTAGCCAGCCGTAAAAAATGCCAACCAACATTCCGGTAATAATATCGCTAGGATAATGCACACCTAAATACATACGGCTGTATACAACAATAAGCGGGTAAAGAAATATGAGAAATTTATATTTTCTTTTAATCCAATGAATACTTAAAAATAAAAAAGTAATAATTCCGAATGTATTTGTTGCATGCCCGGAAAAAAATGTAAACTTTCCGCCTCGGTAATCATTAACCAAATGAAGTTGGTCTTTAATCTCCAAATTATGCGTTGGTCTATAGCGTTCAACTTTATGTTTAATGGCATTTGCTGTTAGGTCGGCACAGGCAAAAACAATTGCACAACCAATAATTAACTCTACTGCTTTTTTTGCATTATATTTTTTATAAAAAGCAAATGCAACCGTTAAAATAATAAAAATGGTTGGCCAGGTGTTACTAAAAAACCACATGATTTCGTCTAGAAGCGGATCATGCATAGCGTTTATTTTTAACAATAAACTTCTGTCCAACAATTTTAAAGATTCATACATGCTTAAAAGTAATAATTATTCTTATTACTCTGAATTAAAGTAAATGTAAAAGAGTAATGGATTATTTTATTTACTTGCTGTGCAAGCTTGAGTAGCAATATCAGTAGCTACATCATTTAATTTGCTTATAACTCCAAAGCCGCCTTCTACATTTGTTAGGTTTTTGTAACCATTTGCTTTTAATATTGAAATGGCAATCATACTTCTGTATCCTCCGGCGCAATGTACCATGTAGGAATGCGATCTGTCTTTTGCATCAATCCAATCAAAAATAAAATCTAGCGGTTTGCTTTCTGCTTTTTTTAAGTGAGCCGAATCAAATTCGCCTGGTCTTCTAACATCTAAAGTTTCGGCACCTTTTTTGTAATTCTTTTCATAAAATTCTTCGGCAGATATGCTTGTGACAGTCTCTAATTTTTTTCCGGCATTTTTCCAGGCATCTATTCCACTTTCGAGGTACCCAATACAATTGTCGTAACCCACGCGAGATAAACGCATAACAGCTTCCTCTTCTCTGCCTTTTGGAGTAACTAATAAAATAGGAGAATTAATATCGCTTATTAAAGTGCCTACCCAAGGTGCAAATTGGCCATCAATGCCTATAAATAAAGAACCTGGAATATTTCCTTTTGCATATTCATCAGGTGTTCTTACATCTAAAACAATAGGTTTTATGTTTTGCATTAATTCTTCAAATGCAGCAACAGATAATTTTTTTGCGCCGGCATTTAATACATCTGAATAATTTTTGTAACCTTTTTTATTTAAGGAGGCGTTTTTTGCGAAGTATTGTGGGGCTGGTAATATGCCTGTTGTTAGTTCTTTAATAAATGCTTCTTTTGAAATATTTTGTAGCGCGTAATTTACTTTTTTTTGATTGCCAAGAGTGTCAAAGGTTTCTTTACTCATGTTTTTACCACAAGCCGAACCAGCGCCGTGCGCAGGATAAACAATTACATCATCAGGCAATGTCATTATTTTATTTCTTAGGCTGTCGTATAACATACCTGCAAGGTCTTCTTGGGTTAGTTCTGACTTAATTGCCAAATCTGGTCTGCCAACATCTCCAATAAACAAAGTGTCTCCACTAAAAATACTTAATGGTTTTTTGTTTTTATCCAATAATAAATAGGTGGTTGATTCTAAGGTATGGCCAGGGGTATGTAACACTTTTATTGTAAGCTCACCAACTTTTAATTCTTCATTATCTTTAGCAATATAACTTTGGTAATCTGTTTGTGCATTTGGTCCAAAAACGATTGTAGCACCGGTGGCTTTTGCTAAATCAACATGTCCGCTAACAAAATCTGCGTGGAAGTGTGTTTCAAGAATGTATTTTAACGTGTCTCCATTTTGTTTTAATAAATCCAGGTAAGGCTGCGTTTCTCTTAATGGGTCAATAATTATTGCTTCACCTTGGTTTGAAATGTAGTAAGCGCCTTGTGCTAAACAATTTGTATAAAGTTGTTGTACGTTCATATTAACAAAATTACAATTAAATGTCTTTTAAAGAAGGTTTTTGTAAGTAGAATATCGTTAAATTTGTAAAACAAAAAGTATAACAATGTCAAATTCCGAAAAAATTGAATCGTCTAAAGCGCCCGAACCTGTTGGCTTGTATCCTCATGCACGTAAGGTTGGTAATTTATTGTTTTTAAGTGGTGTTGGACCACGCGAGCGCGGGACAAAAAAAATTCCGGGAGTTGAATTGGATGAAAATGGCTTGATAGTTAGTTATGATATTGAAAAGCAGTGCCATAGTGTTTTTAGAAACATAAAATATATTTTAGAGGATTCCGGGAGTAGTTGGGATAAAATTATTGATGTAACCGTTTTTTTAACTAACATGAAGGATGATTTTCCTATCTATAATAAAATATGGGCAGAGTATTTTAAAGAAAATGCCCCTTGCAGAACAACCATTGAGATTAATAAACTACCAACACCTATTGCCATTGAATTGAAAGTTATGGCTGTAATTGACTAATAATCAATTATTTAATTTAATTATTAGCTGTTTCTTTGGGTGTATAACTTAGTATTCCTGTTAACACATATTAGTGAGTAAAAAAAGTTAATTGGTACAACGATTTTTCTATTTTATCGAAAAATTTTCATAATTTAGGTAAAAATTACGCCAATGGTCATTCACTTAAATCAATCTATTTTAATTCCAGTAGATTTTTCAAAACAATCTCTTGTTGCAGTTAGGCAAGCTTATAACTTAGCGAGGTTTACAAAATCTAAAATAATTTTAATGCATGTTTCGTCAACCAATGCAGATGAAAACAAAGCTGAGCTTTTAGAATTGGCTGAGTCTACAAGAAAGTCTTCTGGATTAGAAGTAGAGACCTTAAATTTAAAAGGAGATCTTTATGAATTGACCGATAAAAAAGCTGAAGAATTAAAATGTAGTTTAATAATTATTGGCTTAGATTCTCACGTGCGATTTAGAAGCTTTTTAGGTGGAGGAAGTCACGTTACCAAATTTATTAAAAACGCACCGTGCCCTGTAATTACCATTCGCTCTGCAGAGAACAGAGACGGTTGCAGAAATATTATTATGCCGTTTGACTTGAGTCCTGAAAGCAGAGAGAAAGTGTCTGTTGCAGTTCAATTGGCTCATTTTTATGGTGGCGATATTCGCATTATTTCAGTGTTTCATCCCAACGATGATAAATATGAAAACAAATTATTACCATATTTACAACAGGTAAAAAAATTCATTAAAGAAAAAGGAATTAATTGTACTAATAAGTCTGTACCTACTACTAAACCTGCCGAAGCAATAGTTGAATATGCCAATAAAAATGATGGCGACTTAATTGTTCAAATGAATCAAAAAGACTTAAGTATTGGTGATATGTTTAGCGGAACAGTTGGTGAAAAAATTGTAGAAATTAGCAATTTGCCTGTAATCACAATTCCTCCAATGAAACGCGAGAGCTTAAGTCACTTTGGTAGCGGCATGTAATTCTAATCTTATTACGATTTTATTGTTTTTGTGTTTCTTGCTCCAGCATTAGTTTTTAGTGGTCGGAAGAAATAAGTTAATCTAAATCCTGCAAAATTTCCGTTCGTAGTAAAATCATGCGTGTAAGTTTGTCCGTCAACCGTATAATTTACGGTAGATTTTGCCAATTGTTTGAAGCCGGCATTAAACAATAAACTGGCATTTAAAATATTACCTCGTTTAAATATTTTTTCGCGGGCTATAGCAAAGCGCAACATAGTGTATGTGCCGCCATTAGTGGAAGAAATACTGTTTAAGTAATTTGAGTTGGTAGAACCATCATTGGCTACCTGAAAATCTTTAGTGATTGTTTGTGCGCCAACAAAATTTTGCGAAAACCCACCACCTATAAGCCATTTTGCGTTTTTACAGTTAGGGTTAAACTTATAAAAAATCATGAAAGGCAAGTCTAATGCACTAAATTCGCTTTTAATACCCGAAAAATGATTTTTTGGGTGATAAAGAGAGTAGTTTTCGGCTAACGCGTATTGGAAGCCGAATGTGTTAAATCCCAAGCCAAATGTACCCATCCAGTGTTTGTTGAGGTCGTAACGAGCGCTAATATTTAAAGCCCCTGCATCAAATTTATTTTGATGAAAGCGCGCATTTGCATTCGGCATTCCTCCCGAAAATTCGGAGCGATTACCCTGAAAGCCCCACTGAACGCCTAAACGCCACGAGTCGTTTTCTTGAGAAATACTTACTAAACTTAAACAAGTTAATACTGACAATACTAATTTTTTCATGCACTGAAATTTTAAAATGAAGTTATATTTTTTTTGCTTTGAATACAAATGTTTGTTGCCTTTTGATGGTTTTTTAACGTTAAGGTTTAATACAAATTCAGACTTTTTTTGTTAAATTCGCTCTCCTTTTTAAAATAGGAATTATTCTAAAGAACAAATGAAAAAGTACCCTGAATATAAAAAGTTAGATCTGTCGCAAATCTCTAAAGATATTTTACAGTTTTGGGAAAAAGATAAAACGTTTGATAAATCTATTTCTACACGCGATGAAAATAAACCTTGGGTTTTTTACGAAGGACCACCAAGTGCAAATGGCATGCCCGGCATTCATCACGTTATGGCAAGAAGTATTAAAGATATTTTTTGCAGATTTAAAACCTTGCAAGGCTATCAAGTTAAACGTAAAGCAGGTTGGGATACGCATGGCTTGCCAATAGAATTAGGCGTTGAAAAAAGTTTAGGAATTACTAAAGAAGATATCGGAAACGAAAAAAGTTCGAAATATATTTCGGTTGAAGATTATAACAAAGCTTGTCGTACCGAAGTAATGAAGTACACCGATAAGTGGGAAGCCCTTACGGCACAAATGGGTTATTGGGTAGATATGAGCGACCCTTATATCACTTATGATAACAAGTACATTGAAAGTGTTTGGTGGTTATTACAAAATTTATCTAAAAAAGATTTATTATACAAAGGCTTTACCATACAACCCTACTCTCCTGCGGCTGGTACAGGTTTATCTTCTCACGAATTAAATCAACCGGGTTGCTATAGAGATGTTAAAGATAGAACGGCTACTGTACAATTTGCAATCAGCAATCAGCAATCAGCAATTTTGAAACTGAACTTGCCTGTTGCAAATTGCCCATTGTATATTCTTGCATGGACAACAACCCCATGGACACTGCCATCTAACACTGCTTTGGCAGTTGGAAAAGAAATAGATTATGTTGTTGTAAGTAGTTTTAATCCATTTAGCGGCAAGCCTCAAAACGTTATATTGGCAAAAGATTTGGTTAATAAATATTTTTCGGAAAAACATACTGATCTTAAATTTGAAGATTATAAGCCGGGCGATAAAAATATTCCATTTAAAATAATTGGTCATTGTAAAGGCTCAGATTTAGCAGGCGTTTCATACGAACAATTATTGCCATTTACACAACCAACAGATGGCGACGCGTTTAAAGTAATTATTGGCGATTTTGTTACCACTACAGATGGTACAGGTATTGTGCACATTGCACCTAGTTTTGGTGCAGATGACTTTAGAGTGGCTAAACAAAACGGCATTGGTTCATTAACGCTGGTTGATAAACGCGGACGTTTTTTACCTGAAATAAAAGATGGTGTGTTTTTATATGGTGAAGAATATGTAAAAGAAGCTTACAATACCGATGCTGAAAAACAAGCCGAATTTGAAAAACAAAAGCAAATTTTAGAAGCATCAGGAAAAATAAAAGAATTAAAAGCCTATTTAAGTGTTGACGAACGTATTGTTTTAAAATTACAAGAAGAAGGTAAATTATTTAAAAAAGAAACCTACGAACACAGTTACCCACACTGTTGGAGAACTGATAAACCGGTTTTATATTATCCGTTAGATTCTTGGTTTATCAAATCTACGGCTATGAAAGACCGTATGATAGAACTAAACAAAACTATTAACTGGAAGCCAGAAGCTACCGGTACAGGGCGTTTTGGAAATTGGTTAGAAAATTTAAATGATTGGAATTTATCTCGTTCTCGCTTTTGGGGTATTCCTATTCCTATTTGGACAAGTGAAGATGGTGTTGAACAAATTGTTATTGGTAGCGCAGAAGAATTAAAAAACCAAATTGATAATTCTGTTGCAAAAGGGTTCATGCAAACAAATCCATTAGCCAATTTTGTTGTTGGAAATTTTAGCAAAGAAAATTACAACACATTTGATTTGCATAAACCTTACGCCGATACG
>Ga0208266_100720_pt1 | contig 10065 bp, 7 predicted proteins | sample LakWasMet67_HOW9_2_FD_183897 | JGI IMG/M metagenome (GOLD analysis project Ga0208266, IMG submission 183897) | Freshwater sediment methanotrophic microbial communities from Lake Washington under simulated oxygen tension - Sediment Metagenome... | ecosystem: Environmental > Aquatic > Freshwater >...
AAGCATTGAAAATGCAGCGAATCGGGTAAACTAAGTTATAAATACAAGTAATATTTGGAGTAGAAATTTCATGTGTTAAAATCTTCAGAAAAATTCACATTAATATTATATCCGCCTAATTGATTTTTCGGAATATTATAATAATGGGCAAAATAATAAACTACTTCTTGTAATACCTGCCCTAAATCACTATTCAAGAATTGTTCACCATCTTCATAATTATCCTTTATTGGCCAAAAAGTAGAAGTTTTTTGCTGCAACCCATACATTATTTCATTATTGAATACTACATCATAAGCCACTTTTAAAGGCTTGTAAGCGTCTTCATACATTGGAGCGATTACACCACCCCTAAACATTGAATTAAAATACTCTTTTAACTCAAGAAGTTTTTCTTTAAAAATTTTTTCGCTTTTAATTAATTTTAATTCCATACTAATTGCCTTTAGGATTTGGTATATCTTCAATCACTTGAAACAACGCTTTATCTTCGTCTAAAAAGTAAAATTGTTTCCCGCCACCTGTTGCATAATTTCCAAATAAACCAGATGAGTTGTTAACCTGTGAAGCAACTCCACCTTCTGCATAGGCAGTACCTTTGGGAATCTTAACTTTAACAACACGTTGGGCAGTATTACTATTTGGAAGAGCCAGTTTAATTCTTGCTTGTGTAGTTGTAAGAATTTCGTCAGTATACCAATTACTCAATTGAGGCAATGCTAATTTACTGGTAGATCCTGGAAATTCAACAGCTGCATAGGCATCTAAAAAAGCGCCGTAAGGTTTAAATTTCATAGAGTCTATAGCAATTGTATATCTTACTGCGCCTATTTTTTTTGAAATGCCTATTGGCAGCATTAATGCTGAATCTACAGAAGAAAGTTTAGTCATAAAATGTTGATTTTCCTCAACATCGTTTACCAATTGTATTGCCCTTAATCGTTTAGGGTCATCCATTGAATCGCCATTTTGGGCAGGTGCTAAATTAATAGTAGGGCCATTTTGGGGAGTAATATTTTCTTGAGACCAAAAGGAAGTAGAAAATAAAAGTACAAGAACCAGTAATATGTTTTTATTTATAATTTTAAACATTAAGGTTACCAAATTAAGGAATTTTTTAAGACTGAAAATAAAAACACAAAATATTTTCTGCTATTAAAACGTTTTAAATTTTTATTAATATAGCAAAAGCTTCGTTCTATCTAACAGAGTTTAAATTTTTTATTTAATTCGTATAATAGAAATAATCGGATTTAATTTTAAAATCTAAGAAAAATTACTAGGGCAAACCATTATACTAAACCACAATTCCAATAATACACACATCATCTACTTGCTCTAAGTTACCTTTCCAACTATTAAAGGTGGTAGTTAATGTTTGATGTTTTGTTTGGTTAGTTTGGGTGGATATGGATATTAGCAATTCTTGTAATTGTTTATATTTAAATTTTTTTCCTTTTGGGCCCCCAAATTGATCGGCAAATCCATCTGTAAATAAGTAAAACGTTGTGCCTTCACAAAAATCAATTTCATGAGTGGTAAATGGGGTTGGTTTGTATGTTTTACCTATTGGTTGTTTGTTAGCTTTTATTTCTTTTAAAGTATTATTAGCGATATACCATAAGGGGTTGTTTGCTCCGCTCCAACTAATTTTTTTATTTTTTTTATCAATGCACAGTAAAGAAATATCCATACCATCTTTTACTTCATCGGTGCTTTTTTCAAAAGTCTCTAAAACCAACTCTCTGGTTTTATCAAGTATTTTTCCGGGATTTGTTTCTTTAAATTCTTTTAAGGTTCTGTTTAATGCATTGCTGCACACAACCGATACCATTGCTCCCGGAACACCATGCCCCGTGCTATCTGCTGCAGCAATAAAAAACAAATCGTTAATGGCATCGGCCCAATAAAAATCGCCGGCAACAATATCTTTTGGTTTATAATAAACAAAATTGTTTGGCAGGTATTTATTTAAAAAATCTTTTGGTGGTAATATGGCCTCTTGCAATCTTTTGGCGTATGCTATACTATCTAATATTTCTTTTTGTTTCTCTTCTACAAGGTGCAGTAGTTGATCGCTTCTTTTCTTTTCTTTATTAATTTTGTTGCGTTGAAAAAAGAATAATGATGCGGCTAGCAGCACTAAAACAAAGCCGCCTATAAATACATTGCGTAAATTTTTTTGGCTTTGAATTTCGTTTTGAATTATAATGTCTTTTTTTTCTTGCGCCTCTTTAGCTAAGGTTTCTTTTTTATCAAAATCAAATTGCATTTGTTGTTGCGTCATTTTTTTAATGTTTTCATTACTAAATAAACTGTCGCGAAGCATGATTGATGTTTTATAATAGTTTAATGATTTTTTATAGTTACCAAGTTCATATTCTAATTCTGCTAAATTAGAGTAGCAAATCTCGCGTTTTGTAATGCTGTTTGATTTTATGGCAATTGCTAATGCTTTATTTAGGTTTAAACTTGCCTCGCTATATTTTTTTTGTGAAATGTTTATTTTCGACAATAAAGTATAAAGGCTTACCAAGCCTTCTTTTTGTCCCGATTCTTCTAATAAAACAATAGAGCTTTTAAGACATTTTTCTGCTTCTGCGTAATTACCTTGTTTTCTATAAAGTTCACTTATAGATGCAAGATTATTTGTTTTCCAAGACGTATTTCCCATTTCTTCATTAATTTTTAATGCAGTTTGCAAAAGTTTCATGGCTTCGGGTTTATTTTGATACATATAAATACTACCAATATTGTGACTAACAGCTGCAATCATTCTTTTTTCGCCAAATTCTTCAAACACTTTTAATGCCGGTAACAAATATTTAAGGCCTTCGGTTAAATTTAGAGATTGGTAATAGGTATTGCCAATGTTGGCATTGCATTTAGCAATTCCTATTTTATCTTTTAACTGTTCGCGAATTTTTAGTGAGGCAAAATAATTTTTTTTGGCTTCTAAGAAGTTACCCATATCCTCATAACAATAACCAATACTACTGTATGTTTGACCAACATCTGCCATTAAAGAAAGTTCTTTTCTGATGGATAAAGATTTTTTATACCAAGTAATTGCATCAAGATATTCTGCTTTATAGTTGTTTATGTTGCCCATTATAAAATAGGAGTTAGCAATGCCTTTTTTAAATGCAAGTTTTTCTGATAATGTAAGAGATTTTTTTGCAAAATCAAGTGACTTTTCCAAATCTACTTCTAAATATTTGGTGGCAATGTTATTATATAGGTTTGATGTATTAGTGTCTTGCTTGGCCACATTTGCAAGGTTCAGCAATGAGTCAATCATTTTTAAATTTTGCGAAAAAGCAAATTGCACCATTAGGCATAGGAATAGTACAAATAGTTTTATTTTCATATAATTAAAAGTTCGAATTAAGATTTTAGCTATACCAAATTAGGGATTTAGATTAACTTATTGCATTTGAATTAAAACACGGGTTTAAATTTGGTTTTTTAAATTAATGCAAGCTGTTTTAAAGCTATTGGTTAAAAACAGTTAGGAGACTAAAACAAAAAAGCCGCTGATAATCAGCGGCTTTTGTTTTGTACCCGGGACGGGACTTGAACCCGTACATCCGTGAAGATACAGGATTTTAAGTCCTGCGTGTCTACCAATTCCACCACCCAGGCATTTGTGGTAAAAAAAGAGCCTTTTTGCTCTTTTGAGCGAAAGACGGGTCTCGAACCCGCGACCTTAACCTTGGCAAGGTTACGCTCTACCAACTGAGCTACTTTCGCTTTTTCCTTTTGAGGAGTGCAAATGTACAGATAATTTTTAGTCTGCAAAATTTTTTTTAATCAATTTTCGCAAATTATCCGCCAACCAATTTTTTTATTTCGTTTAATTTTAAAAGGGCCTCTACAGGGGTTAGTGTATTTATGTCTATTTTAAGGATATCTTCCTTTATTTGCTGCAATAACGGGTCGTTTAACTGAAAAAAGCTCAACTGCATATCGGTTGATTTTTTTGGATTCACCTTCTCTTGCCCATGCACCACCAAATCTTCCCCCTCGGCAAACTCAAATTCATGCTCTTTTTCTAGCTTTTTTAAAATTTCGTTTGCGCGCTCAACCACAAACTTTGGCATACCGGCCATTCGAGCAACATGTATCCCAAAACTATGCTCGCTACCACCTTCGGCTAATTTTCTTAAAAAAATTATTTTATTGCCACTTTCTTTTACCGAAACATTAAAGTTTTTAATGCGCGGAAAAAAGGTGCACATATCATTTAATTCGTGATAGTGTGTTGCAAATAAAGTTTTTGCCCGATTTTTTGGTTGATTGTGAATGTACTCTGCAATACTCCAGGCAATTGAAATACCATCGTAAGTTGAAGTTCCTCTACCAATCTCATCTAATAAGATTAAACTTCTATCGCTTAAATTATTTAAGATACTGGCCGTTTCATTCATCTCCACCATAAAGGTAGATTCGCCCGAACTGATATTATCTGTAGCGCCAACACGTGTAAAAATTTTATCAATTATCCCCAAAGTAGCTGCATCTGCCGGAACAAAACTTCCAATTTGAGCAAGTAAAACTATTAAAGCTGTTTGCCTTAATAAAGCCGATTTACCACTCATGTTAGGCCCTGTAATCATCATTAACTGAGTAGTTTCGTTATCTAAAAAAACATTGTTGCTCACATACTCTGTGCCAATTGGTAATTGTTTTTCAATAACGGGATGCCTGCCTTCTTTTATATCTAAAGCATAATCATCAGTAATGGTTGGTTTGTTATAATTATTTTCTGAGGCTAGGGTAGCAAAGCCACAAAGCACATCTAGCTTAGCAAGTAGCGAGGCGTTTAATTGTATGGGTAATATATAATCGCCAATATCTCTTACTAAACTATCGAACAATTGTTGTTCTAGCGCCATTATTTTTTCTTCGGCACCTAATATTTTTTCTTCGTAAATTTTTAATTCGGGTGTAATGTAACGTTCGGCATTTGTAAGGGTTTGTTTACGTATCCACTCTTGCGGAACTTTATCTTTATGTATATGTGTTACTTCTAAATAATAACCAAACACGCTGTTGTAAGCTACTTTTAGCGATGAGATGCCTGTTTTTTCAACTTCACGCTGTTGTATTTGCAATAAATAATCTTTACCGTTAAAGGCAATGTTTCTTAATTCATCTAACTCTGCATTAACGCCTTTGTTTATAGCGTTTCCTTTTAAAATGTTTACAGGTGCATCTTCATTTAATTCGTTTTGTAATCGTTCGCTAATAATCTGACAAGGATTTAACTGATCGGCAATTTTTTGAAGGGTTGGGTTTTGCGACGATTTTATTTTTTCTTTTATATCGTTAATGATGTAAAGCGATTTTTTTAAATGAACTAGTTCTCTAGGGTTAGCGCGCAATGCAGCTACTTTAGAAATTAATCGTTCCAAGTCGCCAACTTCTTTTAATAATGCAATTGTTTCGTAGCGATTTTCAATATGAGTTACAAAATACTCAACTGCATTTTGTCTTTCTTTTATTGCATCTACATTTTTTAGTGGAAGTGCCAGCCAACGTTTTAATAAACGAGAGCCCATAGGACTAACGGTTTTATCAATAACATCAATTAAGCTTTTTCCGTTTTCGTTATTAGAAGTGTATAATTCTAAATTACGGATAGTAAATTTATCTAACCATACGTATTGGTCTTCATCAATACGACTGATTTTATTAATATGCTTTAATTTATCGTGCTTTGTTTCGTTTAAATAATGTAAAATAGCACCACACGCACAAACCGCAAGGTTTAAACCTTCTATACCAAATCCTTTTAACGAGTTGGTTTCAAAATGTTTGGTTAAACTTTCGTAGCCATAATCGTAAGTAAAAGCCCAATCATCTAAGCCAAAAGAATAAAAACGATCGCCCAGTAATTCATTTAAATTAGCACGTTTGTTTTTTTCGAATAATAATTCGTTAGGCTTAAAGTTTTGAATTAGTTTTTCTAAATACCCAATAGATCCCTCAGCCACTAAAAACTCACCGGTTGAAACATCACACAAAGCAAGCCCTCCACGATCTTTATCGAAATGAATGGAGGCTAAAAAATTATTTTGTTGATGATTTAATATTTTATCATTAAAGCTAACGCCCGGTGTTACTAATTCAGTAATGCCACGTTTTACAATTCCTTTAACTGTTTTAGGGTCTTCTAACTGGTCGCAGATTGCCACACGGTAACCAGCTCTTACTAATTTTGGTAAATATGAATCAACAGAATGGTGCGGAAAGCCTGCTAATTCTATATGCGATGCTTGTCCGTTTGCCCGTTTGGTTAAAGTAATTCCAAGAATTTTAGAGGCTTTAATGGCGTCTTCTCCAAATGTTTCGTAAAAGTCGCCCACGCGAAATAATAAAATGGCATCAGGGTATTTAGCCTTAATGCTGTTGTATTGCTTCATTAATGGAGTTTCTTTATCTTCTGATTTTGCCATAGGTTTCTAAATTACAGTATGCATTACAATTGAAGAAATTGATTTATAAACAAAAAATCCCAATCTTTTTAGATTGGGATTTTAAATAAGGATTCGTTTTCTCTTATAAAGCTTGAGAAAAACCTTCTTTAATTTTATCTGCTTTATATAATCCGCCGTATAATTTATCTTTTATTTTACTAAAACATTCAACAGTATATTTCACATCTTCTAATGTGTGCATTGCTGTTGGTATTAAACGTAAAATAATCATTCCCTTTGGTACAACCGGATAAACAACCATTGAACAGAAAATATTAAAATTCTCTCTAAGGTCAATAACCATGTTTGTTGCTTCAGGAATTGAGCCATTCATGTAAACCGGTGTTACCATTGTGTTTGTTACACCAATATCAAATCCGGCATCTACTAATCCTTTTTGTAAAGCGCGTGCAATTTCCCAAAGTTTAGTTCTGTATTCAGGATGATTACGCATTAATTCAATACGCTTTAAAGCACCTACTACTAAAGGCATAGGTAAGCTCTTTGCAAATATTTGCGAACGCATATTGTAACGTAAAAATGTAATAATGTCTTTATCAGAGCTAATAAAACCACCAATTAAAGCAAATGATTTTGCGAAAGTTCCAAAATAAATATCAATTCCATCTTGGCAACCTTGCTCTTCACCGGTTCCGCCACCATTTGGTCCCATTGAGCCAATGCCATGTGCATCATCAACAAATAAACGGAAGGTATATTTTTTCTTTAATTCAATTATTTCTTTTAATTTTCCTTGGTCACCGCGCATTCCAAAAACACCTTCGGTAATTACTAAAATCCCACCGCTAGTATTTTCAACTAATTTTTTTGCTCTTTCTAATTGTTTTTCGCAGTCTGCAACGTCGTTATGCTTAAATACAAAGCGCTTGCCCATATGTAAACGAACGCCATCTAAGATACATGCATGGCTTTCAGCATCGTAAACAATAACATCATGTCTGTCAACTAAGGCATCAATAGCCGAAACCATTGCTTGATAGCCGAAATTACATAAGATTGTATCTTCTTTTTTTACATACGCAGATAATTCTCTTTCTAATTGTTCGTGTAAATCAGAGTTTCCGCTCATCATGCGCGCACCCATTGGTAACGCTAATCCGTATTGTGCAGCTCCGTCTGCATCTGCCTTTCTTACTTCCGGATGATTTGCTAAGCCTAGGTAATTATTTAAACTCCAGTTTAAACGTGGTTTGCCTCTAAAATTCATATGAGGGTTAACATCACCTTCTAATTTTGGAAATGTAAAGTATCCATGAGATTCTTTAGCATGTTCTCCTATCGGACCAAAATTCTTTTTAATTCTTTCAAATATATCTTTCATTGCTTAGTAAATTGATGGTGCAAATTTATAATTTTTTTAACTCATTTTTTATTGAATTTTCAATATCGGCCAATATGTTGTCGTAATTGGCCTTAACAAAGGTTTTGCCGGTAACTTTTTCGTATAATTCGATGTATCGGTTGCTAATTTCCTCCACCCATTCGTCGTTCATCACCGGCACATTTTGGCCTTCTTTTCCTTGAAATCCGTTTTCAATTAACCACCTTCTCACAAACTCTTTGCTTAATTGTTTTTGTTCTTCTCCTTTTTTTTGTCGGTCTTCATATCCTTCTAAGTAAAAATAGCGTGATGAATCGGGGGTGTGAATTTCATCCATCAAATAAATTTTACCATCAAATAAACCAAATTCGTATTTAGTGTCTACTAATATTAAGCCCATTTTATTGGCAATTTCTTGTCCGCGCGCATAAAGGGCAAGGGTATATTTTTCTAATTGCTCATAATGTTCTTTACTTACAATCCCTTGCTTAATAATTTCTTCTCTGCTAATATCTTCATCATGCCCTTCTGAAGCCTTTGTGGTTGGTGTAATAATTGGCTGAGGTAATTTATCGCTTTCTTTTAATCCTTCTGCTAATTTAACACCACATAATTCTCTAAGGCCGCTTGCGTAAGTTCTTGCAGCGTGCCCAGATAAATAGCCGCGCACAACCATTTCAACTTTAAAGGGTTGGCACATACGGCCAATGCTTACATGTGAATGTGGTGTTGAGATTAACCAATTAGGAATAATATCTTTAGTGGCATTTAAAAATTGTTCTGCAATTTGATTTAATACTTGTCCCTTATAAGGTATGCCTCTTGGTAAAACAACATCAAATGCGCTAATACGATCGCTGGCAATCATTACTAATAAAGAATCGCCAATGGTATAAACATCGCGAACTTTTCCTTTATAATATGCTGTTTGGTTTTCGAATTTAAAATTGGTGTAATCTAATGTTTTAATACTCATTATTTCTTATTTGATATTTTTAGTTTTTATATTGTCCAAGTAACCAGACCTTCTTTTGTAAATTTAAATGATTGTACTTTTCCGCCAAGCGATTCGAGTGCTTTTGCAACTTTTACTTTAGTAACACCGGGGCATAAAAAAAACATAAATCCACCACCGCCTGCGCCGGAAATCTTTCCGCCGGTAGCCCCGTTTTGTAAGGCGGTGTCATATATTTTATCGATGAGTGGATTGCTAATAGATTGCGCCATATCTTTTTTGTTTTTCCAACCAAAATTTAATATTTCGCCAATTTTATTAATTTCTCCACGTAGCAAACTATCTTTCATTTGATGTGCTTGCTCTTTTAAATTATGCATGGCATCAACTGATTTTTCATTTTTATTTTTTACGTTTTCAACCTGCTCGTTTATAATTGTGGCAGATAAACGTTGAGTTGCTGTGAAGTATAACAGTAAATTAAATTCTAACTCATTTACAATTTCATCTTTTAAGTGTAAAGGATTTACAATAACTCTGTCGTTACTTAAAAATTCCATATAATTTATGCCGCCAAAAGTTGCAGCATATTGGTCTTGTCGGCCACCACTCATATTTAAATCTACACGTTCAATTTCGTAAGCCAAATGTGCAATATCATATTTGGCTAATGGTAATTTTAACCATTCAACAAACGCGCCAATTAACGAAACTACAATGGTTGAAGATGTTCCCAAGCCTGAGCCTTGGGGCGCTTCAATATATGAGGTTAAACGAAACGATAATGCATTTAAATTAAATTGTTTTACTAAGCGGTTATAAACGCCAATAAACAATTCAAAGCCTTCAACTAATTCAAGTTCTTTTTTGCTTTCTAAAATTACGCATCTATCTGTTCCGTCAAAACAAAACTCTATCTTTCCATTGGTTAATGGTTCTAAAGAGGCATAGGCGTATAAATCAATTGTGGCATTTAATATTGCTCCGCCGTATATATCAGCATACGGACTAACATCTGTTCCGCCTCCCGCTAATCCAATTCTTAATGGAGCTTTACTACGTATTATCATATATTTTTAATTGTCAAATCGATTAATTATCTCATTAACTAATTCTTACTTCATATTTATAAACTGCAAGGGCACTTCATAATCTCCAGCTCGGCATAGGCTTATAACAGTTTGCAGGTCGTCTATTTTTTTTGCTGTAACTCGAATAATATCATCCATTACTTGCGCAGTAACTTTTAATTTACTGTCTTTAATATCCTTCATAATTTTTTTAGA
>Ga0208266_100721_pt1 | contig 10064 bp, 8 predicted proteins | sample LakWasMet67_HOW9_2_FD_183897 | JGI IMG/M metagenome (GOLD analysis project Ga0208266, IMG submission 183897) | Freshwater sediment methanotrophic microbial communities from Lake Washington under simulated oxygen tension - Sediment Metagenome... | ecosystem: Environmental > Aquatic > Freshwater >...
GTCCAGCCAGCAGGCCCAGGCCGAGCTTGCCGCCATCACCCGCAGCGGTGTGCTGCATGCCCTGGTGGCCGCGGCCCTGGCGGGCCTCGTGGCCACGCTGATCGGCCGCTGGTTCACCCGCCGCCTGGCCCTGATCCAGGCCACTGCCGACGCGGTGAACCAGGGTGACGAGGCCCAGCGTGCACCCGCCGACGGTGGCGACGAGGTGGCGCACCTGGCCCAGGCCTTCAACCGCATGCTCGACAGCCTGGCCGCCTCGCGTGCCGCACTGCAGGCCTCGGAGCAGCGGCTGCGGCTGGCGCTGGACGCCGCCGCCATGGCCAGCTGGCGCTGGGACATGGCCAGCGGCCGCACCGACTGGAGTGCCGGCCAGGCCCGCCTGCTGGGCCCGGCACCGGCCGACGGCTACCCCGACTTCAGCAGCATGGTACTGGACGAGGACCGACCGGCCTTCGTGGCCGCCTACCGTGCTGCGCTGCGTGACGGCCAGCCCTGTGCGGTCGAATTCCGTGTGCAGCGCACCGACGGCGCCGTGCGCTGGCTGGCGGTGCATGGGCGGCTGCAGCGTGACGCCCAGGGCAGGCCCCAGGCCATGCTGGGCGTGACCCAGGACGTGACCGACCGCCGCCAGGCCCAGCAGGCCCTGGCCGAGACCGAGCAGCGCTGGCTGCGCGCGCTGGAAGCCTCGGGCCTGGGCGTCTGGGACTGGAACATCCCGAGCAACACGGTCTATTTCTCGCACCGCTGGAAGGCCATGCTGGGCCATGCCGACGACGAAGTGGGCGATGGCCTGCACGAATGGACCGACCGGGTGCACCCCGACGACCTGGCCGGCTGCCTGGTCAGTGTGCAGCGGCATTTCAGCGGCGAGGCGCCGGTCTACCGCCACGAGCACCGGCTGCGCGGCAAGGACGGCCGCTGGTGCTGGATCCTGGACCAGGGCATGGTCTTCACCCGTGCTGCCGACGGCACGCCGCTGCGCATGGTCGGCACCCACACCGACATGAGCGAGCGCAAGGCCATGGAGGCCGAGCTGATCGGCCACCGCGCCCACCTGGAGGACCTGGTGGCCGCCCGCACCACCGAGCTGAGCGCGGCGCGCCAGGACGCCGAGCGCCTGGCCCGGGTCAAGAGCGAGTTCCTGGCCAATATGAGCCATGAGATCCGGACCCCGCTGAACGCGGTGCTGGGCCTGGCCCAGCTGGGCGAGCGCGCGCATGCCGGGGCTGCCGGCGAGCGCTTCGGCCGCATCCGCGAGGCCGGTGTGCACCTGCTGTCGGTGATCAACGACGTGCTCGACTTCTCCCGCCTCGAGGCCGGCAAGCTGGCCATCGACAGCCAGCCCTTCGTGCTGGCCGACACGCTGGCCCAGGTGGAGCGGCTGCTGGCCGCCAGCGCACAGCACAAGGGCCTGGGCTACCAGACCACGCTGGCACCCGACCTGCCCGGCGCGGTGGTCGGCGATGCGCTGAGGCTGCAGCAGATCCTGGTCAACCTGGTGGGCAATGCCATCAAGTTCACCGCGCAGGGCCAGGTGGCGCTGCAGGTGATGGGCCGGGGCGGGCAACTGGTGTTCGAGGTCAGCGACACCGGCGTGGGCATGGACGAGGCGCAGCAGGCGCGGCTGTTCCAGCCCTTCGAGCAGGGAGACGGTTCGACCACCCGGCGCTTCGGCGGCAGTGGCCTGGGCCTGGCCATCAGCCGCAACCTGGCGCAGCTGATGGGGGGCGACATCGCCGTGCGCAGCCGGCCCGGCGTGGGCAGCGTGTTCACACTGCGCCTGCCGCTTCGGCCGGCCGCGGCCCCGGCAGACCCGGCCAGCGCCGCGACCACCAGCACGGCGCGCCGGCTGGCCGGCCTGCACCTGCTGGCGGCCGAGGATGTGGAGATCAACCGCCTGGTGCTGGAGGCCCTGCTGGACCATGAAGGGGCCACGCTGCAGTTTGCCGAGAACGGCCAGCAGGCGGTGGACGCGGTGCGCACGGCCGGCCCGCAGGGTTTCGACGTGGTGCTGATGGACATCCAGATGCCGGTGATGGACGGCTACGAGGCCACCCGCCGGCTGCATGAATCGGCCCCCGACCTGCCGGTCATCGGGCTGACCGCCCACGCGCTGAACGAGCAGCGCACCCAGTGCGGTGAAGCCGGCATGGTGGCCCATGTGTCCAAGCCCATCGAGGTGGACGCCCTGGTGGCGGCCATCCTGGGCGCACTGCCGGCCGCGCGGCGCCAGGGACTGCCGGCTCCGGGTCTGGCCGACGTGGCGGGTTGAGCGTTCAGCCCGGCGCCGGCGCCGGCCAGTGCACCGTCACCGACAGGCCGCCCAGCGCCTCGGCGCGGTCCACGTCCACCCGTGCACCATGCGCGGCGGCGATGCGCCGCACGATGGACCAGCCCAGGCCACTGCCACTCTGGCCGCTGCCCAGCACGCGGAAGAAGCGTTCGCCCAGGCGCTGGCGTTCGGCCTCGGCCAGGCCGGGGCCGCTGTCCTCCACCCGCAGCTGCACCCCGCCGGCCAGCGGCTGTACCGACAGCCGCACTTCGGCGCCGTCCGGGCTGTAGCGCAGCGCGTTGTCGACCAGGTTGCGCAGCAGCACCGCCAGTAGGGTGTCGTTGCCCTGCACGGTGCAGCCGGGGGCCGCATCCAGCCCCAGGGTCTGACGGCGGCGCAGCGCGCCGGGCGCCAGTTCGGCCGCCACCCGCTGGGCCAGCGCGCCCAGGTCCAGCGTGGCCATCGGCGGCGCGGCGCCGGCTTCCAGCCGGGACAGCGTCAGCAACTGATCGACCAGCCGGGTGGCGCGGTCGCAGCCGGCCAGCGTGGCGCGCAGCGCGTGGCGGCGTTCGCCGTCGTCGGTCTCGGCCAGGGCCACCTGGGCCTGGGTGCGGATGGCGGCAATGGGCGTGCGCAGCTCATGCGCCGCGTCGGCGGTGAAGCGGCGCTCGGTCTCGACCATCGCGGTGATGCGCTCGAACAAGCCGTTCAGCGCCGCCAGCGGCGGCAGCATCTCGGTGGGCAGGCCCTCCAGCGGCAGCGGCGCCAGCGCCTGCGGTGCACGCCGGGCCAGCTGCTGGCCCAGCCGGCGCAGCGGCGCCGTGCCCTGGCGCACCACCGCCCAGATCACCAGGGCCAGCAGCGGCAGTGCCAGGGCCAGCGGCCACAGCGTGCTGCGCAGCACCGCCCACAGGATGGCGCGGCGTGAGCTGAGCTGCTCGCCGACGAAGACCTGCACGTCGCGCTCGGCGCCCTGGGCGGTGAACACCCGCCAGTCGCTGTCGGCCAGGGCCACGGTGTGAAAGCCCAGGCGGAAGTCGCCCGCGTCGTCCGGCGTGCCACGGTCGCCGTGGCCACGCAGGCGCTCAGCGTGCCGACCCGGGCGCGCCGCGGTGGCCGGAGCGCTGCGGGCCAGGGCCTCGGCGCCGACCATCGGCGTGGCGGGGGCATTGGCCGAGCGCAGGGCCAGCCGGCCCTCGTGCCAGACCTGGAAGGCCACGCGGGGGGCATAGTGGTGCAGCTGGGGGGCGTCGATGCCGGGGGCGTGCTCGTCGGTCGCGCCGGCCTGCTGGGCCACCAGCAGTGCGGCGGCCTGGGCCAGGTGGCCATCCAGCAGCTCGTCCAGTTCGTGGCGCGCGTCCTGCCAGGTGGCCAGGCCGGCGGCCAGCCACACCACCACCACCGCGCCCAGCAGGCCGGCCAGCAGCCGGCCCTGCAGCGAACGTGGCAGGCCGGGGCTCACGCGACGACCCGCCACGCTGCGTGCTGCGGGATGGGCGCCGGGGATCGGCCCGGCGCATTCATGGTGTGTCGCCGTCGCGTGGCAGCAGGTAGCCCACGCCGCGCACGGTCTGGATCAGCTCGGCGCCCAGCTTTTTGCGCAGGTGGTGCACATGCACCTCGACGGCATTGCTCTCGACCTCGCGGCCCCAGCTGTAGAGCTGCTGCTCCAGCTGCTCCCGCGACAGCACCCGGCCGGCGCTGAGCATCAGCGCTTGCAGCAGGTCGAACTCACGCGCCGACAGGGCCACCGGCTGGCCATCGCGGGTGACGCTGCGGCCGGCCGGGTCCAGGCACACGCCCTGGGCCTGCAGCGTCTCCTGCGGCTGGCCGTGGGCGCGGCGCACCAGGGCGCGCAGCCGGGCGGCCAGCTCGTCCAGGTCGATGGGCTTGACCACATAGTCGTCGGCGCCGCTGTCCAGGCCGCGGATGCGGTCGGGCACGGCGTCGCGCGCGGTCAGCACCAGCACCGGCAGGGTGACCCCGGCGCGGCGCACGCTGGCCAGCACGTCCATGCCATCCATCAGCGGCAGGCCCAGGTCCAGCACCGCGGCGGCGTAGGGCTGGGCGCGCAGCTCCCGCTCGGCGGCGGCGCCGTCGCGCACCCAGTCGACCTGGAAGCCGGCCTGGCGCAGACCGGCGCGCAGGCCGTCGCCCAGCAGGGTGTCGTCTTCGGCAAGCAGGATGCGCATGGGGATGATTGTCGGTGGGCCAGGAGGCGGGTGGGGGCGTCAGTCGTCGTGCTCGTGGTGGTCGCCGCGGCCACTGCGCTGGCTGAGGGTGGTGCCGCCATCGGCACCGCTGGCCGGCGCCGTCTGCCACTGCCAGGCCCAGAAGCCCAGCACCGCCACCAGGATCAGCGCGCCCAGCCAGCCGGCATTGCGCTTCACCAGGTCCGGCCCGCGGCCGGTGCTGCGGCCGGTGAGCATCGGCGCCACCAGGTTGCGCCGGCGCAGCAGGCTCAGGCCCAGCACCAGCGCCACGTGGGCCAGTACCAGCCCCAGCAGGGCATTGCCGAAGAACTCATGGACTTCTTCCATCCACTCGCCGGCCAGTTCGCTGTAGCCGAGCCAGCCGCTGGCGGTGGTGCCGGCGACGAACAGCAGCGTGGCCACGATGGCCAGCGTCATCGCCAGGTTCTGCACCAGCGTGGCCGGCCACTGGCCTTGGCGCAGCTGCCGCAGCAGCCCGGGCAGGGCCTGCAGCTTGGCGCCCCAGGCCGAGAAGCGCGCCGGCCCGGGGCCGACAAAGCCCCAGACGATGCGAAAGCCCAGCAGGCCGACCATGGTGTAGCCCAGGGTCACGTGCAGCAGGCGCCAGCGCTCGCCGTCGCCGCTGGCATAGGCGCCGGCAAAGCACAGCGCAAACAGCCAGTGGAAGGCGCGTGTGGGCGCGTCCACCGTGCGGCGCGACGGTGCGGCGGCGCTAGAGCCGGCACCGGCCGCGGGGGCACTGTGCTCAGCGAGGGATGCGGACGGCGTGTTCACTGAAATCTCCTTGTTCGGCGCGGGTGTGGCAGGCGGCACAGTTGGCGGCGCTCTTGACCGCCGGCAGCTTCCAAGTGGCAGGGCTGATCTCGTCGTGCTCGTGCACGAACCAGGCGGCGCGGCTGATGCGGTCCTCGGGTGGTGGCGCCGGGTTGCGCGCCACCTTCTTGTAGGTGGCGGCGTTGGCGGCCAGCCAGTCGGACAGCTGCTTCAGCGTGGCCGGGTCGACCGAGGCGTCGCTGCCGAAGTGGTGCGGCAGGTTGCCCATCAGCCGCTGCCACGATGCGGCCGGCAGCAGGCCCGGTGGGTAGGCCAGGTGGCAGGCGGCGCATTCCTGCTGGTAGGCCTTGAGCTGGGGCACGGCCAGGCGGTCGGCCCGTGCCGGCAGCGCGGTGGCGCCGGCGGCGGCCAGCAGGGCCAGGGCCAGCACGGCCCGGCGTGGGCCGGGGCGGTGGGTGGGCGAGGGGGGGGTCATGGGGTCTCCGGAGGTGGCGTGGGGTCAGGGCTTCAGGCTGATCAGCCAGGCCAGCACATCGGCCTTCTCGGTGGCGCTGCACTCGCGTGCCGCCACGTCCTTGCAGTTGCGGCGGAACCATTTCTCCACCTTGGCCGGATCGCTGAAACGCTCGGGGTTGAAGGCCGGCGCCAGCGCGGTGATGGCCTTGCCGGTGGACGCGTGCTTGCCGGCCTGCGTAGGCAGCGCGCCGTGGCAGCTGGCGCAGGTCCAGTCCTGGCCCTGGCGGCTGTTGAAGAACTGCTGGCCGCGTGCCGGCTGGGCCGGCGCACCCGCCTGGCTGACATAGCCGGCCAGCAGTTCGGCCGGCGTGGCGGCCTGGGCGGCTGCGGCGCAGACCAGCGCCAGCAGCGGGGCCGCCAGCATGCCGACGAGGCGGGGGCGCGTGGTGGCGGGTCGACGGACCGGGCCGAGGGGCAGGGGGGTGGGGCTCATGGCATCTCCTTGAGCAGGATCATCGGCAGCCGGGCTTATCGAAGTCTTAACCGCCGCCCGAGGGGTACCAGTCGCTGCGCTGCCTGCTAAGCTAGCGGCAAATGAACGAACCAGTACAAAACCGGCCAGTCGAGGCTGCTGCGAAGCGGCCGCGGGGCCGGCCGCCCAAGGCCGCCGTGGCCACGGCGGCGGCGCCGACGCCGACGCCGGGCCGCACCAACGACCCCGAGCGCACCATGGCCGACATCCTGGAAGTGGCCATGCAGGAGTTCGCCGACAAGGGGCTGGCTGGCGCGCGCATCGACGCCATCGCCGCGGCCACGCGCACCAGCAAGCGCATGATCTATTACTACTTCACCAGCAAGGAAGGCCTGTACGTGGCCGCGCTGGAGGAGGCCTACCGGCGCATCCGCCAGATCGAGACCGAGCTGCACCTGGACGACCTGCCGCCCGAGGACGCACTGCGCAAGCTGGTCGGCTTCACCGTCGACTACCAGTTGGCCAACCCGAACTTCATCCGCCTGGTGATGAACGAGAACATCTACCGCGGCGAGTTCCTGGCCCAGAGCAAGGCGATCCAGAAGCTCAATGTGCCGGCCATCCACGCGGTGCAGTCGGTCTACGAGCGCGGCGTGCGCGAGGGTGTGTTCCGCAAGGACGTGGACCCGGTGGACCTGCACATGTCGATCTCGGCGCTGTGCTTCTTCAACGTCAGCAACCGCCACACCTTCTCGCTGATCTTCAAGCGCGACCTCGACAACCCGCGCGCCATCGGCGCCCGGCGCGACAGCATTGTCGAGATGGTGGTGCGCTTCGTGCGTAAGTAGCCGGCGCAGCGCGCGGCCGCGTTCAGGCCGATTCGCCGGCCAGCGCGGGCATGGCGTCGGCCAGGGGCAGGTGCACGCCGGTGCGCTCAGCGCATCTCGAACAACTCCTGGTGGAACCGCGCTGTGCTCAGCCCGTGGGCGACGAAGTCGGCGCGCAGTGACCGGCCGAAGCCCGCGGGGCCGCAGAACCACAGGCTGGCTGACGCCCACTCGGGCACGGCGGCGCGGATGCGTTCACCATCGAGCCGCCCGTCCTCGGCGCTGACCAGCACATGCAGCCGGACGCCGGCCGCACGTGCATCGGCCTCGAGCTTGTTGATCGCGGCCTGTTCGTGCACCGCCGTCGGGTGGAAGAGGTCGATCGCCTTGTCGCCCGGGACGGCGGCGAGCTGCTTCATGCGGGCCACGAAGGGCGTGATGCCGATGCCCGCGCCGATCCAGATCTGGCGCGGCAGGCGGTCCTCGAAGTTGAAGCAGCCGTAGGGCCCTTCGACGGTCACCGGCAGGCCGACCTTCAGGTGCTCGCGCAGCCGGCGCGTGTGATCACCCAGCGCCTTGGTGATGAAGGTGATGCGCCGGTCCTGCGCGTTCCATGCCGAGGCGATGGTGTAGGGGTGCGCGCCTTCGCGGTCGTCGGAGGTGACGAATGCGAACTGCCCGGCCGCATGGCCCGGCCATCCGGGTTGCAGGGCGATGCGCGACTCGATCACGTCGAGCCCGGGGTAGTGCACCAGCGTTTCGATCGTGCCGCCGACCTGGCGCCCGGCGCCCACCCGCCGCAGCAACACCCGCACCGCCGCCACGCTGCCGCCCAGCACCAGTGCGGCCACCAGCCAGCCGATCGGCTGGCGCCAGTAGCCGAACTTGGTGAGTATGAGTGAATGGAACACCAGCATCAGGTAGGCGACCGCGATCCACCGGTGCGTGCGCGCGAACCAGTGATAAGGAAAGCGCTTCAGCAGGGCCAGCACGATCAACACCACGGCGACATAGAAGGCCCATTCGCCGACCCCTTCGGCGAGTCCACGCTGGTTCGCGAGCCAGCCTTCGACCGAATCGGGCGGGAACTGCGGCCGGGGCCCGCGCGCGGGCCGCGCCAGCCAGCCCCAGCCGACCATCCACTTCGTGCCCTGAGCCCACCACCAGTGCAGCACGGAGACCACGAGCGCGGTGATGCCCAGCCACTTGTGCAGCCGATACATCTTGTCCAGGCCTTCGAGCCGCGGCTCCAGCCAGCGCGGGCGCTGCGCGAGCCACATCGCAAGGCTCATGGCGCCGATGGCGAGCACGCCGCTGAACTGCATGAACACCGTGCGGAAGGCGAAGTATCCCGGCGGCTGCGGCCACCAGGTGTCGGCCAGCAGCCAAAGCGCCGTGAGTACGGCGATGGAGGAGAGAAAGAAGAGTTGGATTCGCTTCATGGGGGATCGATGCCGCAGTCGAACGCTGGGGGCCGTCTCGCAGCAGAAAGCACCATAGCGAGCGGGTATGTCCGCCCGGTTGTCGCCCATCAATCGGAGGGTAGAGCGGGGGGGCTGAATGCGCCGTCAGCCAGTACCACCACGGCGCACCACAACACGCGCGCCAGCGCAGTGCACACAGACCGTGGGGGCACCGCTGATGACCGAGCCGAGCACCGGGGTGGCCAGGGTGCGTGGCGCGAAGTGCGTTGGTGTCCGGGAATACCCTAAATATAGAACTAACCAGTTCGTACAAAATTGCGGCGTGCCAGCCCGATAGGATGCTGGCGACCGGGCCAGCGGTCGATGGCGGCCGCCCGATTCACCAGGAGACCCCATGAATCGACTGATCGACGGCTACTGCCGCTTGCTGGAATGGGCCATCGTGCTGATGCTGGCGCTGATGGTGTTGCTGGTGTTCGGCAACGTGGTGCTGCGCTACGCGGCCAACTCGGGCATCACCGTGAGCGAGGAGCTCAGTCGCTGGTTGTTCGTGTGGATGACCTTCCTGGGCGCGATCATCGCGGTCAAGGAGCATGCCCACCTGGGCACCGACATGCTGGTGTCGCGCCTCGGGCCCACCGGCAAGAAGGTCTGCCTGGCCCTGGGCCAGGTGCTGATGCTCTACACCACCTGGCTGCTGTTCTCCGGCAGCCTGGCCCAGGCGCGCATCAACCTGGACGTCGAGGCGCCGGTGTCCGGTCTGTCCGTGGGCATCTTCTACGGCGCGGGCGTGGTCTTCGCCGTGTCCACCGCCTTGCTGCTGCTGCGCGAGCTGTGGCGCACCGTCAGCGGCCAGCTGCGTGATGACGAGCTGGTGATGGTGCAGGAGTCCGAAGACCTGGCCCAGGTCGAGGAACTGCACCTCGACCGCAGCGGCACCTACAAGCACTGAGCCCGGGAGCAACTTCATGACCGTTTTCATCTTCCTGGGTTCGCTGCTGGCCGTGATGGCCCTGGGCGTGCCCATCGCCTACTCGCTGCTGCTGTCGGGCGTGGCCCTGATGTGGCATCTGGACCTGTTCGATGCCCAGATCCTGGCGCAGAACACCATCAACGGCGCCGACAGCTTCCCACTGCTGGCCGTGCCCTTCTTCATGCTGGCCGGCGAGGTGATGAACGTCGGCGGCCTGAGCCGGCGCATCGTCAACCTGGCGCTTACGCTGGTGGGCCACAAGCGTGGCGGCCTGGGCTTCGTGGCCATCGTGGCGGCGTGCATGCTGGCCGCGCTGTCGGGCTCGGCCGTGGCCGATACCGCCGCCCTGGCCTCGCTGCTGCTGCCGATGATGGTGGCCGCCGGCCACGACAAGGGCCGTGCTGGTGGCCTGATCGCCTCGGCCGGCATCATCGCGCCGGTGATCCCACCGTCCATCGGCTTCGTGATCTTCGGCGTGGCCGCCAACGTGTCGATCAGCAAGCTGTTCCTGGCCGGCATCGTGCCCGGGCTGCTGATGGGCCTGAGCATCGCCGTCGCCTGGTGGTGGGTGGCCAAGAAGGAGAACATCAAGCCGCCGCCCAAGGCCACCACTGCCCAGCGCCTGACCGCGCTGAAGGAGTCGACCTGGGCCT